>Ga0209014_10002810_pt1 | contig 10064 bp, 10 predicted proteins | sample BarGraNGADG00212_FD_184491 | JGI IMG/M metagenome (GOLD analysis project Ga0209014, IMG submission 184491) | Arctic peat soil microbial communities from Barrow, Alaska - Barrow Graham LP Ref core NGADG0002-212 (SPAdes) (version 2) | ecosystem: Environmental > Terrestrial > Soil > Wetlands >... | reverse complement strand
GAGTACGCCGCCGGGCACATCGCCGGCGCCCAGAACATCGACGTCGAGGCCGCCGACTTCGGCGCGAGGATCGCCTCGCTCGACAAGAAGGCGCCGTACCTCGTCTACTGCCACTCCGGCCGGCGCAGCGCGATCGCCGCCTCGCAGATGGCCGCGGCGGGCTTCACTGACATCGTCGACGGGGGCGCGATGGCAGACCTGGTGGCGGCCGGCGCCCCTACCCAGTAGCGAGCCGGTCGCGGCGCGTTCACGTCACGAACAGCAAGGGAGCAGACATGGCCCGCTACCGCGTCCTCGCCTGGCGCGAGATCCCGACCCAGGTGGAGGCCACCGACGCCGCGGGTGCCGTGGTCAAACGGCCCATGCCGCGCTGGTTCATGCAGGAGATCAGCCGGATCACGATGCGGGAGGGCCTCGCGGGCAGCGACGACTACCTCGCTGAGATCGCGTGGTCCAGGGACACCGAGCGGGAGGGGACGGCGGCCGAGGTCACCGACGCCGTGATGGCCGATCTCTGCGCCCGCTGGGGGAGAACCCTGGAGGGCCGGCGCATCAGCCCGACTGGTGCGGGGATCGACGAGCCCGCCTGACCGTTCCCTCAGGACGTCGGCTTCACTGCACGATCGGCCGGCCGCTCCGGACCCACGCGCCAGTCCCTCCGGTCACGGACACCGTTCCCTCGAACCCTTGGTCGAGCAGGTAGCTCGTAGCGCTCTTGCTGCGGGTCCCTGACTGGCAGATCACCGCGTACGGCTTGTCGTGCTTGAGCCTGCCGATGCGGTCGGGCAGCTGCTTCACGGGGATGTTGATCGCACCGCGCAGGTGGCCGCTCCGGAACTCGGTTTCCTCGCGGACGTCGAGGACGCGGACGGCGCCCCGCGCCAGGAGCGCGTCGAGCTCCGCGAGGTCGATCTGAGGCCCGCCGAGGCGCTTCAGGAACGAGAACACGTGTGCCTCCGGTGATGGTGTCGGGCGGATCCGGCCGCGGGATCTGCACCCGGAAGGATAGCCGCGGCTGGCTCGAACGCCGGTCCACCGCGAATCAACGGGACCGTCCCGGCTGCCCGTCCAGATGCTCGCGGATCCTCCCGGCGATCGCGTCCTCCACCACCGTGTCGGGATCACGCAGCCCGCCGAGACTCGCCTTTACGCCCACCAGCCCCGCATACAGGGGCGGGCACGTTGGGCACGACTCGAGGTGCGCCTCGACCGCCGACCGGGTGCCGGTATCGATCTCGCCATCGAGGTCCGCCGAGACGTGTTGTCGGGCGCGCCAGCACCGACGAGCTGCCCGCGGGGTTCCCGGCGAAGTACGCCGATGCGGTCGTTCGCGCGGCCGAACAGTGCGCGGTGAAGAAGCACCTCGAGCACCCGCCGGTCATCCGCGTGGACAGCATCCTCGCCGGGTGACCTCCGCCGGATCCAGGGCGATCGAGCCGGACTTCTGGGGCTTGCCGAAGCAGTTCCCGGAAGCCCAGGCCCCGGCCCACCGCGGTCACTGCGCGACCTCGTGGGTGATTGCGCCACTCCGCGCAGATCGGTGACGACCCTGACCTGAGCTCGCGGAGATAGCGTTGCGGCCGGTCAGGAGAGGGAACGCCTCGCCAGCACCACGGCGTCGATGGCCCGCCGTCCGTCGCCGAGATCCCGCGTCACCGTCTCGGCTGTCTCGACCGCGAAGCCGGCCAGGTCGGCGACGATCTCGGGCGGCGTGAACAGCACTTCGGGATCCTGCGGGCCGCCGGCGCCCTCCATGAGATTCGTGCGGTCATGGCCGACGACGAGGAGCCGGCCGCCGGGGGCGACGGCCTCCGCGGCAGCCTCGTACACCGGGCGACGTTCGTCCCGCGGAAGGTGCAGGAACATGACCGCGACGAGGTCGAACGAGCGCGGCGCGGAGCCCCATTCCAGCAGGTCGGCGTTCACCCAGTCGACCTCCACTCCGGCGGTTGCAGCGGAGCAGCGGGCACGCTCGAGAGCGACGGCAGAGAAGTCGACGGCCGTGACCACCCACCCGTGGGCCGCGAGCCAGACCGCGTTGCGCCCGTCTCCGGTGGCCAGGTCGAGGGCCCGCCCCGGCGCCAGGTCGCCCGCGATGCGCGCGAGACTCGGATCCGGCTCCGGGGATTCGATGGGCTCACGGCCGGCGTGACGTTCGTCCCAGATCTCCCGTCGAGACAGGGAATTCATCTCTGCAGAAACCTCGACTACGGGCCTGGCAGGCGCGGGATCCTGCCGAGCTTGGTCAAGCGGGCGTAGCTCCCCCAAGCCCGCTTCATCCAGTGCCCGACGATGGGCAGCGGAATGACCACGTTGCGCTTCCGTCCACGGTAGACCATCGCCGCCCCGTCGCCCGTATCCAGGAGGCACGCGATAGACAGGTGCGCCAGGCAGCCCTTATGTGCGAATGGTCCGGGCACGTTGGGATTCGCGACGTGCCCCGGGCGCCGGCCTTTCGGGCTCCTGTCGCCCGCGCAGGCCGCCGCCATCTAGGGCAGCATTGGTGCAGCACACCTCGCCTCGTTCCATTCTTCCGTAAGGCGCCACCCTGACGATGACTTCCCCCAGCGAACCCGGCGATGAGCTGGTCTCTCTACGGACCACCAGCAAGGAGCACCATGCCCGGCTGCTGCCGCACGTCGATCGGCTGCTGACCCTCGCCGAGATGGTCGGTCACGTGGAGTGCTCGGCGATGCATGCGCTGTTTGAGGAGGAGTACCGGTTCGTCGTCGGTCAGCTCGTTCCGCACATGGACGCGATCGAGCGGGCGCTCTACGGCCGCATCGAAGAGGTGCTCGACGGTCGTCATTCCATGGCGCCGATGCGGGAAGAGCACCGCAGCCTCAGGAAGCTGGTCGAGGAGCTCGGTCGCTACCGGGCGCACGCCGACGACTGCACGTGGAGCGCCGTCGAGGGCATGGCCCTGCGCCGGGCGCTCTACCGGCTGCACGCGCTGCTCAAGGTGCACCTGGCCGAGGAGGAGCTGTACCTCGAGGTCCTCGATCGGAGCCTGAGCGAGGCCGAGAAGGACCGCCTCGGGCGCAGCCTCGAGCACGCGATGGCCGAGACGCTCTAGCCGAGCTCCCGGGACCGCCGGCGCTCCGCGACCCAGGCGAGGTAGACCGCATCGAACTCGGCGATGAGGCGCTGCCGCTCCTTCATGACCGCGGCCCATTCGTCGAGCGCCCGGGATCCGTCCTCCGTGATCGTGTAGTCGCGGCGTGCGGCACCCGTCCCGGTGGTCCACGACGAGACGACCTGGCCGGCCTGCTCGAGGTCCCGGAGCGTGCGGTACACCTGGCCGACGTCGACGGCTGCCTGGTTGATCCCAGTCTCGGTCAGGATGCCGACGATCGCGTAGCCGTGCGACGACCCTCCGGCGAGGGCCATGAGGACGAAGGGTTCCAGCCACCGGTGATGTGACGCCGTCGGCGCCCAGCCCCGGTGGACGGGGATCCCCGCGGCGTCCTTCGTCGAGGCGATCCCGAGCCCCGGCGGCGGCGCGCCGGAGCCAGCAGGGGCCGCATCCTCATCGCCGGCGGCGGGCGCGTCGCTGTCAGGTTCGTCGAGCACAGCAGGTCGCAGCAGCCGATCCGGCGGGTCGGGAATCACGATGGCGGCTCCTGTTGCGGGTACCTGCGTCCTTGCTGTTGCCATCTTGCCTGCTACCCGTCCTGGCGGCTGGGCCGCGCGGCGCGGCAGGGTCAGCCCGCGACCGGATGCGCCGCCGCGACCGGATGTTCCATCGCGGCGGCGATGAGATCACCGATGTCCGTTGAGACGCCCCGATTGATGATGCGCAGGTACGCGTCCTCCTCGGCCAGATGCACCTTGAGCAGGGCGTAGAGCTGGAAGATCACGCGGCGGAGCGCGAGGCTCCGCCCCAGCGTCACCTGGGCCTGGCGCAGCTCGCCGGCGAGCTTGCCGTACTCGGCAACCAGGCGCCGGACCTCGTCATGCTCGCGGCGCATCGGCGCCATGGAATGCCGGTTCTGGAACATCCGCTCGAGTTCGGGATAGAGGGTCCGTTCGGCGGCATCGATGTGCGGCAGCAGGGTGCCGTTGAGGAACTCGCCCGTGGCGATCACCGACTCGCGGATCGCGTCCGCTCGATCGGTGAGGAGGGCATCGGCCATCTCCGGCATCCGGTCGACGTGGGCGAGGATGCGCTCGTGGTGCTCGTGGGCCACCTGGGGCAGGGACTGGGTCATCGAGGGGTCTCCTTTGGCTGGGCGGCCAGGGCCACGAAGAACAGCGCGACCGGCCGATACACCGCGTGGGCGAGCTTCATGAACGGGGCGAGGAGCACGAGCTCCATCGCGACCGCGACATGGACGAGGAACAGCCAGTAGCCCCAGACCGGGGCGCTGGGCAGGTACAGGGCGAGCTCGATCGCGAAGCCGGTCACGGCCGACACCCACAGCAGGCCCAGCAGCAGCCAGTCGGCGGTCGTTGAGCGGACCACGGATCGGTTGGCGGCGCGGTAGCGGTCGATGATCAGGACGGTCGCGCCGTACACGAGCGCCGCCCCTGCGACGGTGCCGAGCAGGCGCACCGGGTACCAGATCGGCACAGGCGCCCCCGTGTCCTTGATGCCGACGAGGGCCAGGCCGTAGTCCAGGCCGGTGGCCAGGAGCAGGCCCAGGAACCCCCACACGACCAGTGCGTGGACGAGCCAGCGGCGGCGGTACCAGGGTACGGCGGAGGCGACGGCGTCGGCCTCGCACTCCTCGCGGAACCGGACCTGGCCGATGGACTCGCGCCCGATCGCGGACCAGAGCGCGCGCCCGGTTCGGCCGAGCGCCGCCCGGGATCCCAGCGCGCTCCGCACTGAGACGCCCTCGCGCCGGCCGATATCGCGGGCCATGGTGCCCACGCCGAGGAGCCCGGCCAGCACCACCACGAGCATCACCACGATGCCGGTGTTATGGATCAGCTCCTCGGGGATGAAGTCGAAGATCAGGAGCGACTCGCCGGACATGGGCCCGTGGGCCGTGTACATGAAGGCGGCGAAGAACGCCGCGATCAGGACGGCGAGGATGGTCGCCACGATCGGGCGCGTGTATATCGTCCTGGCGAGGTGGGTCCTGTCGTAGGAGGCGATGGCGTAGCGCCGGGTCGCCGCCATGAACTCGGACGGGTCGGCCTTCGTGGGACAGGTCTCGGCGCACTCCCCGCACTGGTAGCAGGTCCACAGCTCCTTGGAGCCCAGGAGCGCGTCCTTCATGCCGAGCTGCGCGTAGCGGATGATGCGGCGCGGGAAGGTCCCGTCGGTCTGCGACATCGGGCAGGTCGCGGAGCAGGTGCCGCAGGAGAAGCAGGCGCTGATGTCGGCGGCGCCAAACCTCTGGATCTCGGGATACAGGCCGAGGTCGACCCGGACGGGCGCGGGAACCGCGGGAACGGCGGGAACGGCGGGAACGGCGGGGGCGATCGTGGCGGTCATCAGGACACCCGCCCTGTGGGCTGGTAGCGGAAGTAGCCATCCGAGTCACTGCCCTTGATCTCGGCCAGCCAACCGTAGCGGCGCAGGCCCATGACCCAGAACACGGTCTCGTGTGGTGGCGCACCGATCGCGACGGCGATCTCCGGCACGGTGAGCGGGCCGTCGGCGAGGGCGGCTAGGATCCGTGGCCGCATGACCGCCTCCTCGCGCATGACCTCGCGGGGGTCCCGGTTGGTGGCGGGCATCAGACGGGTACCTCCACGAGGGCTTCGATCATCGAGGTGATCTCGGCGTCGGTGTAGCCGAGCAGGTCGATCGCGTTCTCCGGGCAGATCGGCACGCAGCCGCCGCACCCCTTGCAGCCGGTGGGGCTGATGACTGCGAAGTGCCGGTCGCCCACCTCGGCCATCGAGATCGCGTCGTATGGACACGCAGTGAGGCAGTCCCCACAGGCGGTGCAGGCCTCGGGTTCCACGATCGCCACGAGCGGGTCGAGCTCCGTGTAGCCCTTCTTGAGGACCGCAGCGCTCTGGGTCACGGCCGCCAAGCCGGACATGACGCTCTCGCCCGAGGTCTTGGGACCCTGGCAGGCACCGGCGATGAGCACGCCGTCCACCACGGTCTCGACCGGGCGCAGCTTCGGGTGGATCTCGTTGAAGAAGCCGTCGCTGCCGGCGGGGAGCTTGAGCACGTCCACGAGGCCCTGGTTCTCGCGCGGGACCATGCCCGTGACGAGGACCACGAGGTCAACGGGGAGCGCCAGCTCCGCGCGCTCCGTGAGCAGGTCGCGCACCGTCACCGTCAGCCGGCCGTCGGGGCCCTTCGCGATCGCGGGCGGCGCCTCGTTGTCGAACTTGAGGAAGACCGACCCCACCTTCCGGGCCTCGGTGTACAGCGGCTCGAACTTGCCGTACGTCCGCATGTCCCGGTACAGGTGGAACTGGCGGATGGACGGGTCGAGACCGGCAACCTGGACGGCCGTCTGGACCGTGGCGGCGCAGCAGAACCGGGAGCAGTACGCGTTGGCGCATCCCGCGGTGCCACGGCTGCCCACGCAGTAGACATAGGCGACGCTGCGGACCGGCCGGCCCTTCCAGGCGAGGCCGCCCTTCGAGCCGGCGGCGCCGTCCACGAGCTCCTTGAACTGGGGGAGCGTGACGACCCCCTCGATCCCGTAGCCCAGCTCGCCGTCCTCGGGCCGGTACTCGTCGAAGCCGGTGGCGACGACGATGGATCCGACGGCCACTTCGATGGTCCCCGCGCCCTCGCCGCCGATGCGGAGGCTGACGCGGTAGTTGCCGAAGCTGCCGGCCTTGCCGACGAGCTCCGCGCTGGTGAGCACGGTGATCGACGGTCGCTTGCGGACCTCGGCCACCAGGTGCTCGATGAGCTCGGTGCCCTTGCGATTGTGCGGGTACATCGGACCGAACCGGCGGACCCAGCCGCCGAGCTCCAGTTCGCGCTCGACGAGCGTGACGCGCAGGCCGATGTCCGCAAGGCCGACGGCGGCGCGGAGCCCGGCGATGCCGCCGCCGATGACGAGCGTGTGGGGGAGCGTCTCGACGACGAGCGGCACGAGCGGCACGGTGTTCCGCGTGCGCCCGATGCCTGCCTTCACGAGCGCCGTCGCCTTGGCGGTCGCAGCCGCGGTGTCGTCGGTGTGAACCCAGGAGCACTGCTCACGGATGTTGACCTGGGTGTACTCGTACGGGTTCAGGCCGGCGCGTGCCGCGACCCCGCGGAACGTGTAGGTATGGAGCTTGGGCGAGCACGACGCGACGACGAGGCCGTCGAGCTGGTTCGCCTGGATGTCGGCCACCATGTCGGACTGGGTGGCGTCGGAGCAGGCGAACATCGCGGTCCTGGACACGACGACGTCACCGTTGTCCCGGATGTCCTCGATCACCTTGTCGACATCGACGTAGTCGCTGATGTTGCCGCCGCAGTGGCAGACGTACACACCGATCCGCCGGCCGGAGCCGGCCTCGGCCTCGGCCTCTGGCGAGGGTGCGAGGGGCGTCTGCTCGCTCATGCCGGCACCAGCTCGATCGTCGGCAGCGGCTTCGTCCGCTCGAGGTGCGCTGCGACCTGGGCCGCGGCCGCCCCTGCGTGCAGGATGGAGTCCGCGATGTCCTTGGCGCCCGACGCGGCCCCCGCCACGTAGACGCCCGGAATGCTCGTCTGGCCCGGGTTCACGTCCTCCTCGGGTTCATCGACCCACTGCCACGTGTCCGTGGCCAGCTCCCCGACGTTGAACAGCTGCTCGGCGTCGTGGTTGGGCTGGACACCGACGGCGAGGACCACCAGGTCGTACTCCGTCTTCGTGATGGCGCCGCCGTTCTCGATATCCTCGTAGGTGAGGACCAGGTCGCCGGACGGGGTCTCGGTGACGTCGGCGACGCGGCCCTTCACGTAGTTCGCACCCATCGCCTTCGCCTGCTCGTAGAACTCGTCGTAGCGCTTGCCCGGGGCCCGGATGTCCATGTAGTGGACCGTGATGTCGGCGAGGGGCAGGGCGCCCATGAGGAGCTGGTTCTGCTTGATCGAGTACATGCAGCAGAACCGCGAGCAGAGCGGGTTGCCCACGGTCTCGTCGCGGGACCCGGTGCACAGGATGTAGGCGATCCGCTCGGGGACCTTGCCATCACCGGGGCGCAGGATCGTGTTGAACGGTCGCGTGGGGGCGAGCAGGCGGTCCATCTGCATGCCGGTGATGACGTTCTTGTAGCGGCCGTACCCGTATTCGGGCTTGAGGTCCGCGGGGAACAGCTTGAAGCCCGTCGCGACGACGACCGCTCCGACGCGGACCTCCCGCTCCTGGTCGCGAGCACGCAGGTCGATGCACCCGTCCACGGGGCAGGCCGAGACGCACTCGTTGCACTCGGAGCAGACCGCGCAGTCGATGCAGCGTCCGGACGCCCGCCTGGCCTCGGCCTCGGTGAGCGGTGCCTCCACCTCGCGGAAGTCGATGGGCGCGGCTTCGAGCGCCGAGCCGTCTGGCGTCGGGGCGGAGACCTTGTATGCGTTCTGGCGGGCGAGCACCGCGGCCTTGTCCACAACAGGAAGCCGGGTGTCCCAGTCGGTCATCGGCTGGCCAGCGAGCCAGCGGTCGATCATGTGCGCGGCCTTGCGGCCCTCGCCAACGGCCCGCGTGATGTCCGTGGGCCCGTGCACCGCGTCGCCGGCAGCGAACACGTGCGCGGTCCCGGTCTGGCAGGTGGCGGGATCGGAGACCAGCCGGCCGTTCTTCGTCACGGCCACGCGGTCGCCGAAGGCGCTCGTGTCGGGCCGCATGCCGATCGCCGCGATGATGACGTCGGCCGGGATGGTGGTGTCCGAGCCCGGGATCGGCTCCACGGACTTGCGCCTGGAGGCATCCGGAGCGCCGAGGCGCATCTCCCGGCAGCGCAGGCCGCTGACGGCGCCCTGCGCGTCGCCGAGCACCTCGGCCGGGGCGACGAGCAGGCGGAAGGCCACGCCCTCCTTCTCGGCGTCGGCGGCTTCGACATGATGGGCCGGCATCTCGTCGCGGCTGCGGCGGTAGGCGACGGTGACCGAGGCGGCGCCGAGACGGCGGGCCGTACGGGCCGCATCCATCGCGACGTTCCCGCCTCCGACCACCACGACACGCTTGCCGGCGATCTCCACCGGGTGGTGGAGCTTCACCTTGCGCAGGAAGTCCGTGCCGCCGATCACGCCGAGGCGGTCCTCGCCCGGGACGCCCAGGCCGAGCGACCGGTGGGTGCCGGTGGCGACCAGGACGGCGTCGAAGCCCTGGTCCCTGAGGGCGGCGGGGTCGGCGACTGGGACGCCGGTCACGATCTCGACGCCGAGGTCCGTGACGTTCTCGATATCGCGCTCGACGACGGCCTCGGGCAGCCGGTAGGACGGGATGCCCAGGCGGAGGAAGCCTCCGGCAACCGGAGCCGCCTCGAACACCTTGACCGCGTAGCCCAGGCGCGCGAGCTGCCAGGCAGCGGTCAGGCCGGTCGGGCCGGAGCCGACGATGGCAACGTGCTTGCCGTTGGGTTCCGGGCGCTCGATGCCGTTGCCCGTGCCGCTCGCGTCGTGCGCGTCGGAGGCGTAGCGCTTGAGGCGCCGGATCGGGAGCGTTCCCTCCAGCGAGCCGCGCGTGCAGTCGCCCTCGCACGGCGCGTAGCAGGCGCGCCCCAGGGTGCCGACGAACGGCGTGGCGTCCAGCACGAGCCGGTAGGCCTCCTCGTCGAGACCGCTGCGGATCAGGCTGACGTAGCCGTGGGCCTGGATCCCGGCCGGACACGCAAAGGAGCAGGGCGAGCTGCCGGCGCGGTCGATGACCGCCTTCTTGGGCACGGCCTGGGGGAAGGTGATGTGCGCGGCGCGACGCGCCACGAGGTCCGCGTTGAACTGGTCGGGCACGGCGACGGTGCAGGCCGTCTCGCACTTCTGGCAGCCGGTGCACGCGTCGATGTCGACGAAGCGGGCCTTCTGCGTGACCTTGGCCGTGAACGTCCCGTCGGGGGCGGTGCGGATCTGGTCCACCCGGCCGTAGGTCATCGCCGTGATGTTCGGGTGGTGGATCGTGGACGCCATCTTCGGCGTCGAGATGCAGGAGGCGCAGTCGAGCGTGGGGAAGACC
>Ga0209014_10002809_pt1 | contig 10065 bp, 4 predicted proteins | sample BarGraNGADG00212_FD_184491 | JGI IMG/M metagenome (GOLD analysis project Ga0209014, IMG submission 184491) | Arctic peat soil microbial communities from Barrow, Alaska - Barrow Graham LP Ref core NGADG0002-212 (SPAdes) (version 2) | ecosystem: Environmental > Terrestrial > Soil > Wetlands > Peat... | reverse complement strand
GACGACCCCGAGACCATGCACGAGCTGATGGCCAGCACCCTCGACACGACGATCGAGGCCATCCGCGCCATCCAGGCCGACGCTCGTACGGGCGGCGCCGCGGCCCGGCCGCGGTGGCCGATGATCGTGCTCCGCTCCCCCAAGGGGTGGACGGGGCCGAAAGTGGTCGATGGGCTGCAGATCGAGGGCACGTTCCGATCGCACCAGGTGCCGTTGCTGGTGGACGCTGACCACCCCGGCCATCTCGAACTGCTGGACGCCTGGATGCGGTCGTACCATCCCGAGGAGCTCTTCGACGCGACCGGGCGGCTGCTCCCCGAACTGGCCGAACTCGCCCCAGTCGGGCAGCAGCGCATGGGCGCCAACCCTCACACCAACGGCGGGCTGCTCCTCCGCAACCTGCGGTTGCCGGACTTCCGGGACCACGCTGTCGCAGTCCCCGCTCCGGGCGCAGTCGCTGCGCAGGACACGGCCGTGCTCGGGACGTTCCTGCGCGACGTGGTGGCGCTGAACCAAGAAGAGCGCAACTTCCGGGTTTTCGGTCCCGACGAGACGCTGTCGAACATGCTGGGCGCGGTCTTCGAGGTCACGGATCGGCAGTGGGAGGCGCGCACGGTCGAGGGCGACGAGTTCCTGGCCCCGGCTGGGATGGTGCTGGACTCGATGCTGTCCGAGCACCAGTCCGAGGGCTGGCTGGAGGGGTACCTGCTCACGGGCCGGCACGGGTTGTTCAACTGCTACGAGGCGTTCATCCACATCGTCGACTCGATGTTCAACCAGCACGCGAAGTGGCTCAAGGTCACCAAGGAGCTGCCGTGGCGCCGCGACATCGCGTCGCTGAACTACCTGCTCGCCTCGCATGTCTGGCAGCAGGATCACAACGGCTTCACCCACCAGGATCCGGGCTTCCTCGATCATGTCGTGAACAAGAAGGCCGACATCGTGCGCGTCTACCTGCCACCGGACGCCAACTGCCTGCTCTCTGTCGCCGACCACTGCCTGCGCAGCCGCCAGTACGTCAACGTCATCGTCGCCGGCAAGCACTTCATGCCGCAGTGGCTCACCATGGCGGAGGCGGAGGTGCACTGTACGGAAGGCATCGGGATCTGGGAGTGGGCCGGCAACGACCGCGGCTCGGAACCCGATGTGGTCCTGGCGTGCTGCGGCGACACCCCGACGCTCGAGGTGCTGGCCGCCGTGACGATCCTGCGGGAGAACCTGCCCGATCTGAAGATCCGCGTCGTCAACGTCGTGGACCTCATGAAGCTCCAGTCGGCCAGCGAGCACCCGCACGGGCTGTCCGACGGCGACTATGACGCGCTGTTCACCCGTGACAAGCACATCATCTTCGCCTTCCACGGCTACCCGACCCTGATCCACCGCCTCACCTACCGTCGCACCAACCGCAACCTGCACGTGCGCGGCTACAACGAGGAAGGCACCATCACCACCCCGTTCGACATGCGCGTCCAGAACCGATTGGACCGCTTCCACCTCGTACAGGACGTCATCGACCGCCTCCCGCAGCTCGGCTCGACCGGCGACTACCTCAAGCAGACGATGGCGGACAAGCTCGTCGAGCACAGCCTCTACATCAACAAGCATGGCCAAGACCTGCCCGAGATCCGCAACTGGGTCTGGGCCGCACCGCAACCCGACGCGCGATGAGCACGGCGTCGGAAGGCCCGTCTCGGGCCAGCACCAACTTCGAGTAGGCGGATCACTTCATGAGCACTGACAACGCGAAGGCCCCCAAGTCCACTCCGACCGAGCCCACGCCGGGCGGCTCCGAGACGTCGAAACCTGACCCGGAGCAGGACCTGAAGTCGCTGCCGATGGCTGAGGTTCAGAAGCGGCTGGAGTCTTCTCCGGATGGGCTGACGCAGGCTGAGGCGGCGAAGCGTCTGGAGCAGTACGGGCCGAATGAGATCGTCGAGCATAAGACGAACCCGTTGCTGAAGTTCCTGTCGTATTTCTGGGGTCCGATTCCGTGGATGATCGAGGTCGCGGTGGTCTTGTCGGGCGCGGTCGGGCATTGGGCTGACTTCTTCATCATCTTGTTGCTGCTGGTGGCCAACGGTGTGGTCGGTTACGTCGAGGAGCGCCAGGCCGGCAATGCCATCGATGCGCTGAAGTCCAAGCTCGCGATCAATGCTCGCGTCAGACGCGACGGCGCATGGGTGACGCCGCCCTCGCGTGAGCTGGTTCCCGGCGACGTGATCCGGCTGCGTCTCGGTGACATCGTCCCGGCTGATGCCCGGTTGTTGGACGGCGATGAGATCGAGGTCGATCAGTCCGCCCTGACCGGCGAGTCGTTGCCCGCGACCTGCTCTGCGGGTGATCCGGTGTATTCGGGATCGATCATCCGCCGCGGCGAGATCGGTGCCCTGGTGTATGCGACGGGTACTCACACCTACTTCGGCAAGACCGCCGAGCTGGTCCAGGACGCCCGTACGGTCAGCCATTTCCAGAAGGCTGTCCTGAGGATCGGCAACTACCTGATCGTGCTCGCGGCGGTCTTCGTCGCGGTAATCGTGCTCGTCTCGTTGCTGCGCGGCAACGCGGTCCTGACCACCCTGCAGTTCGCCCTCGTGCTGACTGTGGCGGCTATTCCGGTCGCGATGCCGACGGTGTTGTCTGTGACCATGGCGGTCGGTGCCCGCCTGCTGGCCACGAAGCAGGCCATCGTCAGCAAGCTGGTCGCGATCGAGGAGCTTGCCGGGGTGGATGTGCTGTGCGCCGACAAGACCGGCACCCTGACCCAGAACTCGCTCACCCTGGGCGACCCGTTCAGCATGGACAACGTCACCCCGGCCGAGGTCGTCCTGGCCGGTGCCCTGGCCTCTCGCGCCGACAACGACGACCCTATCGACCTCGCTGTCCTGGGCGGGCTTGGCGACAAGAGCGCGCTGGAGCCGTACACGATCGGGCACTTCGAGCCATTCAATCCGGTCGACAAGCGGACCGAGGCCAGTGTCACCGGCGCTGACGGGAAGACATTCAAGGTCAGCAAGGGCGCCCCTCAGGTCATGGTCGCTCTCGCCGGCGACAGCGACACGATCGCAGCGGCTGTCGATACGGCCGTCAACGATTTCGCCTCCCGCGGCTACCGGTCGCTGGGGGTGGCCCGCGCCGATGGCGACGGCGCCTGGAAGTTCTTGGGTGTGCTGCCGCTGTTCGACCCGCCCCGCGACGACGCCAAGACCACCATCGCCACGGCTCGGGATATGGGCGTGACGGTGAAGATGGTTACCGGCGACGCGCTGGCGATCGCCAAGGAGACCGCCGCGAAGGTGGGTTTGGGCACCGACATCCTCGACGCCGCGGGCCTTGGCGACGTGAAGAAGAAGGAGACCGAGGAGACGGGTCGCTCCATCGAGGAGGCCGACGGGTTCGCCCAGGTCTTCCCTGAGCACAAGTACCACATCATCGACGTCCTGCAGCAGCGCGGCCACATCGTCGGCATGACCGGCGACGGCGTCAACGACGCCCCCGCGCTGAAGAAGGCCGACTGCGGCATCGCCGTCTCCGGCGCCACCGACGCCGCCCGCGCCGCCGCCGCGATCGTCCTGCTCACCCCCGGCCTGTCGGTGATCATCGACGCGATCAAGGAAAGCCGCCGGATCTTCCAACGGATGAACTCGTACGCCATGTACCGGATCGCCGAGACACTGCGGGTGCTGCTGTTCGTGTCCGGGGCGATCCTGGTCTTCAACTTCTTCCCGGTCACCGCGATCATGATCGTGATGTTGGCGCTGCTCAACGACGGCGCGATCCTGTCGATCGCGTACGACAAGGTCCACTACAAGATGGAGCCCGAAGCCTGGAACATGCGCCTGGTGCTGGGCATTGCCACCGTGCTGGGTGTCGTCGGCCCGATCGCCGCGTTCGGGTTGTTCTTCCTCGGCGACCGGGTCTTCGGCGTGGGACGTCCCCAGCTGCAGACCATGATGTACCTGATGCTGTCCGTCGCCGGGCATCTGACGATCTTCCTCACCCGAACCCGCGGACCGTTCTGGTCGATCCGACCCGCCCGCATCCTGTGGGTGGCCGTTCTCGGTACCCAAGTCATCGCGACCCTGATCGCGGTCTACGGGCTGTTCATGACTCCCCTGGGCTGGGGCTGGGCCGGCTTCGTGTGGGGCTACGCCATCATCTGGGCCCTGGCCAGCGACCGCATCAAGCTCGTCGCGTACAAGGTTCTCGACCGCAGCAAGAAAACCGCCAACCCGTCGACGAAGCCGTCCTCCGCAACGAAGCCCACCGCCTTCTACACGAACACCGACCCTGAGGATCCCGTCTACCACGACAACGACGACTGTCCCTACGGTGCCGAGATCAAGAGCCACCACAACGACCACCCCGGCACCGACAACCGCCGCCAATGCGACTGGTGCGCCCAGCACGACCAGCCGGCGGCGCTTCAACGGTGACCGTGACCGATGGCCATCCATAACCCGGCGCCACGGGGCAAAGGCAGCGCGGCATCACGAAAGGACAACCGATGGCAACAGAATCGACATTGTTCCGCGTCGAATCCGGAGGACACGTCGAACTCACCGATCGGCCGACCACCACGAAACCCCTCTACACCTCGCACAAGAACTACAAGAAGCAGTTGAAGAAACACGTCAAGAAACTGAGCTCACTGCAACGGTTGCATTACGCCTCCGACCACTGGTCGTTGCTCTTGATCTTTCAAGGCATGGATGCCGCCGGCAAGGACGGCGCGATCCGCCACGTGATGTCGGGGGTCAACCCGCAAGGCTGCCAGGTGTTCAGCTTCAAACAACCCACCAACCAGGAACTCGAGCACGACTTCCTGTGGCGCAGCAGCCGATGCTTACCCGAACGCGGCCGGATCGGTATCTTCAACCGCTCCTACTACGAGGACGTGCTCATCGCTCGTGTCCACCCCGAAATCCTGCACGGACATGGACTGCCCGATGAGTTGATCGACGAAAAGGCGATCTGGGAACAGCGCTACCGCTCCATCAACGACTTCGAGAGGCACCTGCACCGAAACGGTACGCAGATCGTCAAGATCTTCCTGCACATGTCCAAGGACGAGCAGGCGAAGCGCTTCCGGGCCCGCATCGACGCGCCGGACAAGAACTGGAAGTTCAGCCTCGCCGACATCCACGAACGGTCGTACTGGGACACGTACATGACCGTCTACGGCGACTGCCTGAGCGCTACCAGTCCCGAACACGCTCCGTGGTACGTCGTGCCCGCCGACGATAAACACAACGCCCGACTGATCATCTCCCAGATCGTCCTCGACACGCTGTCCGAACTGAACATGGCCTACCCCGAGACGACAGACAAACGCCACCAGGAACTGGAGTCATTCCGCGACCAACTCTAGTCAGCGGCCGCCCAACGCTAATCGGACGCCCCATCCGGTCAAGGAGTAGGTTGGATCCCGAGGTGAACCCATGAGCATCAACCAGGTCAGGTCCGGGCCGTCAGAGAATTCCTTCGCCACCCCACCCGGCGACTCGTATCCGGTGGGCGCAACGGTGAGTGCTGCGGGAGTCAATTTCTGTGTCTACTCACGTGGCGCTACCGGCATCGCATTGGCGTTGTTCGATCATGAGGACGACGCGGAGCCCATTCAATTGATCCGCCTCGATCCCGAAACGAACCGCACCTACCACTACTGGCACGTCTTCGTGTCCGGCCTACGTGCCGGGCAACTGTACGGCTACTACGCCGATGGCCCGGACCAACCCGACCGGGGCGACATGTTCGACCGGCAGAAGCTCTTGATCGATCCGTACGCCTTCGGCGTGACTCTGCCCGCTGGCTATTCGCGTGCTGCCGCCGCCCGCCCGGGCAACAACACGGCGACCGCACCCAAGAGCGTCGTGGTCGACCCCGATGCCTACGACTGGGAGGGCGACCAGCCACTGGAACGGGCCTTCGACGACAGCATCATCTACGAACTCCACGTGCGCGGGTTCACAGCCCACCCGAACTCGGGCGTCACCCCGGCAGAGCGGGGCACCTACGCCGGGCTGGTGGACAAGATTCCGTTCCTGCAGGATCTGGGGGTGACGACGGTGGAGTTGATGCCCGTGCTGCAGTTCGACCCGCAGGACGCACCCGACGGTTTCACCAACTCCTGGGGGTACCAGCCGATGGCGCTGTTCGCCCCGCACAGCTCCTACAGTTCCCGCCGGGAGCCACTCGGTCCCGTGCAGGAGTTTCGAGACCTGGTCAAGGCCTTCCATCGCGCCGGTATCGAAGTGATCCTCGATGTGGTGTTCAACCACACCGCCGAAGGGGGGCCAAACGGTCCCATGCTGTCCCTGCGTGGACTGGACAATGCGACCTACTACCTCCTCGACCCGATCGCTCGCGGAACCTATGACGACTACACCGGCACAGGAAACACGGTGAACGCCAACGAGACGATCGTGCGGCGGTTGATCCTGGATTGCCTGCGCCATTGGGTTCAACACATGCACGTGGACGGGTTCCGGTTCGACCTGGCGGCGGCGCTCTCCCGCGGCGAGGACGGTTCCCCACTCAAGGACCCGCCTATCCTGTGGGACATCGAGACCGATCCGGTGCTGGCGGGGACGAAGATCATCGCCGAGGCCTGGGACGCGGCCGGGCTCTACGAGGTCAGCACTTTCGTCGGAGACCGCTGGGCGGTGTGGAATGGCCGCTACCGCGACAACGTGCGCCGTTTCGTCAAGGGCGACTCTGGCCAGGCCGAGGGATTTGCCGACAGCCTTGTGGGCAGTGCCCAGCTCTTCCAGCAACCGGATCGCGACCCCACCCGCAGCATCAACTTCGTCACCGCCCACGATGGCTTCACCCTCAACGACCTGGTCTCATACAACGCCAAGCACAACCTGGCCAACGGTGAGGACAACCGCGACGGCTCCAACAACAACGACAGCTGGAACTGCGGGGTGGAGGGGCCAACCGATGATCCATTGGTGTGCCAGCTGCGCCAGCAACAGGTGAAGAACTTCTTCATGGCCCTTCTGGTGTCACAAGGCCGGCCCATGGTGCAGATGGGCGACGAAGTTCGCCGCACGCAACGAGGCAACAACAACACCTACTGTCAGGACAACGAGCTCAGCTGGTACGACTGGGATCTAGTCAACCGCGAGGCCGGCTTGCTGCGCTTCGTTCGCAAGTTCTTGGCCTTTCGCAGGGGGTCGTTCCTCTTCACGGACCGCCATTTCTGGGGTGAGCCAGGAAGTGCAACTCTGATCTGGCATGGCGTTGAGTTGCACCAGCCTGACTTCGGCGAGGACTCCCATTCGCTGGCCTTGGAATTGATCCACTCAGGCAGCGCCGAACACCTGCACGTGATCTTCAACGCCTACTGGGAGACGCTCGACTTCTCGCTGCCCGTGCTACCCGACGGTCTACTGTGGCGTCGGCTGGTGGATACAGCGCAGCCATCCCCTCAGGACTTCCCCGATCTGCCCCAGCCGTTGGCTGATCCGATGTGCCCGATTGCTGCGCGCTCTACCGTGATCCTGATCGCAGACCAACCGCCGACCGAGCCTGCTGCGGTCGACGAGGAGCGCTAGCCAGGAGTCTCTTGACGACGCGCCCCGGCGCTCACAGCAGCGGGCCTGGGGCCTGCCGCAGGACCCGCCAGTCTCCCTGTTAGGTGTGCATTTCTCGTCCGGTAAGGTGCCGGAAGACTGCTTCGATCCCGAACGACGCCGCGACCATCACAGCCAGTACTGCCGCAGAGCCGAGACTGCTGTTGGCGAGCAACGCGGCGAGCGATCCGACGCAGGCCACTGCGGCGACGATCGAGATCCAGGGCCTCTTGGCTCCCCGACGCTTCGACGTGCGCGCCTCCGTCACGTTGACTGTCGCGAAGATGATGAGGAACCCGGCGCTGCCCATCGTGGAGATGCTCTCAAGGTTCAGGACGTTCGCGAGTACGAGAGTCGCCGCCGCGGTGATGATCAGTCCCTCGAGCGGTTGGTTCCAGATCGGCCGCTCCAGCTGCGCCGGAAGTTCACGCGCCTTGGCGATCGTGTACGACATACGCGCGGAGCCATACAGGGTTGCGTTGATCGCTGACGCGGTCGAGAGCATGGCGGCGATCGCGATGAGAACGAACCCGGCCGACCCCAGCGTTGGGCGCGCGGCGACCGCGAGCGCATAGTCCTTGGCATCCACGAGCTGGGAGACTGGGACGGACCCGACCGCGACGATGGCCACGAGCACGTACAACACGATGACGAACAGCACGGAGATGTAGTAGGCCCGAGTCAGGGTCCGTGCTGGGTTGACGACGTCCTCGGCGGTGTTGGCGATGAGTTCGAAGCCTTCGTATGCCAAGAACACGATCATGCCGCCGGCGACGAGCGACAGAGGCGGGCTCCACTGGTCCGGGCTCAGCCGGGCCGTGGAGACTCCGAACGCACCGACCACGACGAACAACAGCAGGATCGCGAGCTTGATGGCCACGACGTAGCGTTCTGCCCGCGCCACCGTCGAGGCGCCCGCGACGTTGAGAACCGCGATCAGGACGACAGCCGCGGTGAGGAACAGGTGCTTGCCGAGTTCGTACTGCGCGTCCGGCAGGAAGCTCGCCGCGTAGCTGCCGAACGCTTGCGAATAGAGCGAGAGCATCACGATGTAGCTGAGCCACAGCAGAACGTTGATCCCACCCGAGAACAACCCGGGGCCGAACCCGCGGTTGATGAACGTCACGGTCCCGCCGCGGCTCGGGTATGACGTCGAGAGCAGCGCGTACGACCGTGCGGTGAGCAGTGCCACGAGTCCCGCGACGAGGAACGCGATCGGTGCCCCGCCGTGAGCGATCTGCACCGACAGCCCAAGGACGGCGAAGATCCCGCCGCCGACCATCCCACCGACACCGATTGCCACGACGCCCCACAGGCCGATGCGTGGCGGCGGTCCGGACTGGGGATTCACGGCGGTCACCTCCTTGCCTTGCCTTGCGGCCTCACGCGCTCGATTCACTGTCTATACACGGTCTCACGCGGACGGTGAACGCTTGACCACTGCCAGGCGCAGGGCGCTCCCGACTGCCGCCCGAGCCAGAAACTGACGGCACGTTTGGCGGCTCTTCCTAGTTGACCGTGGCGCCTTGGCTGGTCAACTGCGAAGAGCTACCCAACCTGGCTGACCGGCTGAGGTGCCGGTCATCGCCCGTAGAGAACGGCCACAACGGGCGAGAAACCTGGCTGCACCTCGCCGCCCACCGCCCCTGGACGAACCTTCGCTATCAAAGCGATCCACACCATCGACACGCTCCCAGCCCCCACCTGACCTAGAAAAGTGATCCACGTGAATGGCTCGAGCGCCGCAGCAAGTGTTGCGGACTCCCGCACCCCGGGGCACATTCCCTTTTTGTCCGACACGAGTCGGCGGGGTAATCGGGAATTTGGCGAACTGTTTCGCGGCCCGCTGCAAGCGAAACGGGGTCACTTTGCCGCAATGGAGTAATCGCACGATGGGCACGATGAGTGAAACTACGATCTCGACCGCACGAGACGTGCAAACGACACTCAAGTAGTTCTCATACGCCACCTTAGTTCAGCCGTCACTTCAACTCGCCCTGCGCCGCCAACGCGCCGGCTGCGGTCGGTCTGCCTTTGAGGATCCATTCGAACCCGACCGCGATCATGCCTCCCAGCAAGGGACCTACGATATAGATCCACGTGGTCGTCAGGTCGCCGCGGATCAGGTCGGGCGCGAACGAACGCACCGGGTTCATCGATGCGCCGCTGATCGGCGCCGCCCAGAGGCCAGCCAACGCGATATAGCCGCCAACCGCGAGAGCGGCGTTGGAGCCGACATTTCGGGCGCCCGAGGCGGTGCCAAGAATCGTGCTGACCAAACCGGTGGTCAATAGCACTTCCATGACGAGAGCCCTGAAATCGCCCACCCCCGCGCCTGGCGTCGTGGCGCCAAGTAATCCCCGTGTTCCGAACATCGCTCGGAGAAAAGAAGCCGCGGCTACGCCCCCGACGATCTGCGCCACGAGATAGCCCGGAACCCGAGACCAGGGGAAATTGCGCCGCGCCGCGAACGCTAAGGTGACTGCCG
>Ga0209014_10002808_pt1 | contig 10066 bp, 10 predicted proteins | sample BarGraNGADG00212_FD_184491 | JGI IMG/M metagenome (GOLD analysis project Ga0209014, IMG submission 184491) | Arctic peat soil microbial communities from Barrow, Alaska - Barrow Graham LP Ref core NGADG0002-212 (SPAdes) (version 2) | ecosystem: Environmental > Terrestrial > Soil > Wetlands >... | reverse complement strand
CCCGTCGTTTGTCCTGCCACGCCTTGGAGTTCATGTACGCCGCATAGACGGCGCGGCGCGCGACCCTGTCCGCGGACCATCGGCTACTCCGACGTGGCGTGCGCATGCTGGATCACCCTCTCGAGATCGGCGCGTTCGGCCAGAAGTCGTGGGGAATCCTTGCGATCCACCCACTGCCCCAACGTCAGGACGATGGGGAGGGCCGAACGCAGCAGGAGCACACCGGTGCCGAAGGGCAGGGTGCGTAGCCGGGACGGCTCCATGACGCGGACCTCACGGTCGGAGGTCGATGTGCTGGTACGGCCGTCCGGGCCGATCGAAGTCGAGGTCTGTCGCTCCTGGCGCTGCCCGATGAGCTTGGATAGGTCGTCGAGGTCGCGGGCGTTCGAACCCCCGCCGAGGATGACCTTGACGATGGCCGAGTCCCAGATGGCCCCGGCCTGGTGTTCGCCCCAGACGGCGCGGGCTTGGGCCAAGGACTGCAGGACGACCAGGGTGGAGATGCCGGTGCCGCCGCCCTCGGACATCAGTGAGGACAGCGACGGCAGCGGGTAGTTCGCGGCTTCGTCCAGGATCAGTGACAGCGGAGGATCCAGCCGGGCCGCGGGGGAGCCGGCGGCGATACGCCGCGCGGCTTCGATGACGTCCTCGACGAACGCCCCGACAAGTCCCGCGGTTGCGGCGGCGCCCGTCGAGGTGCCCAGGAGGTAGACCGTCCCACGGGAGCGCAGGAACGTCTCGGGGTCGAACGCCTCACCGTCGTCTGGGGATACGGCGTCGAGGACCCTGGGGTCGGCCAGGGCGGCGAACGCGATGGCGACCATGGCCCACACCGAGTCCCGCTGCTTCTGGTCGGCGGTGACGATGGAGTCCAGGGCCTGATGCCACGACAGGGCCGCGCCCGGGTGGGCCGACAGGATCATCACCGCCTCCCGGGCCTGCACCGCGGACAGCGACCACCGGTACAGATCCGTTGAGCTGCGACCTCCCAGCGCCGCTGCGTGCAAGAGGCAGCGCACGGCTTGTTCGGCCGAGGACTGCCAGAAGCTGGAGTCCGTTGTACCGCTGGCTGTGCCGGCGGTGAGGGCCTTGGCGCGAACGAGGGCGGTTTGCGGGTTCTCGCATCCCCGGATTGGAGACCAACGAGTCGCAGACGGTATGCCGGGTGCGAGCCTCTGCGGGTCGAAGACGGCGACCGGCCCGGCACGGTTCCGGGCAGCCAGGGTCGCGGTGATGTTGTCCGGGCGGGTGCTCGTGGTGATCACAGCGCCGGGTGCGTCCAGGATCATCGGGATGACGAAGTGCAAGCCCTTGCCCGACCGGGGCGGCCCGAGCAACACCATCGAGTCCTCGACACTGCAGTAGCAGTCGATCCGGCCGACCTGGCCTAGCCAGTGGCCGACGTCCAGCTCGCGAGGGTTGTTCAGAGATGGGCGAAGGCTGGATGCCCTGCGCAGCAAGGCTTTTGGGCCGGCGACGTGATCGACGTCGCGGTGGCTGGCCAGTCCTCGCAGTTGCCGCGGGTCAGCCTTCGCTGAGCTGGCACTGCGGCGACTCTTGGTCGCGACGACCAGGGCGAGGGCGCCGAGCGCCATCGCGATGATGACGGTGAGGCCCCAGTACAACGCCGGCGGGCCCACCGGTCGACCCCAACTCCTGGACGGATCTGTTGCCCTGGTCAGCGCCATCAGGGGAGTGAGCAGAGCGCCCTTCGGAGTGCCGTGACCACTGAACAGAGAAGACAGCCAGGCGCCCGCCCACAGGCAACCCAGCACGGCACCCGCAGTCGTGACCGCGACGGCCAGCGTCTTGTTGCTCAGGTTGGCGTTGCTGCGGCTACTGGAGGTCACGCGGCACCACCGATACTGCGTGCTTGCAGGTGCCAGAGTTCCGGTGCTGGAGTCTCCGCTTGAGTCGTGTCACGTCGCGCCTGCAGCGCTGCCTCGACCCCAGGTGCACGGCCCCCGGTCCCATGGGTTGCGGTGCTGGCCTCGATGATGGATCGCGCTGCAGACGCGACGCGAGAGGCGGTCGCTCGCACCGCCTTGGCGCCGTCCTCGCCGGCCCAGCCGGTGACGTACGGGAAGGTGTAGTCGCCGGTGGCCATCCCGTGGGCGTCGGCCACGACGAAGGCGACCGACTCGGCCTCGACCTCCTTCAAGCCGCGAGTGGGGTGGACTTTTCCCGCGAACGTGGCGGGATCGTGGAGCACGACATGCCCCAGTTCGTGGATGAGCGACTTGGTTCGGGCCGCTTCGTCCATGTCAGAGCGAACCTCCACCACGTGCGAGTCCCACGTAGTGCGGCCATTGGCCCCGCCAATGGCGTCGGCTGACGGGACCAGCCGCACGGCATACCCGCGGTCAGTGATCTGACCGATGATGTTGTCCCACAAGCCATCTGGCGCTTGGCCGTCGAGAACTTTCGGCATAGGGGGTTCAGGGAGAGGCTCACCCGTCGTTTGCTCAGCGGCGAAGACGTGCTCGATTCGGAATCCCTTGAGGACTCGATGGGTTTCGAGCGACTCGTCGGCGGATGGGGCTTCGTCGGCGCCAAGCGCTCGGCTGTGCCCACCGGCGTCGGTCGCAACGCGAGCTGCCCGGCGATTGGGTGCCAGGATCTGGTAGCCGTGCTGCCCCTTGGACACCGACCGGCCAAGGGCCTTCCAGGTGTTGAAGCCCGCAACGTATGACGGCCAGGGAGTGTCCACCAGGCCCTGCTCGAACGCGGCGGCGTGCTGGCCGGCGATGAGCCAGACGTTGTTCGCGGAGTACCTGTGGAGGCTGGACTGCAGCTTGAGGTAGCTGCGCCATTCCGTGCCCGACTGAATGGCGGCCACCGCGGCTTCTATCCTGGCCTGTGCCAGCGCTACTCGGTCGTTGACCTCCCCCTTGAGCAGCTTGATGTTCGCCATGTTCTAGGTACCGGAAATCGGGGGCACCATCGGAGGAGTCGACGGAGCGCTCAGCCCAGGCGCCATCGCGTCAGCTTGGGCGTGGATCCTGCTCGTTGTCCGCCCGCAGTAGCGGCGCCGCAATGCGGGCCCGGCGGGCTGACTGGGCTACTTCCTGCCGAACAGCCCGAGGAACGACGGGAACCGACCCTTCGCGGTGTTGCGGGCCAAGCGCATCGTGGGGGAGTAGTAGCCCACGTGTTGCTTGGCTCGCTGCTTCACTCGACTCGGCTTCGTCCATGCCTGGACCTGGCTGATCCCGAGCTCTCGCTTCGCCTGACGCTTAACCCGGGTGTAGCCAGTTAGGTTTCGCAGCGAAGGCCGCCGGTAGCATGGGGTGGGTGTGCCGACGCTCGTTGGGTAGGTCGTCCCACCGTCGGGGATTTGCAACGTAGAGGCTCCGACGGACGGACGGCTTTAGGTGATGTGGGCAGGAGGTGCCCCGATGGATTGCTTCTTGAATCGGAGACCCGGCGGGCAGTTCCAGGTGTAAGCGCCAGTGGTTCGTGCGTCCGCGCAGGATTCGGGCATCTTTGTCGAGGTCGAGGAGCGCGACACAAAGCATGAGTCCCGCGCCGGCAGAGAGGAACGGAAGGGCGGCGTCTGAGCTCGCGGGGTCGGCGGGCCTCGCCGGTCCTTCGGCGCACGCGAATGATGCTCGGCTGTGGGAGGGGATGCGACAAGCGGGGCAGTCGTCTCGGTCTGGGATGTGTCGGTGAAGTTCGGCAGTCCATTGCGATGAGGTTGTCGCGTGGAGCAGCAGCGGTTCACCTTGGGATGCGATCGACTCGCGGACCCCTTGCTCGTTTGCGAGCACCAGGATTAGGTCGGGTCGCGCCTCGTGGCGCATGGCGTCCCGGTACCAGAGCGGGATGGATCGCGCGGAGCAGTTCTCGGCAGCGCTCTCGGCTTTTGGACGCGCCCGTCCGGTTGGCGCCCCCTCGGGCCAGCCGGCGTCGGCCACTGTCATGCCCATGCAGCGATTGGTGTTGTGCAGTTCGCATGTGTCGCCGTCTATGACGGCCCATCCGCCGCGGATGCCAAAGATGTTGGCCCAATAGGTCAGGGCGTGCCCGACAGCGCCTCCTCCGACGACGAGGATGTTCCCGACATCTATGGGGCCTACAGCGGTGTCCGTGTTCGCGTCAGCGCTGAGAGTGAGTAGGTTGATCGCCGCGGGGGTCGGCCAACCGTCGTGGACTAGTGTGAACAGCGCCGCCGCCGCGAGGCAGGCGGACGTGGCAGCTCCTAGGACGTCACGCTCTTGGCTTGCATCAGCGGTGTTCCGGTCTGGCTGTGAGGCATGAAGCTTGTCTGCGCGTGCCCCGCGAATGCTGACCTCTCCTCGTCCGCCGCTCCAGGTGGCAGTGACGTCCGGAGAGGGGGAGGCCGTGACCGGGTGGGAGGAGACAATTACCGTGTGTTCGTCGTCGGCGGGTTCGTGTACTGGGTCCTGGAAGGGGTCGATGGCTGCGGCTGTGCGCAGGGAAGCATCTCTTAGCGTCTCCCCAGTGCTCAGTACCACTTGCGGTACGTCGAGGCGAACGTTGCGGTGGATGCGGAAGAGCATCTCGACCAGTGCCAGGAAGGCCACTTGGCCAGGCCGTGAGGCAGCCGACGCTGGGTCGATACTCAGCGCGACGGGTTTCGCCAGAGCTGCCGAGTCGGCACCGTACTGGAAGGTACGCATGTCCCTGGCCGCGTAGAAGGCCTCGGCCCGCCCGTCGTCGTGCGTCAGAGCGCACCGCCCATCAGATTGGGCACGATGACGAATGCGTCTGGATCCGACACTTGCACCCATGTGCCGTCCTGAAACTGGTGGAGGCCGGCGCCGTCGGCGGGGTCGACAGATCCCAGGCCGTAGTTGCCGACCACTAGCGAGAACATAGATTCGTACGGCATGAACACGAGATGGTCGTCGCCTTCTGAGTGGCGGGTATCAAGCCCCGGATGGGAGTGAACCTGAGCGACGATCCCGAGACCGTGAGAACGTGCGGCGGACGCGGCAGCTCCGATGGCGTTCTCGTTCACGTGAACCCTGCCCCAGCTGGAGCTTGTTCGTGGGGCGGCGCAGGACAGGACGAGTGAGGTGTCGTCGATGTTCCGTCCGAGCCAAAGGACGAGCCCCTCATCTGGCTGGCCGTTGGTGCTGCGCGCCTGGAGAGCAGCACGGGTCGGCGCGAGCACAGCTTCGCTAACGACCAGGCGACCCCGCGCGGGGAGCCGGCTCAGAACCGTACGGCGACTGACGACCATCAGCCCTGCATCCCGTCGCTGCGGTCGAGGTGCAGGTTGAGGGTCGCGAGCATGTCGGGGATCGTGTGCGCTTGGGTGTACTCGACGCCGTTCGTCTTCCAGGCCGCCAGGCTTGCCCAGTCGCCATGGGGGCCGCCGTTCACGCTGTACGCAAGCCGGTTCCAAGGAGCGCAGATGACCGGGTTGGGGTGGAAGACAGACCCGTTCGGCGGCCCCGGAGGAGGCGTGGCTGGGGGGCGAGGGTAGTTCTGCGACTCCTTGGACACGACGAGTCCCTCACCGCCACACCACCAGGCGGGAGGCTGCCGATCCGGGTATCCCTCCACGTCGAACCAGAAGAGGACCTTGGTGTGCCTCTGCTTCGGGTGCCACACCTCTGCGCGACCCTTAAGCGCTACTGGGTCATACATCACGGCCCAGCCGCTCCGATCGGCCCAAGCGGTGATGGCGGGGAGTTCGTCCGCCATCACCGCCTCGGTGATGCCCACTGATGGCATTAAACGCCGCCGCCGACGTCGACGAGCTCGAGGACGGCGCCGTCACGAACGTGCTCGCCCCTCAGTGGCTTGTCCCTGTCCAGCACCTCGTTGTCGGCGTTCTTGAACGTAGGCGTGCCGCCGACGTAGCCGAAGCGTTCGGCTACCAACTGAGCAGCCTCGCCGATCCTCATGCCGTTCGGGAACGAGAACGACACCGCGTCCGGATGGCGCGGCGAGAACACCGTCACCTCCAGCGTCGACCCGCCGTTTGGGGGCTGCTTCCCGGTGGCATCCGTGGAGTTGTCTGTCATGTGTGCCTCCTCAGGCAGTTGGTTGCGCTTTTCGCAAGTTCCATCACCATGACACGCCGTTGCGGAAATCGCAACTTCGTGGCTGGGCGAGCCGTGCCGTCTTCTTTGGCCCGCTCACGCACCCGTGTCCCAACACGGCTCTCGGCCGGCGGAGTGGCGGTGCACGGGGCTCCCGTGCTGGCCGGCGTGTCGAACGGCCCGTACTTGCGAGAATCGCAAGTACGGGTTCATAATGGCGTGTGCCCCGATCAACGCTTGAGGAGCGTGTCCGCAGCCTGATCGATGAGTCGGGTCAGACCCAGGAGGCTTTCGGCGCCTCCATCGGCCTCGACGCAACCAAGTTGTCTAAGGCTCTCAACGGTCACCGTAGATTCTCGTCCCTCGACCTCGCTCGAATCGCTGACGCATGCCTCGTCACTGTTGACTGGCTATTGACCGGACAGGAGACGGGCGTAGCCGCGCGGATCTCCGCCGATGGCTCGACAGTCAAGAAGGCAGTAACTGAAGCAGCGAAACTTGCGGAGTCACGCGACAATCTAAACTTCCTCGGCCTGCCGCAGGACTGGCCAAAGCCACCCGTGCCACGCAGTTCCCTGTGGATCGAACAGGGTGCGGAACTTGCCGAGTTCGCGTTGCAGCATCTCGGCCCACCAAACGTGATCGGTTCGTCCGAGACCTTTGCAGGCGCAGTTGAGCGCGCCTTCGGCATCGACGTACGTGTGCTGGAGCTCGACGGCGGGTGCGACGGTCTAGCGTTCTGGAGTCACGGTGGGGCTCGCGTACTGCTGGTGGCGGCCACGGAGAACCCCACGAGGCAACGGTTCACGATGGCCCATGAACTCGCCCACCTGCTCTGCCGCGATGATCAGGACTTGCACGTCGATGAGAACGTCATGGCCGGTAGCCGAGGAAACGCGTCAGAGGTAAAAGCGAACGCTTTCGCAGCCGCGCTCCTGATGCCCGAATCGCTGCTCAAGGAGCGATTCACCGACGGCGAAGTCACCGAGAGTACCTTCGCTGAAGCTGTCATGGAACTCATGGTTTCACCGAGCTCCCTTGCGTGGCGGCTCCTGAACTTGAAGCTTCTGTCGTCTGAACAGCGAGCACAACTTGGGAGCCTAAGAACCATTGACTGCGCCGCTGACCGAATCGACGATTACGCGGCTTGGGTCGAGGCCAGCAGTCAATCGCGCATTCCGGTGAGGTTGGTGAAGGATCTGCTTCAATCCTATTTGACGGGCTCTGCCACCCTGCGACCTCTGGCGAACCTTCTGCAGGTGCCAGTCGAACTGCTGCGGAGGACTATCGAGTCGGAACAGGACGGGCCAGAAGCCTCTGACTTTGCTCCGTGACGGCCCATCTATTTCCAGACAACACGGTGCTCTGCAACTTCGCATCTGTGCATCAGCTCCATCTGCTGTCGAAGTTGCTAGACGGGAGAGGCGCTTGGGTCGAAGCCGTGGCGTTTGAGTGCGAGCGGTCGTCGGCCCACTATCCCGATCTGAAGTCCGTCGCCGCTGGAGGCTGGCTCGGGGACCCGGTAGAGGTCAGCGACGAGGTTGAACTCCTTCAAGTCGAAGGGATTCGCAAAGCGGTCTTCGGCGGAGCAGCGGCCCGCCCCTTACAGCATCTGGGCGAGGCCCAGACCATCCACGTGATCGCCAGGCGAGCCCAGTTCGCGGGATCGACCTGGCTCAGCGACGATCAGGAATCCCTGCGAGTTGCACGACGGCAGGGCATCGCGGTCCGGGAGACGCAGCACCTTGTCGCCGAGGCAGTGCAAATTGGGTTCGTCAGCAGCGCAGGGGCCGGCTTCTCAATGTTGGAACAGATGATTGCGCAGGGGCAGAATCCCGCTCTCCCCCGCAGTGCGACCGACCTGCTCTCCATGTAGCACCGCTTCCGGCATTGCTTTCCGGAGCCCGGTGCGGTGGGCAAAGACCCAGCAGAGGCAACAGGGACCCACGGCTTCCGCTCATCGGCACGACCGGACTGCGGCATAGAGGTCGTGTTTGTCGACCGTTTGCCCCTTCGATTACCGAACGGCCAGCGACGCGCCTCAACCCAAGCTGCTGATGAGCCAGCCGTATCACAAGGGATCCGTGACCGGTCACCGATCGTCCAGCGGGACCCGAACGACGCCTTCCGCGCCCGCGCGTTCGCGCTCCGTCACGTCCTCCACAACGCGGGGTTCCTCAGAGCCAATTTCGGTAGTGCGGTCGGTCCAGGTGGCGTGGACGGCGTCCTCGTCACGTTCGAGAAGCAGTAGCGGTCAGGGTTGGGCGTACGCAGTGTCAGTGAAACCGACGCCCATGAACGCAGCCGAGCGCTCAGGGTTGTGGGTTATCGCCCTCCCTTGGAATATTGATCCAGCCTGATGACGTTGGCCCCAAATTGGGCTGGCAGTCGACGGACAGGAAGAGGGCAGTCACATGTCACAGGGCCCGCCAACGAGACGGCAGAGTTGATGCCGTCTAGGTGTTCCGAAGCGATCTGGCATGAGTCGTGGACCAGCCCTCTCTCGTGGACGACAACTACAGGCGCTCGTCGGCCAGCGGGGATAAAGAAGGCGTGTTGTTGGCGATGCTGAGCACAAGCTGCCGCCGTTCAGGCTGCCCGGTTCGGCAATCATTCGCCCTCCGCGACCTCGCCTGCGAGTCGCTCAACGACCTCTTTGCCCTCTTTGAATTTCTCTGAAAGGCCCGTGATTCTGAGCAGACTACCCAAGACCGTGTCGCCCATCCCGAGCGCGGCCGAGACAGCGCGGCAGGCCCGCTTAAACCGGTTCGGCCGTTGGGTCGTTAGCGCACGTTCCTCGACCTGGACCCAAGCAGGCGATTCCTGCCCGGCCAGAACCCCGCCGGTGGCCCCATCGATCGGCTGCCCGTCGTCGAACTCTGCGAGCATGAGCGCGCGTGCTTGCCGCCATGCAGACAGCTTCATGGTCAACTGTGTCCCCGACAGGCCGACCTCGGCCAATTGTTCGTCGGTCAGCGTCCCGATTTCGGTGACGACTGCGTCACGGGTGGTGGCAATGTCCGGCCACGCCTCGCCCAGATCGCGCAGCAGGGTCAACAACTCCTCCGGTGGCGCCTCAGCCGGCTCGGGCGACGTAAAGACTTCGAACCTCAGTGCCGTGATCGCGTCGACATCGTTGTAGAGGGTCCACACCATCCCGGCCAGCCTGCCCTGGTCCACACCAGAGGCATCCGGCTCGAGCAGGCCTGCCGCACCGCCGAGGCCCGATCCGGCGCCCGATCCGGTGTCGCTACTCATCGGGCGTTGCCTCTTAGTCGGGTCATCATATGAATTCGCGACCTCCTTCGTTTTAAGACCGGCTGATCTATCAGTTGTGGTCGTCGTCCCCGGCCGGATGAAATCCTGCGAGGTGGTGCAACTCGTTCCGCGTGATGCTCTGTGGTTTGTGCACCTTGGTGCACTATTCCGTGCGGGTTGTGTCGGTGTCCATCACCTCCGACTTCGTTTCGCGGTGATCTCCCTCGGGCTGGCGATCGATCCGCCGTGCAGGAACGATGACCGGACGCACCTGAGCCAAGTTCGGTGTCGCATGACGATGGACAACTGGGACACCAAGTTAAGAGCGCGCACCGTATGGGAGAACATCTGCGCGTGTGAACCGCGGGCGATGCTGGGTTCGAGATCGCCTGTCGCATGACCATCAGTGCCAGCCTCACGTCAGGCATCTTCTGAGCAGGCGGAATGGCGGTGTAGGTGGGTTGCTGCTGAGGTTGAGTCCCGACGCCGTGGTGGGCACGTTTGACGGTGGTGAGAAGGTCTCCGGCCGCGGGGTGGCGCCGAGCACCGTCCCCCTGCTCACGACAGAGTTGTGCCCGCCAGCGCCCGTCGGCGGAAGCCAACGACCGCCATCTCCACCACTCGGTCGTGCCCCCAACGCATGAGCGGATATGCGACCAGCCCGGCGACGCGCAACGGGGTGCTCATCATGTCCAGCGACCACGCCACCGCGACCCGGGTTCCGTTGTTGACGGGTTCCAGTCGTATCACCGCGGAGCCGCGCAGGTCGCCGTCGATCGTCGCCTCGAGCA
>Ga0209014_10002807_pt1 | contig 10070 bp, 9 predicted proteins | sample BarGraNGADG00212_FD_184491 | JGI IMG/M metagenome (GOLD analysis project Ga0209014, IMG submission 184491) | Arctic peat soil microbial communities from Barrow, Alaska - Barrow Graham LP Ref core NGADG0002-212 (SPAdes) (version 2) | ecosystem: Environmental > Terrestrial > Soil > Wetlands > Peat... | reverse complement strand
GCCCGGGACGGTCCTGACCGACCCCGCGACGGCCGAACTGCTCGCGGGCAACCCACGGTTCACTCTGCACCCGCTGCCCGAACGTGACCTGCCCGGTCTCGGCACGATGGCGCCGGTCCGGATCCGCGAGGCCTGATGGCGCGGGGTTCAGTCACCGCGCCGTCCAGTCAGCGCGGGGTTCAGTCACCCCGCCGTCCGATCACCCCGCCGTCCGATCACCCCGCCGTCCGATCACCCAGCGATCGGCACGATGAGCTCGGGACCGCCGATCCCCGCTCGGTTCACCGCGGTGGACACCGGTTCCGCGATCATCTCGGGGCCCTCGCCGGACAGCAGCCGAGCCGCCTCGTCCGCCCCCACCGCCGGGTCCAACCAGGGGTCCCACTCCTCGGGTACCAGTCCCACCGGCCTTCGGTCGTGGATCTTCGCGAGCGCACCGCTCGCGGCGGTCGTGATGATCGTCGTCGTCACCAGCCATGGCGCAGCCGCGGTCGAGGCGCGGTCTCGCCAGAATTCGTAGAGTCCCGCCATCGCGAGGAGCGAGCCGTCCGCGGGCCGGATGAAAAACGGCTGCCTGGCCGCCCGGCCGACCGTAGCCGGCCGGTCAGTCGTGGCCGCCTGCCACTCGTAGTAGCCGTCCGCGATCACCAGGCAGCGTCGTGCGGCGAGCGCCTTCTTGTAGGCAGGCTTCTCCGCGATCGTCTCGGCGCGCGCATTGATCATCCGGTTCCCGATCGACGGATCCTTCGCCCACGGCGGCACCAGCCCCCACCTCGCGGCGCGAAGAGCCCGCCGGACCTCGCCCGTCTCGGCGTCGGCCCGCTCGGTGACGATCCGCACCGTCGTCGTCGGCGCGATGTTCCAGGACGGTGGGAGCACGGCGACATCCGGCGCGACCTCCTCGATCGCGAAGGTATCCGCGATGTCCTGGGCCTGCCGGAACGAGGCATAGCGTCCGCACATGGTTCCTAGACTGCCGTCTCCCAGCCTCGCCTGTCATGATCACCGGGTGGAACTTCACGACGCCTCCGGCGTGGCGGCACCTGTGGGCGCGCCGAAACGGCCGTGGTTCCGCCGTGCGAACGCCCTCGATGCGCGCCGCGCTCTGGCCGGCAGCGGTTTCGCCGTGATCGTCTCCATGGTGCTCTTCGCCGCCGCGATGATGCTCGGCTTCCCCGGGATCCAGCGCGACGGCCTGGACACCTTCGGCCTGTGGCTGACCCTGCTCGCGATGTGGGCCCTCGCGACCACCGTGGGTCCCACCCTCCTCGCCTGGTTCGCCGGCATCCCGCTGGACCGGTGGAGCCGCAGCGGTAGCGAGCGGCGCGCGGCACTCTGGTTCGGCCTGCTCGGCGGGCTGCCCGGTGTCGCCGCGGGAGTCGTCGTGTGGTTCGTCTCCCACAACCTCGCCGCGAGCATCGTGTTCTTCGGCCCGATCTGGTTCGTCTCGGGCTTCGTGGGGCGGCTCGGTGTCCCCGAGATCATGCGCCGGCGCTGGTTGCTGATCCTCGTGGTGGCGTGCGCTGCGGTGACGGCTCTGGTCGCGCTCGTGCTCTTCCTGGTCAGCGCGGTGAATCTGGCGTAGGCCCGCTCGACGTCGCGCGCGTCAGCCCACCCGGACCTGCCGGACGTCGCCCGCAAGCACGTCGTGCACCGCACCCTCGTCGTCGACGACCCGGAGGGCGCCGGACCGGGACAACGACTCCGCGACGCCGATCAGGATCTCGCCGCCGGGCCGATCGACGGTGACGCGCTGGCCGAGCGTGACGCACGTCGTCGAGACCTCCGCCGCGATCCCGCTCGCGCCGGCGTCGCCGCGGGCCTCGCACCAGTTCCGATACCGCGCACCGACGGCTCGCAGCACGGCACGGATCACGGCGTCGCGGCTGGTCCGCAGCGGCGCCGCCATCGCGAGAGAGATCGCGCTCTCCACGGGCAGCTCGCTCGCCGTCTGCGAGACGTTGACCCCGATCCCCACGACGACCGCCGGGCCGGTCGGCGTCGCGACGACCTCCGCCAGGATCCCGGCGACCTTGCGATGGCGCCCCCAACCCTCGAGCTCCGCCAGACCCGGCGCCGTCACGAGCACGTCGTTCGGCCATTTCACCACCGCTCGGAGCTGGGTCACCTCGCGGATCGCGGCCGCCGTCGCCGTTCCCGCGAGCAACGGCAGCCAGCCGAAGGCAGCATCGGGGACGCCCTCCGGCCGGAGAACGAGGCTGAGCGTCACGGCCGCGCGCGCGGGCGTCTCCCAGCTGCGGCCGGACCGACCGTGGCCCGCCGCTTGGTGCTCAGCGATGAGCACCGACAGGTCGGGCCAGTCGTCCGGGTGCGCCGTCAGCGCTGCGGCGAGATCGGCATTGGTCGAGCCGGTCTCGGCAACGATCCCGAGCCGCGAGAGCGGGCCGACCGGTACCAGCAGGTCCGCACACAGGGCGTCGCGGTCGAGCGGTCGGCGGTCGGCCGCGGGCGACGCGGACCCGGGATCGGCGTCTCGAGGCGGGGTCTCCGGCACGGTGCCAGGCTAATGGGCGGGTGCCGACGCGGCACGTGTTGAGTGCCCGCTCGGGCTCACTGCCCGCCCCACAGCGCTACGTCGTCCGTCCACCGGTGGCCGGACGAACTAGGCTCCTGGACAGTTGCCCTTCCAGACCACGCAGGAGACCACGTGAGCGACGACGACGCGACCACGGCCGGGAAGCTTGCCGACCTCGCCGCGCGCGAGGAGCAATCAACCCATGCTCCGGAGGCTCACGCCGCGGAGAAGCAGCACGCGCGCAAGAAGAAGACGGCCCGTGAGCGCATCGACGGGCTGCTCGACGCGGGCACGTTCGTCGAGCTCGACGCGTTCGCACGGCATCGCTCCACCGCGTTCGGCCTCGAGAAGAAGCGGCCGTACGGCGACGGCGTCGTGGTCGGGCACGGCACGGTCGACGGCCGCCAGGTCTGCATCTACAGCCAGGACTTCACCGTCTTCGGCGGTTCGCTCGGCGAGGTGCACGGCCAGAAGATCACGAAGGTGATGGACCTCGCGCTGCGCACGGGCGTGCCCCTGATCGGCATCAGCGACGGCGGCGGCGCGCGGATCCAAGAGGGCGTCGCCGCCCTTACCCAGTTCGCCGAGATCTTCCGTCGCAACGTCGCGGCGTCCGGGGTCATCCCGCAGGTCTCGCTCATCCTCGGGCCGAGCGCCGGCGGTGCTGTCTACTCCCCCGCGCTGACCGACTTCATCGTGATGGCCGACGGGACCTCGCACATGTTCATCACCGGCCCGGACGTGATCCGCGCGGTGACCGGAGAGGACGTCGGCTTCGAGGAGCTCGGCGGCGGTCTCACGCACAACGCGAAGTCCGGCGTCGCCCACTACCTCGCGACCGACGAGGACGACGCACTCGACTACGTCCGCACGCTGCTGAGCTACCTGCCGGCGAACAACCTCAGCGATCCGCCGATCTACCAGTCCGACGTCGCGATGGAGGTCACCGAGCACGACCTCGCCCTCGATGGTCTTGTACCAGACTCGGACAGCCAACCGTACGACATGCACGAGGTGCTCTCCGCCGTCCTGGACGAGGGTGTCCTGCTCGAGGTGCAGCCGCTGTTCGCGCAGAACGTCGTGATCGGCTTCGGGCATGTCGAGGGGCACAGCGTCGGGATCGTGGCGAACCAGCCGATGCAGATGGCCGGGACCCTGGACATCAATGCGGCCGAGAAGGCGGCCAGGTTCGTCCGGACCTGCGACGCGTTCAACATCCCGGTGCTCACCTTCGTGGACGTGCCCGGCTTCCTGCCCGGCACCGAGCAGGAGTGGAACGGGATCATCCGCCGTGGCGCCAAGCTCATCTACGCATACGCCGAGGCGACCGTCCCGCTGGTCACGGTCATCACCCGCAAGGCCTACGGCGGCGCGTACATCGTGATGGGGTCGAAGCAGCTCGGCGCTGACGTCAACCTTGCCTGGCCGACGGCGCAGATAGCCGTGATGGGCGCGTCCGGCGCGGTCAACATCCTGCAGCGTGGGGCCCTCAAGGCCGCCGAGCACGCGGGCGAGGACGTCGACGCGGTGCGGGACCGGCTGGTGGGCGAGTACGAGGACGCCTTCCTGAACCCGTACGACGCGGCCGACCGCGGCTACGTGGACGCCGTGATCCGACCGTCCGAGACGCGGCTGCAGATCGTGCGGGCACTCCGGGCGCTGCGGACCAAGAGGGCCGGCATGCCGCCCAAGAAGCACGGGAACATCCCGCTGTGACCGAACCGAGCGACCGGGACGACGAGGCGGAGGTGTCGGCGCACGTCCGCGTGGTCCGGGGTGCACCGGACGACGCCGAGCTCGCGGCACTCGTCGCCGGTCTCGCCGCGGCCGCGGCCGCCGGGCAGGACGAGGCCCCTGCCACACCGACCTCCGCCTGGATGGATCGCTCGCGCGCCCTGACCGGGCGCAGCCAGGGCGCTCTCGGCCGTGGTGACACCGCGTGGCGTCACTCGCTGCGCTAGCACTGCCGTGACAACCGAGCCGACACCGCGAGCGCCGGGCAAGCGCTGGTGGCGACGACGACGCACGGTCGTCGCGATCATCCTCGGCGCCGTGCTTGCGGTGACGTTCGGACCGTGGGCGACGGTGCGCGTCGCGACGGCGGCCGACATCCACGGCCCCCGCGATGCCCCGCGCCCGGCGGAGGCGGCGCTGGTGCTCGGCGCCGGCCTCGCCGCTGACGGCACCCCCTCGCCGTTCATGCGCGAACGGGTCGCCACCGGCGCACAGCTTTACCGCGACGGGCGGGTCAAGGTGCTCCTCCTGAGCGGCGACAACAGCCACCGCGACTACGACGAGGTCACAGCCATGGCCGGCATCGCCGCCGAGCTCGGCGTGCCGGCCACCGCCATCGTGCTCGACTACGCCGGATTCGACTCGTACTCCTCGTGCTACCGGGCGCGGCACGTGTTCGGCGCGAGCAGCGTCATCGTCGTCTCGCAGCAGTTCCACCTGCCGCGCGCAGTGTGGTTGTGCCAACGGCTCGGCCTCGATACCCAAGGGGTCTACCCGCCCGCGTCGTACTCGGACGCGACCCGGCGCGGCGAAGTCCGGGAGGTGCCTGCGACGGCCAAGGCCGTGCTGGACGTGGTGACGAGACGCGAGCCGACGTTCCCGGGCCCACCCGAGACCGCGCTGCGGGATGCCCTCGGCCGGAGCTGACATCACGCCGCCGTGCCGCACGCGGCCGTGACCGTGACCGCGGGCTGTACCAAGCCTTGCGCGAGCACGCCCGAAACATTTCAATGCCCAGATCCAGCATAAATCGGTGCACCTCGCGGACTCGCCAGATAACGTCACGGTGTGACGACCCGAGCGAACCGCGTCAACACTGCCGCGGACACTCCGGACCCCAGGCGACCCACCGTCCTGGCAGGAGCTCGTCGCCGCTGGGCGGCCTGGCGGGCCGCAGCCCTCGCGCCGCGCGTCATGATCGTCCGGCTGCTCCCGGTCGCGGGCGGTGGCCTGATCGCCGCGCTCACCGCCGTCAACGTCCTGCTCGGGCTGCTCCCGGTCGGCTTCGTGCTGGCGACGAGCGTGATGATCGGCCGGGTACCGGCCGCCGTCGTCGGCGGGGTCGGCTCCCCGGCCTGGCACTCTCTCGTCACTGCGTTCGTGCTCGCGGCGGCGGCGTTCCTGACCCAGCAGGTGCTCAGCCCGGTCCAGGGCGCGCTCGGCGTGGCGGTGAAGCGTCGGGTCGACGGCGAGCTGCGGGACCAGACGGTGAGCCTCGCGATGAAGACGACGAGCATCGGGCCGATGGAGGACCAGACCACGCTCGACGCGCTGAGCGAGGCGACCCGGCAGTTCGACTCCGACCACCACACCCCCGGCATGGCATGCGCCGGGATCCTCGCCCTGATCGCCCGGTACCTCCGGCTGCTCGGCTTTGCGGTCATCGTGGGGGTCGTCGCGAGCTGGCCTGCCGCGGTCGCGCTGGCGGCTGCCACCCTGATCTTCCGCTACGGCAACCGCGGCGGACTGCGCAAGTACTCCGTCGCCTGGCGCACCGTCACCTCGGAGCGCCGCCGGATGGAGTACCTCCGGGATCTCGCCATCGGCGGCGGGGCGGCAAAGGAGACCCGAGTCTTCGGGATCACCCCGTGGCTCACCGAGCGCTACAGCGAGGCCTACCTCGGCATGATCGGTCCGGTCACCCGGATGCGGCGCCGCATCTACCTGAGGCCCTACCTCGCGTACACCAGCATCGGCTTCGTCATCAGCGCGTTCGTCGCCACCTCGATCGCACGCAGCGCCGCCGACGGGCTGATCAGCCTGACCGGCCTGGCGCTCGGCCTGCAGTCGGTGACCGGCGCCATCCTGCTCGGCGAGTACTACGCCGAGGCGGACGTGCCGACCCAGTACGGGATGCAAGCCGTGACCGCGCTCGCCGAGGTGCGCGAGCGGATCGCGGCTGTCCACGAGACAGATCGCTCGACCGGCCGGCCGGTCACCCCCGAGCTGCCCCATGATTCGCTCCGGTTCGAGGACATCTCGTTCTCCTACCCGGGCAGCGGCCAACGCGTCCTCGACGGCCTCACCCTCGAGCTACCTGCCGGGCTCAGCACCGCGATCGTCGGCGTCAACGGCGCCGGCAAGACGACCCTGGTCAAGCTGCTCACCCGGCTGTACGAGCCCACCGCGGGTCGCATCATCGCGGACGGCCAGGACATCGCCACGCTCGACGTCGCGGCCTGGCGTCGTCAGGTCAGCGTCATCTTCCAGGACTTCGTGCGGTACGAGTTCTCTGCGGCGGACAACATCGCCCTCGGTGCCGCGCACGCGCCGCGCGACGTCGGCGCGATCGAGCATGCCGCGACTCAGGCCGACATCCTCGCCGCCTTCGACCACCTGCCGGACGGCCTCGACACACCGCTGGCCCGCGCCTACCGGGGCGGCATCGACCTGTCCGGCGGTCAGTGGCAGCGCATCGCGATCGCCCGCTCGCTCTACGCGCTGCACGCCGGGGCGAAAGTCCTGGTCCTCGACGAGCCGACCGCCGCCCTCGACGTGCGTGCCGAGGTCGCCTTCTTCGACCAGTTCGTCGAGCTGACCCGCGGCGTCACCTCGCTGCTCATCTCGCACCGCTTCTCGAGCGTCCGCCGAGCGGACCGCATCGTCGTCATCGACGGCGGCCGGGTGGTCGAGCGGGGCAGCCACGACGAGCTGATGGCGGCGAACGGCCACTACGCCCGCTTGTTCCGCCTGCAGGCCGAGCGGTTCGCGGCCGGCCTCGACGCGGAGGGCAACAAGGCCGATCGGGCCACCGCTGACGAACTCGCCGAGGAGGTGGCGTCGTGATCGACACCGCCCGCGGCGTCGCCGAGCTGTTCCGGATCGCGTGGCGCGAGGACCGAAGGCGACTCCTGATCGCGCTCGTGCTGATGATTGCCCAGGCCTCGGCGCTGCCGCTGGCCGCGCCCGCGCTGCGGTCCGTCACCGACCACGCGATCGCCCGTCAAGCGGGACCGGCCACTGCCGCGGCCATGATCGTCGCGGTCCTGGTGATCGCGTCGCTCACCGCGGGGCACTTCGCCCACATCTACTACTTCGAGCTCGGTGACATGGCGGTGCACAGCCTCGAGCGTCAGCTCATCGCCCTGTCCAACGACTCCGCCGGGCTGGAGCACCACGAGCGGCCCGACTATGCGGACAAGCTCCAGGTCCTCCGACAAGAGCTGTTCCGGGCCGGCACGGGATCGATGGAGGCACTGCTGAGCAGCATCGGCCTCGCGGTCGCGATGGTGATCACCGGCGTCCTGCTCGGCACCTTGAACCCGTTGCTGCTGCTGCTGCCGTTCGCCGCCGTCCCGCCGCTGCTTCTCGGGCGGCGCGCAGAGGCGCTGCTGGCCGCCGCCCGTGAGAAGGCCGCCGAGCCGAACCGGCGCGCCCGGCACGTGTTCAAGATGACCACCGACGCCGGTCCGGCCAAGGAGCTGCGGGCCTGCGGGCTGGAGCAGGAGATGCGTTCGCGCCAGGCCCGTGAATGGGAGACCGCCACCCACATCCTGTGGGCCGGCGAGGTCCGCGGCGCCGTGCTGCGGATCGCGGGCCAGCTCGTCTTCGCGGTCGCCTATGTCGCGGCGACGCTCGTGGTCGTGCGCGAGGCCGTCGCGGGCCAGCGCACGGTCGGCGACGTGATCCTGGCGATCACCCTCGCCGCGCAGGTCAACCAACAGGTGACCGCCGCGGTGAACCTGCTCCAGGAGCTGCAGCGGATCGCGAAAACCCTCGCGGACTTCCGGTGGATCAAGGAGCTCGTCTCAAGGCCCGGGGCGGTGCCCGACGACGCCGAGCTCCCGTCGCGCATCGCCGAGGGCATCACGCTCCGCGACGTCACCTTCCGGTACCCCGGCACGGACCGGACCGTGCTGGCCGGCGTCGACCTGCACATCCCCGCCGGCGCCACGATTGCGTTGGTGGGCGAGAACGGCGCCGGGAAGACCACCCTCGTCAAGCTGCTCTGCCGGTTCTACGAGGTCACCGAGGGTGTCATCGAGCTCGACGGGACCGACCTGCGCCGCTTCCCGATCAAGGCCTGGCGGTCGCGCATCGCCGCGGGCTTCCAGGACTTCGCGCGGTTCGAGCTCCTCGCCCGCGAGACGGTCGGCGTCGGCCACCTGCCGGACATCGACTCCACCGGCGCGGTGACCGCCGCGCTGACCCGGGCGCGCGCGGAGGACCTGCTCACCCGGCTCGACGACGGGCTCGAGACCCAGCTCGGCAAGTCCTACGCCGACGGCACCGAGCTGTCCGGCGGGCAGTGGCAGAAGCTCGCGCTGGGTCGCGCCATGATGCGCGAGACCCCGCTCCTGCTGGTGCTCGACGAGCCGACGTCCGCGCTCGACGCACAGGCCGAGCACCTCTTGTTCGAGCAGTACGCGCTCGGCGCGAAGCGGGTGGCGAACCAAACCGGCGCCATCACGGTGCTCGTCTCGCACCGCTTCTCCACCGTGCGGATCGCCGACCTGATCCTGGTCGTCGCCGACGGCAAGGTCGCGGAGTCCGGCAGTCATGCGGAGCTGATGCGCCTCGACGGGCTGTACGCCGAGCTGTACGCGATGCAGGCTGCGGCCTACCGCTGACGCGACCGACCTGGTGCGCCCGGGCGGGTTCCGGGGCGGGGAGTCGGCCGCGCCGATAGTGTCGCTCCCCGTGACCCGCTTGCTCCTCGCCTCCGCCTCGCCGGGCCGCCGCAGCACTCTCGCGGCGGCCGGGATCGACGCGTCCGTTGCAGTCTCCGGGGTCGACGAGGACGCAGTTCTGGCCGAGGCCGAGCAGCGCTTCGGCGCTCTCGGCCCGGACGCCGCGGTCCTCGTCCTGGCGCGCGCCAAGGCCGAAGCGGTCGCGTACGAGCACCCGGACGGCCCGTCCGAAGAGGACGCGGCAGCGCGCGGAACCATCGTGCTCGGTTGCGACTCGATGCTCGAGCACGACGGCGAGGCGCTCGGAAAGCCGGCCGACGCGGCGCAGGCCACCGCCCGTTGGCAAGTGATGCGTGGGCGCAGCGGGACTCTGCACACGGGCCACTGGATCGTGGACTGCCGCGAGCCGGTCGACGGCGGGACCGGAGCCACTCTGGGCGCCACCTCCTCGACGATCGTGCACTTCGCGAACCTGACGGATGCCGAGATCGAGGCCTACGTCGCTACCGGCGAGCCGCTCGCGGTCGCCGGTGCCTTCACGATCGACGGGCTCGGCGGCCCGTTCATCAGCGGGGTCGAGGGAGACCCGCACAGCGTCGTCGGCCTCAGCCTCCCGCTGCTGCGCGACCTCCTCGCCGAGATCGGCCTCACGGTCATGGACCTGTGGCGAGACGGGCTCACCGCGCGGACCTGAGACCCGGCAGGACGGCCGGTGTTGTGACGCCTCCACAACCTTTGGGTCCTCCACGGCCCGCCAACCCCCATCCCTTGTTCGATACCGACAACTGGGCGGTCCAGCCCTTGGCGGGTTCCCCAATGTTGTGCGAGCCGCACGCCGCCGGACTGAATCCGTGGGCCGAGGCACGTTACGGTGAGCCGTGCCCGCATTC
>Ga0209014_10002800_pt1 | contig 10076 bp, 12 predicted proteins | sample BarGraNGADG00212_FD_184491 | JGI IMG/M metagenome (GOLD analysis project Ga0209014, IMG submission 184491) | Arctic peat soil microbial communities from Barrow, Alaska - Barrow Graham LP Ref core NGADG0002-212 (SPAdes) (version 2) | ecosystem: Environmental > Terrestrial > Soil > Wetlands >... | reverse complement strand
TGCCCGGAAAGCCCGAGCCAGGCCACTCACGTGGAAGGGACGACCCAGTGATCGGCAGGACAGGGCGGGTAACCGGACGGGTCGCACCTGGCACGGTCGGTGAGGTAATCCTGCAGATTCGCGGCGGGTCCGAAGCCTTCTACGCCTACGCCAGTGACTCCAGAGTCGTCATCGAAAAAGGGGTCAAGGTCAAGGTTGACGACCACCAACCACCGCTGACCGTGTTCGTCAGCCCGGTTGAGCCCGCCCCGCCGGTACCGCCGGACCAGCCGGCCCGGTCCTTGATTCAGGACACCCTCCCGTCCCGACCTCCGCATCACAGCTACACCTGACTCACGCCCGCCGGCAGGGCGGAATCGTCAACTCCGGATACCCCTGGAAACCATCACCGCCGCACTCGCCGCCAGTCTCAGCGGCTACCCCTTGAGGCACGAAAGGAAGCACCGACTTCATGTACTACATCGCAGGAACCGCGGTCGTCGTCGTCATCCTCCTGGTCTTGGCGTTCCGCGTCGTATGGCGGGTCGCTGAACCGAACGAGGCCCTGATCATCTCCGGGCTAGGCGCCAAAGGCGACAACGAGACCCAGCTGGACAGCCTCGGCTTCAAGATCGTCGTCGGTCGGGGGACCGCGGTCATCCCCGGCTTTCAGACCGTCCGTCGCCTCGGCCTGGACTCCCGCGCCACCGGCCTGGTCGTGAACGCCGTGTCTAATCAGTCCATCCCGCTGACCGTCAAGGGTGTCGTCGCCTACAAGGTCGGCGACGACCTCGCCAGCATCGCCAACGCCGCCCGCCGGTTCCTGGACCAGGACACGACAGTGATGCAGTCCACCATTCACGAACTGTTCGCCGGTCACCTTCGCGCCATCGTCGGTGGCATGACCGTCGAAGACATGCTGCACAACAGGGAGGAGCTGACCGCGAACATCCGCGCATCCCTGGCTGAGGACTTGCAGAAGCTTGGTTTGCGGGTCGACAGCCTTCAGATCCAGGAGATTGACGACGAGTCCGGGTACATCCAGAACCTCGGCAAGCCGCAGGCCGCCGCGATCGAGTCGAAGGCTCGGATTGCGGCAGCCCAGCGTGACAAGGAAGCTACCGAGGCTGAGCAGGTTGCCAACGCGGAGAAGGCTGCTGCGGTCCGCGAGGCCAGCATCAAGCAGTCCGAGTACCAGGCGCAGATGGACCAGGCGAAGTCCAAGGCTCAACAGGCGGGCCCGCTATCTGAGGCGCTGGCTCGTCAGGAAGTCGTCCGGGCCGAGACCGCCGCCGCCGAGCTCGACGCCCAGCGCCAGGAGAAGCTCCTCGAGTCCTCGGTCCGCAAACCGGCCGACGCGAAGGCGTACGAACAGGTCACCCTCGCCGAAGCCAACCGGGCCGCACTTGTTGCGTTAGCCCAGGCTCAGGCCGAGGAGGTTCGTCTTGCCGGTGCGGCCCAGGCGAACGCCACCCAGCTCAACGGAGCCGCTCTGGCTTCCGCGATCAAGGAGAAGGGCCTGGCCGAAGCTGCCGGGATTGAGGCTCGCGCCAAGGCGCTGTCCACCAACCAGGACGCTGTCATCGCGCAGCAGTTCGCGGAGAACTACCCTGCGATCGTCGCCGCGGCGGCCAGCTCACTGAGCAACATTGACAATCTGGTCGTCCTCAACGGCGCTGAGGGCATGGAGGACATGCTCGCCAAGGCCATGACCATGGGTGGGGCCGGTCTCGGCCTGGCACAAAAGCTGATGACGAGCATCCGGACCGACAAGCCAGCCAATGAGGGTAAGAACGCCCGGTTGCCTCTCGAGGACCTGGGCGACATTCCCGCATACGCCGCGCCCACCAATGGCAAGGTCGACCCAGCCACGGTGTGACCGTTGCGAACACGTGACACGCCGCCGCCGGTCGCTGCGGCAGCGGCGTGTCAAGTCCGGGACTCCCTCTGCCGTCCGACACGGCAAGACGGGTGGCGCCAGGCGGCATAGTGCGGATATCTCGTCGGCCCATCAGGTCCTGCATGTCACGGTCGAGTCCACGGTGGTGGTTGTGTGAAGCGGTCACTGGCGGGGGGTGAAGTATCCGCGTGCCACCAGCTCGACGGTTAGCAGAACTGCGATGGCCTGGACCAGCAGCAGAGCCACCAGTACCACCAGCTGGACGGCCGCTGCCTGCAATGGTGAGGCACCTCCGAGGAGCATCCCGACGAAGGCGCCGGGCAGGGTCACCAGCCCGACGGTCCGGGTCTGGTCCAAACCGGGGACAAGAGCCAGCGAGGCGTCTTCACGGCCGATGAGCAGTGCCGAGTCGCGAGGCAGGAGGCCGATCGAGAGTGCAGCCTCGTACTCCCCATGGCGAGTTCGCAGTGCGTCGAGGGCACGCTTGCCGGCGAGGGTCGTCGCCGTCATGGCCCCGCCGATCAGGATGCCGACAATCGGCACGACGGCGATTGTCTGGCGGGGGATCAAGCCGCTGAGCATGAGGCCACCAGCGACGGGGACGGCCCCCAGGACGACCGGGGCGACGGCGTACCACCACTGGCCCTTCGGCGCGAGGCGCCTTCCCGCGGTGACAGAAGCCACCGACAGCATCAGGGTGATGAACCCCAGCGTCAGCCACCACGATCTCAGCACTGCCAGGATCAGCAGCCCGACGACGCCGAGCTGGAGGCACGCTCGCAGCGCGGCCCGTATGTCGTCTCGGCCATGTCCCAGCTGTCCCCAGCGGTTGATGGCCGCGGCGAGCCCGGCGCAGGCGACCACCACAAGGGCCAGACGTGCCAGCCCGCTGACCCCTTGAACGCTGACCAGCGCGGCGGCGGGCGGGGTCATGGTGAGTGTCACGGATCGCATTATCCGCCGGTGGCTGGACACATGACGGATCTACGCACGAATCACCCTAAACTGGGAGGGTGATTTCCCGGATCGATCTGCGCGGTCGTGTGCTCGATGCCCGTTCCCTTCGCGAGGTGCTGCCCCGAGCCGAGTTCGACGTCGAGGCTGCGCTTTCGGTCGTTCGACCGATCTGTGACGATGTGCGCCATCGTGGAGCCGAGGCGTTGCGCGACCTGGGGGAGCGGTTCGACGGGGTCCGACCCGGCAGGTTGCGGGTGCCGGCAGAGGTCCTGAAGACGGCTCTGGAGGCGCTCGACCCGGACGTGCGGACGGCCCTCGAGGAGACCATTCGACGAGTGCGCATCGTCCACGAGGACCAACGCCGGACCGACACGACGACCCAGGTCGCGTCCGGCGGTACCGTCGTTGAGCGTTGGTTGCCTGTCGACAGAGTCGGTCTTTACGTCCCAGGCGGGGTCGCGGTCTACCCCAGCAGCGTCGTCATGAACGTCGTCCCGGCCCAGATTGCCGGCGTGGCGTCGGTTGCGATCACCAGTCCGCCGCAACGGGACAACACCGGGGTGTTCGCCGGGTACCCCGCCCCCACCATCCTGGCTGCGTGCCAGCTTCTCGGCATCGACGAGGTGTACGCCGTCGGCGGGGCTCAGGCGATCGCGATGTTTGCCTACGGGGCAAGGGACCCCGGCGTCGACGGCACCCCCAACGCCGGGGCCCTGGTCTGTGAACCGGTCACGTTGGTTACCGGTCCGGGCAACATCTACGTCGCGGCAGCCAAGCGCCTGTTGAAGGGCTTGATCGGCATCGACGCCGAGGCCGGACCTACCGAGATCGCGGTGCTGGCCGACGACAGCGCCGATCCCGAGCACGTCGCCGCCGACCTGATCAGTCAGGCCGAGCACGACACGCTCGCCGCATCGGTGCTCGTCACCGACAGCGAGGATCTCGCCCGGCACGTCGAAGCCGCCCTGGTGCGCCGGGTGGCCGCGACCAAGCACACCGAGCGGGTGTCCGCCGCCCTTGCTGGCCGGCAGTCCGGCGTCGTCCTGGTCGACGACATCGAGGCCGGCATCACGGTGGTCAATACGTATGCCGCGGAGCACCTCGAGATCCAGACCCGCGATGCGCGCCGCGTGGCCCTGCGGATCCGTAACGCCGGGGCGATCTTCGTGGGAGCTTATGCGCCGGTGAGCCTGGGAGACTACTGCGCCGGCTCCAACCACGTGCTGCCCACCGGCGGATGCGCCTGTCACAGCAGCGGGCTCTCGGTGCAGTCGTTCCTGCGCGGGATTCACGTTGTGGACTACACGGAGGCCGCCCTGCGCGACGTCGCCCACCATGTGGTCACGCTGGCCGGTGCCGAAGACCTTCCCGCCCACGGTGAGGCAGTTGAAGCACGATTCAGGGATACGGCCCGCTTCGGGGACGTGGGCCGAGGATGAGCGCCTCCCTGAGCGATCTGCTGCGCCCTGACCTACGGGGACAGACACCCTACGGCGCACCTCAGCTGGACGTGGACGTTGCCCTGAACACCAACGAGAACTCGTACGCCGTGCCCCAGGACGTGGTCGAGGCGATCGTCTCGTCCGTGGCCGAGGTGGCATCAGGTCTGAACCGCTACCCGGACCGCGAGTTCGTCCGGCTGCGCGAGGACTTGGCGGCTTACCTGACCGGGGCCACCGGTGTTGCTCTCACGGCCAACCAGCTGTGGGCGGGCAACGGCTCCAACGAGGTGCTCCTTCACCTTCTCCAGGCGTTCGGCGGTCCCGACCGGGTTGCGCTCGGTTTCACGCCGGCCTACTCGATGCACCCGATCATCACCAGAACGACCGGAACCAGATGGTTCGATGGGCTTCGCGGCGTCCAGGGCGCCGGCGCCTTCGATCTCGATGTCTTGTCTGCGGTGGCACAGGTTAGGCGATACGAGCCAGACATCGTGTTCCTCTGCTCGCCGAACAACCCGACCGGAACGGCGTTGGGGCTGGACGTCGTCGAGGCGATCTACGATGCTGCGCCGCGGGCGATCGTGGTGGTGGACGAGGCCTATGCCGAGTTCGCCCGCCCGGGTACTCCGAGCGCGTTGACCCTGCTCGAGGGCCGCGGGCGGCTGGTGGTGACCCGGACTATGAGCAAGGCGTTCGCGCTGGCCGGGGGTCGCTTGGGTTACTTGGCGGCCGACGCCGAACTCACCCAGGCGCTGCGACTGGTCCGCCTGCCGTATCACCTTTCGGCCCCGACACAGGCGATCGCCTGCGCGGCCCTGGAGCATGCGGACGGCCTTCTGGCCACCGTCGAGCTCCTCAAGACCCAACGTGACCGTATCGTCGTCGGCCTCGCCGAGATGGGTCTGGACCCTGTGCCGAGTGACGCCAATTTTGTGCTTTTCGGCGGCCTTTCGAATGAGCGCGTCACCTGGCAGGCGTTGCTGGATCGTGGCATCTTGATTCGCGACGTCGGCTTGGCCCACTATCTACGTGTCACGGCAGGGACGCCCCAGGAGACCGGGGTATTCCTGGATGCAATGCGCAGCCTCGCCCCGACCCACCGCCAGGAGCAGTCACCATGACCGGACAGGCCGAGAACCGGGATCAGCACGACAATGCCCACATCGAGCCTCGCACCGCTCACATCAGGCGGAGGACCCACGAGAGCACCGTCGAGGTCGAGCTCAACCTCGACGGAACCGGTGAATCCCAGATCAGCACCGGCGTGCGTTTTTACGATCACATGCTGGCCAGTCTGGCCAAGCACTCGCTGATCGACCTGCGCATCCAGGCTGACGGCGATGTGGACGTCGATGCCCACCACACGGTGGAGGACGTTGCCATTGTCCTCGGTGACGCGTTGAAGGAGGCGCTGGGCGACAAATGCGGTATTTCGCGCTTCGGCGATGCGACGGTCCCTCTCGATGAGGCGCTTGTTCATGCGGTGGTTGACGTGGCCGGCCGTCCTTACTTCGTCCACACTGGTGAGCCTGACGGCCAGGCCTACGTGATGATGGGCGGCAACTACGTAGGGTCGCTCACGCGTCACGTGCTGGAGAGCTTCGCTCATCATGGAGGTATCGCCCTGCATGTGCGCGTGTTGTCCGGTCGAGACCCGCACCACGTGGTCGAGGCGCAGTTCAAGGCCGTTGCTCGTGCTCTGCGTGACGCCGTCGCGCTCGACCCCCGGATCAAGGGCATTCCCAGCGCGAAGGGGAGTCTCTGATCCCGTGACTGAGCAGGCGCACTCGCCCTGGCAAGGGCGGGGGATGCTTCTCCTGCAGGGCGAGCCGGACCCGGTGGCGTCCTGGGCCGAGCGTGGTCTGATGCCCGTTCACGTCGTGCCTCTCGACGGCTGGACTGCGGTTCTGCCCGCTGGTCCATCCCAGGCGATGCCGCCTTACGACGATACGCTGAAGACGCTTGCCGGGCGCCCCGTTCCCTCGCGCCTGCGTTCTGCCATAGGTCTGTTCGCGGTCGACGGCAACGCGGTGATCAGCGTCCATCCTTCCGGGTGGCGCGCCACCCAGCGATGGTTCGTGTGGTCCCCTGGGGAGGGCGTGGTGCAGCCCCGGCAGCTGGTAGCCGGGCGGCCCGCTGACCTGGTTGCCGCCGCTGGCACCCATGAGAGGGGCGCTCGAAGCCTTGTCCGGGACATTCTGGTCGATGGTGGTGGCGACGCCCCGGGTCTGCTTGGTGACCTGCTGGATCTGTTGACCCTGCCGGGGTCCGACCTGCTCGACGGAGGCCGGGACCCGGTTACGGTGCCCGGCTCCATCATGATCGAGCCCGGGGAGCAGCACGTTGCCAGGTTCGAAAGGATCATCAGCGACGAGGCTCGGCACCGGGCTGAGCTGGAGGAGGACTAGATGGTTGCCAGCGTGGTGGTGCTGGACTACGGCAGCGGCAATGTCCGCTCGGCGGTTCGCATGCTCGAGCGGGTCGGCGCCAGCGTCGAGCTGAGCTCCGATCATCGCCTGGTCCAGGAGGCTGATGCTCTCTTCGTGCCCGGGGTCGGCAACTTCCATGCTTGCATGCGCGGGCTGCGCGCTGTGGACGGACCTCGCATGATCGACGTCCGGCTTTCGGGGGGCCGACCCGTGATGGGCATCTGCGTGGGGATGCAGGTCTTGTTCGACGGTTCGGCCGAGCTGAGCGTGGACGGCCAGGAACGCGGTCTGGGGCAGTGGCCCGGAGTCGTTGAACGGTTGGTGGCCCCAGTTGTCCCGCACATGGGGTGGTCGACCGTGAAGGCCGCTGAAGGCTCACGGCTCTTTGCCGGCGTTGAAGATGAGCGTTTCTACTTCGTGCACTCCTACGCGGCGCTGGGGTGGGAGCTCGAGCCCGAAGGAGGCATGGCCGTGGTGGCACCCAAGGTCAGTTGGTCCGAACATGGGTCATTGTTCGTTGCGGCTGTCGAGAACGGGCCGTTGGTGGCTACTCAGTTCCATCCTGAGAAGTCCGGCGACGCCGGTGCCCAGCTGCTGGAGAACTGGGTAGCGATGTTGTGACGACCGCCAATCGCCCGACCAGGCAGACCGCCGATAGCCAACAACAGCAAGGGACCTCACCCATCGTCACCTCAGCAGTGCGCCTTGAGCTTCTGCCAGCCGTCGATATCTCAGGCGGGCAGGCGGTCCAGCTTGTCCAGGGGGTCGCCGGAACCGGCGGCCAGTTCGGTGACCCGTGGGAGGCGGCCCAGGCGTGGCAGGACCAGGGCGCCGAGTGGATTCACCTGGTCGACCTCGACGCCGCTTTCGGTCGCGGCTCCAACGTTGAACTGCTCGCCCGCATCGTCGGTCGCCTCGACATCAAGGTTGAGATGTCCGGTGGCATCCGGGACGCCGAGAGCCTGGCGGCCGCACTGTCGAACGGCTGTCGCCGGGTCAACCTCGGTACCGCAGCGTTGGAGGATCCGGAGTGGACCGCCGCGGCCATTGCCGAGTATGGCGACCGGGTCGCCGTCGGGCTTGATGTTCGCGGAAGCACGCTGGCAGCGCGCGGATGGACGAAGCAGGGCGGTGACCTCTGGGAGACCCTCGAACGTCTGGACCGAGAGGGATGCGCTCGCTATGTGGTCACCGATGTCAACAGGGATGGCATGCTCAAGGGCCCCAACCTCGAACTGCTTCATAGGGTGTGTGAGCGCACGGCCCGCCCCGTGGTCGCTTCCGGCGGGGTGTCGACGCTCGCCGACATTGAGGCGATCCGTGGCCTGGTCGCAGTGGGGGTGGAGGGGGCGATCGTCGGATCGGCCCTCTACCGTCACGCCTTCACCCTGTCGGACGCTCTCGATGTGGCCGGCCGGCCATGACCGGTGGCTCGCCGCAACGCCGGCTCTACGGAAGTGGTGGTCCGTGGGAGGACGCTTTCGGGTACTCCCGCGCGATCCGGACCGGCGACCGCATCATCGTCTCCGGGTGCACGGCGACCGTGGACGGCGCGGTGCGGCATCCGGGGAATGCAGGCGCCCAGATGCGGTTGGCCCTGGACTCTGTCCTCGACGCCATCACGGTGCTTGGCGGAACCCTCGGTGATGTCATCCGTACTCGCATATACGTGGTCAACCGAGCCGACTGCGACGTGGTTGGCCGGGTTCACGGTGAGCGGTTCGCGGACGTGCGCCCGGCGGCGACCATGATCCTGGTGGCCGGGCTCATCGAGGAGGAGATGCTCGTCGAGGTGGAGGCCGAAGCGCGGGTTCGGGTCAGCCAAGCCCTATGAGTACCGCGGCTGATGCTCATGAATGATGCGGCGCCACCCGGTAGCGACTCGCCACATGAGGTGCAGGCCGGCGACTCGGCTGGGCTGCCCTGGTTGGGTCGCGAGCTGACGAGCACCGGATTCGACGGTGATCTCGGCGCAGCCGACGCCGATCTGCTCGTGGCGCTTGACGATCCGCAGGACGATGCGGGGTTGATGCGAGCGGTGGCCCGCGCCCGGCTGCTCGTCCCTATCGTCGCGGTGCCACGTGAGGTCCACGAGTCAGGCGAGCCGATGGCTGAAAAGTCCACCGATATGGCCGTGGTGACCCTGACCGCACCGGACGGCCAGCGCGCATTCCCGGTCTTCAGCAGCCTCGCCACGCTCTTGGCCTGGGACACCACCGCTCGGCCGTCACCGGTGACCAGCTCGCGCGCTGCTCAGGGCGCGGTGACCGAACGGTGCGACGTGATGCTGCTCGACTGTGGCTCGGCTCGCGAGCGCGTCTTGCGACCCAGCATGGTGTGGGCCCTGGCGCAGCGGCGTGACTGGCTTCCGGCTCACACCGATCCGTTTGTGGCTCAGGCTCTTGTCCGGGCCACTGCCGCCGAGGAAGACGTGATCGACTGCATCGGGCAGGGCGACCCTGCCGGAGCCGGCATTCTCCGGGTTGTGCTGAGCCTGCGCGCGGGACTTGACGCCGGGAGAGTGCAGGCACTGGCCACTCGTATCGGGCAGCGGATCGCCACCGATGGCGAGGCGCGTGCCCGCATCGACGGTCTGTCCTTCACCATCCGCCAAGCCTGACTTGTGTGCCGTCAGACGCGTATGCCGCGCACTCTGGGCGAGGACGCGGCCTACGGTTGCTGACTCTCAGCCGATCAGGCGCCGTTTGCTGCCCGGACGTTCGCCTCGATCAGCTTGCCGGTATCGGCGTCGACGTTCTTCCAGTAGTCGAAGGCTTTCTCGAGGACTTCGCCCTTGACGCTGCCGAGCGGGTGACCCGTCACGTTGGCGACGAACTCGGCGCGCAGCGCGTGGTTCCAGATCTCCCGAACCAGGGTGCCGGCCTGACCGAAGTCGTCGTCCTGCGAGTGCAGCTCGTAGGCCCAACGCACCATCGGAGCATCGGACTCCCAGCTGTTATCCACCGGAGCGGTCAGGTCGGAGAACGGGCCATCGACCGAGTCCGGCCCTACACCTCCTGGTCGCCGGTGTGCTCGAAGGTCATCGAGCCGTCGAACGTGTAGTCGTTCACCGGCGCGTGCGGGCGGTTGACCGGCAGCTGGTGGAAGTTGGTGCCGATCCGGTTGCGGGGGCATCGGCGTAGGCGAATGTCCGGCCGAGCAGCATCTTGTCGGGGGAGAATCCGATGCCCGGCACGGTGTTACCCGGTGAGAACGCCGCCTGCTCGATCTGCGCGAAGAAGTCCTCGGGGTTGTTGTTCAGTGTCATCGTGGCGACCTTGATCAGCGGGTAGTCGCTGCGGGCCAGATCTTGGTCAGGTCGAACGGGTTGAAGCGGTGGTCCCTGGCATCGCCGTACGCCATGGTCTG
>Ga0209014_10002799_pt1 | contig 10077 bp, 5 predicted proteins | sample BarGraNGADG00212_FD_184491 | JGI IMG/M metagenome (GOLD analysis project Ga0209014, IMG submission 184491) | Arctic peat soil microbial communities from Barrow, Alaska - Barrow Graham LP Ref core NGADG0002-212 (SPAdes) (version 2) | ecosystem: Environmental > Terrestrial > Soil > Wetlands > Peat... | reverse complement strand
CACACCTCGGCGGCGCCGTGGGCCAGATAGACCGCGACTTTCTTGTCCAGCCGGGTCGCGGTATCGTACTCGGAAACCACTTCGAACACCACCAACGGCGCGCCCTCGTAGTAGCGATCGCCGGGCTGATCGGGATGGGTCAGGCTCAGGTCCGGCTGAAGCCAGGAACGCGGATCGCTCGAGATCAAGTACCCCATCTCGATGTGCAATTTGCCGACGCTGGCTCCTGAGTTCGCGCGTTTCCAACGCACCAGGGCGGCCTTCAGCAACTCGTAAAGCCGCTCACAGATCTCCATGTGGTTGCGTTGCGCTGGTGGCAATCGGATCAACTCTCCTTTCAGCAGTTCTACGTCATCGGCTCCCCACTCCAGGAGTTCGAACTCGGCGAAGCTCATCATCGTCGTCGTTCCCATGTCATCCATCATACCGCCGGCCGCCGCTACTGCCGTGACCGCGTTAAAGTGTTCGATGGTACTACTGTCCATCGGCTTCTTCGCGCGCTGCGACGATTGTCATGCGGCCCAGCCCGAAGGGCGAAAGATAGTAGCCCAGTGCGCCAGCACTGGGAGAAAGACGGTCCCGCCTCAGCCCCGGACGGGGCGGAAGAACCAACGCGGCGGTCCCTTCTTAGGCCCCGTTCCGGGGCTGGCAAAGGCCCCGCCTACGACCCACGGCTGTGCGCCGTGGGCTACTATCTTTCGCCCTTCGGGCTTGCCGCTATGGGCGGCAACTTGTCAAGCCGCGCGCGACCCAGTGGGTACCCCTTCCAACCTGCCCCACATGAAAACAAGATGTCCACACGGTCGCAGACCTACTCGTCGCGCAGTGCCACCGACGGGTCGATATGGGTGGCGCGCATCGCCGGGATCCAGCACGCGATCACGCCCACCACCGCCAGCATCGCCGGCACCAGCGTGAAAGTGAGCACGTCGCGCGGATTCTTGAGGAACAGCATGCTGCCGACGCTGCCCGCCGCCGCCAGCGACACCGCGCCGCCCGCCGCCACGCCGATCGCCACCAGCCGTATCCCTTCGTGCAGAATCATCCGGTGTATGTCGCCCACCGTCGCGCCCAGCGCCAGACGCACGCCGATCTCCCGGGTCCTTTGCCGCACCGAGTACGAAATCACGCCGTAGATCCCGATCGTGGCCAGCAGCAGCGCCAGCGCGCCAAACACCGCCAAGAGGCCCGCCGACAGCCGCTGCGCCCAGAGCAGTTCGCGGATCGAAATCTCCAGGCTCTCCTCCTGGAGCAGCAGGTTGCCGTCCAGCGCCTGCACCTCGCGCCGCACCGCGCCCATTACCGCTGCCGGATCTCCCGCCGTCCGCACGTACAGCACCGCGGTCGGGAAATAGTATTGCACCAGCGAAAGGTAGACCAGCGGCTGCGGCGCTTCGGCGATGGCCTGGTAATTCGCCGTCTTCACGATCCCGATCACTTCCACTGGCAGCCCCTCCCCGGCAAAGCTGATGCGCTGCCCGATCGGGTCCTGTCCGGGCCAATACGCGGCCGCCGCGGTCGCATTGACAATCACCACGCGCGGCGCCGTCTTGGTATCGGCCTTAAGAAAATCCCGTCCGCGCAGCAGCGCGATCCCCATCGTCTGGAAATACCCGGGCGACACCACGCAGGTCAAGGTCGAGCGCCCCTGCCCGGTGGCCGTGTTTTCCTGGCCTGCGAGCAGCAGCATCCTGGACGACGCGACGTGGAACGGGCCGTCGCGCCCTAGCGCCGCCGAAACCACCCCGTGAACCGAAGCCGCCCTCTCCACCGCGCGCTGGTGGTATTCCCGCCCGCGCCCTTCGTTGTACGCCTGGTCCGTCACGTTGTAGGCCACGATGCCCAGATGCGCGGCGTCGAACCCCGGGTCGATCTGCCCGGCGCTACGCAGACTGCGCGCGAACAATCCGGCGCCGATCAGCGCCACCAGCGAGAAGGCCACTTGCGCCATCACCAGCATGGCGCGCGGATGCCAAACGCGATGGAATCCCGCCGGGGCGCTGCCGCGTTCCTTGAGATCGGTCGCCAGATCGGCCTTGGTCGCCCGCAAGGCGGGCGCCATGCCGAAAATCACTCCCGTGGCCAGAGAGATACCCGCGGTGAACAGCAGCACCCGGGGATCCAGTTCCAGGCGGAAGCCCGCATGGTTGAACATGGGTGGGCGCAAGGCCCACAACAGGTCGCGCGCCCAGCTTGCCAGAACCAGGCCGCAGGCGCCACCGGCCATGGCCAGCAGGACGCTCTCCGTCAGCAACTGGCGGATCAACCGGCTGCGGCTGGCGCCCATCGCCAGCCGGATCGAGATCTCCTTGTGGCGCCCGGTGGCCCGCGCTAGCAGCAGGTTGGCCACGTTGGCGCACGCGATCAGCAGCACCAGGGCGGAAATCGTCATCAGCACGGCCCCGGCTTGCGTCACCACGGGACGCGTGCGCGCATTGAGGGCGGCTTCGGTCACCGTCGTCAGGCTGACCCGCCGCCCGTGGTTCTCCCGCGGGTACTGGCGTTCCAGTTCCTGCGCCAGACTCTGTAGGGCCGATTCGGCCTGGCGAACGCTCACGCCGGGCTTGAGGCGCCCCACAGCGGCGAAAATCAGGGCGCGCCGCTGCGCCACTTGCCCGGAATTCGGGTACACCTGGGGATAGGCCGAAAACGGCAGGAAAATATCGGCCCCGCTGAGCTGGCTCAGTCCCTGGAATGCCGCCGGCGCCACTCCAATAATGCCGTAAGGGTGTCCGCTGATCTCGATCGTGCGGCCCGTCACGTCCCGGCCGCCGCCGAACAGGCGCATCCACAACCCGTGGCTAATCACCGCCACTGGCGGGGCGCCCGGCACGTCCTCCTCGGCCCGGAAGCCGCGTCCCACCACCGGGTCCACGCCGAGCGTCGAAAAGTAGTTGGCCGAAACCAGTTGCCCCATCAACAATTGCGGGTCGCCGCGGCCCGTCAGGTTGACCGTCAGCGCGGAGTACAGGAGCAGGGATGAGAACACCGTGTTGTGATCCCGGTAATCCTGGTAGTTCGGATAGGAACACAGGAGCAGGCCCGGAATCCGCGGGTCCGTGGTGAATACCGCTGTCAGGTGTGCCGGATCCCGCACCGGCAGCGGGCGCAGAAATATGGCGTTGAGCAGCGTGAAAATGGTGGTATTGGCCCCGATCCCGAGAGCCAGCGAAAGCACCGCGGCCAGAGCGAAGCCGCGGTTCTTGGTCAGCCCGCGCAGGCCGTAGCGCAGATCGTCGAGAAACCCCGTCATGGATAGTTAGAAACTACCACGTATACCCCCCTACCAGTACGTATGAGACTGTTATACTCGCATTTCGTGATCTACCGTTTACTGCTGCTGGTTATCGGCGCGCTGCTAACCGTCTCCTGCGGGCGCGAGCCCGGTGTGTATGCCGCCCCCCCGCAACGCTCCATCGACCTCGGGCCCGACCCGGACGGCCCGCACGCCTTCGTCAACATGGACGACCCGGTGGTCGACGACTACCTCGTCAACGACATCAGCCCCGAACGCGGATTCCGCCGCTGGGCCTTCACCCACCCCGAACTCCGCTTTCGCCTGAACGACGTGCGCCACCTGATTTTCACCGCCGAGTTCGCTATCCCGGAAGTCACCTATAAGGTGACCGGTCCCGTAACCGTCTCCTATGCGGTGAACGGTCGAACCCTCGGCGCCATACGCTGCGATCATGCCGGCGACTTCCGGCTGGAAAAACCGGTGCCCGATGGGTTGGTGGAGCCCGGCAAGTTCGTGCGCGTGACCTTCGAGGCCAACCCGCGCTGGATATCCCCCGACGATGGCGCCCAGTTGTCCTTCCTGTTGCGCAGCGCCGGATTCATTCATTAAATGCGCGAAGTGGCGAACATACTATTCGGCGCGGCGTTCACCGTCGCGGTGTCGGTAGCCCTCGGCGCCCTGCTGGTCGTCCGCTTGCGCCTCACGCTCTACCGTTGGGAAGCGGAGTTGATCGAGTTCGTCGCCGGCGCCGGGTGTCTCAGTTTCCTCATCGCCATCCTCTGCACCCTCCACATCGCCCGCAAAGGGGTATTCCAGTGGGGCGGGCTGGCAGTCATCGCCCTGGCCCTTTGGCAGGCGAAGGGTGCCCCTAGCCGGAAGAGCCTCCCGGCCGTTCCGCTGACGTGGATGGCAGCTTTCTTTCTTATCTTTAGCACATTTTTTATCTACTACTTCTTTAATGCATTGGCCCCCGAAGTGAGCCCCGACGGCACCGGCTACCACCTGGGGAACGTGGTTCGCATGTGGCGCCATCACGGCTTCGACTGGAACTACCCCAGCATGTACGCCTACCTTTCCCAGGGAACCGAGATGCTGTTCCTGGTGGCCTTCACCTTCGGTCGCCATTCCGCCGCCGCGCTGGTCCACTTCGCCTGGCTCTGCACGCTGCCACTGCTCATGGTCTGCTGGGGACGGCGCTTCGGCTTTGCCAAGGCGGGCCTCTTTGCGGCAATTCTTATCTTCGCCAGTCCGGTGATCGGCAAGGACGGCATCTCCGCCTACAACGATCTGGCCGTTGCAACGATGATTTATGCAGTTTTCTACTTGCTTCAAGTATGGGATGAATCTGGATCATCCAACATGCTCATTTTGATAGGGTTACTTTCCGGAGCCGCCTACGGCGCGAAATACACCGCCTTCCTGACGTTACCCTTTGCGCTGGCCTGGGTATGGTTCTCTCGCCGGCATTTCCCCAACCGCCGCAATCTGCTTTGCCTCCTCCTGCCCGCGCTCGTCATGATCGCCCCGTGGACGCTGCGCAACTGGTTCTGGGTCGGCAACCCGTTCGCCCCCTTCTTCAATTCCTGGTTCCCCAACCCCTACTACCACGCCGGCATGGAACGCATTTATGCAGAATCGCTCCGCCACTATACCGGCATGAAGCATAACTGGGAGATTCCGCTGCAACTCACACTGCGCGGAGGATTTGACGGCGGGATCTTCGGCCCGGTATTCTTGCTCGCCCCCTTCGGCCTGCTGGCGTTACGCTTTAAGTCCGGCCGCCGCCTGTGGCTCGCAGCCCTGGTCTTTGCGCTCCCCGCCTACCTCAACACCGGCACCCGTTTCCTGATTCCCAGCGCGCCGTTTCCGACCCTCGCCATGGGCATCGGATTAGCCGAGGTTCCCGCGGCGCTCCCTGTGCTGATGCTGTTCCACGCGCTGGTCTCCTGGCCGCCGGTCCTCTCCACGTATTGCGACCCGTGGAACTGGCGCATCTCCTCCTTCCCCGGGCGGGTGGCCCTCCGCCTGGATCCCGTGGCGCCCTTCATCCTCAAGAGCATCGGGGACTTCGCCCTCAAGCTACCCATCGAACTGGCGGTGCCCTCTGGCGAGCGCATTTTCTCGTTCGCCGGCCGACCCGAAGCCTACATCGACCGCGATATCATCGTCTCCTACGAATCCACTCTGGGCAACCTGGCGAACGACATCCTGTGGAGCCCACAAGCCCACAAACCGGCGAACGCTCAGCATTTTAAGTTTCTGCCCGTAACCACCCGCGGAGTCCGCGTGGTGAATATCGCCTCCGGGACCGATTTCTGGACTGTGTCGGAGATGCGCCTGCGCTTCCAGGGTAGGGAACTGACGCGTTCCCCCGCGTGGCGCCTCAGCGCGTGGCCCAATGGCTGGGAAGTGCAGCTCGCCTTCGACAATAACTACGCCACCCGCTGGTCCACCTGGGAAGCCATCGCCCCGCACGCGCGCATTCAGGTGGAGTTTCCGGCCGCCGAGCGCGTCGATGAGGTGGTGCTTGAGTGCGAACCAGCCTGGAGTGCTCGCCTGCAGGTGGAAGTCCTTTTGGACACGGGGCGATGGGTGCCCCTCACGGACACGCCGGAGTTGGTCAAGACCGATTTTGCGCCCGGCATACGGCGCGCCGCCACACGGGAAATGAAGGCGTTGGGCCTCCGCTTCCTGCTGGTTAACGAAGGCGACATGGTATACGCAGACATGAAGAAGTACCCCACCTTCTGGGGCATCACGCAACTCGCCGAGGCCAATGGAACCCACTTCTACCGCATCGATTAAAGCCGCGCGCTGGTTCCTGGCGGCACTGCTCGCGGTCAACCTCTACCGCGCCATGACGCAATCCGTCACCCCCGGCGAGGCCTGGAACTACGACCGCTTCATCGCACCGGCGTGGACCGAAGCGCTCGCCCGCTTCGATGTCAACAACCATGTGCTCAATACTTTACTGGTCCGAATCTCAACCGCGTGGTTCCACCTCACGGAGCTTTCCCTGCGCCTGCCCAGTCTGCTCGCCGGCGTGCTCTATCTGTGGGTGGTCTTCCGTATGGCGCGCCGCTGGTTCGGCGACGGCCTGCCGTTCCTCGCCGTGATCGGACTCTTAACCCTTAATCCGTTGGTGGTCGATGCCCTGAGCGAAGCCCGCGGTTATGGCATGGCCCTGGCCTGTTGGATGTGGGCGCTGGAGCTGTTACTCGAATCGGTGGAATCGTTTAGCGTATCAAAGCTCAACCTATCCGCCATGTGTTTGGGCTTGAGCGTGGCGGCTTCGTTGGCCTTCGCCGCGCCCGCCATTGCCTTACTGGTAGCCTTCCTGGTGTGGTCCAAGAGCAGTGGTGGGGCAGGCGGACCCAGAGGGTACCCCGCCTGCCAACCTGGCTCTCTTGCGCTCATCGTCTTTCTCACGGCCTTCGTCCTGCTGGCGATCCCGCTCAATCACGCGGAGTGGAAAACACTCGGCGTCGGCGCTACCAGCTTGCGGCAAACCATCAATGAAATCACTGCGGTATCCCTGGGAACTTCACTTAAGGTTATCGGCGCAATCGCGCGCGTGGGGTTGGCGCTGGTGGCCGTCGCCGGAATCTATGCATCGGCCCGCTACTGGCGGCGGCGGGATGGGGCGCTAATCGCGCTCACCGGCGCCAGCCTGGCGCTCACCCTGATGTTTCTGATCGGCGCGCACCGCTGGTTGCATACGCCCTTTCCGCAAGACGGTGCGATTTACCTGATCCCACTTACGGTGCTATCAGTTACCGCAGTGATCCTCAAGCGACCCAACAAGGCTGCACAGATTGCGTTCCTCTCCGTTTCCGCCGTGCTGCTGGCCCGCTACCTTGGCGAATTCCCCTTCGGCATGTACGCCGCGGGGAGCCAGTTCTCTGGCGCCCGTACCTTGGCCAAAACCCTACGCGTAAAAGCCGGTAACGGCGCCGTGCGGATCGGCGCCAGCCTGGCGGCGGAACCGATCGTTAATTACTACCGCATACGCTACCGCCAGGGGAACTGGCAACCCATCGAGCGCCAGCCGCTCACCGGCGTCTACGATTACTACGTCCTGACCCCAGCCGACGCCGCGCTCATCGAACAGCGCCATCTACATGTGCTGTATCGCGATACCGGGCTCACCCTGGCGCAGTAGTGGGGCAGGCGCTTTCGCCTGCCAACTCCCCTAGCCAGCCTGCTCCAACGCAGCCAGGAGTGGTGGTTTTCGGCCACTGCGGACTTTGACTATTCTCCGTAAGTAACTAAATCCAAAAGGAAATCCATTTGGCCCTAGCCGTGCGTTACTGGTTGCGTAGTCCGGGAGACTCTGGTATGAGACGCTTAGGCAATTTGCGGTTCTTGGCTTTGACGGGTGCGATGCTTTCTATCGCAGGCAGTTTTACCCCCGCTCGCGCGCAGGATCCCGACGATCTCAAACGCGGCGTGGCCCGCATCAGCTTGATCGACGGCGACGTTTCCGTCCGCCGCGGCGATTCCGGCGAATGGGTGGCGGGCGTAATCAATGCCCCGCTCTTGACCGATGACCGCGTGGCCACCGGACCCAACTCGCGCAGCGAGGTCCAGTTCGACGCTTCCAATCTCCTGCGCCTCGGCGCCAACGGCGAAGTGCGCCTGACGCAACTGGAATACAGCCGCTACCAGATGGAACTGGCGCGCGGCGTCATGACCTACCGTATGCTGCGCACCAGCGACGGCAATATCGAGATCGATACCCCCAGCCTCTCGGTTCGTCCGTCCAGGCAGGGGAGTTTCCGCATCTCCGTCAACGACGCCGGTGAAACCGAAGTCACCGCCCGTAATGGAGATGTCGAGGTGTTCACCCCCCGTGGCTCGCAGTGGGTGCGCGCTGGCCAGACATTGATGGCGCGCGGCGCCAACACCGATGCCGAATTCCAGGTGGTGGCGGCCGGCGGATTGGACGATTGGGATCGCTGGAGCGACAACCGCGATCGCACCATCACCCAGTCCGTCAGCTCGCGCTACGTCGGCCAAGGAGTCTACGGCACGGAGGATCTGGATACCGCCGGTTCCTGGACCAACGTGCCCGAGTACGGCAACGTATGGCGTCCCAACGTGGGCGCCGACTGGGCGCCTTACCAGTCCGGGCGTTGGGTCGATGAAGACTATTATGGCTGGACTTGGGTGAGTTCCGACCCCTGGGGTTGGGCTCCCTACCACTACGGCCGCTGGTTCAACAACGATCGCTTAGGCTGGTGCTGGTACCCCGGGTTGCTCACCGGGCGGCACTACTGGTCTCCCGCGCTGGTCGGCTTCTTCGGCTTCGGACGCGGCTCGTTTGGCGTCGGGTTCGGCTTTGGCAACGTGGGCTGGGTACCGCTCGCGCCGTTTGAGGTCTTCCACCCCTGGTGGGGACGCGGCTTCAATGGCAACCGTGGCTTCAACCGTTCCATGAATATTACCAACGGAAACATATCGAACATCTATAGAAATGCGAACTACAGAAATGGCATCAGCGCGGTCGCGGCCAACGATTTCCAGAGCGGTCGCTTCAACAACGTGATGCGCACCTCTGGCGCCCAGGTCGGCTCGGCGGACGTCATCCGCGGCCAGATGCCGTTTACCGCGGGTTCCGCCAACCAGCGCTTCTCGGACCGTCAGGCTACCGTGGTCCCACGCGGCAATGCAAACGCCCGCGTCTTCACCCATCAGCAGCCGAATCCGGTGCAGCGCGGCCAGTTCAACCAGCCCAACCAAGGCGCCGCTTCGCGGGTGCAGAACGCGCCAGCCATGACGCCGAACAACCGCGGACAGAACACGCCGCAGAGTAATGATGCCGGCGGTTGGCGGCGCTTCGGTTCGCCCTCCGGCCAGCAGCCGGCGGCAGGGCAGGGAAATCAGCCCGCCGTGAATCGCAACGGCTTCGGCAGCACGGGTCAGGCGCAGCGCAACGACCGCCCGTCGGCCAGCCCGCAGGTTAACCAGCCGTCCGCCCCGCGCAGCAATGACAGCCGCGGTGGATGGCAGCGCTTCGGCGCTCCGGGCGGCGGCAACAGCGCCCCCGGCCAGGGCCAGACGCCCAGCGCACCCCGGCAGGATTACCGCTCCAGCCCGGGCAATCAGGCGCCGCGCTACAACGCGCCCAGTGGCGGCGCAAGCCGCCAGGAGTCTTTAAGGATCGCGCCCCCGGTGGTTCGCGAGCGTCCCAGTTACAGCGCTCCCAGCTATAACGCGCCGCGCCAGAGCGCGCCGAGTTACAGCGCGCCGCGCCAGAGCGCGCCCAGCTACAGCGCGCCGCGCCAGAGCGCGCCCGCTCCACGAAGCAACGGTGGCGGCAGCGCGCCGCGCGGCAATTCCGGCGGCGGTAGCGGCAATCGCGGTAGCCGCGGCCGGTAAAGAATTTCCTTCCCAACCAACCAAGGATCAGTTTCTTCCCAATTGGCTCGGCCCCTTTCAGCGGGGGCCGGGCCGTTTTTTTTGCCACCCAGATCGCCGACGCCATGGCTCAGGAACACCATCTGGTCGCGATCCAGCCGGGCTCCGGTGTCATCAGGCGGCTCATGCTCAGTCGAGCATTACTTTAGGTTAGGATCGTGATCTACATGATTTGCGACGCTCTAACATGGTAGGCCATCGCCCGATGGCGAGTGCCCGAGGGTGAATCGGCGGCGTGCCCACCGCCAAGCCCGAGGCGTTCGGCGACGGGCAGGAGTCCAACCCGGGGAGCCAGCCCCGTCTCGGCGGCGCATGCTCAGTCGAGCATTACTTTAGGTTAGGATCGTGATCTACATGATTTGCGACGGTCTAACATGGTAGGCCATCGCCCGAGGGCGAGTGCCCGAGGGTGAATCGGC
>Ga0209014_10002795_pt1 | contig 10087 bp, 7 predicted proteins | sample BarGraNGADG00212_FD_184491 | JGI IMG/M metagenome (GOLD analysis project Ga0209014, IMG submission 184491) | Arctic peat soil microbial communities from Barrow, Alaska - Barrow Graham LP Ref core NGADG0002-212 (SPAdes) (version 2) | ecosystem: Environmental > Terrestrial > Soil > Wetlands > Peat... | reverse complement strand
AACGCCCAATGGGACAAGCTAATCGCGGCGTACGAGCAAGGGGCCACCGCGGCAGCGCGGCTGTTTCAGGGGTAGGCGGGCAGGGCGGGTTACCAACCCGCCGAATGCCCCCATGAATGGGGGCATGGCAGCCTAAAAGGCTACTCTACGGTCTTAGAAGCTCACCTTGGCCGAGAATTGCAAAGACCGTGCCGGCAACTGATTCGTGATTCCCGTCAGCGGCGAGCCGAAGCCCGCGCCTGCCGTTGCCCCGTTCCCGTACGTGCCGCTGTAGCCGACGAAGTTGGGGTGGTTCACCACATTGAAGGCCTCGGCCCGAACCACCAGGTGCACCCGCTCCGTACCCAGCGCGAAGGAGCGTTCGAGGAACGGCGCGATGTCGTAGATCGACTTGCCTCGGCCCGCATTGCGCGCGATCACCACGCCGTCGATCACCGGCCGGTCCGTCGTGGCGCCCGTATCGCCGCTGTTATTCACCCCGGTCACGATGTTGTACGGCAGTCCCGAGGCTAGCGTGAAGACGCCGCCAAAGTGAATCTGTAGCGGCAGAATGTACACGCCACTCAGCACGAAGCGGTGCCGCTGATCGAAGATCGCGTTGCCGTATTCCACCCGGCCGGTGAAGTTCGGATCGTTGGGGTTCTGCCCCGGAACGTCCGGGTCCACGTTGTCCAGTGTGTGCGACCACGTGTAGCTGGCCAGCACGCTGAGCCGGTCGCTGAAGCGATGCGTCAGGTTGAGGTCGAGCGCGTGGTAGTTGGCGTAGCCGTCGTTCACGTCGCTGGTGATCGTCGAATACGGCGGTTGCGGACTGCTCGCCGCGCTGGGATTGCACGCCAGGCCGTGCTGGCTGTACCAGTTGATCCAGTAGGGGCGTGTGCAGTTGGCCGCCTGCGCGGTGCGCACCTGTCCGGCCGCGGTCCGGATAAACGGCGTTGGCGGATCGACGTCGCGCGGGCGATTGATCCGGCTGGTGTGCGAGCCCACGTAATCCACGCTCAGCACCCAGTTCCGCGGCAGGCGGCGCTCCATGCCGATGGTCCACTGCTTGGCGTAGGGGTTGAGCAGCTTGTCCTGATAGCCGATCAGCGTGGAGGTGGGGAAATACTGGTTGAGATTGGCGCTGTCGCCCGGGCGGACGTACAGGCTGCGCAGCGGCGCGGCGGCGCCCGTGGGAAACGCCGGCAGCGGCGCCGCGGTCACACTGGTGGGGAACCCGACCTGCCCCGCCGCGGCCGTGTAGTTGAAGACGCCTGTCGGTCCGGTCAGCGCCCAGTTGGCCGCGGCGTTATTGACGATCTGCGAATAGTAGATGCCGAAGCCGCCGCGCACCACCGTCTTGCCATCGTTGTGGACGTTGTAGCTGAATCCCAGGCGCGGCGCGAAATCCTGGCGCGAATCGGCAAAGGTCTGCTGCTCGTAGCGCAGCCCGACGTTGACGGTGAGATCGCGCCGCAGGCGGATATCGTCCTGCACGAACGTCGACCACAGCGTATCGTCCACGGTGTAGTTGGCGTTGCCGTAGCTCTGCGTATAGCTGGCTACGTTGGCGATGTTGCCCAGGTAGGTCTGGCTCTCGCAGACGGCGACCGACAGCGGGCAGGCTTTGAAGATGAACTGGCCGAGATAGATCGGGCCGCCGAATTCCTTGCTGTTGCCGCCATTGTGCGCGTGCATCGCGTCGAATCCGAAGCGCAATTGGTGGCGGCCCTTGGTGGTGGAGAGTGTGTCGTTGATCTGATACTGCCGGTTGATCAGCAGCGCGGATTGCGACGTGCCGGTGGTGAATGTTCCCACGCCGCTGATCGGCACCTGGTACTGCGTGCCGTAGACCACGGGGTCGAACTGCGTGATCGGCGAGGCGATCTGGAATTGCACTCGCACGTTGTTGAGCAATGACGGGCTGAGCACGGCGGTTTCGCCCAACTCTTCGGAGTAGGTGCGGCGGCGGAACACGCGGTCCACCGTGGGCAGGCTGTTGCCGCCCACCGCGCCGTTGGGATTGGTATCGTGGAAGCCGTCGACGTTGCCGCGGAAGAAGAGATTGTTGCGGTCGTCGATCTGACGATCGAGGCGCAGCAGGCCCAGCCATCCGCGATAGTGCCCGATGAAGATGCCGGGCGCGACCGGCGAGGTCACCGGCGAACCTTTATCCTCGCGGCTGAACTCACCCGCCGCGAAGAAGTGCGTTTTGCTGGAAAACGGACCGCCGAGGGAGGCGGCGGATTGGCCCAGCGAATCGCTGGTCAACTGGTTGCCGCTGGTGGCGTTGGCCGCCGTGAAGCCGGAAAGCGCGGCGGCCGTATCCGCCGGACGCCACAGTTCCAGCACATCGCCGTGGAACTTGCTGCCCCCGCTCTTGGTCACCATGTTGATCACGCCGCCCGCCGTGGCGCCGTATTCGGCCGAGAAGGCGTTGGCCAGCACGTTCATTTCTTCCACCGCCAGAACCGGCAGCGTGCTGAACAGCGTCTGGCGGCCCCAACTGTCGCTGTTGGTGGCGCCATCGGTTACGAACAGCGCTTGGCGGCGTCCCGCACCGTTGGTGGTGAACAGCGTCTGGTTCATGAACACGTCGCCCTGGCTGATGGCGGGACGGTTGGCCGCATTCAACATCGGCAGGTTGCTGATGCGGCGGCTGAGCAGCGGCGTCTCCTCCATCTGCTGCGCCCCCAGGCGTGTGCCGATTTGCGGCGCGTCGGTGCGGACCTCGCCCACCGTCCCGGTGACCGTGATCTGCGTCTGTCCCCCGGACACGCTGAGCTGAAGATTGATGCCCGCGGTCGCGCCGCCGGCCAGCGTGACGTCTTTCACTTGCGCGTCGGCGAAGCCTTGCCTGGTGGCGGTGATCTGGTACTTGCCCGCTACCGGAAGGCCGGCCAGCGAGTAGTTGCCGGCGGCATCGGTCAGCGCGGTCCGTTCCAACCCGCTCTGCTGGTTCCTGGCGGCGATCTGTACGCCCGGCACCGCGGCGCGGCTCGGGTCAGTCACCTGGCCCTGTATGGTGGCCGTGTCTGGCGTTTGCGCGAACACGCCGGACGCGAAAATCAAAAGGCAGGAACCGAGGAGTTTGAGCATAGCGAGATCCACTAAGGGTACAGCAGTCCAACCTGCTACTACCATCGGTCGTAGCGTAGCCTTTTAGGCTGCCATGCCCCCATTCTTGGGGGCATGTTTTCCCTTGTGCGCGATAATAGTGCCAATGCAGAACATTCTGCCGGTCCTGTGTTTTATCGCCGGCTTCGCCCTGGCGTGGCTGATCTGGCACGGCAGGAGCGCCGCGCGCGCCGCCGATCTACAGGCGCGGCTGGAAACCGAGCGCAAGAGCGCGGACGAGAAAATGGCGCTTCTCGAAGACTCACGGCTCCAGCTCTCCGATGCCTTCAAGGCACTCTCCGCCGACGCCCTCGCCCGCAACAGTCAGTCCTTCCTGGAACTGGCCGGCGCCACCCTGGCCAAGACCCAGGAGACCGCCCGCGGCGATCTGGAACTGCGCCAGCAGGCCATCGCCGACATGGTGACCCCGGTGCGCGAATCGCTCGACAAGGTGGACCATAAGATCCAGGAACTGGAGAAGGCGCGCGCCGGGGCCTATGCCGGACTCAACGAGCAGGTGCGCAGCCTGATCGAGACTCAATCGCAGTTGCGCGGCGAGACGGGCAAGCTGGTGACCGCGCTGCGCACGCCGAGCGCGCGCGGCCGCTGGGGCGAAATCCAGTTGCGCCGCGTGGTCGAAATGGCCGGCATGCTGGAGTATTGCGACTTCAGTTCGCAGACCACGCTCTCCAGCGAGGATGGCCGCCTGCGCCCCGACCTGCTGGTCAAGTTGCCCGCCGGCAAGACCATCGTGGTGGATGCCAAGACGCCGCTCGAGGGCTACCTCGAAGCCATCGAGGCGCCCGACGAGGTCACGCGCAAGGCCCGCCTGGCCGATCACGCGCGGCAGGTGCGCATGCACATGACCTCGCTCGGGCGCAAATCGTATTGGGACCAGTTCGACGAGGCGCCCGAGTTCGCCGTGCTCTTCCTGCCCGGCGAGTGTTTCTTCAGCGCGGCGCTGGAGAGCGACCCCAGCCTGATCGAGTTCGGCGTGGAGCAGAACATCATCCTGGCCACGCCCACCACGCTGATCGCCCTGCTGCGCGCCGTGGCCTACGGCTGGCGGCAGGAGAAGCTGGCGCAGAACGCCGCCGAGATCAGCGCGCTGGGCAAGGAACTCTTCAAGCGGATCGCCGATATGGGCGAGCACTTCAACAAGGTGGGCCTGAACCTGGGGCGGGCGGTGGAAGCTTACAACAGCGCGGTGGGGTCGCTGGAAAGCCGCGTGATGGTGAGCGCGCGCCGCTTTGCGGACTTGAAGACCGCGCCCATCGGCGGGGAGATCGCACCGCTGGAGCCCGTGGAGAAGAGCGTGCGCGCGCTGCAACCGTAGAGCGGGCGTTTCGCCTGCCATGCCGGTATTCGTACCGGCATTCTTCGAAGAACGGCGGCAAGGACGCCGACGTGGCAGCCGGGGTACCCTCTGGGTCTGGCTACGCTACGGTTACGCGCGGGCCATGCGTTGGTACTCCGCTTCCGACGCAGCGGGCAGCAGCACCCACAGCGTGTAGACGCCGATCGCCGTGCCGAACGGCGGATGCAGCAGGTTGATGAATGCCAGCACAATGGCCAGAATGCGCGCCCACGAGCGGCGTTCGTACAGTCCCCAACCGGCGATCACGCCGATGACTCCGGTCACCAGGAAAATGCCGCCGACGGCGCGCACGATTCCGTGGACGAAGAAGGGTGCGTCGCCGGTGAACGGAAACCCCCAGTCCGAGAAAGAATTCAGAACCAGGCCCGGCAGCAACCGCAGAGCGGAATACGCCAGCCATAGGACCGCGACGTTGCGCAGGTGGCCGTTGACGCGGTTGACGGACGGTAGCGGCGGCGGCGCGGCGCCGAACTGTCTCCCGCAGTGAGGACAGAAGCTCACGGGACCTTGCAGGTTAGCGCCGCAACGATCACAAAACATGTCTCACCTCCGGACTATAGATATACGGAGGTGACGGCGGATTTGTTTCAACCGGCTTCACGCCGGGCGGAAATCTTTCAGGATGGCGGCCCAGGAGGGATAGCCTCGGGCGGCCGAGTACGCGTCTTCTTCCAGATTGAAGGCCACATCCACTCGGGCGCCGGGCGCGAGTTCTGTGGCGCGGTGGGCCATGTTCCAGGCCTTGAGCACCAGGCTCCGCCCATTCTGGCGCACCGTGATTCTGAGGTGCTTCTCCTTCATGATGGTGGGTTCTGCGGCAACTTCCACGCCCAGCGCGGCGAATAGCGGCGGCGGGTTGCCATGGCCGAACGGGGCCAGCATGAAGAGTTCGTCGATGGCCTGCTCGCTGATCTCGCGCAATTCCAGCACGGCGTCGATCTCCAGGCGGCGCAGAAAATCGTCCGCGCTGAGACGCGAGCGGGCGTTCGCATGGAAGCGGCGGCGGAACTCCTCCACATTGGAGACTTCCATGGTGACGCCGGCGGCGTGCGCGTGGCCGCCGAATCGCACGAAAAGCTCGGACATCGATTCCAGCGCATCCAGCAGGTGGAACGCGGGAATGCTGCGGCCCGAGCCCGACGCCAGGCCATCGTCCGGGTTGCGGGCCAGCACAAAGACGGGGCGGTGCAGGCGCTCCACCAGACGGCTGGCCACGATGCCGAGCACGCCGCGATGCCAGTTTTCGGCGTAGTAAACCAGCGCGCAGGCGGCATCGTCGACGGCGATCTGCTCGCAGGTAGCGACGATTTCGGCTTGCACCTGCTGGCGCTCGGCGTTTTGATCGTCGAGTTGTTTGGCGAGGTCCCGGGCGCGGGCGGGGTCGTTGGTGAGGAAGAGTTCGATCACGGCACCGGCGGTATCCATGCGTCCGGCGGCATTGATACGCGGCCCGATCTGGAAGCCCACCTGGCGCGCGTTGGGCGCTACGCCCACCGTGAAACCGGCCACATCGAGCAGCGCGCGCAAGCCGGCGTTGCGCACCTTGTCGAGCCCGCGCAGGCCGTGAGTCACCAGGATGCGGTTCTCGCCGGTGAGCGGAACCACGTCGGCCACGGTGGCAATCGCCACCAGCTTGAGGAACGATTCCGCGACGCGCCGGACCTTCTCCGCCGGCCAGCCCATGTGCGGCAAGAGCGCCTGGATCAATTTGAAGGCCACACCGGCGCCGCATAGGTTCTTTTCCACGTACGGGCAATCCGGACGATTGGGATTGAGCACGGCGAGCGCGGGCGGGAGGCCGGTCTCCGGCAGGTGATGGTCGGTGACGATGACGTCGATGCCGAGTTCGCCGGCGCGGCGCACCACTTCGGCGGCGCGGATGCCGGTATCCACGCTGACAATCAGCTTCACCCCCTGAACGGCTGCGGCTTCGACCACTTCGCTCCGCATGCCGTAGCCGTCCTTCAGGCGGTGCGGCACGTGATACGCGGGTGTGCCGCCGGCGAGTTCGAAGGCCTTGATGAGGAGCACCACGCTGGTGGTGCCGTCGACGTCGTAGTCGCCGTAGATCAGGATGCGCTCGCGCTCGCGGATAGCGCGCGCGATGCGCTCAATGGCGACCGGCATGTCGCGCAGGGTCAGCGGATCGTGCAGTTCTTCGAAGGCCGGGTGCAGGAAGCGGTGGGCGGCCGCGGGGTCTCTGAATCCGCGGTGCACGAGCACTTTGGCGGCGGGCGGCCCGACTTCGAGGGCGGCGGACAGCGCGGCGACGGTATTGGCTTCGGGCGCGGGCAATACCCAGCGCGACCCCTGACTAACGGCCGGACTAATTCTTGGAGTAATACCCGCCAAGCGAGTCGCCTTCGTCCAGATCGCCCTCGGCCATGGAGTTGGCGATCTCGTCTTCCGCGACCAGGAATTCGTCGTACCAGTCGGGCTGGAGTTCGTACACGTAGAGGTTGGAACTGTGGTGGAACGCCAGTTCGAGCGAGCAGGTCACGCCTTCGTAAATGCGTAGCTTGCGAAGGCGGTTCTCGTAGTCGCGCTGCTGGTCGCGGTCCATGCCGACTTCCTCGATCTGCTCCAGCAGGTCGTCAATGTCGCCGGCCTCGAATTCGCGGGTGGCGAAGAGGATCATCTTGACGCCGGTCTTGATGGCGGTATCCAGAAACATCCGGTAATCGGGATGATGCTCACTGTCCCAAAGCACCATTTGGGGGTCTTCGAGGGTTCCCGGGGTGCTGCGGAAAACGGCCAGGTCGCGCGATTCGAGATAGTCCAGGATTTCGCGCTTGAGTGTATCGAGATTCAGGTCCACGTCGCTTCCTCAGCTTATGACTACACCAGAATATCAGACGGATTGGCCAGGTCGCGGGCGGAAGGCGTAACGATCGTCTTCGGCCCAATGTAGATCTTGCGGTTCTCTTTGATCGCCTGGCGCACGTCCGCCTCGCAAACGAACTCCACCGGCGTGGGAGGCGGAGCAGCGGGAAGTGGAGGCGTTTTTGCGCCGGGGTCCGCCAGTCAGCTATAGCCGCCGGATTCTTGCGATCCGCTTTGCGAACCAGCCGGCGCGGTGCCGCGGCGGGCCAGAAAGCGGTCGACCACTTCGGCGGCAACGCCGGCCACCACGGACTGCCGGACCGCGGGTTGCGGCGGGGCCGGCGTGGAACATCCGCAGGATGGGGCCGCTGCCTGGGTTGGAGATAGTGCCGGAGCCAGTGCCGCTGATAGCCCCGCCGATGATGCGGCTGCCAGCGATACGGCGATGCCGCGCGAGGCGAGGTAGCGTTCCACCGCGGAGACTACGGCCGCGCGATCGATGGCGCCGCCGCCGCCGGTGGCGGGCATGGGGCCATCCTGCGCCTTGTCGTAATCTAGAGGCATTTCGAACGCCTCTTCGGGCGTGCGGACGGTGTACGCCAACCGCTTGATGTTGATCAGGTGCAGCGGGCCGACGTTGTCGGAGGTGCTGTTTCCCGCCATGGCGCCGCAGCCCAGCGTCATCGAGGGGAAGACGTTGGTGGTGATGCCCGTGGAGCCTTGCGGAGCCGGCGTGTTGACCAGCACCCGCATGGCCGGCATGCGCATGCCGTATTCGCGGATGCGCGTATCGTTCTTGGCGTAGATGGCGGCGGTGTGTCCGGCGCCGCCGAACTTGAGCAGTCCGAAACAGGTGTCGAGCGCCGTGGCGTAATCGGCCACGAAGATCAGCGAAAGCACCGGCGAGAGTTTCTCCGCGGAGAGCGGGAACTTCTTGCCGACGCCCGCGATTTCGCAGCAGATGATGGAGGTGTCGGACGGCACTTCGAAACCGGCCATCTGCGCAATCTTGGTGGGCGCCTGGCCGACGCACTGCGGATTCACGGTCCAGTTGGGCGTGATCAGCAGTTTGCCGAGCGCGTCCGACTGCTGGTCGTTGCAGAGATACGCCTTGTGCTGTTTGAGCAGCGCCAGGATGCGGTCGCGCAGCGAGTACTCGGCCACGAGAGCCTGCTCGCTGGAGCAGACGGTGCCGTAATCGAAGGATTTTCCGGTGACGATCTTGGCGATGGCGTCTTCCAGGTCGGCCGAGGTGTCCACCAGGACGGGCACGTTGCCCGGTCCCACGCCGAACGCCGGCTTGCCGCTGGAGTAGGCGGCTTTCACCATGGCGTGCCCGCCGGTGGCCAGGATCACAGAGACGCGCTCATGGTGCATCAGGGCGCTGATGCCTTCCATGGTGGCGCGGTCCACGCATTGAATGATGTCTTCGGGCGCGCCGGCTTCGAGCGCCGCCTGGTAGAGGACGGCGGCCGTCGCGCAAGTGCACTTGAACGCGCGGGGGTGCGGGCTGATGACGATGGCGTTGCCGGCCTTGAGGGAGACCAAGGTCTTCGACATGGCCGTGGAGGTGGGATTGGTGGTGGGCAGAATGGCCGCCACCACGCCCATCGGCACGCCGATCTCGACAATCTTTTCGTCGGGGAGTTCGCGCAGAATGCCGACCGTCTTGATGCCGCGCATACGCCGCGGCAGCCAGTCGCAGTTCAGCAGATTCTTGATGTACTTGTCTTTGGCGTTGCCATAGCCGGTCTCTTCGACGGCCAGATCGGCCAGGCGTTTGGCGTTAGCGCGCGCCGCCGCGGCCATGCGCTCCACAATGGCGTCCACCTGCTCCTGCGAATACGTGCGGTATTTCTGCCAGGCGGCGAACGCCTTTTCGACTTTGGTGCGGACCTCCTGTATGGACAGGAGATCTTTGTCTTCGAGCATGGCCCGTTACTTCTTGCTATTGCCCGTAGGGAGGATTTTCTCGACCTCCTCATGCGGGCGGGGAATCACGTGGACGCCCACCAGCTCACCGACGCGGCGGGCCGCGGCCGCGCCCGCGTCCGTGGCGGCCTTGACCGCGCCGACGTCGCCGCGAACCTGCACTACTACCAGGCCGGCGCCGACGAATTCCTTGCCGATCAGGACCACGTTGGCGGTCTTGACCATGGCGTCGGCGGCTTCGATAGCGCCGATCAAACCCTTTGTTTCAATGAGACCCAGGGCCTCCATCATTTTGCCTCCGTGCAGTGAAAGATTAACCGTACCACAATTCGGCAAAGGGGGCGGGGCTGCGACACCGGCGCCCGGTTTGGGGAAGATCACGAGAGAAGCGCCTGGGGCGGGTGGGAAGGACCGTCCGAGGGGGCAGTCGCGCGGTAGAGCGGAACGGGGTCCGCTAAATAGGAAAGCCCCAAGCTCATTCGCCAGCCTGTTTGAGGACCGCCGCGCGTGTTCTCGCCGACAAGCGGAATCCCAAACGATCAAGATGTTCGAGCAAGGGCTCGATCCGGGGAATCCGGTCTTCCGCTTTTGCGCGCAATAGAATTCCCATCGTGCCCGTAAAGGCCAACTTCAACGCCTCGGCGTGCAATCGCCCGAGTCGTTCATCCAGGATCAACACGACGGCCGGAACCTGCGTTCCCAACGCCAGCACTTCCTTTTCCCCAGCACCCAGATCCGCCGCCGCGAGCACCTTGTCTAACCCTTCCGGGGCCTGAATCGTCAGCCAGGGCAGGGCGCGAACGTCCGGCAAATCGAGACCAATCGATCGGCCGCGCTCTAATTCATCCACGACGGCAG
>Ga0209014_10002794_pt1 | contig 10090 bp, 6 predicted proteins | sample BarGraNGADG00212_FD_184491 | JGI IMG/M metagenome (GOLD analysis project Ga0209014, IMG submission 184491) | Arctic peat soil microbial communities from Barrow, Alaska - Barrow Graham LP Ref core NGADG0002-212 (SPAdes) (version 2) | ecosystem: Environmental > Terrestrial > Soil > Wetlands > Peat... | reverse complement strand
CTCCTCGACTAACTGTGATTTGGCGTCGGCGTAGTGCTGCACGTATCTCCACGTCCGTCGGGCCAGCTCTTGTTTGGCGTTCTCGTACAGCGTGCTGTCGGCCTCGTTGGAACGCAGGTGGTCGCGGAAACAGAGCATGCGCTCGATCTCGGCGCAGCCAATCGTGAACACGTGCAGGTTGACCGCCGTGTCGGGTCCCTTGAACAGCCTCTGCTGATGCCAATCTGGCTCGCGAATGTGCAGGACGTAGCCGGCCGCCTCCATCGCCTGGACGTACGCCAGCTCGTCCGTGGTGTCCGCAACCGCCAGGACGATGTCGATGATCGGCTTGGCCGAGAGTCCGGGCACGGACGTTGATCCGGCGTGTTCGATGAGCAGGGCACGATCGCCGAGCGCGGCGCGGATCCTCTGTTCCTCGCGCTCGAACAGTCGCGGCCACGCCGGGTCATAGGGCGCGAGGTGGATCGTCGAATTGTGGATTTCCGGCGGTCCGATCCTGACCGCGGCAATCTCCTCGTCGCTGCGCAGAGTCATTGGCCGTTCACGGACAGGAGGTCCGCGTCCAGGGCGAAGAAGTTGCTCATCAGGAACTGGTTGACGTTCAGCGTGGCTTGGTCAGCCGCGAACTCGATCGTGCTCCGGCCGCTCGCGAGGTTGATCGTCCTGGTGACGTCTTCGCCTTGCGCGACGGTCTGAATCGTTCCGTCGGGCCAGCGGAGGTCGATCGTCCCCGCGGAGGGGTAGGTCGCGTCGACCGTCAACGAAATGGTGATCAGCCTACCGTCGTCACCGGAATTGGTCAGCGCGAGCTGCGCCGGCAGGCGGACGTCTCGAATGATCGTGCCCTCGGGGATCCGAGCCGGCAGCGCCCCGCTGGTCCAGTCATACCAGATGGGCCGCAGCAGCTGATCTTGCAGGCGACCAAGCGTGTCCGCGTCAATGCCAGCCTGGAACACGCCGCAGTAAGGCCGGAGATCGAAGACCTCGAAGCGGTCCGTGGCATCGATCATCGGCGTGACGGCGAGGGCGGCGCGAAGATCGGCTGTCACCGATGCGGCTGCGTCCGGCCCATACGAAGCACGGTCAACCCAGATGGCGGAGAACTGCGCCAGGCAAAGCAGCCGTAAGACCTGTTCCGGCGGGCGGTCAAACACGTAGACCTGCCAGCCCGCTTCCCGGCCCTTCTCGCCGCCGTAGCTGAAGCGAAGCGTGCTCGACTGGAGGTATGGGCGGAGCGGCTCGTAGTCGGGCAGATTGTTCACGAGCGCGGCCTCGGGATACGGCCGATACGGAGCCTGGTAGACCGCGGCCCCAGCCGGCAAGGACGCCTCAACCTGCCTCGTGAACGTGCCATCGGCCGCAAAGGTGTTCTGGATGCCCACATAGTCCGGGATGATCGCTCGACCCGTCTGATCTACCGCAGCGAATACGACGCCAAGCATGAGCAACACGACAAGGACGTTCCGCCACCTGGTCCGGCGCAGGAATCGCCAAGCGACAGTCAGCGCGAGCGCGACCGCCAGAACGGCGAAGAAGTCGATGAAGATCGAGATTCGACCCCACGCTCGAATTTGCGGAGTCACGAGCAGGGCGAACAGGCTCGATGCGCCGCCCGTCACCGCGATCAGGAAACAGAGCAGAACGAGGGCGCCGACCGTTCGCTCCCGGCGCCACAACCGGCGACGAGCCAAGGCGCCGACCAAACTGCCCAGGATGACGAGGACGAGCAGGATCAGTCCGACGGACGCGGTCAGGCCAGCACCTTCGCCGTTCTCGCCGATGTTGGGAAACTTCGTGGCGTACTGCGCCGCGAACGACGCGAACGGTGGGAAGTAATGGCCGGCAACGGGAACGAGCAGGTTGCTTGGCCGCAGCTGGTGGTTGCCGGTTTCCTGAGCGCCACGGACGGGAAAGTCCGCGTTCGGTCCGTTCTGGAGCGTGTCGAGGAAGTTGGGCAGCAGCGTCAGGCCCAGCACGACCACGATCAGCGCGCCAATCAACCCGGCCGAGACGACGAGGCGTGCCGAGCGCGTCCTGATCCAGCCAAGGATGGCGGCGGGCACGAGCAGCAACAGCGTGAACGCCGCGCAGTAGATGCCAGTCGTCGCCACGACCACGGCAAGCAGGGCGTGGCCGGCGATCGGCAATAGTCGGTCGCGGCGACGCGGCCGATACGTGCTCGACCGCCGCCCGAGCCCGAACAGCGCCCGGCCGTTCGCGGTCATGGTCAGCAGATAGACAGCGATCGGAACGGCAAAGTACGAAGACAGGAAGAGGTGCCCCGTTCCGCGCAGGAAGTGGAAAGGAACGACGGCATAGACGACAGCAGCGAAATAGGCGACCGGGCGCGCGACGCCGAGTCCGCGCAGCGCCCCGTAGCCAGTGATTGCGACCAACGGGAACGTGAGCAGGAAGAAGAGCGTCACGGTCGCCGCGGCTTCGTTGGTGACAAGCGAGATCACGCGCAGCATGGCGAAGTTCAGCAGGTCGGCACCAAGCGGAAAGTCACCGTATTGCTGGCCGAATGGTGCGTTCAGACGCGGCCCGCTGAACGGCGTGCCGGACTCGATCATGTTCTGGATGTAGCCCAGGACCTGGGTGGAGTCGCCGCCTATCCGGATCGGGACGTTGATGTCCAGGTGCCATAGACGGAGGGCTCCGATTGCCACAGCAAGCGCAGTGGCGGCAGACGCGAGCGCAAGCCAAACGTCTGGATGACGGCCCAGGAGTCGCGCGACGCGGGTCAAGTCAACAGTCTGGCGGCCGCGACGATGGGAATCAAAACGGCGAGCCTTGCGGCTCGCCGTCCGTGGGTTTGCTGAACGCGAGGATCAGTGGTGGCAGGCGCCCGGGCTGCCCGCCGAGTCGGTGGTTCGGAAGCTCGAGCCGCAACCGCAGGCCGAGACGGCGTTGGGGTTGTTGACCGTGAAGCCGGCGCCCATGAGCGTGTCGAGGTAGTCGATCTCCGACCCGGAGAGGTACTGCGTGCTCTGCGGATCGACGTAGACGTTGATGCCTCGGCTCTGGACGCGGATGTCCTCGTTGCTGGGCTGGTCCTCGAGCATCATCCCGTAGCGGAAGCCCGAACAACCGCCGCTGTAGACGTACACGCGCAGACCCAGGTTCGGGTTCTGCTCGGCCTCAACCAGCGCCTGGAGTTTGCCGGCCGCGGCTTCACTGAGCGCGACGAGCGGCTCACTCTGCATGGGGATCTCCGGAGTCGCAGCCTGTGTCTCGGTGTTCAGCATGCTCAAATCCTACTCGGCCAGTCGTATATCGGCAAGACAGGCGCGAGGCAGGCGCGAGTGGCTCAGTGCAGCAGCGAGGTCATCATGTAGATGAACACCAGCACGAGGAAGATGACGACGACGGCCATGCCTATCGTCAGACCGGCCGTCAGCGTCGACGAGGTCTGGGCGGTCTTGCCCGGCTCGACCCCGTCAGCGCCCTCGACCGTCGGCTCGGAGGCCAGGAACCACAGGTCCGACTGATCTGGGTTGACCTGCGGACGAGTGGTCGCCACTGCGGCGCTGACCGGCGCGTTTGGCGCGCTGACCGCGGGTACGGCAGTCGCGGGTGCCATGGCCACCGACTGGACCGCACTGGCCTGCGCATCGACCGGCGTGGCCTGCGGCGCGGGTGCGGCCTCAACGGGGGCTTCTGCACTTGGCGCGCCGACGGGCTGCGTCGAAGGAACGGGCGGTTCAAAGGTCGCGGCGGGCAGGTTGGCCAGCGGGTCGGCGGGCGCCGCCTCCAGCGTCCACGTGGCCGTCGGATTGGGTTCGAAGAGCGGCGGCAGAGCCCACGGCAGGACTGTCTCTGTTTGCTGCGTCTCGCCAGGCGCGGCAGTGGCATGGGTGCGCGGCTCGAACTCGGGGTGGCGCGGCGTTACCGGCTCTTCGTCGCTCCACGGACCAACGCGCCGCGCCAGGTCGGCCGCCCGAATGTGGCTCGATTGGTCGACGATGGCAAGCTCGATGCGCAGGACGAGCGGCTGTTGGCCCGGGCCAGTCGAGAAGACGAGTGACTGGGTCGTCGTTGCCACACGTGTGGGTGCTGGCTCACGGGCGGGCTCATGGGTCGGCTCGGGAGCGCTGTCTGGCTCAGGCGCGGACTCGGGCTCAGCCCTGTACTCCGGCTCGAGCTCGAATTCGGGCTCAAACTCGAACCCGGCTCCCGCCATTGGCTCGGCCGTCTCACGGGCGTTCGATGCCTCGAACGCGTCCGACGGTTCCGACCTTTCCAAGACTGGCGCGGCCGGCTGCTCGAACAGATCATCAGGCGGTGTGGGTCCGAGGATCTTGCCGCCAACGGCACCCGGCACGACAGGGTTAACGTCCGCGGCGGGTGTCCAATCAAGCCACAGCGGTGCCGAAGCGTGTTCGACGTCGTCGAGGACCGGCGCGTCGGCGTCATATGGGTCCTGGGTCAGCGACGGCGTCGCGGGCTCAGCGGTACCGACCTCGTACTGGGTGAGCCAGGGCGGCGCGGCCTCAGGCTCAGCTGCGGGTTCGACAGCTTCCGACCATGGAGCGGGCTCGGTTTCGGCCGCGGGCTGCGACTGTTCCGCCCAGCGCGCCGATTCTGCGGCCCACGGCGTGGACTCAGCGGCGGAGCTCGGCTCAGAAAGCACAGGCCAGGTGAACGGCGACTGCGGCTCGACCGTTGGCTCTGACTCGGGCTCAGGCTCAGCAGCCGGCTGACCGTCGAACGATGCTTGTGCCTCGACGGCCGGCTCAGGCAACGTTTCCTGTGCGGCCACCTGAGGCATGGCCGCCACGGCCTGCGCCTCTGCGACGCGTCGCGTAACGACCGGGATCATCTCGTCGTAGGCGTCGAGCATGTCAGACGGGCGATCGTCAATCGCGCGGAGCTCGTCCCACGCCGAGGACACGGGTACGTCCCACGACGGACGGCCGGGCACGGAGGCATCCGTCGCGTTCTCGGTAACGTCAGGCTCCGGCGCCACGGTTTCGAGCGCCGGCGTTTCGGGCGCAACCGCTTCTGGAGCGGAAGGCTGCTCGTCGTCGGAGACCGTATTGCTTTGAAGTGTCATTGGTTGCGGATCCCAGGGCGCGGCGCCACCCCAGATCGGCGCCGTTTCGGTGTCCCAGGGGGCAGGCTGAGGCTGCACAGGCGCGTCCGTGGTGACATCCGTCGGCGACGGCTGCTCGTCGGTGAGCTGGGCTACTTCTGTGGTGTCCGCGGCTTCGGTGGCATCGGTGACGTCGGGCGGCTGCAGCGTCGTGTGCGGCGCAGCCGGCCAGCCGTGAGTGACGGGAGCAGCGTCCCATGCATTGGCTGTGGTTTCCTCGGTCGTCGGCGGCCATTGCTCGGGAGCGGGTCGATCCCACGGGACCTCGGCACCAGAATCCGGGAGCGCGGCCCACGGTGGAGTCTCGAGCGGCAGCGGGGAGTGTCCGTTCTGCGGCCGCGGCGGCTCCGAGGGTGGCCGAAGCCGGCGCGCCATCAGGTCGTTGTCCATCGCTTTATTCGCGCCCTTCCTCGCCGTCGATCCGTTCGATGATTGTGGCAATCCCCTGCCCGACGCCGATGCACATCGTGGCCAGGCCGTATCGGCCGCCGCGGTGCTCGAGCTCGTGGCTGAGCATCGTGATCAGGCGCGCTCCGCTCATGCCCAGCGGATGGCCGAGGGCGATCGCGCCGCCGTTGACGTTCGTCTTGTCGGGATCGAGGCGCAGCTCGCGCATCACGGCGATGCTCTGGCTGGCAAAGGCCTCGTTGAGCTCGACCAGGTCGAGATCCTCGATGTCCAGCTCCGCCCGCTGCAGCGCCTTGCGCGTAGCCGGGATCGGACCGAGGCCCATGACGCTCGGGTCAACGCCGGCGACAGCTGTTGCGACCACGCGCGCCAGCGGCTTCATGTGGTGCTCTTCGGCATAGCGGCGCTCGACCAGCACGGTCGCGCTCGCGCCGTCGTTGATGCCCGAGCTGTTGCCCGCCGTGACCGTGCCGCCTTGGCGGAAAGCCGGCTTGATCCGGGCCAGCGCTTCAAGGGTCGAATCCGCGCGCGGGTGCTCGTCGCGGCTGATCTCGATCGGGTCGCCCTTGGGCTGGGGCACCATCACCGGCACGATCTGGTTCTGGAAACGACCGTCTTCGATCGCGGCGACCGCGCGCTGGTGCGAGCGCAACGCGAAGGCGTCCTGCTCCTCGCGCGACACGCCGCACTGCTCGGCAACGTTCTCACCGGTCTCGCCCATCGTGAACGGGTGGTACATCTCGGCCAGGCGCGGATTGGTGAAGCGCCAGCCAAGGGTCGTGTCGTACATCTCGCGGTTGCCGCGGTCGTACGCGGCTTCCGGCTTGGCCATCACGTACGGGGCGCGCGTCATCGACTCGACACCACCTGCGACGAAGGCATCGCCGTCGCCGACCATGATCGCGTGGGCCGCGGTGTTGATCGCCTGCAGGCCGGAGCCGCATAGTCGGTTGACCGTCTGGCCACCGACTTCCACCGGTAGGCCGGCGAGAAGGGCGCTCATCCGCGCGACGTTGCGGTTGTCCTCGCCGGCCTGGTTGGCCGCGCCGAGGATCACGTCGTCGATGTCGTGCGGATCGACGGCGGCGCGCTCGACGGCGGCTCTGATCACGACAGCTGCAAGATCGTCAGGTCGGACGCGCGCCAGCGCGCCGCCGTAGCGGCCCACGGGCGTGCGCACGGCGCTGACGATCCACGCTTCGCGCAGCGGCCGATTCAGCGGGCGAGACATGCATGAATTCTAGGAGTGGTGCAGATATGCACCGGCATGGCCCAAAGGTCCGGGGGGTCCTGTGCGTCCGGGCAGCCAAATGGCGTGGATTTGAGCACGCACCGACGTCTTCGCCTGGCGCCAACACGGTCCACGTGTCATCGAGTAGACACATCCTCTGGCACTGGGCGTAGCCAGGTCCCAGGTGGTTTGGTTCGCCGAACGCCTTGAGGCCCGGCAGAGACCGGGCGGCGCGCAGTGACGCGAGAGGAGAGGGTATCGACGATGGCTACCCAGCAGTCAAGCAGCGGCATCTTCCACTGGACGCTCAAGCGCGAGGGAATCATCGCGCCCGATGAGCGGCTGCCCTGGGGCCAGACGATCGCCCTTGGCGTGCAGCACATCTTCGCGATGTTCGGCTCGACCGTGCTCGCGCCGATCCTGATGGGCTTCGACCCGAACACCGCGATCTTCTTCTCCGGCATCGGGACGCTGATCTTCTTCTTCATCGTCCGCGGCCGCATCCCGAGCTATCTGGGCTCGAGCTTCTCGTTCATCGCCGTCGTCATCGCCGCCAGCGCGTACGCCGGCGTCGGTCCCAACCCGAACATCGGCGTCGCCCTGGGCGGCATCATTGCCGCGGGTGTCGTGTACGCGGTCATCGGTGTCATCGTCATGGCCGTCGGCTACAAATGGATCGAGTACCTCATGCCGCCGGTCGTGACCGGTGCGGTCGTCGCGGTCATCGGGCTCAACCTCGCGCCGGTCGCCATCGCCGACATGACGCCATCTGGCGTCGCCGCGGCGCAGGTGCAGTTTGCCGCGCTGATGGGTCTGCTGACCGTGCTCGCTACCGCGCTCGTCGCGGTCTATGCACCAGGACTCGGCAAGCGCCTGCCGGTGCTGCTCGGCGGCGTCGCGGGCTACGTCCTGTACCTCGTCTTTGCCAACGGCCTGGGCTGGGGCGCGCCGATTGACTTCAACGGCGTCGCCAACGCGGCGTGGATCGGCCTGCCCAACCTCACCGCGCCCAAGTTCGAATTCAGCGCGATCACGCTCATTGCGCCGGTCGCGATCATCCTGGTCGCTGAAAACCTCGGCCACGTCAAGGCCGTCGCGGCGATGACCGGCCGCAATCTCGATCCGTACCTCGGGCGTGCCTTTTTCGGGGACGGTCTGGCAACGATCGTTTCCGGCGCTGGTGGCGGCACGGGCGTCACGACCTACGCCGAGAACATCGGCGTCATGGCTGTGACCAAGATCTACTCGAGCATCGTCTTCGTCATTGCCGGCATCGTGGCCATCGCGATGGGCTTCTCGCCCAAGTTCGGCGCGCTCATCGGGACCATTCCAGCGCCTGTCATCGGCGGCCTCGCGATCGTGCTCTTCGGCCTGATCGCTGCCACCGGCGCGCGGATCTGGGTCGAGAATAAGGTCGACTTCTCGAACAGCCGCAACCTGATCACGGTGGCGATCGCGCTCACGATGGGCGCGGGCAACCTCGTGCTCAACATCGGTGGTTTCGCGCTTGGCGGCATCGGAACGGCCACCTTCAGCGCGATCATCGTCTACCAGCTCCTGCGCGGCCGATCGGGCGACGCCAGCACGCTCGCCAAAGCTGATTCGGCGGCAATTACCGGCTAAACCTCTCGTCCGTCACCGCCTCGCCGGCCGGCGCGTCAGATGAGTCGGCTGGCCCCGGTCACAACCAGGGGAAGGCATACCTGACGCAGCTCGATTAGTCCGACTGATTACAGTGGTTCAGATGCCTGTTCGCCGCGGCGTGGTCTAATGCGCCGAGCAGGAGGTCTGATGCGGGTCGTCACTTTGTTCTTGGTCGGGTTGTTCGCGGTGTCTGCGTGCACGTCACAGGCAAACCCGACTCCCGCGATCCCGGATCAGTCGGTGGCTCCCACTGCCACGCCAACGACGGTCGCCGTCATTCCGACGCCAGCCGACACTCCGCTGGTCATTCCCGCGACTCCAACGTTGGCACCCATACCGACCGTGACGCCGGCACCCACGCCCGAGCCGACCCCGACCCCCACGTCGTCGTCGACGCCAAGTCCATCGCCCAGCGCGACACCAACTCCGACACCCACAGCGACTCCGACCCCGACAGCATCACCCACGCCAACCCCCACCCCGAGCACGACGCCAAAACCGACCCCGAAGCCCACCCCGAGCCCGACCGTTCCGCCGAACATGACGCTCCTGGGCACGTGGACGACGCACTTCATCCCCAGCGTGCTGAATGGCAACGGCGTGAACATCACCGTGCCCGCCAAGCGGATCAACGGCACGATCGTCAAGCCCGGCCACACGTTCCAGTTCATCGACGCGATCCTGCCGGTCACGATCCCGCCCTACGCGAAGGGCGCATACATCCACAACGGCCAATTCGTGTTGGACCCGGCGAAAGGAATCCCCGGTGGCGGCATGTGCTCGGCATCGACGACGCTGTTCAACGCCGCGCTGCGCGCCGGCCTGAAGATCGTCGAGCGCCACAACCACGCGGTCTACATCCCGCGCTACCCGGTCGGGCTTGACGCGACCGTGTTCTCGACGGGCCAGAACGACGGCCAGGACGTCAAGTTCGTCAACGATATGGACCACCCGATCCTGATCAAGGCCTACGGCTCCAAGCGCAAGGTCACATTCGAGATCTGGGGCGTGGACGACGGCCGGACAGTGCAGCTGTCAGACCCGGTCGTCACGAACACCGTCAAGGCGCCCGCGTACTACGAGTACACAGACGCCCTTCCGCCGGGTGTGACCAAACATATCCAGGACCGCTATGACGGCTTCCATTCGGTGGTCGTGCGGACGGTCAAGGACGCCAAGGGCAACATCATTTGGAAGGACACTTTCGTGTCTCAGTACCGGATGCTGCCGGGGCTGATAGATCTCGGCCGCAAGCCGGGTGATCCGCCCGCTGGCACTCGCGTGCTGATCCCGGATAAGCCGCCCAAGCCCTAGATCGAGGCGATGTCCCAGAGCGTGCGCGCGAGGCGGAAGCGCTCGCCGTAACGCTCCTCGAGCGCCTGCAGGCCATCGATCACGTTGCGCAGGCCGAGCGCGCCGGCGCGCTCGAACGGCCCGTACGGATGGTTCGCGCCAAGCTTCATCGCGCGATCTACGTCTCCTGGCTCGGCCACTCCCTCACCAACCGCCAGGTACGCCTCGTTGATGATCGGCAGCTCGATGCGTGCCACGATTTCGTCGTCGCGTAGGCTCCCGTCGGTGGAGGGCCAGGCAACCGCGGTGGGTCGGCCGCCTTCGTAGCGGTAGAAGCCTTCGCCGGTCTTGCGCCCCAGGTGGCCGGCGGCAACCAGCCCGCTCTGGATGCCCGACGGCGTGAAGCGGGCCGCTTCGTC
>Ga0209014_10002793_pt1 | contig 10099 bp, 5 predicted proteins | sample BarGraNGADG00212_FD_184491 | JGI IMG/M metagenome (GOLD analysis project Ga0209014, IMG submission 184491) | Arctic peat soil microbial communities from Barrow, Alaska - Barrow Graham LP Ref core NGADG0002-212 (SPAdes) (version 2) | ecosystem: Environmental > Terrestrial > Soil > Wetlands > Peat... | reverse complement strand
AGGATATTGGCAATTGTTTTACTTATTCTGAGTTCCATTTCAAATATAACAGGACAGGAAAAGAAACAGAACTATGGTAAAGCTACTGATGAAATTTTCCCTTATCAAAAATTTCAGAAAGCTTATGTATATCATTTTCTTGTGCCACTCCAATTTAATGGCGCGGGTCGTGAATTGAAGCCTCCTTCTGATCTCAAAGAAGTACGGATCGGTTTCCTTGGACCACTGGAAGGCTCTGTAATAGTATCTCTGGGGAAACAGATGTTAAACGGAGCTACTCTTGCAATTGAAGAAGCCAATAAAAAAGGCGGCTATCATAACATACCCTTCAAGATAATGATCCATAACGATGTTGGAGCATGGGGTGCTGCCGCCAACGAGGTGGTGAAAATGGATGATGAAAAGGTCTGGGTATGGCTCGGTTCTATCGACGATATTGTTTCACACGTTGCAATCAGGGCTACTCTCAAAGTGGAGATCCCCATGGTCTGTACTGGTGATCCGGATCCAACTTTTACCGAGACCAATATACCTTGGGTAATACGCGTGATCAGCGATGACAGGCAGAGCAGCTACGCATTGGTTAACCAGATTTATAAGAAGGATAGTCATTCCAGGGTGGCAGTAATAAGGGCTAATAATCGGTATGGAAGAGTCGGTATTAAGATATTCTCAGAGACAGCCACACGTGTTGGTCATCCAATAGTAATCGAAGAGAAATTTAACGATGGTGAAACAGATTTCAAAACACAGGTGGAGAGAATATTAGTCACTGTGCCTGATGCTATACTTATCTGGGGAAATGCCAAAGAATCTGCACTGATATTACAACAGATACGTGCGATTGGACTGAAACAGCCGGTCTATGGCTCTGACAGGATGGTCTCCCCTGAGTTTCTTAAAATTGCAGGGAATCTGGCCGACGGCATTATAACTACTTGTCAGTATAATCCCAATGCAGATAACCCAAAGTTAAAGGCATTTCAATCGAATTATTTCAAGAGATTCGGTCAGGAACCGGACGTATTTGCGGCGCATGCTTATGACGGTATGAACATTATCACCGAATCCATTCAAAAAGCCGGCCTTAACAGGGTTCTTATCCGCGATCTGCTCACTGATCTGAAAACTTTTCAGGGTTATCAGGGAGTCACAGGTAAAATTGTATTTGATGATACCTGGAATGATATTGGAGACATCTGGATGGCTGAAGTTCATAATGGCAAGTTCGAATTTAACCCGTCGCCACCAATGGGTACTATTCATCAGACAACTAAAACCGGAAGTTATTAATCTGAAAGAAAGAGATGATTGAAACAAATCCATGTAATAAACCTGTTAACGGGGGATCTTCCGTTCCATCAAGAGTGAGTCGTCAGACAAATCCGGACGACACAATCGTGAATATTAACGGAGTTCAGGTAGGTGGTTCTGAAATTGTTATTATTGCCGGACCATGTGCAGTTGAGAACCGGGAACAACTATTCGAAACTGCCAGATCAGTTAAGGCAGGCGGAGCAAAAATCCTGAGAGGTGGTGCTTTCAAACCTCGCTCATCACCTTATAACTTTCAGGGTTTGGGAGAAGAGGGATTAAAACTCCTTAGTCTCATCAGAAAGGAAACAGGGTTGCCTGTGGTAACAGAAGTGATGGATACCCGTCAGGTAGAACTGGTAGCGTCTTATGCCGATATGATTCAGATCGGTTCACGCAATATGCAAAACTATCCACTTTTGAAAGAGGTGGGAATGTGCAGGAAACCGATATTACTGAAGCGGGGTATGATGGCTACAGTGGAGGAATTCTTACTTGCTGCTGAATATATCCTTCATCAGGGTAATGACCAGGTAATTCTATGTGAACGTGGGATACGTACTTTTGAAACATCAACGCGAAATACACTCGACCTCAGTGCAGTCCCAATGTTGAAACGGCTCAGTCATCTCCCTGTAATAGTCGATCCAAGTCACGGAACCGGTGTCAGGTGGATGGTACCCCCAATGGCTAAAGCTGCAGTGGCTGTTGGTGCAGACGGCCTCATAATGGAAGTTCATTATAAACCTGAAGAAGCGCTTTGTGACGGTTACCAATCACTTAACCTTGATGAATTTGACCGATTGATATCCGATCTTATAAAAATTGCACAGGCAATAGGGAGAGAGATTTCAGTACCAAAACCTTTCCCCCCTGAGGGAAAATGAAAAGGGGTAAAATCATTAATAGAAAAATAAAATTTCCCAAAGTGTAACCTTTAACCTAGATTGTGCTCATTCGATGAGATTACGTTCAGTAGTATTACATTCATTCTTTATTTTTGCCCTGCCTGGATTTATTGCCATGGATGTGAAAGCTATACAAGAACACGTAGTACCTGGCAAGACCATAAAAATCGGACTATTAATACCTGATAATATTTCTATAGCTGCAAAGCATGGCGCTGAGATGGCAATAAGGAAAGCCAATGAAAATGGAGGATTTGATGGTAAACCGTTTCAGTTGGTTATCCGGTCAATGGAAGGCCCCTGGGGCACAGGGTCCAAACAGGCAGTTGACCTTATCTTTGAAGAAAATGTGTGTGCAATAATGGGTTCTCCTGATGGGAGAAATGGTCACCTGGTTGAACAGGTTACAACTAAAGCCAGAATTGTTTTTTTATCCACATGGGCAAGTGATCCTACTCTTGCTCAGGCTTTCGTACCATGGTATTTTACCTGTATTCCAAACGATCTTCAGCAGGCAGATGCTTTCATTGAAGAAATATACAATAAAAAAAGACTTACTAAAGTAGCTACCGTTTCAGATAAGGGCTATGATTCGAAATTAGCTGTTGAAAGCTTACTGAAAAAAACTAAGCTGGCAGGTAAAGCAGATCCGTTACAGCTGTTTTACGATTCCCCGGATAAGGATTTTATTGACTTACTTGATAAGATCAAAAAAGCTGAGATCAGTGCTATTGTTTTATTTGGAAATCCATCTTCTTCATTGAGATTAATTCGTCAGTTACGACAAAGGAAAATGAATCAATCCGTTTTTGGTGCTTTGTCAATTCTTTATGAAGATGAATTATCCGGTCAGTACCTGAAAGATTATGAGAATGTTGTATTAGTCTCCTCAGGAAACCGGACAGGATCAAAGGGTATAGTCTTCCGGGAGGATTATAAGAAAACTTATGGTAAAATACCAGGTGCAGTTGCGACATATTCATTTGATGGCATGAGCTTACTTCTTGAAGCTATCAGAATTGCCGGTCCCGATAGAGATGAAATTCAACAATCATTAAAAAAAATACATTTTGAAGGTGTCACAGGGTCTATTCAATTTGATGATAAAGGAAAACGTGTGGGTACACCCGTCCTGATAGAAATTAAAAACGGTATTCCGGTCACACTTGAAAGGTAAACTCTGACTTAAGTTCCGTTTATTTCTTAATTTTGATGCATTGAACCTCCGGAAAACAATTCAAGTATGATGAAGAACAATAACATTTTATTACTGATCATGCTTTGCTCCTCTTTTCTGTTTAGTTGCAAAGAGACTCCGCAAGACAGCAAAAAAAAATCAGTTGAATTGATGACTACCCAGACAATGGGCCTGGCTTACCTTGAAGAGTTTAAGCTTGATGAAGCTGAAAAGGAATTCCTGAAGTTTATTAAACTGGCACCGGATGAAAAACTGGGGTATGCAAATCTGGGATTGGCATATCTAAGAATGGGTAAATATCCGGAAGCTGAAAAACAGCTTTTTAAAGCGATTAAAATTGATCAAAAAGATCCTGATATCAGATTATTATTGGCTACTGTTTACCAGATGAATGATGAACGTGAAAAAGCTGTTTCAGAACTTGAAAAGGCTCTTAAATTTGCTCCTGATCATATTAAAATACTATATGATCTTTCTGAATTATATTCTGCAGGATCTGACGAGGAATCTCAACAACAAAGAAAGAAGTTCCTGCTTCTGCTTGTTGAAAAAGCACCGGAAAATTTAGTCCCACGACTTAATCTGACCGAAATATATATCCGCAACGGTGACACCGACAAGGCAATAGAACAACTGGAAATAATTCAAAAGCAATTTCCCGAGTTTCCAAAGGAAGCCATTAATTATTATGATAAAACCCTCTCATTGCTGAGAAAACCGGATAAGGAAAATGCATTTATACAATTTACAATTTTCCATAATTATCTTAAGGTTACTTCACCATATCAGGCTGGTATTATGGAGTTAAAGGGTCCTGGTGGTTCATTGATTGGTTTCCCGCTTATTACTTATGATCACCAACCCTCCTCCCAGCCCGGTGAAAATAAATCGCTCCTGGATGTAATAAAGTTCACCAATGCAACAATATCTGCGGGGTTGAATATTGTTCCGGTTTATGATGGGGATAAATATCCTGAATTTAAAAATTCCACGCATGTTGAGGCAGCTGATTATGATGGTGATGGTGATGTGGATCTTTATGTGGGTAGTTATGATCCTGCTACCTCATCTTATAAGCATTACCTTTTCAATAATGATATGGGGAGGTTTAAGGATGTTGCAGAACAGGTCGGGATCAAACATACGGGCAAGGAATCTTCAGCAGCATTTGCCGATTATGACAACGATGGTTTTCCCGACCTCTATATTGTAAAGGAGGGCGGTGATGTTTTATACAGAAATGCAGGAAAAGGAGTTTTTGAAGATGTAACAAATAAAGCAAAGATAGGCAGCAAATCCGGCGGAAATAAGGCTTTATTCTTTGATATGGACCACGATGGAGATCTTGACCTGTATGAGACAAGATCAAATTCAAATCTGATGTTCAGGAATAATGGTGATGGTACTTTTGAAGAACAGGCAGAAAAAATGGGATTATCTTGTGTTAATGCTAATAGCCGGGAAGCTGCATTTGGAGATTTTGATGACGATGGCGACATTGATCTTTTTGTTGTGAATGAGAATGCCAGTAATGTTTTATATTCAAATCAGCGGCAGGGAGTTTTTAAAGATATCACCGAAGAAACCGGTCTGAAAAGTAATGGAGGATCCGGTGCAGTAGCTGTAGGTGATTACAATAATGATGGATTTCCTGACCTCTTCATTTCGTCAGTTAATGGAGGCAGCCAAAAATTGTTCCGGAATAAGGGTAATGGGAGTTTTGAACAGGAAAAAAGAACCGACGAAATGTTCTCTGTTATTCAGCACGTTAAAGTCTATGATGCTAAGTTTTTTGATTTTGACAATGACGGATTTCAGGATCTTATTATTGCCGGTGAATCAGAAGAAAAAGGTGGCCGGGGACTGTTTCTTTATCATAATGACGGGAAAGGGAATTTTGAAGATGTCTCCAGACTGCTTCCCGAAGAACCGAAATCAGGAAGACAAATAGCACTATTTGATTATAACGATGACGGTGACATCGATGTGGTAATTGCCGGCTTGAATGGTGGCATTTCACTATTACGAAATGACGGCGGAAACATTAACCATTATGTCAGAATGAAGCTTATTGGGTTAAGAGCCGGCAGTGCAAAGAATAACCATTTTGGAATCGGAGCAAAAGTGGAAATACGTGCAGGTGATCTTTACCAATCTATGATTGTGACTGATCCTAACGTTCATTTCGGACTTGGATCACGGTCAAAAGCCGATGTTATAAGAATCACCTGGACAAATGGTGTACCACAGAATATATTTTCACCGGGTACCGATCAGGCATTGATTGAGGCACAGACACTAAAAGGTTCATGCCCGTTTCTTTTCACCTGGAATGGCAATGAATTTGTATTTGTAAAGGATGTCATGTGGAGAAGCGCACTCGGAATGCCTCTTGGTATTATGGGAGGCAATACTGCTTATGCATTCCCCGATGCATCTGATGACTATATAAAAGTACCAGGTGATTTATTAACACCAAAGAACGGACTCTATTCAATTCAGCTGACCTCAGAACTATGGGAGACAATGTTCTTCGACAAGGTACAACTGGTTACCGTAGATCATCCCGATTCAGTCGACATTTTTGTTCCTGAACAATTTTCGCCACCACCATTCCCGGGGAACCTGCAATTTCAGGTAAAAGAAAAACACATCCCGGTTACTGCAAGAGATACTCATGGAAATGACGTTCTTTCTTTTATAGCTGAGAAAGATGACAAATATCTGGCTGATTTCAAACCTGATAAATACCAGGGAGTTACTGAAATGCATGACCTGATTCTGGATCCGGGGAAGTATGGGACAACCAAAAACCTGTTACTTTTCCTGAATGGATGGATCTTTCCTACTGATGCCAGTATTAATGTTGCTATCTCACAATCCGGCGATCTGAAAGTGATTCGTCCCTTCATACAGGTTTTAAATGGGAAAGGTGATTGGGAAACGGTTATTGAAAACCTGGGTTTTCCGATGGGAAAGGATAAGACAGTAATTGCTGATCTTTCATCCAAATTTCTGTCAGGGGATCATAGAATCAGGATCAGGACAAATATGGAGATTTACTGGGATTATATATTTTTTTCTGATAATATCTCAAATTCTCCAACTATTTCGACTGTACTTAATCCGGTTTCCGCTGACTTGCATTACAGGGGATTTTCACACACCTATAGAAAAGGAGGCAGATATGGACCTCACTGGTTTGATTATTCAAATGTTGATAAAAATAAAAAATGGCGCGATTTATCAGGTAACTATACACGATATGGTGATGTATTGCCGCTACTGACTGAATCGGATAATAAATATGTTATTTCAAATGCAGGTGTTGAAATATCTATTTCTTTTGATACCAAAGGATTGCCGGAATTAAAAAAAGGCTGGAAAAGAGATTTTCTTATCCACAGCGTGGGCTGGGTTAAGGATGGCGATATAAATACTGCCCTTGGCAATACTGTAATGCCTCTTCCGTTTCATGGTATGAAAAGTTATCCGCCTGCTTTGAATGATATTTATCCAAAAGATGCTGAACATCAGAAGTATCTTCAGGAATATAATACAAGAGTTGTAACATCAGAGGAATTTCGTAATGCCTTAAAAAAATGAGACCAAAGATGAGTAAGAAACTTCCCGTTTTTTTACACTACCTGTTCTTGATATTTTTAACCATTGAGTCATCAGCTCAGAAAAAAAATGTCACATTCACTGACATAACCTCTAATGCAGGAATTACTTTCAAATATACTTTTGGAGACAACTCATATAAGAATATACTCGAGAGCAGTGGTTCGGGTATTACAGTGTTTGATTACAATAACGACGGTTTTATGGATCTTTTCCTTATGAACGGTACATATCTTGAAGGCATATCAGATCCTGAAGGAAAGGTGAATAAAAATTCACATAATGAGTTATATAAAAATAATGGCAACGGGACTTTTACCGAGGTTTCTAAGGCCGCCGGATTAGATGGCCACTTCTGGAGCATGGCTGCAGGTGCCATCGATCTCGACAATGATGGTTACCAGGATCTTTATCTTTTGAATTATGGCCAAAATGTATTCTATCATAATAACGGCAATGGAACATTCAGCGACATAACTGCTTCATTAGGTCTGGGCGGACCTGAAAAGCTGAACGGTTTTACAAAGTGGAGTATCGGTGTCGCTTTCTGGGATTATAACCTCGATGGAAGACTGGATGCAATGGTCGGCAACTTTCTGGCTTTCGACCCTGCTTATGTTTCACCCGGATCGCCAAATATGATGCCAAGTCCCACTGAATATAATGGGCAGGAATCAATGTTGTATGAGCAGCAACCTGATGGAAAATTTGTTGATGTAACCCGAAAGAACAAACTCTATTACCCTGATTCAAAATGCATGGGTCTGACTGTATTCGATTATGATGATGACGGCGATCTCGATATTTTTCAGGCGAATGATCATCAACTGAATTTCCTTTTCAGAAATGACAAAGGAGTTTATAAGGAAGTTGGCGTGGAAAGTGGTGTTGCTGCAAATAGTCAGGGTAAAGGTACTGGTTCGATGCATGGATCTATTGGTGATATCGATGGTGATGGTCTGATCGATCTGCTTGTTACTGATCTCGATTATGGCGCCCTTTATAAAAACACAGGAAATGGTTTGTTTGTTGATATTACTGAACAAAGTGGTGTCGCAGGGGCTATGGCAGGTAAAAACAGCTGGGGCGCCCAGCTCTTTGATTATGACAACGACGGCGACCTCGATATAGTTGCTGCAAATGGAACCGCGGAAGAACTTATTCTGCAGTATCCCTTATTGCTGGAAAATGATGGGAAAGGTCATTTTTCAAATGTAGGAAAAGAGCATGGAGCCTATTTCTCAACTAAACGTTCCGGTCGGAGTTTAGCTGTATGGGATTTTGACAACGACGGAAATCTCGATATTATCGTTTCTCATCTTGACAAGCCGGGAACAGCAGCGCTTCTCAGAAATAATGGAGGAAATAATAATCACTGGCTTGGATTGACCCTTAAAGGTAAGGATGGACCTGCTTCTGCAATAGGCGCAAAAGTGACCCTTACTGCCGGTGGTAAAAAGAGGGTAATGATAAACCAATGGGCAACCAGTTATCTCTCTAACAATGATCCGAGAATACACTTCGGACTTGGTCAGCAAAAAAAGATCGACTTGCTTGAGATCATCTGGTCAAATGGCAAGAAGGAGGTTTACAATAATATTGATTCCGACCGTTATATAACTATAGTAGAGGGTACAGGTATTGTATCGAAATAGAGTGCCTACTTTTCTTTAACTTTAGGCACTTACTAATAAAAAAAGATAATTAACTTATAAAACAAGATATATGAACAGTCAATATGTAAGTAAGGTTACGGATCTCACGAATCCGGAAAAGAATGTCATCTATAACATGACACACGAAGAAGCCGTTAATATTGTGAGATCAGGCGATGCTGAATCTGTCCGAAAGATCGACGGACAGTTTTCACTTGTTTCTGTTGAGGGCAAGACCATTCGCATGGCAAGATCTATAGGACGTCCGATCCGGTATTTTATTGCAAAACGACCCGGGGGCCCTGAATTGGTAATTGCTGAACGTATTGATGTAATTTATAATTATTTGAAAAAGGAAGGACTTGATCATCAGTTTCATCCTTCTTATACAAGAATGGCACCAGCCCACTATATCACCAGAATCGAACTGTTGGGCTGTCCTGATCCCAATCCTGTGTATAGCCGGTTTTTCAATCCAGAACGTAATAGTTTTTCCACTGAAGATACGGCACAAATTGGCGAAAAATATATCGGAGTCTTATATGAAGAAATCAAAAAATGGTTGCAGTTCCGTGCTAAAACAGGTCCGGTTGGGGTAACTTTTTCGGCTGGAATTGATAGTGGTTCAGTATTCCTGCTTACCTATCATGCACTTAAAGAACTTGGTGAAAGTCCATCAAGATTAAAGGCTTTTACACTTTCAATTGACGGAGATGGCGCTGATTTATTACAGGCAAGAAAATTTCTGGAAGCACTTAATCTCGGGCTGTTCCTTGAACCTATTGAAGTGGATTATTCTACTCTGGATTGGAAAAAGGCTGTTAAAGTTGTTGAAGACTATAAAGCTCTTGATATACAATCCGCAACAATGAATCTATCACTTCTGCAGGGAATCCGGTCACGCTATCCCGAATGGAAATACATAATTGACGGAGACGGAGGGGATGAAAACTTAAAAGATTATCCGATTGAGGAAAATCCTGAATTAACTATCAGGAGTGTACTGAATAATCTGATGCTTTACCATGAAGGTTGGGGAGTCGAATCAATCAAACATTCATTAACCTACTCAGGTGGATTGAGCAGAGGATACATGCGAACTTTTGCGACTTCCGATCTACTGGCTTTCGAAGCATTCAGCCCTTATACATTACCAAATGTGATAGAAATTTCCGAGGGTATTCCCTACATTGATATGACAAATTGGGATCACCAGAAACTCTATGCTCTTAAGGGACAAATAGTTTTTGATGGGGTTAAGGCTATTACAGGAATGGAAATGCCGGTTTTTCAAAAAAGGCGTTTCCAACATGGCGCAGTATCAAGCCGGGACTTTAGCAGGCATTTCCCTGATAAAGAAATTGAGTATAGGAAAGAGTTTCTTTCAAATTATGAGTGAA
>Ga0209014_10002790_pt1 | contig 10108 bp, 8 predicted proteins | sample BarGraNGADG00212_FD_184491 | JGI IMG/M metagenome (GOLD analysis project Ga0209014, IMG submission 184491) | Arctic peat soil microbial communities from Barrow, Alaska - Barrow Graham LP Ref core NGADG0002-212 (SPAdes) (version 2) | ecosystem: Environmental > Terrestrial > Soil > Wetlands > Peat... | reverse complement strand
CAGCTACCTGCGTCACCAGGGCCGCAAGCTCCTGGAGAGGTTCGACGAGGACACCTACCGCACCCTCGTCCTGGCGATGGACGGGCACGACGTCGGCCGCGGGCGCGGCGGGCTGGTCCCCGCGCTGCAGAAGCTGGCCGCCTACGGCACGCGGCTCACCGGGGTCGGGGTCGAAGGCGACATCCTCTACGGCACCAACCAGGTTCAGGCGATGGTGGATGCTGCCTCGGCCGCCGGAATGGACGCGGCCTATCGTGAGGTCCTCTCCACCAAGGGCCACGACGCTTTCCTGGTCGAGTGGGATCAGCTCAAGACGATCCTGACCGAGGCGCTCAAGTAGGGAAGGCCGTGGATGCGGCTCTGCCGGGAAGCACAGGGCTTGGCTCGACGCCGCGGCCCGGCGCCGCTGGCCGGTTCCCGAATAGCGCCCACAGGCCGCAAGAATTGCGGAATCGAGACGTTGGTGCGGCGAGCCGGGGCTGCGGGCGGTGCGGGCGGCTGCGCACCTGTGCGCCTCGGGGCGCCCGGCTACGGAACCTCGAGCCAGCCTTCGCGCAACGCTCGCGTGGCCAGCTCGGTCCTCGATTGCAGCGCCAGCCGGTCGAACAGGCGCCGCAGGTGCGCCTCGACCGTCTTGGCCGCAATCCCCAGCGCCACCCCGATCTCGTCGTTGCTCCGGCCCTCCACTACGAGCACGACCACCTCGCGCTCCCTGGCCGTCAGAATCGGAGCACGAACCGACGGCCGGACGCCGAACGCCAATCCCCCCGCCGCCGCTCGGCGAATCGCCTCGATGAGATCGGCGATCGGCGCCGTCTTGAGAACGAAACCGGAGGCGCCCAGGCGCAGCGCGGCGGCGACGTACTGCGGATAGTCGTACGCGGTCAAAACCACTATCGCGGGCAGCGTCCGGCCGCCGGCGAGCAGCTCGAGGCCGCTCTTCGACCCCAGGCGGATGTCGAGCAATACGACGTCGACCGCCGACGGATCGAGCAGCGTGGCGGCGTCCTCGAGCGAGCCGGCCGTGCCCGCGATGCACAACCCGGGCACGTTCGCCAGCAACGCCGCGGTCCCTTCCCGGACGACCGGATGGTCGTCCACGATCGCGACCCTGATGTCGCGGGCGGCATCGGTCATTGCCGGCCGGCAGAGGCGGCGGACGCGGTGGACGGGGCGGCCGGGATCGGCGCGATCGGCGGCCGTGCGGCGTCGGGGTTCTTCGCCACTGCCGGGCCGGGTCCGTCGGCCTCCCAGACGACGCTCACCCGAGTCCCGCCGCCGGGCCGTCTGCCGACCCTAAGCTCGGCGTCGATCGCCTCGGCTCGTTGAGCCATATTGAGGAGCCCGAGGTGGCCCGCCTGGCCCGCCAGCTCCGCGGCCCCCGGCTCCAGCCCCGGCCCCGAATCGTCCACGTCGAGCTCGGCCCAGCTGCCGCCCGAGCGATAACGAACCACGATCGGAGTCGCGCCGTGCTTCACGGCGTTGGCGAGCGCCTCCTGCGCCACACGGAAGAGCGCCAGCTCTACGTCCCGCGGCAAGCGCTGCTCGTCTCGCGGGACCTCGAGGTCGACCGGCCCGCCCGCTAGCGACTGGAACCGCTCGGTCAGCCAGTCCAGTGCCGGGCCGAGACCGAGGTCGTCGAGGATCGGCAGCCGGAGGTCGCCGCAAATGGCTCGCAGTCGAACCGCCACGGTTCGAGCCGCCTCCGCGTTCTCCAGGTCGCCCGCGGCGTCCAGCCGGCGGACCAGCATCGTCAGGTCCTGGAGGGCATCGTCGTGGATGTCGGCGGCGATGCGCGCCCGCTCGGCCTCAGTGGCCGCAACCACAACGTCGCGCTGGAACGTGGCTCGCGTGGCCAGCCGCAGCAGCGGACGAAGGATGAACCTTCCCACGAGGAACAACGCCACCAGCCAGGCCACGAGCGGAAACACGAACGCCACCTGGCCCTTCCAAACGAGGACCACGAGCGCGAGAGAAGGAGTAGCTGCGGCGAATACCAGTTCCGTGGATTCGACGAACCTGCCTGGAGCCGGCGCGGATCCCGTCGCATCGGAAGCAACTTTTCCGAAGGTCGGCCGTGCGGCAAGCAATCCCGGTATGAATGCCACGCAACCCGCCAGCACGGAACTCCAAATCAGGTACTGACTGAAGTCGCTGCCGGCCGTAATAGCCAGCCACGGCACGATTGCGGCCACGGCCAGGCCGACCACGACCAGCTGTAGCCGTGCGACCGCCGTCCGGTCCTCGAGCCGGTCGATGAAGTCGGCCGCCAAAGGAATCATCGCCAGCGTGAAGGCCGCAACCGCCACGATTGCCACCTGAGGGGCTGGCATGAGCTGGATCGGGACCGCGAGCAGCGGCACTGCCGTGGCAACCGGAAGTGTGATCGCGAGGCCCTTGAGAGACGCCCCGGCTCGCCCTCGTCCGAGCCACCACATCCCTACCAGCAGGATCGCCAGTCCAAGGAGAAGCGTGCCGCCGGAGTTCGCGCGGTAGCCGTCCTGTACCCCGTCGGACCAGGCGGTGGACATCGGCGGAAACACGACATCGCTCCCCGGCGGCGTGATGTCGGAGGCGCTGCCGTCGGAGCCGATCGGGTTCGACGCGGCCGCGGCCGCCTGCTCCGCAGCCAGCTTCTGAGAGGCCGCGAGATAGTCGGGAAGTATTCCCGGCTGTACGGCCGCGACGAGCCCCCAAACGTGCGGCAGGGCCACGATCGCGGCCTTCGTCTCCTGTGAGAGAGTCGCGGGCTCGATGTTCTCGAGCTGGATCACGACCATCCCGGGCTGGATCCCGTTTTGGGCCGCAGGGCTGCCCTGATCGACAGCTGCGACCACGATCTGATCGCCCTGCAGGATGAGGTGGACGCCTGTCGGACTCGGTCCGGCGCTCCAGGCGATCACCCCGAGCAGAAACGTCAGGACGGCAATCGCCAGGGCGGCTGTATCGCGACGACGCAGGGTCATGTCGACGCAAAGGTAGCACCGGCCACGAGGCCAAAGATGGCGGGAAATCCCTGCACGGCCGGTCGCGGAGTCCCCAGTGTATGTGGTCGTGTGGCAACCTCTATGGTTCGTCGAGAACGTCGTCGAGGAGGGGAAATGCGCCACCGAATCGTCCAGATCGTCAGGTCCATGCTTGTCCAGGCCCGCCTGACCTTCCTGCTCCACCGTTTCACGCTGGTGTCCGTGTCCGCCATGCTGATTCTGGCTTGGGCGGCGGCGTTCTTCGTCGCGTTCCGCCTGCATGCCCTCGGGGTCACGGCGGAGTGCCTCGACGCCTGGCCACGTGTCGGGCCGGGGGCGCCGTCGGCCGCCTGCCAGGCGAGCGCGAACGAATTCCGCTCGATCGACGGCGCCTGGGCCGCACCGCTTCTGGGTGCACTCGGCGGCGTGGCGCCGCTCGCGGGATTGCTTGCCGGCGCAGCGCTGGTCGCCCGCGAGCTCGAGGACGGCACCGCGCCTGTGGCGTGGTCGCTTTCCCCATCGAGGCTGCGATGGCTGGCCGGCCGGGTCGCGCCCGTGGCCATGTTGCTGCTGGTCCTGTCCGCCGTCGCGAGCGTGGCCGCCACCGAGTTGGCGGGCGCACGCTACCCCGGCCTCGATCCATCGCTCTCGTTCTACAACGGCAGCAGCCACGGCCTGACGCCGGTCGCCGCCGGGATGCTGGTTTTCGCCGGCGCGGTGTTTGCCGGCTCGGTTCTCGGCCGGGTGCTACCCGCGCTGATCGTCGGCGCCGTGGTCGGCCTGTTTCTGGTCGCCGGAGTCTTCTTCTCGGAGAACATGTGGTTTCCCGACCAGGCGATAGTCGTCGACGCACGCGTCGGAAACGAGTACCGCGGCGCCTATGGCCTGGATCAAGTGGTCCAGCTGTCATCGGGCGAGTTCAGGTCGCTGATGGACTTCAACTTGGACTTCGACGCCCAGGGCAACGTCACCGGGCTGCCGGCAGGGGCGGCTTTCGTGGACCGCCTCATCCCGGGAACCCGTCACCCGTTCATCGACGCGGTCGAGGCGACTGCGATGGCGGCGATGGCGGCGTTCCTGCTGGCCGCCACGGCGTTGGTGGTTCGGCGCCGCCGACCGTACTGAGGCTGCCACAGCAGGACGATGGAGCCGGCCGTCGCGCCGCCGGGCTGCCTCCGGCTTCCCGTCTTACTCAGCAGCCGAGTGCTACGAGCAGTGGCACTCGACGAAGAGCACGGCAGACAACCGCTGAGCCTGCAATACCCGCCAATCGCCAACTTTGGCGCCCGAAATGGACCTCCCGGGTCAACCCGCGGATCGCTTTCACCCGCGCGGGCCGCCTGCCACTCCGTTGCACTCAGGCAGTGAGTATCCCGGGAACCCCTGGGTCCGCGCGGGAACCGAGTGTCGCCGCGGGTCGCCGCGGGTCCCCCGGGTCGCCCCGCGCGCCATCCGACCTGCATACCTATTATGCACGGCGCTTTATTCACGTTGCATATTCGGCGCAAGACTTGCGCATACGGCTGTTTCGATGCATACTCGCCGAGACATGAGAACCCTGTCGGCCGGCAAATCCAAGATAAAGCGCTGGCGGCCCCGTCTGGAGACGAGGCCCTAGGCTCGACGGCGTTCACATGAACCCGGAGCCGAAGGCGGAGCTCCCGGGGCCGCGACATCAAGGGGTGCCGCGGTTTCTTTTTGCCCGGCTGAACGCGCACCCCGACCGCGCTCACGGCCCGCGGCGCCACGCCCGCCGCGGCACCAGTCCCGCCGGGACATCACGACAACAACCAGGAGACCGATCCATATGCAGAGCGTCGTCGCAGGAGACGGAGCCATGGGCCGCGCGGTAGCAGCCGCGCTGGCCGGGCGTGGCACGCAACCGCTTGCGATCCTCGGCATGCCGGCCACCCCCGCGGGCCACTCCCCGGCGGACTTCCACGCAGCCGACATCCTCTTCGACTTCAGCGTCGGCGAGGCCGTGCTTCCCAACGTCCGATCGGCGCTGGCCGGCGGCGTTCGCCGCTTCGTGATCGGGACGACCAATTGGGCGACCGATCGCGCCGCCGTCGGCGAATTACTGGCGGCGCACGACGCCTTCGCAGTGGCGTCGGCCAGCTTCAGCCTCGGCGTCATGCTCTTCGCCCGGCTGGTCGAGGAAGCCTCGCGCCTGTTCGGGCCATTCGCCGAATACGACCCCTACATCGTCGAGTGGCACCGCCGGACCAAGGAAGACCGCCCGTCGGGCACCGCCCTCGAACTGTCGCGGCGTCTCATCGCCGCCCATCCCCGCAAGGAGCGAGTGGCACGCACGATGGCCCACGGAGCCCCGGCTCCCGAGGAGCTGGACGTGGCCGTGATCCGCGCCGGCAGCTCGCCGGGCATGCACCTCGTCGGCTTCGACGCCCCGGGGGAAAGCCTCGAGATGCGGCTCACCGCTCGCGACCGCTCGGCGTACGCCGCCGGCGCCCTCACTGCGGCCGACTGGCTTCTGGCCGAACCGCGCTCACCCGGCTTCCATAGCTTCGACGAAGTCCTCGACTCCATCCTGGCCACCGATCGAGCCGCGGCTCGGACGTCGGCCGTTCAACCCGCAACACCTCGCGCCTGACCGGCGCGCCGATAGGAGTTCCCGATGCCAGTCAACCGCCAGTTCAGAGGAGCCTTCACGGCTCTAGTAACGCCGTTCACCGTCACCGGCGCAATCGATGAGGACACGTTCCGCAACCTCGTCCGGCGCCAGATCGATTCCGGCATCCACGGCCTCGTGGCCTGTGCCACGACGGGCGAGACCCCGACGCTGAGCCACGAAGAGGACGAGTGGGTGATCGCCACGACTCTGGAGGTGGCTTCCGAGCGGCCGGGCCGACCCCGCGTCCCCGTCGTCGCCGGGACCGGCTCGAACAGCACCGCTACCGCAATCCGTTCGACCCGCCGCGCCGCCGAACTCGGCGCGGACGCCGCCCTGGTCGTTGCGCCGTACTACAACAAGCCGGATCAGCGAATGCTCGAATCGCACTTCCGAGCGATCGCCGACGAAGGCGACCTCCCGATCATCGTCTACAACGTGCCGGGCCGGACCGCCGTGAACGTGGAGGCGGCGACACTTCTCCGTCTGGCCGAACATCCCCGGATAGTGGCGGTCAAGGAGGCGTCCGCGAACATGGATCAGATCGCGACGATCCTGTGCGATCGTCCGGCCGACTTCTCCGTGCTCGCCGGCGACGACACGTGGACGATGCCGATGCTCGCGCTCGGCGGAGACGGTGTCATCTCCGTCTCCTCGAATGAGATTCCCGGCGAGATGGCCGAGATGTGCGACGCGGCCTTTGCCGGCGACTGGGATACGGCGCGCCGCATCCACGAGCGCTGGCTGCCCCTGATGAAGGCCAATTTCGCCGGCGGGCCGAACCCGGTACCGGTCAAGGCTGCCATGGCGATGATGGGTCTGCTCACGGACGTTCTTCGGGCGCCGCTGCTCACGCTCGAAGAACCCCATCGAGCCCGACTCGAGATGGTCCTGCGGGCCACCGGAGCGCTAGACTCGACTCCTGTCCGGACCGCGGAGCTGACTTCCGCGCAGGCTTAGCACAGGCGTGACTTCGAGCGTGAACATCGAAGCAATCGAAGGCGGAATCCTAGCTGCCCTGGACGAAGGACGAACCCGGGCGGCCGAACCTGACCCCCGGGCGGCCGACGGCTGGCGCGTCAATTCCGCGGTTCAGCAAGCCATCCTCGAGCTCTTCGCGGATCGGGCGACCGCGACCTGGAACCTCGACGGAGCGTTCCGGTTCCGCGACCGGGTCGGCCTTCCGCTCAAGGATCTCGTCGAGTCGCCCGAGGCGCTGGCCGCCCTTGCCGCGGGTCGGCCGTGGCGCGTCGTCCCCGGCGGCACGTCGGTCCGCGGCGGCGTCTACCTGGCGGCCGGCGTGACGATCATGCCGCCTTCCTATGTGAACGTCGGGGCGTGGATCGGCGAGGGCACGATGGTCGACTCGCACGTCCTCGTCGGGTCGTGCGCCCAGATCGGCGCGCGGGTCCATCTCTCGGCCGGCGTCCAGATCGGCGGCGTGCTCGAACCGGCCGGCCGCCGTCCAGTGATCGTCGAGGACGAGGCCTTCGTCGGCGCACAGGCGGCGCTCCTCGAGGGCGTGCTCGTCAAGCGCGGAGCGGTCATCGCCGCCGGCGTCATCCTGACCGGCACGAGCCGACTCTACGACCTGGCCCATGAGAGCGTGATCGTCGGGACCCTGGAGCGTCCGCTCGTGGTGCCGTCGGGCGCGGTGGTCGTCCCGGGCGTTCGATCGGTGGCCGGAGCTTTTGCGGAGCGCGAGGGCATCGCCCTTTCCGCCGCTGTCGTCGTCAAGTACCGCGACGAACGAACGGACGCGCGTGTCGCCCTCGAGGACGCGCTCCGATGACCGGCGTCTCGGCGGCGCGAGCGGGCGGAGTGGGCGGACTGGGCGGACTGGACGGCATCCTGCAGACGGGCCTGCTCGCGGGAGTTTCGCCCGAACAGCTCGCGGCGGAGTTCGGCACGCCGCTGTACGTCTACGACCTCGACCTGATCGGCCGGCGCGTCGACGCCTTGCGCGCGGTCCTGCCGCCGCGGTTCAGGCTGGCGTTCGCCGTCAAGGCCAATCCGGCGCTGGCCGTGGTCGCTCACCTGGCACGCCTCGGAGTCGGGGCCGACATCGCTTCGGGCGGGGAGCTCGAGACGGTCTTGCGGGCGGGCTTCGGCCCGGTCGCTATCGCGATTACGGGACCCGGCAAGACGGCGGCAGAGCTGGCGGCCGCGGTTGCCGCCGGCATCGGCGCCGTCACGGTCGAGTCCCCCGGCGAGCTGCGCCGCCTGGAAGCGGTCGCCGCCGGACTGGGACGTCGTCAGCCCATCATGCTGCGGCTGTCCGTCTCGGAAGACGCGGAGTTCGAGCAAGTCCGGCTCATCGGCGGCGCGCCCGGGAAGTTCGGCATGCCGCTCGACGATCTCCGGGAAGCGGCCAGGTACGCGGCCGGGTCCCCGCACCTGGAGTGGCTCGGCGTGCACGCTTTCGGGGCGTCGAACCTGCGCGACCCGGATCGCCTCGCCGATCACGTGGCCCGGCTCGTGGCAGCGGGCCGGGACGTGGCCGCGGAGGTCGGGGTTCCTCTCCGCCTCGTCGACGCGGGCGGCGGTTTGGGGATTCCCTACGCCGACGGGGAGCTGCCACTCGACCTCGCGCTCCTTGGTTCGCGCCTCGGGGCGCTGAACGCGGCCTGGGACGCGGATCCGGCACTCGCCGGGATGGAGGTCCTGCTCGAGCCGGGCCGCTTCCTCGTCGGGCCCGCCGGCGCGTACATGGCTCGTGTCGTGGACGTGAAGGGATTGCCCGGCGCGCCGGTCGCGATCCTCGACGGCGGCATCAACCACGTCCTCCGACCCGCGCTGGTGCGCCAGGAGCAGCGCCTCGCCGTGCTGTCGAGCGATGCCGGTTCGCGCGACCGCGTCCCGGTCACCGTGGCTGGGCCGCTGTGCACCGGCATCGACGTTTTCTCGAACGCCGCGCTCCTGCCGCGGCCACAGGTCGGCGACCTCGTGGCGCTGCTCGACGCCGGCGCCTACGGCTTCACCGAATCGATGCCCCTGTTCCTGTCGCACGGCTCCCCGGCTGAGGTCGCCGTCATGGCCGGCCGCGCGCGCCTGATCCGCCCGCGCCTGACCGCCGCCGACTTGCTGGATCGCCAGATCTCCCCGGACTGGTAATCGCGACGGTCAGGGCCGGCCTGGAACGGGCCGCTCTCGCCGTCGATCACGACCCAGACCCCACGGTCGTACGAGGGTGGCACGCTCCCGTTCGCGTCGGGAGGCGGCCCTTTGGGGATCGGGCCGTCGATGTAGCAGAGGACCGCCGCGTGGCCCGCGGACAGGCTCGGCCAGGGAGCGGGGCTGACCGGGGTAGTTATCCGGGCGCGAATGGCCCCGACCGTCGTGGCAAACGAGCCCACGACGCGGAAGTCGAGACCGTTTTCGAGGGCTACGGCACCGCAGACCTCCGCGGCCGTGGACGGCGACGCGACGTTACTCGGAGCTACCTCTGAAACCGACGTCCCTGCGCCGACGCAGCCACCGGCGACGAGAACAACGACCGCGACCCCAACGGCTCGATGCCATTTCATCCGGTCCCCCCTTCGACTGTGGCTGGCTCAGTAGCTGGTTTCCTCCAGCCGGACCTTGCCCTTGAACTTCCAGTAGATGTAGCTCGTGTAGCCCACTACGGTCGGCATGCCGATCACGGCGATCACGAGCATCACCGACATGGTCAGGTCGGACGAGTGCGCGCTGTGGACCGTCAGGCTCGCTCCGGCGCCGGTCGAGGGCAGCAGGTTCGGATAGAGGGCGGTCCCGGCGGTTATCGCCAAGCCGACGATCGCCAGGCACGAGCACAAGAACGCGTTCGCGGCCTGCCGCCTCAGGTTCGACCTGAGCAGGAACGCCAGCGAGTGGAAGACGAGGACCGGGCCGACCCAGGCGATCGGCGTGTAGAAGTTGTCGAAGACGCGCTTCGCGTCACCAACCGCGATCAGGGTCGATCCGACCCAGGCCACGACCACTACGGTGATCGCCACGAGCTGTATCCGGCGAGCGCGATCGGCGAGCGCGCCCTCGGTCTTGAGCACGAGCCAGGCGGTGCCCTGCTGGACGGCAACGCCGACGGTCAGGATTCCCACAGCAAGAGAGAACGGGCTCAACAGGCCCACGAAGCCGCCGCGGTAGGCGCCGTCGGCGCCGATCGGGATCCCGCGCATGACGTTCCCGAGCGCCACGCCGAACAACAGCGCCGCCAGCACGGAACCCAGGGAGAACAGGGAATCCCATCCCCGGCGCCACCACAGGTTGGTCTCCTTGCCGCGGAACTCGATCGAGACGCCGCGCAGGATCAGGGAGCCGAGCAGCAGGACCACGGCAAGGTAGAAGCCGGAGAGCGCGGTGCCGTAGACCAGGGGGAAGGCCGCGAAGAGCGCGCCTCCCGCGGTGATCAGCCAGACCTCGTTGCCGTCCCAGACCGGGCCGATGGCGTTGAGGACGTTGCGCCGCTCGACGTCGGTTCGGGCGACGAACAGGTGGACCGTGCCCGCGCCGAGGTCGAACCCGTCGAGCAGCG
>Ga0209014_10002788_pt1 | contig 10112 bp, 6 predicted proteins | sample BarGraNGADG00212_FD_184491 | JGI IMG/M metagenome (GOLD analysis project Ga0209014, IMG submission 184491) | Arctic peat soil microbial communities from Barrow, Alaska - Barrow Graham LP Ref core NGADG0002-212 (SPAdes) (version 2) | ecosystem: Environmental > Terrestrial > Soil > Wetlands > Peat... | reverse complement strand
TTCGTGGTGGCCGCGCCGAGCCCCGTACGAATTGAACTCCAGCGGCCCGACGCCGTGCGCCAGCAGCCACTGACCGGCGGGGGATGCCGGTGAGATCGAGCCGGCAGGCGAAATGTGGTCGGTCGTGACTGAATCGCCGAAGACGCACAGCACGCGCGCGCCTTCGATCGCGGCGACCGCGGGCGGATCGACGGCCAGGCCCTCGAAGAAGGGCGGCCGCGCCACATACGTCGACTCGGCGTCCCACCGATATCGATCGCCCGTGGGCACGTCCAGCGCCCGCCATTGAGCGTCGCCGTCGAAGACGGAGGCGTACGCCGCGCGGAACAGCTCGCCGTCCACGGCCGAAGCCACGGTCTCGCGCACTTCCCGGGCAGAAGGCCACAGGTCGGCGAGGAAGACCGGCGCCCCGGTCCGATCCTGACCCAGCGGCTCCCGTGTCAGATCTATGTCCACGGTCCCGGCCAGCGCGAACGCCACGACCAGGGGCGGCGAGGCGAGGTAGCTGGCGCGCACCAGCGGATGGATCCGGCCCTCGAAATTGCGGTTGCCCGAGAGCACGGCCGCGACGACGAGGTCGTTCTCCTCGATCGCTTCGGCGACCGGCGCGTCGAGCGGCCCGCTGTTGCCGATGCAGGTCGTGCAGCCATAACCGGCCAGCGCGAACCCGAGCTTCTCGAGCGGTTCGAGTAGCCCCGCGCCGCGCAGGTACTCGGTCACGGCGCGCGACCCGGGAGCCAGGCTGGTCTTCACCGTGGGCGGAACCGCGAGGCCTCGAGCCAGGGCGTTTCGGGCCACCAGGCCGGCGGCCACCATGACCGTAGGGTTCGACGTGTTCGTGCAACTCGTGATCGCGGCGATGGCGACCGAGCCGCTCGCGATTTCGACCGAACGACCGGCCGCCTGGACTCGAACGGCCGGATATGGCGCCTGGACGACGGAGCCGACTGAGCCACCCGAAACGGTGGCGGCCGCGACGACCGGCGCCGGATACGCGCTCCGGAAGCTCGATCGGAGGTCGCGCAGTGCGACCCGATCCTGCGGTCGCCGCGGACCCGCCAGCGATGGCTCGACGGAGCCGAGGTCCAGCGTGAGCAGCGCGTCGAAGTCGGGCGTCAGGCCCGGCTCGCGCCACAGGCCTTGCTCCTTCGCGTACCGCTCGACCAGATCGATGTGGTCGGGTCGGCGCCCGGTGAGGCGCAGGTAGGCCAGGGTTTCGTCGTCGATCGGGAAGAGCGTGGCCGTGGCTCCGAACTCGGGCGACATGTTCGAGATCGTGGCCCGATCGGCCAGGGCGAGGCCCGCCAGGCCGTCGCCCCCGAATTCCACGAACGTGCCCACGACGCCGTAGGAGCGCAGCATCTGAGTCACGACCAGCACCAGATCCGTGGCCGTGGCGCCCTCCGGCAGTTCGCCCGAGAGTCGTACGCCGATCACCTTCGGCATCGGCTGGTAGAGCGGCTGGCCGAGCAGAACCGCTTCGGCCTCGATCCCGCCGACGCCGTAGCCGAGGACCCCGAGACCGTTGATCATCGTGGTGTGGGAATCGGTGCCCACCAGCGTGTCGGGGAAGGCGACTTCGCCTCGGCCGTCCGCGGACCGGCGGCGCGCCACGACGGTGGACAGGAACTCGAGGTTGACCTGGTGGACGATGCCCGTCCCGGGCGGCACGACACGCAGGTCGCCGAAAGCGGTCTGGGCCCAGCGCAGCAGCTGGTAGCGCTCGCCATTGCGCTCGTACTCGCGGCCGACGTTGAAGGCGAAGGAATCGGCGGTGCCATAGCGGTCGACCTGGACCGAATGGTCGATCACCAGGTCGGCGGGCACGAGAGGGTTGACCCGGGCCGGGTCGCCGCCGAGGTCGGCCATGGCGTCGCGCATCGCGGCCAGGTCGACGACCGCGGGGACGCCGGTGAAGTCCTGCATGATCACCCGGGCCGGCATGAACGGGATCTCGATCTCCGTTCCCGAGGCCGCGGCTCCGGGCCGCCAGCCGGCGAGCGTGGCCACGTCGGTTTCGCGCACGATCCCGCCGCCGGCGTGGCGCAGCATGTTTTCGAGCAGGATCTTGACCGTGACGGGCATGCGGCCGAGGTCGACGCCCCGGATTGGACCCGCTCCCGCGCCGCCACGCTCGAGGGTCGAGAGCCGGTAGATATCGGGAAAGCCCGGTCCGAGCGGGGCCCGGGCGCCGAACGGATCGCTGGCAGACACGACTGCTCCTTCGCACCTCGCCCGTCACGCGGCCGCAGCCGCCCGACGGCGCGAGAGTATCTCGCCAAAGACCCCGGCAGGGAAGCGCCGCGCCGCCAGGGACCCGCTGCACTACGGCGTAACGCCGCATGGTGCAGGTCCACCTCAAGTCTAACGCCGGGGCGGCGAGCGGACGTGGGCCGTCTCGAGGGGGCCCGGCCCGCGAGTCGCTGGCTGGGCTGAGGATCTACGGGTTAGGCTCGCCTGGCACGGCGTGCCTCGGGGAAGACGCGGAAGCTCGCCCCGAGACTCGCAGCCGCGCGGCATGTAGTCTGAGTCGCGTGGAATCGGAGGTAGACGTGACACGGAGCATTGCCGCGGCCGGGGCGTCCGCGGGCGAGGCCGAGCCAGAGGAAGCGCGCCGGGCACCGCGCGTCGGCATCGTCGGTGCCGGCCACGTCGGGACGGCGCTGGGCGTGGCGATCGGCCGTGCCGGCTGGCCGGTGACCGCCGTCTCGAGCCGCGACGCGGACCGCCGGGACCGCTTCCGCGCCCTCGTTCCGGGGAGCCGTGCCGTCGCCGATCCCTCCGCCCTGCTCGAGGAGGTCGACCTGGCGATCGTGGCCGTGCCGGACGATGCGATCTCCTCGGTCGCGGCCTCGATCCGCCTGTACACCGGCCAGGCCCTGGTCCACACCAGCGGCCTGCTCGGTGCCGAAGTGCTGCTGCCCGCCTTGTCCGCCGGCAGCCAGATCGGCTCCTTCCACCCGCTCGTGTCTTTCACCGCCGACGTCGAGCGGTCGGGGGCCGCGATAAACGGCGCCACGATCGCCCTCGAAGGCGACGATCGGCTGCTCGTCTTGCTGGCGGACCTGGCGGAGGCAATGGGAGCCGTGCCGGTTCGGCTGCCGCCCGGAAGCAAGCCCGCCTATCACGCCGCGGCGGTGATGGCCTCGGGCGGCCTCGTGGCCCTGCTCGACGCGATCACGGCCCTGGCCGCCGTCGCCGGAATGGACGAGCCCGGCGCGCTGGCCGTCTACGGACGTCTCGTCGAACAGACCCTCGCCAACGCGAAGTCGGGTGGGGTCGAGGCCGCCCTGACCGGGCCGATCGCCAGGGGAGATGCCGGCACGGTCGAAGCGCACCTTGCTGCTCTCCGGCAGTTCGCCCCGGATCTCCTGGAGCTTTACGGCGCGACGGCGAGACGGGAGCTGAAGCTCGCGGAACAGCGGGGCGCCCTGGCACCGGCCGAGTTGGATCGAGTGCGCGCCGCGCTTGCAAAGCCTGCCTGACCGGCTACGATTAAGGCCATGCAGCGCAGCATCACGGCCCGGTATGCCGCACGTCCCGCAGCCTCCTTCGTCCGACCCGTCGGCAACGGTCGAGAGCGCCGTCTTGGGCTGCATTCGAGCCTGTCGTTCCAGCGCGCCGCCACCCGCCTGACGATCCTGCGTTCTTCGCACAATGGCTTGCGCTTGAGCGGCTGGAGCCCCGTCACCACGACTCGCCCCAACTCCGCTCATTGCGGAGTCGTTCGTCCGGCCATCACGATCTGCTGGGCCGAGTCCGGGCGCCCGCGCGCCGACCGCCGATCGAGCCTCGCCACGGCCCCGTGGCGCGGCTGACAGCCGCCACCGCGACATCGGCCGGCGGCATCGTCGTTCGGTTCGAGGGGCCAGTCCCGCTATTGGTCGTCGGTCGTCGCAAGCGCGAGCGTGACGGCGCTACCTGGACGCTCCCAAAAGGCACTCCGATAGCGGGTGAGACGCTCGAGGAGACGGCACTCCGCGAGGTCGAGGAAGAAACGGGCCTCCAGGTCCGGATCCTATCGCCGCTCGATTCGATCAACTACACCTTCGTCCAGCGCGGTCTGAAGATCCGCAAGACCGTCCACTACTTCATCATGGAGCCGATCGGCGGGGACCTCGGCAAGCACGACCACGAGTTCGAAGAAGTGCGGTGGATTCCTTTCGCCGAGGCCCCGGTGCTTCTGTCTTTCGAGACCGAACGCGCCCTGGTCGCGCTGGCGGCCACGCGGCTTCCGGAGTTGGAGAACGCGGCCGGATAAGACCACGAGACCAGAGGTCGCAGAACCAGAGGCCGCAGAACCAGAGGTCGCAGAACCAGAGGTCGCAGAACCAGAGGCCGCAGAAACAGAGGCCGCAGAAACAGAGGCCGCAGAACCAGAGGTAACGCCCGATGGCCCAGGCTCACGAGACGCTCCTGGCGACGCCGCTGGCGGATCGCCATGCGGCGCTGGGCGCGAAGATCGTCGAGTTCGCGGGCTGGCTGATGCCGCTGCAGTACTCGGGCATCCTCGAAGAACATCGGGCGGTGCGGGCCCGAGCGGGCCTGTTCGACCTCTCGCATATGGGCGAGCTTTTCGTGGAGGGCGAGGAGGCGGGGTCCGGCCTCGCCTATGCGCTCGTGTCCGACCCGCCGTCGCTGGCGATCGGGCGGGCCCACTACTCGATGATCTGCGCGCCGGACGGCGGTGTCATCGACGACCTGATCGTTTACCGGCTCGGCCTGGAGCGTTTCCTGATCGTCGCCAACGCATCCAACGCCGCGGCGGTCAGCGACGCGCTCGCGGAACGGCTGGCCGGGTGCCGTGCCGTTCTCGACGACCGCTCCCTGGCGACCGCGCTCGTGGCGATCCAGGGGCCGCTGGCTGCCGAGGTGCTGGCGCCACTCACCGACGTCGCTCTCGACGGCCTGCGCTACTACTCGATCGCCGAAGGCCACGTCTCGGGAGTCGCCGCGCTCGTGGCTCGCACCGGCTACACGGGCGAGGACGGCTTCGAGGTGATCGTCGACGTCTCCGACGCGGTCCGCGTCTGGGACGCGCTTCTCGAGGCGGGCGCGCCACGCGGAGTCGTTCCCGTCGGCCTCGGGGCGCGAGACACGTTGCGACTCGAGGCTGGGATGCCGCTCTACGGCAACGAACTTGGACGCGACGCAACTCCCTACGAAGCGGGACTCGGCAGGGTCGTCAAGCTCTCGGCTGAAGGCGATTTCGTGGGCCGTGCTGCGCTCGAGCGAGCCCAGGCCGACGGCCCGCGCAAGAGGCTCGTGGGGCTGGTGGTCCGTGGTCGGGGGATCGCCCGCCACGGCTACCCGGTCTTCGCCGGCGAGCGCGCAACCGGTGTCGTCACGAGCGGGACACTCTCGCCGACCCTGGGCGAACCCATCGCCATGGCCTACGTAGCACCCTCCGACGCCGAGCCCGGTACGATACTGGCGGTGGGAATCCGCGACCAGCGCGTCCCTGCGGAAGTCGTTGCCCTGCCGTTCTACAGGCGGGCGAAGTGAGCCGGCGGAATCCGCGACGATAGGGCGTGGCCGGAGGCCGGTCACAGGAGGAGGCTCGGCGATGGCGCCTCAGGATCTGCGGTACACCAAAGACCACGAGTGGGTCCGCGTCGACGGTGACGTGGCCACGATCGGCATTACCGACTACGCGGCGCACCAGCTCGGAGACATCGTCTTCGTAGAGCTGCCCGACCTGGGTCGAGCGGTGACGCAGTTCGGCGCAATCGGTGTCGTGGAATCCGTCAAGGCCGTGAGCGATCTGTTCGCACCGGTCGGCGGCGAGGTCGTGGAGACCAACGGCGAACTCGTCGCGAAGCCTGAGCTGGTCAACGGCGACCCGCTCGGCGAGGGCTGGATGCTGCGAGTTCGCGTCGACGACTTAGGCCAGCTCGACCAATTGCTCGACGCGGCGGCCTACGAAGAGCTGACCAAAGAGGCCTGAGCATCGATGACACGCGTCACCGGCCGCCGCTCGCGAGCCTGAAGCGATGGCCTACGGACTCCACACTCCCGAGGATCGGGCCCGGATGCTCGAGACGATCGGTGTCGCCTCGGTGGACGACTTGTTCGCCGACATTCCGGCGACCCTGCGAGCGCACGGGCTGAACCTGCCGCCGCCCGAGTCGGAGGCGGAGCTGGCCGATCGGCTGTGCGATCTGGCCGATCGAAACCGCGTGGATCTGGCCAGCTTCCTCGGCGCCGGCGCCTACCGCCATTACGTGCCGGCGGTGGTCGACCAACTTCTGCTGCGCGGCGAGTTCTACACTGCCTATACGCCCTACCAGCCGGAGATCAGCCAGGGCACGCTCCAGACGATCTACGAGTATCAGTCGCTCCTCGGCGAGCTGACGGGCATGGACGTCGTCTCGGCGTCGCACTACGACGGTGCTACCGCCACTGCCGAGGGAGCCCTGATGGCGTGCCGCGCCACGAGGCGCGAGCGAGTGCTCGTCAGTCACGCGGTTCATCCTCATTACCGCGAGACGATGCGCACCTACTTCTCCGGCGTCGAGCTGGCGCTCGACGAGATCCCGCTCGTGGCGAACGGTCCGGCCGCGGGCACGACCGACATGGCGGCGCTGGAACGGATGCTCGCCGATCCCGATCGGCCGGTGGCGGGCGTGGTCGTCGCCAACCCGAGCTTCCTCGGGCTCCTCGAGCCGATGGCCGAGGCAGGCCGCCTGGCTCATGCAGCAGGGGCGCTCTTCGTCGCGGTCGCGGAGCCGGTATCGCTCGCCGTCCTGGCCTCGCCGGCCGCCTACGGCGCCGACATTGCCGTCGGCGAAGGCCAGCCGCTCGGGATTCCGCTCTCATACGGCGGCCCTTATCTCGGCATCCTGGGTTGCCGCGAAGCGCTCGTCCGCCAGATCCCTGGTCGCCTGGTCGGCATGACGACCGACGTCGACGGCCGCCGGGCCTTCGTGATGACTTTGCGGGCCCGCGAGCAGGACATCCGCCGCGAGAAGGCCGCGAGCAACATCTGCACGAACCAGGCCCTGTGCGCGCTGGCGGCGTCGATCTATCTGGCGGCGATCGGCCCGCACGGGCTCCGGGACGCGGCGGCTATGGGCGCTGCGCGAGCCTCCGAGCTCGAGACCGCGCTGGCCGCCGCCGGAGCACCGCGCCTCCACTCGGCTCCTTACCTCAACGAGTTCGCGGTGCGGGTCCCGGACGCGGCGGAGATCCACCGTCGGCTGCTGCACCGTGGCGTGCTGGCCGGCCTCGTTCTCGCCGACGCCGAGCCCGGCGATGCGTCGCTGGCCGACGCGCTGCTCGTGTGCGCCACGGAAGTCACGACCTCCCGCGAGATCGAGTCGTTCGCGACCGCACTGTGCGAGGAGATCGAGCGCGGCCGCCAGCTGGCGCTGCCGGGGATCGCCTCGGGCGCCTCCGGCGCCTCCGGCGCCTCGGGCGCCTCGGGCGCCTCCGGCGCCGACGACGCCGGAGCTGCGATATGAGCGTCGGCGGAGACCGCCTCGGGCCCACCTTGTTCGAGCGCTCGCGCCACGGGCGCGGCGGCGGCAAGATCCCGCACCCGCCCAAAGACGCTCTTGCCCGCATCCCGGCCGAACAGCTGCGGACCGATGGCCCCAACCTGCCGGAGCTCGCCGAGCCCGAGGTCACGCGCCATTACATAAACCTGAGCCAGCTCAACTACGCCGTCGACACGGGCTTCTACCCGCTGGGCTCGTGCACGATGAAGTTCAACCCCAAGATCAACGAGTGGGCCGCGCGCTTGCCGGGCTTTGCCGCACTTCATCCCTTCGCGCCCGACGAGATCGCCCAGGGAACGCTGCAGCTGCTGTGGGAGCTCGAGCAGGCGCTCGCGGAGATCGGCGGCATGCGGGCCGTGACGCTCCAGCCGGCCGCGGGAGCCCAGGGCGAACTGACGGGCATCCTGATGGTGCGGGCATATCATCGCAGCCGCGGCGACCTGGCTCGAACCGAGGTCCTGGTGCCGGACTCGGCCCACGGCACCAACCCCGCGACGGCTTCGATGGCCGGCTTCAAGACGGTGTCGATCCCCTCGGCGCCGGATGGCGGCGTGGACGTCGCCGCGTTCCGAGCCGCTCTCGGGCCGCAGACCGCCGCGGTCATGATCACGAACCCGAGCACGCTCGGCTTGTTCGAGTCGCGGATCGGCCAGCTCCTGGAGGCCGTCCACGAGGTGGGCGCGCTAGCTTACATGGACGGTGCCAACCTGAACGCGATCATGGGCCGCTTCAAGCCCGGCGACGCCGGCTTCGACGTGATGCACATAAACGTCCACAAGACGTTCTCCACCCCCCATGGCGGCGGTGGCCCGGGCGCCGGCCCCGTGGGAGTGGGGGAGCGGCTGCTGCCGTTCCTGCCGTCGCCGAGGGTCCTCCGCGAGCCCAATGGCAGCTTCCGCCTGGAGCGACCCGGCGAGCGCCCGACCAGCATCGGCCGCGTCCGCTCCTTCGTGGGCAACGCCGGGGTCCTGGTGCGCGCCTACGCCTACATCCGCGCTCATGGGGCAGCAGGCCTGTGCGAGGTCTCGGACGACGCCGTACTCGCCGCCAACTACCTCAAGTCCCGGCTCGCCGGCGTGCTCGACGTGCCTTTCTCGCGACCGTGCATGCACGAGTTCGTGGCTTCAGGCGCGACCCTCAAGCGCGAGACGGGCTGCCGGACGTTCGACGTGGCCAAGCGGCTGATCGACTACGGCTTCCATCCGCCGACGATCTACTTCCCGCTCACTGTGGAGGAGGCTCTTCTGGTCGAGCCGACCGAAACCGAAGCGCTGGAGACGCTGGATCTGTTCGCCGAAGCGCTCGGGCGGATCGTCGGGGAGGCGCACGACGACCCGGAGTTGCTCCACGCCGCGCCGACCAGCTCCCCCGTGCGCCGTCTCGACGAGACCGCCGCCGCGCGGCAGCCCAATCTCCGGTGGCGGGGAATGACCGGCAGCCAGACGCCCTGCCCCGACTGAGGCGGGTAGCGCGCCTATACGGGAAATGTGGCAGGCCGTCTCGCAATGCAAGGTGTATGGTACCTATACGGGTACTGGAGTAGCGAGAACGAAGCCCAACGCGATCCTCCCAGCACTAGATGCAAGCCGAACACACCATTTAGACGGCTCCCTCGCGGGGTCAGTCATGACCTCGCTATTCGCAGGTAGCCTTGCCTGCACACCGTCGAGGCTGGATCCCGGCCAGTTGGTACGAACGGCCAAGAGGACCTACCCTCGATCGTACGGAGCGGTGCGAGAGCCGAGGAGGCGCCTTTAGAACGACACGGTTGGTCGGGCCAGGAGTGGCCGTGGTGGGTCATTGACACCCCGCGTTCTGCCTCTCCATAGTACGGGCCTGCCTCGCCGGGCAGACCCAACAGCAGCCCTTCATCTGTAAGGGCCCGTCACTGAGAACGGCGCGGGCGCGCCACGGAGACCTAGGCCCGGAGGGTCGGGTTGGAAGCGGAGTTGGAGGCTTCATAGATGTACAAACGTCTATTCAGCGCACTTGCGGTCGCGGTCCTTGTAGCCGGGGCCTGCTCATCGAGCACTCCGGTCAAGAAGATCGTTGTCGCGGAATGGCAATTCCCGGATACGGTCAACCCGTATTTGGCGCAAGCGGAGACCGACATCGAGATCGCGGGCGGCATGTTCCTTAACCTGGTCGATGTGACACCCGACCTGCGGACCGTCCCGACCCTTGTGACCAGCGTGCCCACCCTCGCCAACGGCGGCGTGAAGATGAACGGCGCCGGCATGGACGTGACCTGGACCCTCAAGACGGGCATGCAGTGGTCAGACGGCAGCCCGATCAACTGCGACGACCTCAAGGCCACGTGGACCTGGATCATGGATCCGGCCAACACCGGCCTCGCCGGCGGAACGGTCGGCTGGGAAGATATCAGCGGCATCACCGGCGGCACCGGCACGACCTGCGTGATGAGCTTCAAAAAGGTGTACGAGGGCTACCTGTACCTCGTCGCCCCGTTGCTCCCCGCGAAGTACATCACCAGCATTTCGGTCGCCGACGCACCGACCAAGCTCTATCCGCTCAGCAACCTGAAGTCCGGCGTCTACGACGGCCCGTACATCCCGACGGACCTTGCCACGGACTCGCAGATCACGACGGTCA
>Ga0209014_10002787_pt1 | contig 10119 bp, 2 predicted proteins | sample BarGraNGADG00212_FD_184491 | JGI IMG/M metagenome (GOLD analysis project Ga0209014, IMG submission 184491) | Arctic peat soil microbial communities from Barrow, Alaska - Barrow Graham LP Ref core NGADG0002-212 (SPAdes) (version 2) | ecosystem: Environmental > Terrestrial > Soil > Wetlands > Peat... | reverse complement strand
CTGGTTGTCTGGCTTAGTTCCAAGCGAGCGTCCTTTGTCAAGGGTGCTTATTATGCAATATAGGAGGGCTGTCTGGCTCGATCATCGACCCATAAGCTTTCTCTTTCTTCGGACTTCACCTGATAAACTGGAGTAAGGTCATGTTTAATCGAATTCTGGTGCCATTGGACGGGTCAAAACTCGCTGAAAGAGCGATCCCCCATGCCGAGCAGTTTGCCCGTATCTTTGGGGCGAGCATTATTCTATTACAGGTCCTCGAACCTACCTCTTACCACGAAAATCCAAAAGCCGTGGATCCATTGAGCTGGCAAATCCGCAAAGCCGAGGCAGATATGTATATGCAAGGGATCGCGGCCCGGATTCGTAAAAACCTGGGCGAAAATCCCCTGATAGGTAGCGAAGAAAAAAAGAGCCGGGTTGACTATTCAATCCGGGAGGGGAAAACGGCGGAAAACATCGTCAACTTCGCTCACACCGAAGCTATTGACCTGCTGGTTATCAGCACGCACGGCTCGGGCGGGTTGAGCCGCTGGAACATCAGCAGTGTCACCCAGAAGGTGATTAACCAGATTTATCTACCTGTGCTCATCGTCCGCGCCTATAACCAACCCGGTACGGAGGACGCCAGGATTCGCTACCGCCGCATTCTCCTCCCGATCGACAGCTCGCGCCGCGCAGAGTGTGCCCTGCCCGCCGGGATTGCTCTGGCACGTGGTGGAGAAATGGCCATGGGATTGGCATCTGAGGCAAATAGCCTTTCACCTCACCCTACAGCGCCTGCTGCCTCATCACTGCAAACAAAGCTCATCCTCGCCTCCGTGATTAAGCCACCGGAAATTCCCATCCCCGAACCCTACCCCGTTGAGATCGAACAACTCTCTGAACAGTTGATGAATGTCAGCCGCCAGACTGTTAGTAATTACCTGAACGAGATGAAAGAGCGCTTACCCGTTGAATGCGAGACTTGCGTGATTGAGAACATTAGTGTAAATTCCGCCATTCAGGAACTGGCCAGCCAGGATCAGGACATCGACCTGGTCGTGCTAAGTGCCCACGGTTATACCGGGCAATCCACCTGGCCCTATGGAAGCGTCGCTCGCAATTACATGGAGCATGGCACCAAACCCGTCCTGGTCATCCAGGATGTACCGCGTTCCCAGGTTCAACCAACCAAAGCGGAGATTGCCGCCGAGAAATCCGGGAGACGTTAGGCATGCCGGATGACAACCAAGAACAGGGACAAGAACGAGAACTGGATACCTCCGAAAAATCATTCACCTCAACAACCGACCAGGTTCAAATACTGGTCAATGCCCTGGTTGATAATTATCAAATAGCCCGTCGCGAGATTCCAATCCGCGAGTTGAAGGCGATGTTGCAAGGACGCGACCTGGCTGGGCGCGATCTGGAGTTGTATGAATCCTGGCTGGCCAAAGCTCACAGCCATTTCCGGGAAGCCTCGAACCGCGATTTGACTCTAACCTTTGCCTCGGAATGGGTGCTGGACAACTACTATATTATCCGGCAGGCCCTCGAGCAAATAAGTGAAGATTTATCACCCGGGTATTACAAGCAGCTGCCTAAACTGACCAGCGGCCCATTGAAAGGTTTGCCGCGCATTTATGCTATTGCCCGTGGCATACTTTCATACCAACAATATTTATTGAATCCGATTGATTCTCAGACCATCCTGATCCAGCTGCAGGACCGCGTCCCGCTGACCTTGGGTGAACTGTGGGCTTTACCCATCTTCCTGCGCTATAGCCTTATCGAGACGCTGGCCCATGCACTCGAAAGGGTAATCCATCCCCAAAAACCACCTCACTTACCCGTTTCTCCTCCACAGCTTCCGGGAACCGCTGAACCCGTAGAGGCCAATCAAGCGGCGCCAGGCGATACCACCGCTAATAAGACCGTGGCCAATGTTATTCTCAGCCTGCGCGGTATTTCTGAACAAAACTGGAACGAATTTTTTGAGTCGGTAAGCCGCCTGGAACGGATTCTGCGCGAAGACCCGTCCGGAATATACCCGCTGATGGATTTCAAGACCCGTGATCTCTATCGAAAAGAAATCGAGTCGCTCTCGTTTGCAACGGGCCGGGAAGAAAACGAACTGGCTGAAATCACGCTCGATCTGGCTCGCAAAAGCAGCCTTGCCGACCCGAAAACGGCCCAGGCACAACCAGGCTCGCATCAGGTTGAAAAAACTCTCGACGATTTGGGCGCCCATATCGGCGAATACTTGCTCGGGAAAAGCCGGGCCAGGCTGGAGGAGCAGATTGGCTATCATCCAGGTGTAAGAACAGCCCTCAAGCGTTGGGGATTACGGCATGCCAGTACCTTGTACCTTGGCAGCATCCTGGTGATGACCGTCTTGATCTTCATACTTCTGGCGCTCGTGTTAAACCTGCCGGTGCTGCTTGGGTCTGCGGCTTTATTTCAACGGATTGTCGTCCTTGTAGAAGGATTAATCCTGTTAATCCCAGTACTGACGGTTGCCTCCAGCCTGACCAACTGGATGGTAACCCTTCGGATCCCTCCACACATTCTGCCCAAGCTGCACTTCAAAGAGGAGATTCCCCCCGAGTTCCAAACCCTGGTTGTCATCCCTGCTTTAATCACCAGCGGCGATGAAGTGGACAACCTTACCCGCCAGCTCGAAATGCATTATCTCCGCAACCCTGAACCCGGGCTGCTCTTTGCCTTGCTGACTGATTTCCGCGATGCAGACAGCGAAACCTTGCCGGATGATGATAATCTGTTGAACTACGCCGCTGACGCGATTGAAAGATTGAATGCAAAGTATAAACGCCCTTCTCCCGGCGACTCTATTCCAGGCACCAATCATTCCTTTTACTTACTTCACCGGAAGCGATTATGGAACCCATCGGAAGGAAAGTGGATGGGATGGGAACGCAAGCGGGGTAAATTGCATGAGTTGAACTTGCTGCTGCGCGGCAGGACAGATCTCTCGTTTTCGAAGGTCACCAGCGACATGGGGGGACTCGATGCTTTAAAAATTGTCCGTTTCGTTATCACCCTCGATGCTGACACCGTTCTGCCACGCGGGGCAGCGCGCCGGTTGGCTGGTACGCTGGCGCATCCATTGAACCGGGCGAAGTTCAATGACACGACGGGCCAGGTAATATCCGGCTATACCGTCCTGCAACCTCGCATGGAGATCCTCCCCAGGAGCGCCAACTTCTCCTGGTTCACGCGCATCTTCGCCGGAGATACCGGCCTGGACCTGTATACCCGGGCCGTCTCTGATGCTTACCAGGACCTGTTTGGCGAGGGATCCTACGTTGGTAAAGGCATTTACGATGTGGATGCCTTCGAGCGCAGCGTGGATCAGCGTATTCCCGAAAACACGATACTCAGTCACGATCTGTTGGAAGGGATTATGGGCCGCGCTGGATTGGTGACCGACATCACGATGATCGAGGATTACCCGCCGAGTTATTTCGTCCAGGTCATGCGCCAACGCCGTTGGATCCGTGGAGATTGGCAGCTTTTACCCTGGCTGTTGCAGTCCGATAAGTTCAGGATAGCATTTTCGGCTATTGATCGTTGGAAGATGACTGATAACCTGCTCCGATCCATGCTCGTTCCGGCCCTTGTTCTGATCTTCGGTGCAGGGATGCTGTTCCTGCCAGGTCTTACCTGGTTCTGGTTGGCGATTATTCTGATCTCATTGGGTATCCCGCTGCTCACCGGCATGGCCAGAAGTGCTTTGCAAACCCTGGGTGGCGAGAATCTCGGTGCAGCCTTCAGCCCTTTGGGTTCGAATCTGATCCGCTGGTTATTGGCAATTATTTTTCTGCCCCACGAGGCATATGTCAACCTGGATGCTATCTTCACAACCCTGCACCGGCTGGTGATCAGCCATCGCGATCTCCTTCAGTGGACAACAGCCGCTCAAACAACCCAACTTTTCGGCTTGCAAGCACACCGAAATGCTGCCTGGCTAAAAATGAGCATTTCCGGACTGTTTTCACTGAGTTTCGTATCAGCGATCCAGATTGTGTATCAGTTTACTGGAACCGGTGTCGCACCTGCCCTCGCCATTGCTTCCCCCATTCTGTTACTCTGGCTGTTCGCGCCGCTCATTGCCCAGTGGATCAGTCAACCCATTGTGGTGCATAAAGCCCCTTTAAAGGATGAACAAGTAATTATCTTACGCCAGGTGGTCCGGCGTACCTGGGGATTCTTTGAGCGGTTTGTCGGCCCAGAAGATCACTGGTTGCCCCCGGATCACTTCCAGGAGTCTCCTGTAGGCACTATCGCCCACCATACTTCGCCTTCCAATATCGCCCTGCTGTTAACTTCTACACTGGCTGCTTATGACTTTGGATATCTGGATCAGCTCGGGCTGGTAACCCGCCTCTCTACCACCATGGACACGCTCGGCCTGCTGGAACGTTTCCGCGGGCACTTCCTGAACTGGTACGATACGCTGACTTTGCAGCCGCTCCACCCGCGCTATATCTCTACTGTCGACAGCGGTAACCTGGCTGCCAGTTTCATCATTACCGCCCAGGCCTGTAAGACCATGCCATGCGAACTCATTTTTCGTTGGGATCTGTGGCAGGGTTACCTGGATACACTTTCAAACTTGTCTGAGACGTTATCCGGTATGCGCAAAGCCGAATTCGTCCAACAGGTCGAAGAAATTAATCGCCAAATCGGCGCGATGCACGCTAAAATCCTGACGGTGCGGGCTGAACCCGAGGGGTGGTATGCAGTCTTTCAGACCGTGAGTGGACCCTTCTGGCAGGATCTATCAGACCGCCTGAGGAAGCTGGTCGAGGTAGGCCGTTCTGCTTTCGACCTCGAGACGCTGCGCAAGCTGCAAGAAGTGGCCGCGCAAGCCGAACGTCTTCACCTGGGTGTGCAGCGAACGCTTGCCGAGCTGGTGCCCTGGATTCCATTGTTGGAGCAGCCTCCCGCACTGTTCTCTGAAATCCAATTTTTACAGGCGTTCAACACCTTGCGAGCCAATTTACCTTACAACCCGCTGCTCGAACAGATTCGTGTCCATACCAGGGCCGGCATTTCAAATATCATCGTCCTGCGCGGGCTTCTAATAGCAGACCAGCTCATTCCAGTTCCAGACACGGGGCCACAACACAAAGCAATTGAATGGTTGGATGCACTCGATCAGGCATTGACCCAGGCTTCGGTAAACGCAGCCTCGCTGATGGTTGGATTCTCTCAAATTGCGACCAGCGCCGAGCAGTATGTAAATGAGATGGACTTCCAATACCTTTACCATCCACAGCGGCGCGTGTTCCATATTGGTTTTAACCTTGACGCCGGTGAGATTGACAATAACTACTACGATCTGCTGGCCTCTGAGGCACGGATTGCTTCGATCATTGCCATCGCAAAGGGAGAAGTACCTCAGTCCCACTGGCTGCAGCTTGGCCGGCCGATCACGCGGGCAGAGGGAATGTACGTTTTACTCTCCTGGAGCGCGACCATGTTTGAATACCTGATGCCGCCACTTTTCTTGCGATCCTACCCGGGCACCCTCCTGGCAGACAGCGCTCTAGGGGCAGTCCTACATCAAATCGCTTATGGAAAATCCAGGGATGTTCCCTGGGGGATTTCCGAATCCGGCTTTTACCGGTTTGACGCCAATCAAAATTACCAGTACCGCGCATTTGGGGTACCCGGGTTGGGCTTTAAGCGCGGATTGGGTGACGACCTGGTCATTGCTCCGTATGCCTCGCTTATGGCAATCCGGTATAACCCTCGCGCTGTAGCCCAAAACCTGGCCAACCTGATTGAACAAGGCGGTTTTGGATTGTATGGATTATACGAATCAATCGATTTCACGGCCGACAGGCTGTTGGCGGGTGATACCTCAAGGGTGGTGCATGAATATATGGCACACCACCAGGGTATGATCTTGATGGCGCTGGTAAATTTCTTTCACAACGACATCATGGTTCAGCGGATGCACAGCGACCCGCGTATCCAGAGCGTTGAGCTGCTTTTACAAGAGCAGGTGCCCCAGGCGATTCCGCTGCAAAATCCTTATGCCGAGGATGTCAAAGGGATACGGCGGTTGACCGCGGCTCCGGTAGTAATAAATCCCTGGAGTGTGCCACTCCATACCCCCATTCCACTGGTTAATCTGCTCTCAAATGGCGATTACAATGCGCTGCTTTCCAATATGGGCGGTGGGTACAGCTCCTGGCGCGGCGTTGATTTGACCCGCTGGCAGCCCGACGGGGTGCTCGATCCGTGGGGAACCTGGATTTATATTCAGGATATGAAGCACGTTTCAAATGGAGAATTGGACATTGGGGGGCTCTGGTCGGCCGGATTCCAGCCGGTCCCTGGCAGCATGGAAAATATGCAGGTGACCTACTTCGCTCATATGGCCGTCTTCCGCCGCACGGAGAACGGCATCACCTCAACCATGGAAGTCTCGGTTTCCCCCACCGACCCGGTTGAAGTCCGCCGGATCCATTTGCACAATACCAGCAGCCAGTCCCGTTATCTTCGCCTGACTTCCTACGGGGAGGTCATCCTTTCCCAACAGGCCACCGACACCCGCCATCCTGCTTTCAACAAGCTGTTTATCGAGAGCGAATTCGTGCCGGAGCTCGATTTGCAGATTTTCAAGCGCCGTCCCCGCTCCGACCAGGAAAAGTCTGTCTACATGGGTCATATGCTGGTGGTTAAAGGTAAAGGTGCTCTCCCCGGCAGCTACCCTATGGCACGCCATGAAGCGGATCGCAATCGCTTTATTGGCCGCGGCCGTACGCTGCGCAGCCCGGCCGCGCTTGTTTCTGAGCAATACCTTAGCGGGACAACCGGTGCGACCCTGGATCCGATCTTTGCGCTTGGGCAAGAGGTTGAGATTAACGCGCACGAAAGTGTTGAACTGGCCTACCTGACCTTTGCCGGAGATGACCGGGAGGCAATTCTCGCGTTAGCAAGGCGTTACCACAGTTGGGATCTGATCGCGGGTTCCTTCCACCAGGCCAATATTGCTGCCCAGACCTGGTTGGGCAAAGAAAACTACAATTCCCTGGTATTCAAGGACACCTTGCAGGTTCTCTCTGCGCTGCTTTACCCGTTCAAGACAGTGCGCGCCTTGCCGGCGGTAATCGCCGCCAACCAGCTCAGTCAATCTGGGTTATGGCGTTTTGGCATCTCAGGTGATTATCCTATCTTGCTGGTAGAGCTTGAGTATCCCAACCAGGTCGATCTAGTTCGAGAGGTTATACAGGTCTATGAATTCCTGCGCAGCCGCCGCATGATGGTAGATATTGTCATTCTCAATCACCAACAGACTGATTACGGCTCCGAGTTGAATGGAATGCTCTACCATCTGGTCAGCCGGTTGAATGGTGAGCAGTGGTTGAACCAGCGCGGTGGTATCTTTATCCTTTTTGCCGACCAGATGACCTCTGAGGAACGCACCCTGCTGCAGACCGCCGGGCGCGTTCTTCTTTCGGGCGAGCGCGGATCCCTGAACGTGCAAATGCCAACCTACCCGATCCAGGTCCACCATCTACCCGAGTTTGTTCCCACACACCCAATCGAGGATATCCCCAATCCCAGGGAAGAGGATCCTTTTCGCCTCATCGCCCCCTTACAGTTTCCGAACGGTTACGGGGGTTTTAGCAAGGATGGGCGTGAATATATCATCGATCTGCCGCACGGCAAGCCAACTCCAGCCCCATGGATCAACGTAATCGGTTATCCAAATTTTGGCTTTATGGTATCCGAAGCAGGCAGCCAGAGCACCTGGGCGGTTAACAGTGGAGAAAACCGTCTTACGCCCTGGTCCAACGACCCGGTGTCTGACTCAACCGGTGAAGCGCTTTACCTGCGCGATGAGGAAACCGGCGACGTTTGGACCCCCACGCCCCTGCCGGCCGGCGCCGACCGGCCTTACCGGGTGACCCATGGGGCGGGGTATACCATCTTCGAGCACAATTCCCACGGTCTCCGCCAGCGCTTGACCCTCTTCGCCAGCCCGGAGGACCCTGTCAAAATAATCCATCTGAGGGTGGAAAACACCTGGAACCACAATCGACGGATTACCGCCACCCAGTATGTCGAATGGGTGTTGGGAACAACCCATGCCGCGGCAATGCAGTACATCATCCCCGAGTATGACACGGCCGAGGCTTGCCTGTTGGCTGCCAACCCCTACAGCGCCGAATTTGGCCAACGAGTCGCATTCCTGATTGCCAGCAAAGCAGTCCACGGCCTGACCGCCGACCGGGCCGAGTTCTTTGGGCGCGGTGGAACACCCGCCTTCCCGGCTGCTTTGCGCCGCATCGGTCTCGAAACGCGGATTACGCCCGGAGAGGATCCCTGCGCCGTACTGCAGATGCACCTGGATCTGCTCCCCGGCGCGGTGGAAGAGATCTATTTCGTGCTCGGGCAGGGGATTAACAAGGAAGAGGCCCTTGCCCTGGCCAAGAAGTACCATGGCCCTGCTTATGTGGGGGCTGCCCTGGAACGTACCCGCGCCTTCTGGAATCACCTGCTCGATAAGATCCAAATCCATACTCCACAACCCGCCACCGACTTGATCCTCAACCGCTGGATGCTCTACCAAAGCCTCTCCTGCCGCATCTGGGGCCGGTCGGCCTTTTACCAGCCCAGCGGGGCATTCGGTTTCCGCGACCAGCTTCAGGATGTGCTGGCCCTGCTGCCTATAGACCCGGGCATTACCCGCGGCCAGATTCTCAACGCCGCCCAACGCCAGTTCGAGGAAGGCGACGTGATGCACTGGTGGCATCCGCCTTCAGGCCGTGGGGTGCGTACCCGTATTTCGGACGATCTGTTGTGGCTGCCCTACGTCACTGCCTTGTACGTCGATGCAACCGGTGACGCCAGTCTTCTGGAAGAGAAAATTCCCTTCCTGAAGGCTCCGCCATTGAACGCGGGTGAAAACGAACGATACGACCAATATCCGCAGACCAGAGAAGCATATTCTTTGATAGAGCACTGCCACCGGGCTATTGCCAAAAGCGCCACCCGGGGTCCGCATGGTCTTCCTTTGATCGGCACCGGTGACTGGAATGACGGTTTGAACCGGGTTGGTGAAGGCGGGATAGGGGAAAGCGTGTGGTTAGGCTGGTTTTTGATTGACGTGCTGGATCGTTTTACCGTAATTTGTAGCCAGAATCAAGATCCCGAGGCAGCAGTACGCTACCAGTCGCTTGCCAGGGAATATGCCGCTGCGATCGAAAAATCTGCCTGGGATGGCGCCTGGTACCGGCGGGCTTACTATGACGATGGAACAGCGCTTGGGTCATCCCAGGATTCGGAGTGCCAGATCGATGCAATTGCTCAATCATGGTCCATATTGAGCGGAGCCGGCGCCCCTGACCACAGCCGACAGGCAATGCAATCCGTGTTGCAGCGCTTGATCCAACCACAAAACAGGCTTTCACTGCTCTTCACGCTCCCGTTTGATGCCTCTCCCCGCGATCCGGGCTACATCAAGGGTTATCTACCGGGTATTCGTGAGAACGGCGGACAGTATACGCATGCCGCCACCTGGACCGCCTGGGCATTCGCCCAAATGGGTGAGGGAAAGCAAGCCGGCGAACTCTTCGACATGCTCAACCCCATCTTGTACTCGGACACGCCGGAGAAGGCTGCCAATTATCGCGTTGAGCCTTACGTGATGTGCGCCGATATCTACAGCAAACCACCTTACCTGGGTCGTGGCGGTTGGACATGGTATACCGGCTCCGCCGCCTGGATGTACCGGCTCGGTCTGGAGGCCATTCTCGGCTTCCAGATAACTGGGAATACCCTGCACATGGACCCGGTCATTCCGCCTGCCTGGGATGGATTTGAGATTCGTTATCAATTCGGAGATTCCGTGTACCTTATTCAGGTGAACAACCCCGAGCACGTGGCTCGCCATGTCCGGCAAATGCTATTGGATGGGCAGCCGCTGAAGGATGGCTCCATTCCCCTGGTCGATGATAAACAGGAACATCGGGTAGACGTGACAATGGGAAATTGATGCCTGATCATTTTCGGGCGAGGGCCGAGGAGATGTCGCCAATCATACCAGGGGCGAGGCGGGGCGAGGCAAAGAGAGGCCTCTCAATCTTAGAATAAGTTTGC
>Ga0209014_10002786_pt1 | contig 10119 bp, 8 predicted proteins | sample BarGraNGADG00212_FD_184491 | JGI IMG/M metagenome (GOLD analysis project Ga0209014, IMG submission 184491) | Arctic peat soil microbial communities from Barrow, Alaska - Barrow Graham LP Ref core NGADG0002-212 (SPAdes) (version 2) | ecosystem: Environmental > Terrestrial > Soil > Wetlands > Peat... | reverse complement strand
GGGCCCAGGATCCGCCTGCTGCAAGGGCGCCGAGCGACGCCACCAGCAACTGGCGGCGTCGCAGATCGGGATGCAATCTGGTTTTCATCCCGCCGCGCCTAGAAGCTGTGGGAAATGCCCAAGGCAAAGTCAGTGATATCTTCGCCCGCGTTTGGCTTGTTGGTGAAATCGGCATTGCTATAAACCGCTGACGTGCCGTTGTACAGTCTGCCGACACTGGTGAACAACTGGGTCCGTTTGCTCAGTTTATACGAGGCAGCCAGTACCACCTTGGAGCCATTCATACCATCGGTCACACAGGCAGCGGCAACGCGGGCGCAAGACCCGGCATTCGAATAAACGTACTGGAAGGCAGTGGTCCATTGGTTATTCCACTTGTTTTCCATTGCCAGCATGTAGGCCAGGTTGTTGTAGTTACTGAAGCGGCCCGTGACCGGAAGGGTCGAGCTCTCGTCATAGTTCTTGCGGATCACGTTGAACTCGAGCTTGTGCCCCTTGGCAAAGGTGTACACCGTAGAGAACTGGGTCGCGTCGTCTTTGGAGTTGACGGCTAGATCAGTGAGGTTTGTGAGTCCTGTTGCCATACTTCCCGAGCCACCGAAATAGTCATTATGAATTTCGTGGGTAAGCGAAACGTACCAAGGGTCCTGGTCATACTGCACGCCCATCGTCACCAGATAGGGGTTGCGCGTAGCCGTCTTCGCTTCGAGCATGGTGCCTGGGTCGCCCGGTGCGTACCCCACCCCAACATTGAAGCCCCCGATCACGGGCGACTCATATTGGAGAGTGTTCGGTGCGCGTAGGTGAAAAGTGGCGTTTTTGTTGCCAAAACCGGTCGTGCGCAGCACCGAACTCTGCGACATGAAGGAGCCGCTGGAAAGACCCAAGATACCCAGGATGTCGCCATAGCTCTTGAAGATCGTGTCCATGTTGCCCATCTTCAAGTCGCCAAAGCCCCCCTTCAGTCCAACAAAAGTATTGCGGCTGAACAAAACGCTGCCATCACCTCCGGTGTCCACCGGGGCCGTGCCCTCCAGTTGGAATTGCGCCTTCAAGCCATCGCCCAGATCCTCTGAGCCACGAATGCCCCAGCGGGAATTCTTTGCCCCCATCATTCCGTCTTGGCCAATAACCTTGTTGGCCCCTTTGGCCGCCCCCGCCATCGTGGCGACCGGCGTTCCGGTAGCGGTGGCACCCGAGCCGCTTTCATCGAGCAAATAGGGGTAGAGCTTGCCGTAAAGCTCCACGCTCTGAGCCAGAGCGGCGGGCGTTGCCAAAGTGGCGCTGACCGCGAGGGCTAATAAGGTAAATTTGGTCTTCATAATGTCTCCAGTTTGCGTTGTGAAAAAAACTACTTAAAAATGGGCCGACGCTGACCTTGATTCCTGGTTCGCGTCGGTAGTTCCTGCATACGGAACGAAGTCCCATATGCAGGAATCTTGGGTCACTTTAATTAGGCTCTATAGGCTTGTCAATACAGAATTTCCCGAATATTTCTCGAATTTATCCTCCGCGCAACACTTTTGCGGGCGGCAGTTCGGCGAGCTCGGCCTGGTAGGCCTCGTCCATGCGGGGCTTGAGGCCAAGCTTGGCCAGCGCCTGGGCGAAGGTCTGGCGCACCTGGGGTGATTCGTCGGCGTAATCGACCTGATGCCCGCCGACGCGCCGGCTGACCCACGCCTTGGGCACACCCTGGGCGTTGCGGATCGCCACACCCTCGGCCTTGAACGCCAGGTAGCGCGCCGGTGTGGTGCCGGTGTTGAAGTGCTGGTGAAACCACATATTGGGCGGCACGATCATCGTGCCCTCTTTCCAGTCAAAGCGGCGCGGCTCCTCGCCTTCGGGCCCCATCAGGCTGTAACCCACGCCGCTCAAGACGATCACGTGGGCACCCGGGCCGTGCGCATGCGCCCTTTTGTAGGTGCCCACCGGGAACTGGGAGATGTGGCTGTTCATGCTGCCCTTGGCCATGCTGAAGCGGATATGCCCGCCGCCGGCACCGCGCTCCTTGGCGGGGATGAGCGGCAGGTTGATCGCGTCGGCCACGAAATTGGTGTCGAGCAACAGGCCTTTTTGCTCGCCTTTGTTGGCAAAGTAGTCGCTTTCGCCGGCGAATCGGTCCTTGAAGTCGTAGGCGGTGTTGAAAATGAAATCCGTGTCGCCGAAAGCATTGATGATGTCCGGCCCGTTGGTCACTGCAACAAAGCGCACGGCGTCTTTGCCCGAACCGTTGAAATGCTGGTGCCAGGTGTTGAGCGGGATGGCGAAGATCGCGCCCGCCTTCCATTCAAAGCTGACCTTGACGCCCGCGTCGTTCCAGACGCTGGTGGAGCCGCGCCCGTCGAGAATGTAAATCATCTCCTCGAACAATTGGCGCTGCGGCGCGAGCTGCTTGCCCGGCGGGATCTCGCAAACGTAGCAGTCGTTCGAAGTGCGCGAAGCGTCGTGATTGAGGTAAACACCGCTGCCAGCGCGACGCGCCCAGGGCTTGAGCGCGATGTCGTGCAGGTTGGGCACGTACATGGCATCGACGATGTCCAGCCCCTCTGTGGCAATCCAGCGTGCGTAGGGTGTATCTTTCTCGGTCTCGAATTTTTTTGCCGTGATATCTGAGACCTGGGCATTCTTGCTGCTGTTGTTCATTGAATTGTTTTCCTTGATTGGGTTCAGGCCGTCGCGGCTGTCTTGCTGGGGGAGCGCAGGAATTTGGCCACGGCGGCGGCGGTCAGCACGTGGCCGGGCTGAAATTCGGGCGCATCTTCAAGTTGCTCCAGGTCGTTGAGGCCACTGGCCTTGAAAATACGGTTGATCGCCGAAATCAGCCGCACCGGCTGGTCTGCTCTGGCGTTAAAGTGCTGGTGGATCGTATTCGGCGGAATGTAGATCACGTCGCCCGCCTCCCACTCGTAACGTTTTATTTCCGCCTGCGCCGTCCAGTGGTAGGTGTCGGTAATTTCAACATCGCAGTCCTGGTGCAGGTCGTAACCCTGGCCTTCAAGCACATACAGGCATTCCTCCGCCAGGTGCCGGTGCTTGCCCGAGCGGCTGCCCGGCGGAATGATTTGCATGTAAGCGTCCACCGTCTCCATGCGGGTATTCATGCCTTCATTGAGCAAGTGCTTGAGCAGGCCCTGGCGGGCCATCTCCCAGGGCATATCCTGCGGCAGCACCAACTTCTTGCGCTTGGCGTTGCGCGCCGGCGCGCTGCTTGCATCGTCGAGCAGCGCCTGATACAGATCCTGATGCGCGTCGCCTTGCAACCACGCTTTCGATTCACTCCATGCCATTTCGTTCTCCCAATGTTGGTTTGCTGGCCGTGCTCAGTCGGCGTGGTTGTAGTTGCTTTCGCCTTCACGGACCTGAAAGCCTTCGCCACCGGGCGCGGCAACACTGGGCCGTGGCTCGACCTGTTGCTGGAACAGCATGTTCATGAACAGATACATCGGCTTGGACTTGATAACCAGAGCGCGCGCCGGTTTGCTGTTGCTGGCATTGAAATGCTGGTGCACGCAGTTGTTGTGAACAATCGCAATGTCGCCGGCCTTCCAGTCGTAACGCACGCCGTCGTGGATCTCATAGCCCTCGCCGTCGAGGATGTAGAACGCGGCCTCGTTGACGTGTCCGTGCTTCTGCGAGCGCCCGCCCGGGCCGTACTCTTCGAGGTGCAGGTGGAAGGTCTGGGTAATCCCGTCCTTGGGCTCGACATAGTGCCGACTGAAGGCCTGCGGGCCATCGATGAACTTGATCTGCGAGCCCTTGCGCACCCGCGGCATCGCGCGCAGCCGGTCGAGTTCTTCCTTCAGGCTGTACTGGCCTTGGATGGCGCGCACAAAGATGCGGTCTTTCTTGCTGTGATAGTGCGACTCGTTGCCGATAGCAGCGCTCTGCGGATGGGTGCCGCCTTGGTTTTGTTCAGTGTCCATACTGCTCCAGTTTGTAACGATTGGGTTTGAGGGCGCGACAGAGCTCGCGGTTGAGGCCGGCTTGCGGCAAGGCGATGCCGGACTCAGCGGCCATTTCAGCGACGATGGCCATGTCGTCTTCGGCCCAGGCCATGGTTTGCGTGCCCCATTTCTCCAGCGGCCCGTTGGCGCAACTCGAAATCAGCAGCGCCTTGCGCAGCGCCTCGATGTCGGCACCATAGTGCTGCGCCAGCGCCAGACCTTCATGGTCAGCCACCAGACAGGCCCACAGGATCAGGTTGTTGACGGCCTTGGCGACCTGCGCCGTACCGATACCGCCGGTGTGCACCACATCGGCCGAGTAGGCGCGCAACACCGGCGTCAGCCGCGCGACCACGTCGGCGCTGCCGCCGACGAAGGACAGCAAAGTGCCGTTGTCGGCCGCTTCGCCGCCACGGCAAACTGTCGAGTCAACCACGAACACACCGCGCGGTTCGCAACCTGCCGCCAGTTCCCGGACGGTGTCAGGGTGGATGGTGCTGAGAATCGCGATGATGCTGCCCGGGCGCGCCTGGCTGAGCGGCCCCTCGGCGTCGAACAACGCGCGCACCTCGGCGTCGAAGCCAACGCAGACCAGGATCACCTCGCAGGCTGCGGCCAGCGCTTGCGGGCCAGCCGCCCATTGCGCGCCTTGCCCGGTGACGAACGCCTGCTTGGCCGGATTCAAATCGCAGGCCTGCGTGGCAAAGCCTTGACGCGCCAAGTGGCCAATGATGGGTGCGCCCATGCGCCCCACACCAATGATGCCGACGGTTGGTTTCATGGAGGGAACGTCTTTCAGCGCTTTTGGGTAATCGTGTCGAGCAACGCCGGACGACCGGCCTTGACCTCGGCGATGGCGCGCTTCAATGCCGCCGCCACGTCGCCCGGCTGGTCGATCGGGCCTTCGGCGTACCAGCCCATCGAGCGTGCCAAGGTGGCGAAGTCGGGCGGCGGCCCGTCCAGATCCATGCCGATGTAAGCGCGCGCTACCGGCGTTCCGCGCAGCTTGGCCATACGAATCTGGTGTTCCCAGTCGTTGAAATAGGCGCGGTTGTTGTACATCACAACCAGCATCGGGATGCGGTGTTTGGCCGCCACCCACAAGGCCCCGGCATCGAACATCAGATCACCGTCGGGCTGGATGTCAACCACCAGCCGACCTTGACCGCGGTGCGCCAGCGCCACCCCCAGCGAAATGCCAAACTGGGTGGCGGTACCCAGCGATTTGCCGGCGTGGCGGTAGGGCTTGTCGAAGTTCCACAGCTTGCGCGTCCATTCCTCCAGCGTGCCGGCGGTCAGCACCCAGTCTTCGTCTTTGATGGCAGCCCACACTTCACTGGCGAGACGCGGCAGTGTGATCGGGCTGGCATCCCAGTCAAGCTTCGCCTCGAGCGCCCACTGCGCGCGCAAGTCTGTGTGTTTGCGCGCGGTGGCAGCGCTGCGCTTGGCGGCCCGGCCAACGAAGGTTTCGTCCTTGCGGGCGCGCTGCTTGAGCAAAGCCGTCAGCGCGGGAATGGCAACCGTGCTGTCGGCGACGATGCGCTGGTCGGCATAAAGCAGGCGCTGGTAGTCCATCGCCCAGGCCGAGATGTTCAGGTCGCCAAAGCCGATGTCAATCCATTGGCACCCCTTGGGCACCAAGCTCACCAGTTCTCGCGTCGTGCTGGTCAGCGCCGTGGTGGGCCGCTCCCAGTCGCGTACATCCAGGCAAAGCACCACATCGGCGTCGCGGAAAACATCTTTCGACATGCTCAGGTTAAGCGGGTGCTGGCCCGGGAAGCTCAAACGCATGTTCAGGTCGTAAACCGGCGCACCCAGGGTTTCAGCCAGCTTCACCAGCGCCTCGAAGCCCTTCGGGTCGCGGCCCACGTACTCGGTCAGGATGACCGGCCGCTTGGCGGCCAGCAGCGTGTCGGCCGCCTTGGCCAGCGCTGCCGGATCAGGTGCGATGGGGGCCGGCACCGTCTGGAAGGTCGCCGGCGGCAGCGGCACCGGATGCTCAAGCTTTTTCTCTTGCAGCCAGGCGTCGTAACACATATAAACCGGGCCACGCGGCTCGGTCATCATCACCGAATAGGCGCGCGCAAAGGCCTCGGGCACACCCTCCACGGTGGTGGGCTGGTAGTCCCACTTGGTGTATTCGCGCACCGCCGCACCCTGCGACTGCGCCGAGTGGATCCAGTCGATCCGCGGGCGACGCTTGGTTTCGTTCATCGGGCCGGTGGCGCCCACGATGAAGATCGGCGCACGATCAATATAGGCGTAATAGACCGCCATGTTGGCGTGCAGCAACCCGACCAGGTTGTGCAGGATCGCCACCATCGGCTTGCCACTGGCCTTGCCGTAGCCGTGCGCTATCTGAACTGCCGTTTCTTCATGCTGGCACAGCATCATGGTCGGCGTATTGCCGCCGTAATTGACGATCGAGTCGTGCAGCCCGCGATAGCTGGCGCCGGGGTTCAACGCCGCATACGGAAGGTGGTAACGGTGCAACAAGTCAACAATGACGTCGGCACCCCAGCGCTCCTTGGGTTTGACTGCGGCGGGTGTCTTCTTGGGCTTGGTTGCGTGAGCGCTGTCCTCGGCGCCGGCGCTGGCCAGCGCCGCTTTGACCGGGCGGCGCATCAGGCTGCCCTCCGCAACTCTTCGGTGAGCGGCATCGCCACGCTTTTGTCCGGATGGATATGGACCCATAACTGTTGGCCGACCGGCGTGCGCACCGACGGATGGGCGCGCGCCAGCAGCGTTCGGTTGCCCACCTTGATGCGGAAGTCCAGCGCTTCACCCAGAAAGACCTTCAGCTCGACCTTCGCGTGCCAGACGTTGACATTCGTATTGGCCGGCTCGACTTCCGTGAGTTCAACATCCTCGGGACGGATCGACAGCACCACTTTGTCGCCCACGCTGACCGCTTCCACCGAGTAGGAATGCAGCGCACCAAGCTCGGTGTCGATGACGTAGAAGTCGTTCTCGGCGTCCTTGGCAATCACCGTGCCTTCAACGAAATTGGTAGTGCCGACGAAGTCGGCGACGAATTTGTTCTGCGGCCGCTCATAGATATCGCGCGGCGATCCGATCTGCTGGATCCGGCCCAGGTTCATGACGGCAACCTGGTGCGACAGTGCCAGCGCCTCGCTCTGATCGTGCGTGACATAGACGGTGGTGATCTTCAGCTCGCGTTGCAGCCGCTTCAACTCAAAACGCATCAACTCGCGCAGCTTGGCATCCAGGTTGGACAGCGGCTCGTCGAGCAGCAGCAACTTGGGCTCCATCACCAGCGCACGGGCCAACGCCAGGCGCTGCTGCTGGCCGCCCGAGAGTTTGGTGGCCTCGCGGTCGCGCAGGTTGTCGAGCTGCACCGCAGCCAGCACTTTCATGACCTTGGCGTCGATCTCGGCGCGGCTGTATTTTTTCTTGCCAACCTTTAGCGGGAAGGCCGTGTTGGCGAACACGTTCATGTGCGGCCAGATCGCGTAGGACTGAAACACCATGCCGAAGCCGCGCTGATTGGGCGGCGTGAACAGGCCACGCGCTGAGCTATACACAACCTCGCCGCTGACGCTGATCTCGCCGGATTTGGGATGCTCCAGGCCCGCAACCGAGCGCAGTGTGGTGGTCTTGCCGCAGCCGCTCGGCCCGAGCAGCGTGAAGAAGTGACCCTCCGGTACTTCGATGTTGATGTCCTGGGCGGCTTTCACCGGCTGGCCGAGTTCGTTGGTGTACTCGGTGAACAGAGCGTTTATCTTAAGCATGGCGGGGTTTCCGTGATGAGTCGTGGTTCATGTGTCAGGTTTCCTTGATTCCGAATTTCTTGCCGACTGCCTGGGCGATCAATACCAGAACGAACAGCGCCAGGATGAATAGCACGCCCAGTGCCGACAATTCGACGTACTGGCCGTTCTCCCACAGTTCCCAGATGATGATGGAGACCACCTCAGTGCCCGGGCTGTACAGCAAAATGGAGCTTGACAGCTCGCGGATCGAGACGATCATGATGTAAATCCAGCCGGCCATCAGGCCCGGCTTGAGCAGCGGCAGAATGATGCGCCAGAAAGTGGTGCCCCACGAGGCACCGCTCATTGCGGACGACTCCTCAAGCTCCTTGTGAATCTGCAGCATCGAGGTGGTGTTGAAACGCAAACCATAGGGCATGAAGCGCGTCACATAGGCAATAAACAGGATCCACATGGTCCCATAGACGCCCACGTTGACGTTCAGGTAGAAGATCATCAACGCCAGGCCCAGCACCAGCCCCGGGAACACCATCGGCAGTGAGGCCAGGTTGTCGAGCACCCAGCGCCCGGGCAGCTTGGTCTTGACGACAATCCAGCAGATCACCGAGGTGACCAGCATGATCACCGTGGCGGTACCAAAGGCCAGCAACAAGCTGTTCCAGACGGAACGGGCCAGGTTGGGGTAGGTCAGCACGAAGCGGTAGGGGTCGAGCGTGAGGTGCTTGAGCGCCTCCATCGACGGCACTGAATAAAACCTCTGAAAAGACGACCACAGGAGCACCAGGAAGGGCAGCGCCACGATCAGGATGAAATACAGGAAAAAGAGGCTCGCAGTGGCCCAACGCCAGCGTCCCAGGTCGATCTGGCGTGGGCGAAAGCCTTTGCCCGTCATGGTCGAATATTTGGAACCGCTGGACGAGAGTTTGGAGATGAAATAGATGCCGGTCGTGGTGATCAGCAGCAACGTGATCGCGTAGGTCGAGGCCAATCCGATCTGGCTCGGGTAGCGGTGCACCGCCTGGTAGATTGACGAGGTGAACACCTGGATGCCGACCGGAAGCCCGAGCAGCGCTGGCACCTCAAAGGATTCGATAGCGCGCACGAACAGGATCAGGATGGTGGCGAAGATCGCCGGCCAGACGAGCTTGAGCGTGACGTGCCACAAGACCTGCAACACGTTGGCGCCGCTCATTGTGGCCGACTCTTCCAGCGAGGGGTCCATCGCACGAAAGGCCGCCGTCATCAGCAGAAAAGCCATCGGTGAATAATGCAGGCCGTCAACCCAAATCATCCCCCATATCGAGTAGATGTCAAAAACCGGCCCCTGCAGGTTGAACAAGCTCATCAGCGTCAGATTGATAATGCCAATCTTCGGGCTCCCCAGCAAGATCCAGGCAATGGTGAAAAGGACGCTCGGAATCACCAGAGGGATCAGCGACATGGCGAAGAACAGCGACTTGAATGGCGTGTTGGTGCGCTCGTTCATCCAGGCCAACGCGGTGCCAACCAGGAAAGAAAACGTCGAAACACCGATGGCGAACTTGAGCGAATTCAAAAAGAGCCGGACCGTTTCAGAGTCGGTATAGGCTGTTATATAGTTGCCGAGCGTGAACACCGCCGGCTGGGTCGCAGTCTGGGGCGTAAAGAAGCTCTGCCACAACAGGAACCCGAGCGGAATGAGGGCGATGTACATCGTGAATGCGATGCACGCGCCAACGATGATCCACTGCCAGTTGATCGACAGATGACGCGCGCCCGGCGGGTTTGCGGCCAGCCCGTTGCCGGCAACTTCATTAGATTTCGCTGATAGTTCGGTCATGCTTTTTACGGTTCAATTTTGTTGTTCTTCTATGCAGAACGTCGGTCCGCATACAGATACTCAACTGTAAGAACCGAATCAGGTCTTGTCAATGCATTTGACTAAGTAATAACCCGCAGATCACCACACATTGTGCTGCCCTTGGCGCGCAGGACAAGATCGTTGCCGGTGCCGAGGTGGCAGAAGCTTTGGTCTGTCCCGCAAAGTTTAGGGAAACGCAGATTTAATCCGTTCGCATTGAGCTTGTCGAAATGCTACCTATACAAATCAACAGGTTGGCAAAGGCTTCGACAAGCTCAGCCCGAACGGTTCGATTAAATCTGCGTTTCCTTAGAGAATATACCGCGACAAATCTTCGTTTTGACTGAGCTCGCCCAGGCGCGCTTCGACATAGGCGGCATCGACCACAACGGTCTGACCGGCCAGTTTGGCTGCATCAAAACTGACCTCGTCGAGCAGGCGCTCCATCACCGTCGAAAGCCGGCGCGCGCCAATATTTTCGGTGCGCTCATTGACATCAAATGCAATCTGCGCCAGGCGCGCAATGCCAGCATCCGCAAACTCAAGGGTGACATTCTCGGTCGCCAGCAAAGCCTGGTACTGTTTGACCAGCGCGGCATCG
>Ga0209014_10002785_pt1 | contig 10119 bp, 9 predicted proteins | sample BarGraNGADG00212_FD_184491 | JGI IMG/M metagenome (GOLD analysis project Ga0209014, IMG submission 184491) | Arctic peat soil microbial communities from Barrow, Alaska - Barrow Graham LP Ref core NGADG0002-212 (SPAdes) (version 2) | ecosystem: Environmental > Terrestrial > Soil > Wetlands > Peat... | reverse complement strand
GACGTACTGCTCGATCTGCGCCTGGACCGTCCGCATCAGGGCCTGGACCTCGATGCTGTCCGGCGTGACGTCGGGCATCTCTTCGACGGTGACCGTGATATACGGCTCAGTCGAGCTGAAGCCGATCACCCGGAGCCGGGCCTGGCCCTGGACGATCGCCCGAACGGTCCCGTCCTGCAGTTGCACGACCTGGGCGATTCGAGCCAGCGTGCCCACCGAGTACAACTCGGACGGATCGCCGATCTCCTCCTGCTCCGCGGTTCGCTGCGTTATTAGTGCAATCGGGCCGTTGGCGGCGACGGCCGCGTTCAGGGCGGCCACGCTCTTGTCGCGGCCCACCTGAAGCGGGACGATCATCTCGGGGAAGATGACCGTCTCGCGCAGGGCGACCAAGGGCAGCTCGCGGGGTCCGACTACGTGTATTTGCTGCTCTTCGCCCTGCTCGGACGGTCGATCAGTCATTGGGAAGCTCCTCGGGTCGTGGTCACGCGGGTGGCCACTATACGTGTGATCGGTCGCATAGCCGGCTGGCCGGACCTGTCAATCTGGCCGGCGAGCCGGCCGTTGGCCTCGGGGGTTCGCCCTTCGGCGTTGGTGGTTGTTTCGGTTGCTTCGGTTGCCCCGGCGCCGGCCGCGGCTTCCCTGGTTTCGGATTGCATGGCGGCCGCCGCGTCTCTCGCGACGGCTTCGTCGAAGAGGGCTTCCAGGAGCCGAGTGCCGAGGCGCTCCTCCAGCTCGAAAAGAAGCTTCACCCCCGCAAGGTTGACGCCTCTTTCCTGAGTCAGGCGCCTGATCCACAGGATGCGGCGGATGTCGTTCTCGGAATAGAGCCTGATATTGGTAGGGGTTCGCGCGGGGGCCAGCAGCCCCTCATCTTCGTAGATGCGCAAGGTCCGCGGGTGCGCCTGAACCAGGCTGGCGGCAACGCTTATCACGAAGCAGGGACGCCCGGGATCTTGCTGGAAACGTCGATCCGACACCGTTGGCCTACTTTGCTTCGACCATCGCGGGTTCGGCCTGCTGGCCGTCGCCGGCGCTGATCTTGATCTGTCGCGGCTTGACCTGCTCGGCCTTTGGGATGCGCAAGGTCAGCACTCCGTCTTCGAACGTAGCCGTGGCCTTGTCGGGCTCGAGCCCGTTGGGCAGGGTCAGCGTCCGGCTGAAGCGGCCGCGGCGGATTTCCTTGAGCAGCACCGAGCCCTCTTTCGGGGCGGCGGCGGAAGTCGTGTCGCCCGCGATCGTGAGCGCGTTGCCCTCGACCGTGATCTCGACCTCGTCGGGCTTCACGCCGGGAAGGATGGCCTCGACGACGATCTCGTCTTCGCCCGCCACGACGTCCATCGGCACGAGCTGGCCGTCGCCGAACTGCCAGGTCCCGGGGTTCACGAAGCTCTCCTCGAAGAGGCGATCCATCGCCTGGCGGAGAGACAGGAGGTCGCCGAAGGGACCTGAGCGGCGAATGATTGTCATGGTGCACCTCCAACCGGCCGGGTTCTGCTGATCTGGGGACCGACTGCGGGTCCTTCCGACCGCCCGAATGACGCACCGAGACCATAGAACCTTATCAATGCCATTGTCAAGAGTGTTGCCGTTTCTAGGCTGCGTGGTTCCTGCATGGGTGCGCCCGGGACCGCGCCCCGCCCGCAAGTCGGCGAATTGACATTCGGTCGACCCCGGACCGTCCTAGTTCACCCGAGCGCCCGGAGGGCCGGCCCCGGCCTGGCGCGCGGCTACTGCCGGCCAGCGGACGATCGTTGCCCCGGGTCCGTCGTAGGGGACGGCAAAATCGCCCGACGCCAGCAGCGAGTGCCGGAGCGCGGTGCAGCAATCGTTCGGCGACCCGGCCCCGAGAAGCTGACCCTTGGGCAGAAGGACGTATTGCGGCGCGCCGCCGCGATCGGAAGCCCATGCCAGGAGGCAATCCACAGTGTCGGATGCGCACGCCTGCAGAGCTATGTTGTCCTTGTATGTGGACCGCCACTTTTCGGCGCCCAGCCACTCGACGCCCTGCGGCGTAGCCACGCTCATTCGCGACGTCAGCGCTGGGAACCATTCCTGGCTGCCATCGGTGCCCGCGGGGCTGCCGGTGATGATCGCGAAGCTCGCGGCCGCCGGCGTGTGGTCGGCCACCCATTGGTACGCCTCACGGGTCGCGGCGGGCAATGCATGTTCGGGCGAGACTGCCGACAGGTCGAAGATCAGACTCCCGAACGTGGCGATGCAGATGATGCCGAGCAAGCCATCCCGCAGCGCAGTCCTCCGCCAGAGCTCGCCGGGCACGAGGTCGCGCCCGTGGTCGGAGACCCGCACGAACGCCGGCACCACCACGTCCACCAGGCCGTAGCCGGCAGCCAGGCAGAGCGGAACCATGGCATACATGGCCCCGAGGCGTTCGTCGACGAGCAGCTCGGCGGCCAGCCAGACCGGCAGCAGCCAGCTCCGTCGATTGAGACTCAGCAGCATGCCCAGGAACCCCGTTGCCGCGACGATCGGAAGAAAGACCTCTCCGGTCGTGGAGAACGACAGCAGCTCGAAGAAGCCACGAAGCGCTACGACCGCCGGACCGTCGAGCGACCCGGCTGAAACCAGCCCGGCGGGCCCGAGCCGCACCGCGACGATTGCCCACCAGGGCGCCGAGACGATGCCCATCCCGATCAGAAGGCGCAAAGGGCGGCCCAGCGCCCGCGCCCGCAGCCCGAGCAGCACGACCGCCAGAACTGCGAACAGCGCCGCGTTCGGATGCGAGGCGATGGCCAGGCCTCCGGCCACGATGGCCAGCGCTCCCTGCGAGGCCCGGCCGTCCCTGAGGTACCGAACCGTCCAGCCCGCCGCGAGCAAAGCGAGCAGCAACCCGAGGCCCCGCGTGACGCCGCCGCCTTCGATGACCCACATATACGACTGCGGGGCCACAGCGAACGCGGCCGTGGCCACGAGGGCGTGGAATCGAGTCGGCAGCAACTGCCGAGCCAGGAAGAACATCGCCGCGACGCTCGCCAGGCTCAGCGCAAGCGGCAGCCAGACGAACAGGTCGATGAGCTGGACCGGAAGCACCAGGTGCAAGAACGCGACCAGGTAGATCCCGAGCGGCGGATAGGCGAACGGAATGCCGGCGCCGTTGTACGAAGTTGTCGCCGGCATGACGAAGGAATTCGCCTGCAGATCGCGGGCCATTGAGTAGAAGAGCCCGCCGTCGTTGAGGGGAAAGCCGCCCGATCCCAAGATCGGGATGCCGCGGGCGAGGACCGCGGCAAGACCAACCGCGAACGCGGGTACGATCGTGGCGGCGGATGCTCTGACCGGTGGGCGGACCCCGTCGACGCGCTCACCATCGGCACGAAGCCCCTCGCCGCGCAGCCGTGCGAGACGCGGCAGATCGAGACTGGGCATCGAGGACCCCCTTGCGTGTGCCTTCGGAGACGGTTCCGCGGGGATTATCGCAAAACCGGTCGCGGCAACCGGGGATTCCGCGCGCAGAGCCGATCCGTCATAAGACGAGCTAGACGGCGGCTTCGGACTCGCCAAGCAGAATGCGGTGCAACTCCGACTCGCACTCGGTCCGGCCGATGCCGATGACCTTGTCGCCGACGCGCAATTCCGTGTCGGAGCGAACCGATAGGGCGCGTTCCTCGCGAATGATCGCGAATACCGAGCAACCGTCCGGCAGCTGCAGGTTGCCGGCCATCTGGCCGACCACCGGCGACCCGTCGCGCAGTTGGGCTTCCACGAGCTCGAGCTCGCCACCGCCCAGGACGGCCAGGTGGAGAAGCTCGTGGACGGGAATGTCTGCCTCGATCGAACCGAGGATCATGCGGGTCGGCGACACGATCTCATCCACGCCGAGATGCTTGAACAGGCTCTCGTTCTTGGGGTTGTTGACGCGGGCGATAGTCCGCGGCACGTCGAAGTGATGCTTGGCCATCTGGCAGATGACGAGGTTGTCCTCGTCGTCGCCCGTGACCGCCGCGACTATGTCGGCCCGGTTTGCGCCCGCCTGGCCCAGGTACTTGCCCTCGCAGCCGTCATGCGGAATGACGATCGAGCCGATCTCCTCGGTGATCTGGCCGGCCCGAGCGCGGTCACGCTCCATGAGGGCCACCTCGTGACCCGACTGGATGAGCTCTCGGGCGAGGAAGTAACCGACCTTGCCCCCGCCGACGACGATGACGAACACGTCTTCCTCCTACCCGAGATCAGCTGCGCCAGCGCCGGAACCCGGATCGCCGCGTACGGGCAGCCTCGGCTTTGCCAGTGGCGCTCTTGGGGTCGGTCTTTGGGACGCCGGGCGCGCTGCCGGCGGTCGAGCCGCGACCGCCCGGGACGACGCGAGCTGGCTGCGCCGTTACACCCTCGCCTTCGACTGCAGTGAAGGGCTCGTTCCTGGCCGCAGCCAAGCCCCTCGCCGTGGGATGCGGATGCTCGTGCGCCGGGCTGGTGGGGATGTCGATGCCGGGGCCGGTCTGCATGGGCAGGTTCATGAACGTCGCGACCGTGTCCACCATCAGGTTGGTCCGGCAAAGCGTGACCAGGCCGAGCTCGGAATAGGCCGCAGCGCGGACCGGGTCGTTGATCTTGGCGATCACCTGCGGTATGGCGAACGATTCGGTTGCCACCTGGGCGGCCATGACGTTGCGGTTGTCGCCTTCGGTCAGCGACAGGAAGATGTCGGCGCCTTCGGCTCCCGAGAGCCGCAGGACTTCCTCGTCCGTCCCGTCGCCGCGGATGGCGGCTCCCTTGAAGGTCTCCGGCAGTCGGTCGAACGCGCCGGTCTTGATGTCGAAAATGATGACCTCGTGGCCCGCCGCGTCGAGGTTCTCGGCAAGCGTCGACCCGACGCGACCGCAGCCCACGATCACGATCTTCATTGAGACTCCTCGCCCATAGGCTCACGCACGACCCACACGGCGCAGGGTGCGTTCTTCAGCGCATAGGTAACGGCCCGGCCGATGGCGAAGTCGCCGCCGAAGCGCGTCCGGTAGGGCAGACCCAGGATCAACAGGTCCGCGTCGCGCGCGGCCGCCTCATCGACGATTGCCGCGCCCACGTCGCGTGCCTGGACCAGGACGGAGTCGAGCTTGCAGTGGACCAGCTCGGCGATTCCCTCCGCCGCGTCGAGGACGCGCTGGGCTTCTTCGGAGCGCTCGGCCACGTCCGCGTCCAGCGGTTGCGTCCAGTCGAGCTCTACCACGTGCACCGCGATCAACTCGCCGTGCGCGGGACGGGCGAGGTCGCAGGCCAGCCGGACCATGGAGGCGTCTACCGACCCGCCGCTCAAAGCTATAACGGCGCGTCGGAAGACAGGTGTACTCGCTTCGGGCACCGGACCTCCGTTCTCGTCCTTTCGGCATCAGCGGCAGCAGCCGCATCCGCCGTGGAACGATACCACCGGCCCGCGTCAGCGGAGGGGCCGAAGGTAAGCCCGCGGAGGTAATCGTCGAGTCTGGATTCGGCCGTTCGACCTCCGTTATCGGCCGTTCGGCAGGCATTCGGGCAGGGCCGTTCAGCGCCGTCCGGCGGGCTTCTGTCAGCGAGACCCGGCCAGAAGGTCTGCAGTGCGACGCCGGATCGCCTCATGATGAGGTCGCCACGCTTCCCAGGCCGCCTCGGCCCACGCCCGAACGGCGGACGCGTGTTCGGCCGCCGCGTTCGTGGCCAGGACGTCCAGAACGGTCATCCGACCGAGGTCTGCGGGTGGCTCGAGCCAATCGAATCGAGCGTTCGGGGGGGCCAGGCGAGCTTTCGCCCGAGCCGACATGAGCGAGTCGAAGCCGTGCTCGAGGACCAGGCACAGGCCGACGAGGTGGACCCACACGGATTGGCTGGCCTGCCGGCCCGGGACCCCGGGATGCTGGGCCATGTAGACGTCGACGGCGAGCATGTGGACGCCCGCGAGCGCCGGGTCTGAGAGCTCGCGTCCGAGAAGCTCCGTGTAAGCCGCGAAACAGCCTGCTACCGCGCCGACGTACAGGTGATCGGTGCGGAGCTCGGGGACTGCGAGCACGACCGCGCCGCAGCCGGGGCAGGTCTCGGTGTCGCTCGTCACGGAACGCAGGTTAGCGACTTGGCCGGCCGCCGGGTCCCACAGTCAGTTGGCGGCTCGGCCGTTGTCCTCCGGCAGCAGCTCGCCGGCCGGCTCGATGCCCGGCCCCTGGGGGCGAGGTTCATCTCGCCGGTAAGGGACGTTGATCACGACCGTGTGAGGGCGCCCCAACAGCGCGGAGCGGAGCTGCTTGGCCGCCTGGTTGTAGAGCAGGCGCTCCCACCAGCTGCGGGCTACGTACTCCGGGATGAGGACGAAAGTGATCGGATCCTCCTGGTCCGAAGGCCAGGACCGGTCGAGCACGTCCAGATACGCCACCACGGGCGCGATGAGAGCTCGGTACGGCGACTCGACGAGGACGAGCGGTACGTCGGGCACCGACTGCGCCCAGAGCTCCCGGACACGGTCGCTCTTCTTGGGATCGTCCGAGATGTACACCGCGCGAATATCCGTCGTGATCGACCGGGCCACGTTCAGCGCCTGCACGACCGCCCTGTTCACCCCGGGGATCGGGATCACGACCCGGTTGTGGCGGTGGGGCTGCGGGACAGCCGCGCCGGGACGCATCTGCAGCTGGCGCGCGGACGAGGCGTACTGATGGCGGATGAACATCATCATCGCGATCAGGGTTGGGATGAAGATCAGGACCATCCACGCCCCGTTCAGGAACTTCTCGTAGGCCACGACGAGGAACACCACGCCCGTGAGAATGGCGCCGAAGCCGTTGACCAGGCTTCGCCAGGCCCAACCGGAGCTGCGCTCGCGGCGCCAATGGACCACCATGCCCGCCTGCGACAGGGTGAAGCAGATGAACACGCCGACGGAGTAGAGCGGGATGAGGGCGTCGACGGAGGCGTTGAAGGCGTACAGCATCATGATCGCGACCGCCGCCAGAACTACGATGCCCCACGAGAAGGCGAGCCTGTCGCCACGGAATGCGAACTGGCGCGGCATGTTGTCGTCCGTGGCCAGGATGGCGGCCAGGCGCGGGAAGGCGTTGAAACTGGTGTTGCAGGCCAGGAACAGGATCATCGCCGCGCTGATCTGCAGCAGGATGAACAGGAAGCCCCCGCCGAAGACCGCGTTGCCGACCTGGCCGAGGACCGTCGGCCCCTGGGCTTTCGTGGCCATGACGCCGTACTGCATGCCCACGAAGGTGAGCCCGATGAAGATCGTGCCCAGCAGCACGGCCATGATGATCAGCGTGTTGGCGGCGTTCTTGGCCTCGGGCGGCTTGAACGATGGAACGCCGTTGGCGATGGCTTCGACGCCGGTCAGGGCCACCGAGCCGCCCGCGAAGGCTTTCAGCAGCAGCAGCACCGTGAAGGCCTGGGTGCCCGGGTCTTCGGCGAACGGCGGGGCGGCCAGGTGGTGGACATTGCCCATGGCGGTGTTCGCCAGACCCACGCCGATGGCCAGCAGGGCCATGCCCACGAACAGGTATGTCGGGATGGCGAAGATGTTGCCCGACTCGCGGATGCCGCGCAGGTTGGCTGCCGTGACCAGGATGATGATCAGCGCGCCCAGCTCCACCTTGTACGGCGCGATCCCCTCGAAGGCGGTCGCAAGGTTGGCCAGGGCGGAGGCGCTCGAGACCGCGACCGTCATGACGTAGTCGACCATCAGGGCCGCGGCGGCGATCAGACCGAAGTTGGGCCCGAGGTTCTCCCGGGCGACCACGTAGGCGCCGCCGCCCGATGGGTAGCCGCGGCACACTTGCCGGTAGCTGAAGGCCACGATCGTGAGCATCAGGGCGATCGCGCCTGCGACCCAAATCGACCAGGTCATCCAGGCCAGCCCGGCGAGGACGAGCACGCGCAGGATCTCGTCGGTGGCGTAAGCGGAGGACGAAATCGCGTCCGAACTGAAGATCGGCAACGCCAGCTTCTTCGAGAGGCGCTCGCCGATCTCCTGGGCGTTGGTCAGCGGCTTTCCGAATACGAACGCCCTGACCCGGGCTGCCCGGCGGCCGAACGCGGTCGTGGGCGCGCTGGCGGCGGCCTTGGCGACCATCACGCCCGGGCCCGCGTACCGGAAGAATGCCGAGTGGGGCCGGTCGACCACGACGCGACGGTCGCCTAGCTTGCGGCCGTGGAGGGGCGGGCGAGGAGCGGTCATCGAGTGGTGGTTCCTCTGCGTCTGTGCGACGTTTCCGGGCCGGGTCTCTGTGGCCGGCCGCGTCGCTTCCCCAACCGGCTACATACCGCGCCTGAGAGCGTCGTGTCGCTGAACCGGGCTAGGCTAGCACGTCGGCGGTACGGGCTGAGGGTCCCCGGGCAGCGGCGTTCTTACATTCCGTAAGCGAGCCGCAGCGCCAGGTTGGGCGGCAGGCCGGCCGCCAGGATCGCCTTTTGCGTGGCCGCCAGGTCGTAGTGGACGCGGTGCCATGTGATGGTTGCCGCCTGAGTGTCGATCAGGATATAGCTCGCCCTTGGATCGCCATCTCGCGGCTGGCCGACGCTGCCGGGGTTGACGATCAAGCGCCGCTCGTCGATGGTCAAGCGGCTCTCGCCACCGATACGCACCGGCTGCATGCGCGCCCGCTCCGCCGCCGCGCCCCCGGAGCGCTCCCGCGCTTCGCGAAAGACACGCGGTACGTGCGTATGGCCGACCAGGCAGTAGCGCGTGTCGAAGGCGGACAGATTCCGCCCTGCCGCTGCCGGCGAGTCGAGGTATTCCCAGATAGGGTCGCTCGGGCTGCCGTGGGCCAGCGTGAAGTCGGAGCCGCCCGGCACGGTGGTCTCCGGCAGGCTCGCCAGGTAGAGGCGCGTGCGTTCGTCGATGCGGGTCCGCGTCCACTCCATGGCCCGATACCCGTCCGGATTGAAGAACTCGATGCTCTCTCCGCCGCCGGCCGCATCGTCGTGGTTGCCCCTCACCCCGATCGCACCGGCCTCGCGCAGCCGATCCACGACTGCCTGGGGCGCCGGACCGTAGCCCACGACGTCGCCCAGATGCCAGACGCCGTCCACGGAGCCCAGAGCGGCCAGAACGGCCTCGAGCGCCGCGAGGTTGGAGTGGATGTCGGACAGCACCGCGATCCGCATGCTCACCTCAGCCCGAGCGTCCCGGTCCCCCGGCTGCCCCGCGACCGAGCGGCCGGCTGCGTCGAGTGGCAGGATCGCGCGGGAATTCGGATGGAGTCTGGGCCACTTTCTCGATCACGAGCAGGACATGGTCCTCGAGCCCGGGCACCGTCACCGGCTCGCGCGCGGCCAGGCGTCCTCCCAGGGATGGCAGCGCGAGTTCGGCGTCGTCTAGCTCGCCGTCCTGTGTGGCCTTCTTCCAGGCCACGAGCGCTCCCCCGACCACCAGCAACGGCAGGCTCAGCTCTGCGAGCTCGGTCAGATCGGATACCGCGCGAGCGACGACGGCCGGCCAGCGGGCCCGATGGTGGGGATCTGCCGCCAGTGTTTCGGCCCGTGTCGCCGCCACTCGGACGCGACCCGAGAGGCCCAGGGCATCCGCGACCACCGCCAGAAAGCGCGCCTTCTTGCCGATGGATTCGACCAGCAGCGCTCGCGTGGCCGGCAGCGTTACGGCCAGGGGCAATCCCGGATAGCCGGCGCCGCTCCCCAGGTCCAGGAATTCCGTGACGCCCGCGCGCCGGAGGATCGGCAGGGCAGTGAGGCTGTCGAGGACGTGGTCGCGCGCCATCGCCACAGGATCGCGAATGCCGCTGAGATTGATGGCCGCGTTCCAGGCCACGAGTAGCCGGACGTGGTTGTCGAGCGCCTCGAGCTGCGCCTCGGAGAAGTTCGCCCCGGAAATAGCCGGGAGACCCAGCCTCAGGGTGTCGCGGTAAGCATCGGGGAGAGGCGGCAGGCCCTCGAGACGCGTCGGGAGCGGTTCGCGCACCGGATGTGGCGCCGTTTCCAGGCGCCAGGGCTTCCCGGCCGCACCGCTCCCGGCGTCGGCTTTTCTCGCACCCGGCGCCCCTAGGTCTTCCGCCACTCGTCCGGTCTCCGGTCGGGTTTCCCCTAGCCCCTCGCGAGCAACGTTACCCATCGGTTCGCAACTGCGGTGCGGAGGTCGGAAGGTACCGGCGGTGGGGCGCGCTGTCAACGCTCTTATCCACCGAA
>Ga0209014_10002784_pt1 | contig 10119 bp, 5 predicted proteins | sample BarGraNGADG00212_FD_184491 | JGI IMG/M metagenome (GOLD analysis project Ga0209014, IMG submission 184491) | Arctic peat soil microbial communities from Barrow, Alaska - Barrow Graham LP Ref core NGADG0002-212 (SPAdes) (version 2) | ecosystem: Environmental > Terrestrial > Soil > Wetlands > Peat... | reverse complement strand
TCCAACCTTCCCAAGGTATTGCACTGCCTGGCCGGGAAACCTTTTATTGAATATTCACTGCGAGCAGCAGAATCATTAGGCGGCGAAATGCCGGTGGTGGTGATCGGCCATGGGGCGGATGCGGTGCGTGCATTTGTGGGTGAGCGGGCTCGTTTTGCACTTCAAATGCGCCAGCTTGGCACTGCTCATGCTGTGATGATGGCTGAGCCGCTTCTGGCCGGTCAATCAGACCTGGTGGTGGTGATTAACGCCGATATGCCCCTCTTATACGAGTCAACCCTGCGGCGGCTGGTTGAACTCCAGACCGAAAACCCCGGTCCAATGACCCTGTTGACCATCCTTTCCAAAGATTCGCATGGTTTTGGGCACGTCTCGCGAACAGAAAATGGCATCGTGAAAGCCATTGTTGAAGAAGCCGTTGCCACACCCGACCAGCTCGCCATCGAAGAGTTAAACGCCGGAGTTTACTGTTTTTCAGCCCTGTGGCTTTGGCCGGCCTTGCACCAAATCCCGGCTTCTCCCAAGGGCGAACATTACCTGACTGATACGGTGGAACTTGCAGTCAGAGATGGCTTGCGGGTTGAATCACTGCGACTGACTGACCCGGACGAGGCCATCGGCATCAATACCCGGCTTCACCTGGCAGAAGCGGAAACGCTTTTACGTAAGCGAATTAATAATGGCTGGATGCTTGAGGGTGTTACCATCGTGGATCCGAATACCACTTATATTGGACCGGATGTAAAAATAGGGCAAGATACGATCATTTATCCGGGCACCCACCTGGATGGGGTGGTTGAAATTGGGCCGGACTGCCAGCTGGGTCCAAATGCAATTATTAAAGATACGACCATCGGGGTTGCTTGCAGGGTGGGATCTTCTATTCTGGAGATGGCGGTCATTGAGAATCATGTCGAAATTGGCGCCTTCTGCCACCTGGGGCCGGGATCGTATCTGGGGGATGGGGTAATTCTGGGAAATAGTGTTGAAATCAACGATACTTACCTCGCGCCTGGTGTCCATGTCCCACACTTTTCGTACCTGGGCGATGCCACGGTTGGCGAAAATGCCACTTTCGGGGCGGGAGCAGTGGTTTGCAACTTTGACGGAAAGGTTATTCAACCGGTAGAGATTGGGCCCAGAGTTTTTATTGGAGCCGGGACCCTGATTGTTTCGCCAGTTAAAGTGGGCGAAGGTGCTTATACGGGCGCCGGTTCGGTTGTGACAGCCGACGTACCGCCAGACACAATCATCCAGGCCGTATCTGCTTCTCCTATCAGCAAGCCGGAGCAAGGTGAATAGCTCTGCCTGGTCTTACTTTCTTGCAGCTTTAGTACTGGACTGGCTCCTGACTGCCATCCGCGCCAGCCTGGTCCACGTGCGTGTGCCGCGCTTGATCGATTTGCGCGAACGCAATCCGGAGCTGGTTGAGCGGACCTTGAAACTGCTGGAAAGTCCACGGCTGCGGATTGGTTTGCGCGGATCGATAGTACTGCTGCATTTCCTGCTGGCGGCTGCGGCCTGGCAGGTCTTCCTAAACTTAGCCGCCGCCCTGTCTTCGATCATCCTGCCGCTGGTACTGATGCTGGCGCTGGTAATTCTGGTATTGGCGGTGGAGTTTGCGATTGAAGGCGGGGTGCGCCGCAGCCCGGAATCCTGGGCTGTTCGCCTGACCTGGATGGGCCAATTGGTTGACCACCTTGTATGGCCTCTTTCTACCCTCTTGTTGTTTATCCTGGGACCGCAAAGCGCCAGCCAGCACCAGTTGAGTAATGTGACCGAGGATGAGTTGAAAAGCTGGGCCGAGGAAGATCATGAAGAAGGCGGACTGGAACAAGGGGAACGCCGCATGATCTATTCCATATTCCAGTTTGGCGAAACCCTGTGTCGTGAAATTATGGTCCCCCGCATTGATGTGTTTGCCCTGGAAGTCACGACATCTGTGCCAGAGGCCGTTGAGGCAGCCACTGCTTCAGGTCATTCAAGGGTGCCGGTTTTTGCTGACACGATTGACAATATCATTGGCATCCTGTATGCCAAGGACCTCCTGCGCTTCAAACAGGATCCCACTGCAAGCCAGTACCCTGAACCTATTCGCAGCCTGTGCCGCCCGGCTTATTTTGTGCCGGAGGCCAAAAAGGTCGACGAGCTGCTGCGCGAAATGCAGGCCCGGCGGGTACACATGGCAGTTGTAGTAGATGAATACGGCGGTATGGCAGGCATTGTGACCCTGGAAGACATTGTGGAAGAGATTGTCGGTGAAATCCAGGACGAATATGACGTGGCAGAGGAGAAGCTTTATCAGCAAAATAATCCGGTCGAATACTCCTTCCAGGGCCAGATCAACCTGGATGATTTTAATGAAATTCTGGGCACCCACCTGGCCAAGGACAATGCAGATACCCTGGGTGGTTACATTTTCGGTGAAATCGGCAAAGTGCCCGCCGGCGGTGAGCAGCTTACAGTGGAAGATTGGACTCTGACCGTCGAGCAGGTAACCGGACGCCGGATCCGGCGCGTGCTGGCCCGCCGCCTGCCGCCACCCGTTGCTGAACAACAGGAGAAAAAAGATGACTCTGAACGATGAGACGCGCCAGCGGTTGATTGAAGCTGCTGCCCAGGCTCGCCGGTGGGCTTATGCCCCCTATTCCAAATATGCAGTGGGGGCTGCCTTATTGACTGCGTCCGGGCTGGTTTATGAGGGCGTAAATGTTGAAAACGCCGCCTATCCCACCACCATCTGCGCCGAAAGGGTTGCGGTCTTCAAGGCCGTGTCAGAAGGCGAACGCAGTTTCCAGGCCATTGCTGTGGTTACCGAGAACGGTGGCTCGCCCTGCGGCTCGTGCCGCCAGGTGCTGGCCGAGTTTGGCCTGGATACCCTGGTGATCGTCGCCGATCAGGACGGTAAGGTTACATTTGAAGTCACGGTGGGCGAGCTGCTGCCTGGGGCGTTCACTCCGGGCGATCTGAAGAGTGAATTTTAACACCTGACCTTCGGCTTTTACCTGCAAATTCTTTATGCCCTTTCGCCCGCATACTTTACGTGTTGAATGTGTTGTGCTTCGCCACTCTGATTGGGGTGAGGCCGACCGGCTGCTGACCATTTTCAGCCGCGAGCAGGGCAAGCTGCGCTGCATTGCCAAGGGAGCCCGCAAGCTGCTCTCGCGTAAAGCCGGCCATCTCGAACCCTTCACACGGGTGGCGCTTCTGATGGCCAAAAGCACAGACTTGTGGATTGTCACCCAGGCCGAGACTGTTGACGCTTACCTTCCTATCAAGGAAGAACTGGTGCGCACTGGCACGGCGGCCTACATAATCGAGCTGCTGGACCGTTTCACCTACGAAGAAGGTGAGAACCACACCCTATACCAACTGGTGGTTGAGACATTACAGCGCCTGGCAAATGAACCCGATATGTTCCTGGCAGTGCGTTATTACGAAATGCACCTGCTTTCGATCCTGGGTTTTAAGCCGGAGCTTTTCCGCTGTGTGAAGTGCCGGGAGGAGATCAAGCCTCAGGACCAATATTTCTCGGTGCTGCTGGGCGGGGTGCTCTGCCCAAAGGATGGATTGGGCAATGAAGGGGGGCGCCCCATTTCAATGCTGACCTTAAAATATCTAAGGCATTTGCAGCGGAGCACCTTTGCTGAAGCTAAAAAGGCCGATCCGCCAGCCCAGATCCGGGTAGAGATGGAGAACCTGCTCCAGTATTACCTGACCTTCCTGCTGGAGCGGACCCTCAACACCCCCGGCTTCCTGCGCCAGGTTAAAATGAAGTGACTGGTATAATGATGCCACGATTTTTGTGCTCGTGGGAGCTATTATGACCGAACCGCTTGATTTTCAGACCATTATCATGACCCTGCAGAAATTCTGGGCCGACCAGGGCTGCCTGATCTGGCAGCCGTATTATTCGCAGGTCGGTGCAGGCACCATGAATCCCGCCACCGTGCTGCGGGTATTGGGGCCAGAGCCATGGATGGTAGCTTACGTAGAACCTTCCGTCCGCCCGGATGACGGACGCTACGGAGAAAACCCCAATCGTTTTCAGCAGCATTACCAGTTCCAGGTTATCCTCAAACCCGATCCCGGTAATCCACAGGAAATTTATCTCAAGTCGTTGGAGGCGTTGGGTATTGACCCACGCCAGCACGACATCCGTTTCGTAGAAGATAACTGGGAGTCACCGGCTTTGGGCGCCTGGGGGCTGGGGTGGGAAGTCTGGCTGGATGGTCAGGAGATCACGCAGTTCACCTATTTCCAACAGGCAGGCGGGATGCCCACCAACCCGGTGTCCGTCGAGATCACTTACGGCCTGGACCGGATTGGGATGGCCTTGCAAGGGGTGCGCCATTTCCGGCAGTTACGTTGGAACGACAAAATCCTATACGGCGACATCAACTACCAGGGCGAGTACGAGCATTCCAAGTATTATTTCGAAGTGGCAGACGTCGAACGGCTGCGCCAGATGTACACCTTGTTTGAGGCTGAGGCGAACGCTGCCCTGGCAAAAGGATTGGTGCTGCCGGCTCATGATTACATCCTGAAATGCTCTCATACCTTCAACGTGCTGGATACACGCGGCGCTATTGGCGTGACCGAGCGACAGGCTCTTTTTGGCCGCATGCGTGACCTTTCACGCCGGGTGGCCGAAGCATACGTTGAACAGCGCAAGGCGCTTGAGTATCCCTGGCTCAATCCGGGGGACGGCCAACCGGCGGTTTCGCAAAAAGGATCGACCGGGCCGGTCAACGAAGCTTTAGTTGCACCGCTGTCCCAAATGCAGGCGCCCGCTACCTTCCTGTTTGAAATTGGAACGGAAGAGCTGCCCGCGGCAGACCTGGACGGCGCCCTGGCCCAGCTCAAAGAACGCCTTCCGGCCTGGCTGAACGATCTGCGCCTGGAACATGGCGAATGGCAGGTTTTGGGTACCCCCAGGCGGCTGGTGGTGTGGGTCAAAGACCTGGCGCCAGGCCAGGAGGAGCGCGAATCGGTTGTCAAGGGTCCACCCGCTGACCGGGCTTTCGACACGCAGGGCAAACCTACCAAGGCAGGAGAAGGTTTTGCTCGCAGCAAGGGCCTTGCTGCCAGCGACTTACAGGTGCGCGAGCTGGATGGCGGTAAGTATGTGGTTGCAATCGTTCACGAGGCCGGGCGACCGGGCGGGGAGGTTCTTTCTGAGGCACTACCGGGATTAATTGCCGGCCTTAAGTTCGAAAAGAGCATGCGCTGGAATGCCAGCAACGTCGCTTTTTCGCGCCCCATCCGCTGGCTGCTGGCCTTGTTCGGCGAGCAGGTTGTGCCGTTTGATTATGCCGGTCTTTCGGCGAGTACTTTTACCCGCGGCCTGCGCTTCCGCGAGGTAGAGGAAGTTGCAGTCAAGGACGCGGCCGCATACTTTGCCTTCCTGGAAGGGCAGGGGATCCTCATTGACCCGGCTGTGCGCCGGGAAACGATCGCCAGGCAGGTGGGCGCCATTCTGGCCGAGACCGGCGCTACCGAGCGCCTGGATGATGGGCTGTTGGACGAGGTAACCAACCTGGTTGAGGCTCCCACCGCCCTGCGAGGCCGCTTCGAGGATTCGCACCTGAGCCTGCCGCCCGAAGTACTGATTTCGGTTATGAAGAAGCACCAGCGCTACTTCCCGGCCTACCTGGCCAACAACAAGCTTTTACCCTTCTTTATCGCTGTGCGCAACGGCGATGATCAATTTATTAATATTGTGGCCGACGGCAACGAACAGGTTATCCGGGCTCGTTTTGCTGACGCCTTGTTTTTCATTAAAGAAGACCTCAAGCACAATCTGGAAGATTTACTGCCCCGCCTGGGTACGCTCATGTTCCAAACCAGGCTTGGCTCGATGCTGGATAAGAGTAAGCGCATCGAAAAGCTGGTGGAGAAGCTGGCGCCCGTTCTCGGGTTGGGAAGTGAGGAGGCTAAAAATGCTCAGCGGGCTGCCCGCCTATGCAAGGCTGACCTAGTGAGCCACATGGTGGTTGAAATGACTTCCGTGCAGGGAGTCATGGGGCGCTATTATGCCCTCCATTCCGGTGAACCTGCGCCGGTGGCCGAGGCCATTTTTGAACATTACCTGCCTCGTTCAGCCGACGATGACCTGCCAAGCTCCAAGGCCGGGATTGCGATTGCTATCGCCGACCGCCTGGACACCCTGGCGGGGCTTTTTGCGGCCGGTCTTGCCCCCAGCGGCACAAAGGATCCTTTTGCCCAGCGTCGGGCTGCCCAGGGCCTGGTACAACTGCTCAGCCGCCTGGAAATCGATTTTGATCTGCAAGCCGGATTGGCCCTGGCAGCAGAAGGGCTGCCCATACCTTCCTCGCCTGAATCCCAGGCCGCCTGCCTCGATTTTATCGTGGGACGCCTGCGCTCTTACCTGATGGAAATGCCCGAGAGCTTCCGCTACGACGTGGTTGACTCTATCCTGGCAGCCCAGCAGCGTAACCCGGCCGGTGTGCTGCGGGCAGTGCATCAGTTGAGTGGGTGGGTGACCCGGTTGGATTGGTCTACCATCCTGCCGACCTATTCACGCTGTGTGCGGATCACGCGCGATTTCAAGGAGCGTTTTACCCTGGCCCCGGCTGCTTTTGTGGCGCCTGCCGAGCAAGAGCTGTACAATGCGCTCAAAGATGCCCTGGTTATCACCCAACGCCCTGGCTCAGTTGACAGCTTTATGCACGCTTTCTTGCCCATGATGCCTGCAATTAATAAGTTTTTCGTAGAAGTCATGGTCATGGTCGAAGACCCCGCCGTGCGCCAGAACCGGCTCGGCCTCCTGCAGAAGGTTACGGCGTTGGCCAACGGGGTTGCCGACCTGTCGAAGTTGGAAGGATTTTAAAAAATTAACTCTGTTAGCAGGATAGGAATGCCAATACTGTAAATACAGTGAAACAGGGTCAATTGCGAAATCCACACTCAGTTTACCCCCAGCCAACGACCGTAACCGTGCATTGAAACCAGGTTCGGCCAGTTTGGGCCGAAGAAGCTTTTCAGCATGAGGCCTTTTTCGACGATGCCATAGGCTGCCCCCAACAATGGCTGCCACCCAGGCATCCGTTCAACCCACCATCACGGCGCCCTTGCCGACCTTATCCCAGCCGTCAGCGTCTGTGGTATCTTACACCGCTCCTGCATGCCTGACTGCGTCGGTGACCGAGGGACTTTATTTCAAGGCCAATTCGCCAGAACGCGCGGTGGGTACCGGCCTTCAAAAGATTACGTAAAATGAATTGCTTTACTGGCGAGAGACCAGGATACCATTGAGAATAGAACATACACACCCGCGCCTGAAATAATCCAAGAATCATCCTCTTATTCCCCATGTTCTCCATGACTCCGTGGTTATAATTGTTAACACTTATGTCAGTAACTGACGAAATCAAATCCCGTCTCGACATCATCGAGCTGGTCTCGCAAACCGTCAAGCTGCGGCGGACAGGCAAGAACTACTCCGGTTTTTGCCCTTTCCATCCCAACTCACGCACCCCAGCCTTCGTAATCTTCCCGGACTCCGGGACCTGGCGCTGCTTTGGGCAGTGCAACGAAGGCGGCGACATTTTTAAATTCGTGATGAAGAAAGAGGGATGGGACTTTGCCACCACGCTAAAGTACCTGGCTGAGAAAGCCGGGGTAGTGCTTGAGCCGCCCAACCCCGCAAGGCAGGCCGAGGAAGAAGAACATTCCCGCCTGCGGGCTTTATTGGAAGATGCGGTCAATTTTTTCCGCCACAACCTGCTTAACACACCCAATGGCAAGGAGGCGCTGGCTTTTTTGCAGCACCGCGGCCTGCAGCCAGCCACGATTGAGACTTTTGGCCTGGGATACGCCCCGGACAGTTTTAACGCCGCTATGCAATATTTTACTTCCAAGGGCTACACCCAGCAGGAACTGCTGGACGCAGGGGTTGCCACCGAACGCCAGGGCGGGGAAGCCCCGCATCACGGCGGGGAAGGTGTCTACGACCGCTTCCGCCACCGGGTCATGTTTCCCATCCGCGATATGGCAGGCCGCATGGCAGGTTTTGGGGCCCGCATCCTGCGCCCTGATGATGTGCCCAAATTCCTAAATTCGCCCCAGACACCGCTCTTCGATAAGGGACACCTTCTTTACGGCCTGGATCAGGCTCGTAAACCCATCCGTGCCCAGGACCAGGTGGTGATTGTGGAAGGTTATCTGGACGTGATTGTGCTGCACCAGGGCGGTTTTACCAACACGGTCTCGCCAATGGGCACCGCGCTGACAGAAGACCAACTGCGGTTGCTGAAGCGTTTCACCCGCCGCATCGTTTTGGCGCTGGATGCCGATGCGGCTGGTGAGAAAGCGACCCTGCGCGGCCTGGAACTGGCCCGGCAGACCCTGAACCATGTCGACGAGCTGGTCTTTGACGCCCGGGGCCTGATCCGCCACGAAGCCCGCCTGCAGGCGGACGTGCGAGTCACCACCATTCCGGCCGGGATGGACCCGGATGAGGTGGTGCTGCGCGATCCAGAAGAGTGGCGAAAGATTTTGGCCTCTGCCCAGCCGGTGGTGATCCACGTTATGAATACCCTGGCCCGCAGCCGCAACATCGACGATCCCAAAACCAAGAGCGAGATAGCCGCCCAGGTGATGCCGTTGATCGCGGACGTGCCTGATGCGGTGGAGCGTGAGGATTACCGCCAGCGCCTGGCTCGCTTACTGCGTATAGATGAAAGAGCGCTGACGGGCGGTAGCCCGGCAGCGCATCCTGTTGGTCGCCGGAGTGGCCGGCGCGGGGCCGGTGCTGTTGGTGGGTCTGCGGACAAGGCGCCGGTGATTACGGTACAGAACAAGTCTTTCGAATTGGAAACTTACTGCCTGCGCATGCTGCTGCGGCAGCCCGACACACTGTACCTGCTTGACCGCGCCCTGCAGCACGCCGGATTGAGCCGCCTGTCGCAGCAAGATTTTGAACACACCGATCACCAACTCCTGGCTCGCCTGATCTTCCAATCCCTGGAACAGGAAGATCACGACCCGATTCAATACATTCACCAGAATGCTGCCGGGTCGTTGAATGCCCTGGCCGATGACCTGCTCAAGCCGTTTGAGAGGGGGGAGCCCACCTCAGAAAAACTGCGTGAGGAGCTAGTGCGGACCGTGCTCCAACTGCGCAGCGAGCACATCCACCAGGGCATTGAGCAAATCCGATTTTTACAGGAAGACTTGCAAGAACAGGGTGAGATGAGCCTTGGCCCATACCAGGAATTATTTATCCAATATATGCAATCGCGGGATAAATTGGATCGCGCCCTTGCCCAACCCTTGCAATTTGAATAATATGTTATCATTATTCCTATGACGACACGCCCGAAGAAGAGTCCAGCCGCTCCAAACGACAGCGGCAGCGTCAAAAAGACTGCTGTACAGGCCGACGCCGGCCCTGTACGCAAAGCGCGCCCTGTCAAACAACCCTCTGCTCGCCAAAATAATAATGTAAAGGCCGGAATGGATGATGAGGTATTGGAAAAGGATGAGCCGGATGATCAGGTTCTAATCCAGCCGGGTGAAGATTGGGTTGAAATCCCGATCGAAGATCCCCTGGAGATCCTGGAGGATCCCTCGATTGCACTGGAGTTGTCGGAGGATCCCGTCCGCCTGTATCTGAAGGAAATTGGGCAGATCCACTTGCTGGATGCCGACAGCGAATTCCGGCTGGCGGCCCGAATTGAAGCCGAACGCCGGGTGCAGGTGCTGATCAAGTATCTCGGCATAACGGATGATGCCCGCTTCCACGCCCTCTACCTGTCCATCATCGAGGAACTGCGCACAGCCTGGGACCGCCTGCAAGAAGACTCCAACCGACTGGTTGGCGAGAACAAGGCCCCCAAACTGGATTTAATCCTCTCCGAAGCGCAAATGCTGCGGATGCAGTGGAAGGTTGATTTGCCTTCTTACCTGCGGCACTACCTGGATAACGGTACCTGGGGCAAGGATACCCTGTGGGATGGGTTGGTGCGGCAGGCTTTCACCGTCTTCATTTGCCTGTACCTTCTTCCCAACGACCTGGCTGAAAAACTTCTGGTGCTGTTGCAGGTAGAAAACCAGATTCCGCTGAAAGAATTCTTTGAGAACCCCCCCTTGCCT
>Ga0209014_10002783_pt1 | contig 10120 bp, 9 predicted proteins | sample BarGraNGADG00212_FD_184491 | JGI IMG/M metagenome (GOLD analysis project Ga0209014, IMG submission 184491) | Arctic peat soil microbial communities from Barrow, Alaska - Barrow Graham LP Ref core NGADG0002-212 (SPAdes) (version 2) | ecosystem: Environmental > Terrestrial > Soil > Wetlands > Peat... | reverse complement strand
TCGCCACCTGGCGGAGGCCGCCGGCTGGGACGCCCGTGCTGTGCACGTGCGTGAACCCGGCGGCCCGGAGCTGGCGAGCGCCGACGCGGAGGGCCTGGAGATCGTGGACCTGGAGGGCGACGCCTCCGCCGAGCTCGCGCATCTGGTCGGCATGGCCGACGTCGACGCCATCGCCGTGGGCCTGAGGACGACCGACGGACCGGGGACCGGCCACGTTACCCAGGCGTTGCTCGAACACCCCGTGGCGCCGTTGCTGCTGGTGAGGCCGGGCATGCGCCCGCTCACCACCCTGCGGCGCCTCGTCGTACCCCTCGAAGGCAGCCCATCGGCGTCGTCCGCCATGCGTCATGCCGACGACGCTCTGTGCAAGCGCGGCCGCGAGATCGTCATGCTGCACGTGGTCACGGGCTCGACGCCGGGCGAGCGCGGCAGCTTCCCGGCGCCACGCATCGTCGACCAGGAGCACTACGAGTGGGCCGCGTGGCAGGACGAGTTCTGCATGCGCTTCTCACAATGCCCCGAGGGCGGCCGGCACCGCGTGTGCGTGCGCGTCGGCAAGCCCGTGCCGACCATCGTCGAGGAGGCTCAGACGGACGGCGCCGAACTCATTGTGCTGTCGTGGAAGGGCAGCTTCGCCGAGGGCCACGGCGCCGTGGTGAAGGCGCTTCTCGACACGGCGCCCTGCCCGCTGCTGATCGTGCCGGCCGGCTGAGCTTCGCCCGCCGGCCCCGGGGCAGAGGTCACAGGGCGCACTGACGACCGACGCTGCTCCCGATTCCCCTCTCGGTGGGTGCACCTCGTGTCGATCCTTGGCCACTCGGAGCCTGCCGTACTGCTCTTCTCGGCAAGAGTCATCCTCGGAGCGGGAGTGACGGGCCGAGCCCCGCTCGTGGCGCGAGTCAGCTCGCGCACTGCCTCTGTCACCTTGTCGGCGACGCGCTCGAAGTCGGTCCGTTTCTGGCCGGCCACCTCCTTCATGCACCGTTCTCTGCGACCGTGATCGAACTCGTTCGGTGGCCGGCTTTCACATGCGGGCGCGACGAGCCGACCTGTGGAGTTCAGCCGGATTCAGAGGACCGGGCAGGCGCAGACGCTCGAAGGCCGACATGAAACGATTGCCACAAGGCATTGCCTCGTACCCGCAAATATGCTTAGACTTCCACAAACTTCCTCAGCAGGGGCGTGGATATGGGAGCAGCGATACCCGAGGAACGACGGCTTGTCATCGTGGAGCGCGTCCGCAGCCGCCCCCTCGTCAAGCCCGGCGAACTTGCCGACGAGCTCGGCGTATCGATCGAGACCATACGCCGCGACCTCGTCGCTCTCGAAGAGGATGGTCTCGTGCGCCGCGTGTACGGCGGCGCGACGGGCACGACAGCTCGGGCTTTCGAACCGACGTTCGAGAAGCGGCGCATGCGCTACCGCGATCGCAAGATGGCTATCGGCCGACTCGCTGCAAGCCTCATCCGGCCCGACGACACGTTGATGCTCGACATCGGCACGACCGTGGACGAGCTGGCCGACGTGCTTCCGCTAGCCTATCGCGGGATCGTTCTGACCAACTCGCTCCTGGTCGCCAATGCCTTGGCCAGCCGCGACGGCATCGAAGTGATCACCTCGGGCGGCCGCGTGCGCTCCGGCGACCTCGCCTGTTTCGGGCCGGTCAGCGAGGCCTTCTTTCGTGACCACTTTGCTGACAAGGCGTTCATGGGCGCGGGCGGCTTGCATGCCCACATGGGCCTCACCGATTACTACCCCGACGAGATCGCCTCTCGCCGAGTCATCCTTGAGCACGCCGCCGAGCGCTACGTGCTCGCCGACTCCTCGAAACTTGGCCACGTGGCGTTTGGCAAGGTCTGTGACCTGGCCGCACTCAGCGCAGTCATAACCGACGACCATGCCGATGAGGCCGGTGTCACCCGGCTGGAAGAAGCCGGCCTGACCGTCATGATCGCCACCGTCGAAAGCAGTGCTACCGCTGGAGATTCCGCGAAGGGAGGGCAGCGGACCAGGGTTTGACGTTCATTGGGGGCTCAGACGTCGTCGCATTCCGCAGACTACGACCGCCGGCTCGAAAGGTCGGCGAAGGAGGACAGCAATGGCCGCACAGAACACTTCGGACGCCCATCTCTCACAGTACGGCTACCAGCAGGAGTTCGACCGCTCTCTCAAGCGGTACGCATCGTTTGCGATCGGCTTCTCGTTCATCTCCATCACCACCGGCATCTTCACCACTTACGCCTTCGTGCTCAACACAGCCGGCCCGCTGGGCATCTGGACCTGGCCGATCGTCATCGTGGGACAGCTGATGGTCGCCCTGGTGTTCGGGGCCCTGGCCTCGCGCATGCCGCTCGCCGGCTACACCTACCAGTGGATGTCACGGCTTGCGAATCCCCAGATCGGCTGGCTCGTCGGCTGGTTCATGTTCGCCTTCCTGATCGTCGATGTGGTGGCCGTGGACTACGCCGTCGCCTCGGCCGTCGCCCCCGTACTCTTCGGCTACGTCGGCACGACCGCGAACACCTGGGCCGTGACCGGCGCGGTGATCCTCGTGCAGTGCTTGCTCATCATGTTCTCGACCTTGTGGTCTGAGCGCGTGAACAACGTCGCCGTGGGAACCGAGCTGATCGGCATCGGCGGCCTCACGATCCTCATCGTCATCGTCGGCGCGATCGGCAGCAAGCTGGACTGGGGCCACCTGTTCAGCAAGGGCGCCGCGGCCAGCGCGTCGCCGTACTTCGGGATCGGCACGCTCACCCACGTCAGTCCCTGGGTCCTCGCGTTCCTGCTCGGCTCGTTCACCATCGTCGGCTTCGAGGCCTGTGGCAACCTGGCCGAGGAGACCGACGAGCCGGAGCGCGTCGTGCCCCGTGCGATGTGGTCGTCGGTGCTGCTGTCGGGCGTGCTGGGCTTCCTCTTCCTGCTCGCCATCACCGCAGCCACCTGGGACATACCGGCCCTCACGAGCTCGGGCACGCCGGTCGCCGACATCGTGGACCACGTCCTCGGCTCGGTCGTCGGCAAGGTGTTCCTCGTCCTCGTGTTCTTCTCGATCTTCGCCTGCGGCCTGGTGATCTTCATCACCGCGAGCCGCGTCGCGTGGGCAATGTCGCGCGACGAACGTTTCCCCGGCTGGAAGGCCGTTCGCCGGGTGAGTCATTCGTACCGCACTCCCCTGATCGCCACTATCGTGGTCGGCGTCGTACTCGAGATCGTGCTCGCGGCGTTCGCCACCCGTACCGACGTCCTTTTCAAGCTCTTCAGCGCCGCGACGCTGATGCCGGCGATCATCTACCTGGTGACCGTCCTGCTCTATGTGGTCGAGCGACGCAAGCTGCCCGCCGAAAGGGGCTTCAATCTCGGCGCCTGGGAGTGGCCCGTGATCATCGTGTCGCTGGTCTGGCTCGTGTTCGAGCTGTCGATCTTCCGGGACTCGTCGTTCAAGGACCCCTGGATCTACCTGGGAGTCATGTTCGCCATCGGCCTGGTCTACTTCGTCTACATGCTGCTGACCAAGCGCTCGCTCGCCATGCCGGGCAAGGCGCTGGAACCCGAGGAGGTGGCCGCCTCGAGCTCCTCCGAGTGAGGCGGGCTCACAGCACACTCGCTGCCAGTCACGGCAGTACGAACGGCGCGACGGCCCCGGCCCTTGAAGGGCCGTCGCGCCGCATTCCTGGTCGCACACGCACTTCGATCGCAAAAAGGTGGAGCGCATGTCCCGAGAGTACATTCTGGCCCACGATACCGGCACAGGCGGCGACAAAGCGGTAGTGACCGACCTCGAGGGCCGGATCGTCCAGTCCGCCTATCAACCCTACGAGGTCTACTACCCTCGGGCGGACTGGGCTGAGCAGGATCCCGATGAGCTCTGGCAGGCTGTCGCGGCCACCACCCGCGAGGTGATCCAGAAGTCCGGGATCGACCCGGGCGAAGTGCTCGGTGTCGGCGTCTCGGCGCAGATGTTCAACCTTCTGCCGGTGGACGAGGAGTGCCGTCCCGTGACGCGCATGTTGAGCTGGTTGGATGTGCGCAGCGTCGAGCAGGCCGACCGCCTGTTGACGGACGACATGCGGGCTTTCATGTTCCAACACACCGGCAACATGCCCACCGCCAAGGACGTGATACCGAAGATCCTGTGGCTCAAAGAGGAGCGCCCCGACCTGTGGGAGCGCACCCGCTGGCTGCTCGACTGCAAGGAGTACATCCTGTTCAAGATGACAGGGGTGGTGGCCATCGATTGGCACGGGGCGAGCACGTTTTTCCTGTTCAACCCCCATACGAAGACCTGGGACGAGGAAGTTTGCGCCCGGCTGGGTATCCCCGTGGAGAAGTTGCCTCCGGCCTACCCATCAACGCAGGTGATCGGCGAGGTCACCCCGGAGGCGGCAGAGCAGACCGGCCTTCTGGCGGGCACGCCGGTGGTCATCTGCGCCGGCGATGTGGCGGTAGCGCAGTCCGGCTCGGGGGCAAACCGGGAAGGCAAAGCCCACCTGTGCATCGGCACCGCCACTTGGGTAGGCGTTTCCAGCAAGACGTTGCGCAACGATCCTGAGAAGCCCTTCTGGGCACTCAACCATATCGACCCGCAGAAATGGGTGATCGCCGGCGAGATGGAGACCGGCGGTGGAGCCCTTCAGTGGTACCGCAACCTTCTCGGCGAGGAGGAGGCCCGCCAGGCCGAGGAGCGGGGCGTTTCCGCATACCAGATCTTCGACGAGCTCGCGGCTACCGCGCCGGCGGGCAGCGACAATCTCATCTTCACTCCCTGGCTCTCAGGTGAGCGTGCGCCGGTGCTCGACCACTACGCCCGCGGCGGGTTCCTGGGACTCTCCCTGGGTCACACCCGCGCCCACCTGACTCGCTCGGTGATGGAGGGGGTCGCCTACCACATTCGTTGGATCATCGAGGCGATGGAGAAGGTGGGCTTTGAGATCGACGAGATGCAAGCGATCGGTGGGGGCAGCGTCAGCCCCGTGTGGACACAGATCATTGCCGATATCTCTGGGCGGCGGCTGAACATCGTCGAGCATCCGGTCGAAGCCGGAGCGATGGGCGCGGCTTTGGCGGTGGCCGTGGGGTTGGGCATCTATCCGAACATGGATGCGGTGGACGAGCTGATCAAGGTGAGGCGCAGAGTCGAGCCGCAGGAGGTCAACCAGGAGGTCTATGAGCGCATGTACCTGACCTATCGTCAGTTCTACTCGGCTCTGGCCCCGATCTACAGATCCAGCCAAAAGGACGTCTAGAACGCAAGATCGGTCCGCTCAAGCGTTTCGCAGATGAGGATGGCCGGCCCGAGTTGACCTGCAGTCCCGACGTCGGTGCATCCGAGCTGTCTTACGGCTGAGACCCGCCCAGGCGAAGTCACTGCTCGCGGAGGCCGGCTTCCCCGATGGTTTCACTACGGTCCTCGGGAGCGACAACGTCGACCCATACCCGAAGCTCTTCCAGTCGATCCAGGCAGACCTCGCGGCGGTGGGCATCAAGGCGAGCCTCAAGATCATGGCCAACTCGACCTTCCAGAGCTACGTGTCGACGCCGCACACCGCGTCCATCGCGCGTTATCTTTGGTTCATGGACTTCCCCGATCCCTCGGACTGGATCGCTCCATTGTTCAGCAAGAGCGCAGCCGTCGCCGGTGGCACCAACAACAGCTTCTGGTGGAGCCCGCAGCTCGAACAGCTGCTCAAGGAGGCCTCGCCGATGACCGATCCGGCCGCTCGGCCGGCCAAGTACGAAGAGATGCAGGCGGTGATCATGGACCAGGCGCCCTACGTCACCCTGTACTCACCGGTCATGACGAGATGAGCTCCAAGCGCGTCGCCGGGTTTTACCTGCACGAGGTGTACACCTACGACCCCGTGCACTACTGGCTGAAGTAGAAGGTCGCCGTAGGGCCCCGGCAGGAATGTCGCGCTGCCGGGGCCTCACGCGCGAAAGCTGCCGGCCACGCGACGCTCATCACCGGGCACCGCCCGCTTGTCCTAGGGCGAGGCCTCGGGCGCACGGGTGTGGTTGGCTTTCGATGAGGCGGGCATGCTCCTCTTCAAAGCCTGCGCGGCGGTTGTGCGCGGGTAGTCCAGAACGAGGAGTCACGATGGCCGTTCTCAGAGGCACAGTCGAAGCAGATGTGCCGATCGCGTTCGCCGACAAGGAGTGGACCGAGTTCGTGTTCCGCTCGCTGTACGGCAACTATGCAAAGGGCTTCGAGGACGTGGCCGCCTCAGTCAACGAGACCGACGCCGATTCCGGCACGGTGACCTTCGAGACCGAGGGCGACCGCTTGGTCAAGGTCTCGATCGAGGTCGAGTACACGCCGCATAGCGGCGGCGACCCGACCGTAGAGGTTGCCCACGCACAAGCACAGCTTGAGCGTGACCTCGAGAAGTATCGCGTCTTCCTGTTGCGGCGCTGCGAGCAGGAGACCTGTCGCCCGGACTAGGGCGTCTCCGCACGTCATCGCCGTTCAGGCCAGTTCAGTCACGATCCAGCCCTTGCGAGCTATTCGCGGGCGGCCGGTCGACCGCACGAACAATCGGCTATCGTCTGGCAGGACGCCTCCGGGCTGAACGCGCCGGCCTTCGCCAGCCGTCTGCCTGACGGCCACACGCTGATCGCCGACGGCGGCAACAACCGCGTCGTCGAGGTCGACATGAGCGGCACGACGGTGTGGTCCTACGACACGTCGGCGCGCCCCGGCAGCGTGACCTCGCCGGCGCCCTCGCAGGCCGTGCGCCTGAAGAACGGGGACACGCTGATCAGCGATCAGTTCAACCATCAGGTCATCGAAGTGACGCAGGCCGGCGACATCCTCTGGAGCTACGGCCAGATCGGCGTGCCCGGCAACGCAGCGGGGATCTCAACGCACCCTACGGCGCCAAGGTCATCGGTGACTACACCGGGCTCACGCCTCCGACGGGGTTCTGACCCCGGCACGACTCACAGCCGCGCGTGAGAGGCGCGCGTGACCCTATGGAGGCTGGCGGCGGCAAGTCCGAGCTGCCGCCAGCCTCTGCTTGTACGGGTCCGCGACCGTGCAGACGTAGACCACTCGCAGGCTCGAGTGTCACGCCTGTCCGGTAGACTGGGCGCGCCGTCGTCATCGATGCCACGGGGCGTCCCCGGACCTCTCGTGCGAGCGCGAAGGAGTGTGCCACAGTGATCACAACGCCTGTCGTCAACGCCTTCAACGAGTGGGACCCGCTCGAGGAGATCATCGTCGGCGTCGTCGAGGACGCCCTGATCCCGCCGTGGGAGACGATCTCGCCGGCCGTGGTCCACGACAAGACGCAGTGGGAGTTCTTCAGGACCGAAGGCGGCAAGCGCTGGCCAGCGGAGATGCTGAAGAAGGCCGAGGCCGACATCGAGGCCTTCGTCCACATCCTCGAGGCTGAGGGGGTCACCGTGCGCCGGCCCGAGCGTTTCGCCTGGGACCAGCCCATCGCCGCCCCCGGCTGGTCCCTGCCCAGCTCGTGCTACGCGCTCATGCCGCGCGACGTGCTGCTGGTGATCGGCGACCAGATCATCGAGGCGCCGATGGGCTGGCGCAGCCGCCACTTCGAGCACCACGCCTACAAGAGCCTGTGCAAGGAGTACTTCCGCGCAGGGGCGCGCTGGATCTCCGCCCCGCGCCCCGAGCTCTCCGACGCCAGCTACGAGCCGGATTTCGTGGCGATGGAAGAGGGCGAGCCGCAGCGCACGATCCTCACCGACTACGAGCCCCTGTTCGACGCGGCCGACGCCATCAAGTGCGGCCGCGACCTCTTCATCGCCCAGTCGAGCTGCTGCAACAGCTTTGGCATCGAGTGGCTGCGCCGTCACCTCGCCCCGGACGTTCGCATCCACGAGGTCGAGGTCTACGACACGCACCCCATGCACATCGACGCCACCTTCTCGCCGCTGGCTCCCGGCAAGCTGCTCGGTCACCCCACGCGCTGCGCCAAGGTGCCCGACCTGTTCGAGAAGGCCGGCTGGGACATCCTCGTGTGCCCCGAGCCGGACATGCCGCTCACGCATCCGATGTACAACTGCTCGCGCTGGATCAGCATGAACGTGGTGATGCTCGACGAGGAGCGCGTGATCGTCTCCAAGGGCGAGGAACGCCTGATCAGCGCCTTCAAGACGTGGGGCTTCACGCCCATCGAGTGTCCGTTCTACGACTTCGAGACCATCGGCGGCGGCTTTCACTGCGCCAGCGTGGACGTCCGTCGGCGGGGCGCGCTGCAGTCGTATCTGTGACGGAGGCGCGGCCGGCCGTCAGGCGGAGACGCGCACGGCCGGACGCCGGCCGTAGATCAGCACGAGCACGAGGCCGCTGACGGCGCTGGCGACGGAGAGCCATTGCGGCTGCGTCAGATGCAGGAACCAGATGGGGTTGCGGCGCACGAACTCGACCAGGAAGCGCTCGACGCCAGAGAGGATCAAGAACCAGCCGAAGGTCCACCAGCCCGACTTGTCGTAGCGCGTGGCCAGGCGCCAGAGGATCCAGGTGACGAAGCTCATGGCGATGATCTCGTAGATGGGCGTGGGCTGAACGCGCACCCCCGGCGGGGTGGGGACGGTGCCGTGCGGATAGCCCATCGCCCACGGCAGGCCGGAGACCTTGCCGTAGTCGCCGTCGCCGGCGAGCTGGCAGCCGATGCGGCCGATGGCGTATCCCAGGGCGACCGCCGGCGCCATGGCGTTGGCGACGATGTCCAGCGGGATGCGGCGCGCGAGCGTCCAGCCGACCACGCCGAGGAAGCCGCCGATGAGGCCGCCGTACCACACGAACCCGATGCCGCCGAAGGCGGTGCCCCAGAAGTCGGCCTTGACCGCGGCGTAGTTCTCGACCAGGTAGTAGATGCGCGCGCCGATGAAGCCGCCGAGACCGGCGGCCACGATGAGCTCGTAAGCGACGTCCGCGCTCACCCCGCGGCGCCGGATCAGCGGCCGCACGATGAGCAGGCCGGGCACGATGAGCGCCAGGGCGGCCATGAGGCCGAAGCTGTAGAGCTTGTAGCCGCCGATCTGGAAGAGGACGGGGCGCATCAGCGCTTCACGTTGACGTAGCCGCGGTCGCCCTTGATCTTCACGGTGGTGCCCAAGGCGGCGGACATGCTCTTGACGCGCTGCAGGATGCTCAGGCCGGTGGAGCCCGTGGCTACCGTCGGGATGCCCGAGCTGCTGATCTGCACGGGGACGAGCTGGGCGTTGATGCTGTGCGGCGTCACCCTGGTCTTCACCAGCATAGTCTGTGCGGTCTCCCCCGAGAACCCGCTGAACACGAGGTTGCCGAGGCTGTAACAGATGAGCCCGCCGTGATAGGTCTGCACGCCGTCCAGCAGGTGGGGGTGATGAGCAAAGACGATGTCGGCGCCGGCGTCGATGGCGGCCTTACCTTCGCTCGATTCGAGGTAGCTTGGCGCCCGCTTGTACTCGAAATTCCAGTGCCAGGCCACGAAAACGTAGTCGGCCTTCTTCGTGGCGGCGCGGATAGCCGTCGTGACCGCGCCGAGGTCCGCGCGGCCGGGGGACGTCCCGGGGCTGGTGGACGTCGCCGGGTAGCCGACAGGGAGCACGTCGCTGAACCCGAGAAACGCCGCCGTGGCGCCATCGGTCTTCAGCACGGCGCCGGCCTGAGCAGTCTTGAGGTTCCTGCCGGCGCCGACCACGGTGATCCCGGCCTTCTTGCAGTACGCGAAGCTGTCCAGAAGGCCGCTGTCGCCCATGTCGCCGGCATGGTTATTGGCCATGGTCACCACGTTGATGCCGCTCTTGCCCATGGCCGGCGCGAGGGCCGGGTTGCCCTTGATGACGACGTCCTTCCAGCCTTGCGGGTCGCCGCCATTGGTGAGTGGCGACTCGAGATTGACGAAGCCGAAGTCGCTCGACTTGAAGAAGGGGGCGATGCTGCGGAAGAGACCGCTGCCCATACTGCCGACGACGCCGCTGACGCCGAAGCCGCCGATCACGTCGCCGCCTGCGGTGACGGTCACTGGCGCCGGTCCAGCCGGAGGGGTGGGGGTCGGCGAGGAGCTCGGCGTGACGGTGGGGGCGGTCGTGGGCGCGCTCGAGGCGGCGGCCATCGGCTGCGGGACCGCCGTACTCGCCGTGGCGCTCGAACCGTCACTGAAAGGAC
>Ga0209014_10002781_pt1 | contig 10122 bp, 9 predicted proteins | sample BarGraNGADG00212_FD_184491 | JGI IMG/M metagenome (GOLD analysis project Ga0209014, IMG submission 184491) | Arctic peat soil microbial communities from Barrow, Alaska - Barrow Graham LP Ref core NGADG0002-212 (SPAdes) (version 2) | ecosystem: Environmental > Terrestrial > Soil > Wetlands > Peat... | reverse complement strand
TCTTTGCGGGGCTTCCGCTGGGGCGGTGCACCCAGGACGTCGGAGATCTTCGACATGTCCGGGACATCCAAACCTGCCGGCATGCCCAGGTCTCGTTGGATCCGTTTCACCGCGCCGGTCTTGTCAGGGGTGACGAAGCTGACGACCACTCCGGTGGCTCCGGCCCGGGCAGTGCGGCCCGAGCGGTGCACGTAGTCCTTGGAGTCCGTCGGAGGATCGAAGTGGACCACCGCGTTCACCCCGTCGACGTGGATCCCACGAGCGGCCACGTCGGTGGCGACCAACGCATCGACCGAACCCTGGATAAATGACTCGAGCGCCCGCTCCCGTTGCTTTTGGCTCCGGTCGCCGTGAATGGCGGCAGCCCGAACGCCTCGTTGATCGAGCTGACGAGCGATCCGATCCGTACTGTGCTTGGTCCGGCAGAACACGATGGTCGGGCCCGAGGCCGCGGCTATCGATGCTGTCGTCTCGACCCGATCGCCCGACGACACTCTCCAAAAGAGATGCACAGCTTCGCTGGCATCCTCTTCGGCTTCGAGTTCGTGTCGTACAGGATCCTTTTGATACCGCTTCACCAGGACATCGATGTCCCCGTCCAGGGTGGCCGAAAAGAGGAGCGTCTGACGGGAGCTGGGGGTCTTGTCGAGTAGCCGACGCACATCGGGGAGAAACCCCATGTCCGCCATCCGGTCCGCCTCGTCGATCACCACTATCTCAATGGCATCTAGACGGATGCTGCCCCGCTCGATCAGGTCGCCCAAACGACCCGGGCACGCCACCGCGATGTCGACGCCGCGGGAGAGGGACTTGAGCTGGGGCCCGTAGCCGACACCGCCGTAGAACGTCTCCACCCGGAGGTTCCGGGAGGTGCAGAGGGTGGCCAGTTCCGAGGCAACCTGGGAACAGAGCTCACGGGTCGGGGTAAGGACGAGCATCCGGGGATGCTTCGGACGGGCTGGTTTCCCGGTCAGACGGGCCACGGCTCCAATTCCGAAGGCCAGTGTCTTGCCCGATCCGGTGGGAGCCTTACCGCAGACGTCGCGGCCGGCCATGGCGTCAATGACGGTGGCGGACTGGATGGGAAAGGGCGTGATGATCGAACGCGCTTTCAGCGCGGCGACAATATCCGAGGGCACGCCGAGATCGGCGAACGAAGGTTGGGGCAGGGGCATGGAAGCGCTTTCGTGCGACAGTGGGGGACGACGGGGAGAGACCCCGACCGTGGCCTGTCGCGAAAATAAGGCGCACCAGGACTCCACCAGTGTAGTACCTACCGCCTCGGTGCGAGCGCACGGCCGTGATTCAGCGTGCATCCGGCCGGTTGTGAACCACAGAAGTAGCCAGTCAGAGGGGGATCAGATCCTGCAACTGTCGATTCCTGTGCACGACCGGGCCGAGGCACGACGGTTCTATGTCGACGGGCTGGGGTGTGGGCCAGGACGCGAATTCCCCGGCTGGTGCGATGTTTGGTTCTACGGGATGCAGATCACCTTGCACAAGCGGCCGGACAAGGTGCTGACCGATGAGCAACGAGGTGTGCGCCACTTCGGTATCACCCTCGGAACCGACGAAGTCGACCGGCTCGTGGACCGCGTGAACAAACACGACGTTCGGTGGCTCGCTCCCTTGAGCACCGACTACGCCGGCACGTCGGCCGAGCAACGGAAAGGAAAGATCCTGGATCCGAGTGGCAACGCCATCGAGATCAAGGCGTACATAGATCGGGAAGCCGGCTTCGCCGCGGTGGGCCGTCCGTCCGGTTGACCCCTCGTTTCGCGTTGAGCAGGGCCCGGCCAAACTCGGATTCAGTCGCCGGAAACGCTGATCTGTTCGCGCACGAAGTCGAGCACCGCGGCGGTGCCTGTTCCGAGTTCAGTCCAAGGTTTCCACCCAAGGTGGATGCCGGCTCGACTGGGGTCGAGGCTGTTCCTGAGGAGCTCGCCGGGGCGCAGCGGTGCGTACTCAACCGGAACGCTGACACCGGCTTGGGTCGACAGTTCGCGGAGAAGTTCATTGACCGAGGTCTCTCGACCGGTGCCGATATTGCACACCAGCCCTCCACCTTTGGTCGCCCCGCGCACGAAGGCGTCCACCACATCATCGACATAGACGAAATCGCGGGTCTGCTCCCCGTCCCCGAAGATGGTGATCGGCTGGCCCCGCAGTAGGCGCTTGGCGAAGATCGACACCACTCCCGCCTCACCGTGAGGATCTTGGCGGGGGCCGTACACATTGGCCAGGGCCAGCGCCGCGAATTCCAGCGCGTGCAGCTCCCGGTAGACGACCAGATAGTCGATGGCGGCCTTCTTCGACACGCCGTACGGCGACAAGGGCCGATGTGGGAGCGACTCCTTGACCGGTAGATCGGCAGCATCCGGGTCCCCATAGAGGGTTCCGCCACTGGCCGCGAAGACCACCCGGGTGACGCCGGAAGTGCGAGCTCCTTCAAGAATTCGCAGGGTACCGAGCAGATTGACTTCGGCATCGAAAATCGGTTGCGCAACGGACACCCGGACATCGGCCTGGGCGGCGAGATGAAAGACGACCTCCGGGTGCCGGCGGTTCATCAGGTCCACCACTTCGGACGAGCGGACGTCGAGGTTGTTCACCCGCAGACGATGACCGGCGGTCGCCCGGGACTCCGCCAGATTGGAGAGGGAACCGGTCGAAAGGTCGTCGACAACATCGACGGAGTGGCCTTCGGCAAGCAATCGGTCAACCAGAGTCGAGCCGATGAATCCGGCGCCTCCGGTGACCAGGGTGTGCACCCGTTTAGACCCCGGCCGGTACGCGGCCACCGTCGACGACGGTGCCTGATGCCGTCACGACGCCGGCTCCGATCACCGACAGCGGTTGGATGACACACCGTTGACCAATGGTGGCATCGGGTCCGATGATCGAACCTTCGACAGTTGCCTTGGCGGCGACACGGGCACCGGGAAGCAACACGGACCCCAGTACGGAAGCACCCTCTTCGATCACAGCTCCATGGCCGACCACTGAGCTGTCGACGACGGCGCCTGCGTCGATCATGGTCCCTTTGCCCACCAGCGAACGGGTGACCGAGATGCTCGCCACGTCCACTTCTCCGATGCGCCATACCCCCTCACCCAGGGAGCCGTCTTCGACGGCGTCAGGAGCCGGTGGGATATTGCGCCGGCCGAGCAGTAGATCGGCGTTGGCCCGGAGATAGGCGTCCGGTGTCCCGGTGTCGATCCAATACACCTCCGAGCCCTGGGCATAGAGGGACCCGGCCTCCACCAGTTGCGGGAATGTCTCCCGTTCGATGGACACCCGACGCCCCTCGGGAATGCGTCCGAGCACCGTCGGTTCGAGCACGTAGGTCCCGGCGTTGATCAGATTGGTCGGGATCTCGTCCCGGGGGGGCTTCTCAATGAACGCCTGCACCCTCCCGTCGGGGTCGGTGGGCACCACGCCGAACGCAGAGGGATCGTCCACCGGGGTGAGGCTGATGGTGGCCTCCGACCCGTGCTCCCTATGGAAGGCGATGAGTGCACTGATATCCAGATCGGTGAGGACATCTCCATTCACCACCAAAAAGGTGTCGTCGATCCCGACATGGTCAGCAGCGAATCGGATGGCTCCAGCGGTATCGAGAGGTGTGGGCTCCACCGCATAGGAGAGACGAATGCCGGCGACGGTCCCGTCCGGATAGGCGTTGATGAAGGCATCAGGTCGGTATCCGAGCGAAAGAACCGCCTCGTCGACCCCATGGGCGGCCAAGTGGCCGAGGACCCGTTCGATCATCGGATGCTCCACGATGGGGAGCATCTGCTTCGGAGTGGTCAAGGTCAGAGGACGGAGCCGGGTCCCCTCGCCGCCCACCAGGACGACGGCCCTCACGTGGAGGTTCCGCCAGAGTGCTTCACGGGGCCGGTGCGGTAGTCGGAGTAGTGGCCGGTGCGGTAGTCGGAGTAGTGGCCGGTGCGGTAGTCGGAGTAACCGTCGGCGTGGCCGTGGGCGCGGTGGTCGGGGTGGTGGCTCCCGATTGGACGGCGGTGATCAGGTTGGTGATGGTGGCGGCGGGGGGCTTGGGATCCGAAGCCGTGGCCGGCAGAAATGCCATGGTAATCATCTGGCCGTTGCCGAACTTGAGCGACCCCGGGTTTCCGCTGACCGCGGTGGACTTCTTGGACACATAGTTGGTCCACTCGACCACCGCCACATAGCCCTGCTTGCCGGCATCGGGCGTGCCTTTGGGGCAGGTCGCACCATTACTCATCAATTTCTTCCCCGGGTATCCCAATGTCGAGGAGGTGAGCGTGAGGCCCTTGTACCCGGACACGAACTTGCCCAGGGTGGCGTTGGCTCCCGATTCGGAACTGTTCTTCGGACTGACGACCACCAGGCCGCTCCCGTCTGCCGTCAACCCGGTTTTCGAGGCGTTGGTGCTGGCCGGGAGGTTCGGCTCGATGGTGCCGCACACGTCGATCCCGAGCGCCGCGTGCCAGGTCTCTGTCGTGGTGGGCGCCCCGGTCGCGGTGGTGGACTTATGGGTCATCTGATACCGGCTGTATCCGATCAGGAACAGACCCACCACACAGATGATGATCAGACTGGCGTACCAGTTGATCGGCATCTGACCGCGATAGGTCTTGCCGCCTCCGGTGGACGCAGCCCGCGCCACCCACTTCCCTGTTGCATTGCTGGCCATGATCGGACGACACCCTACAACGTGGCGCCCCACCGGTCGGTCAGCCCCTGGTCAACCGGGCTATCGGTTGGCTTTTTCCCTGAGCCCGGCCAGCATGGCGCGAACCCCGATCCCCACCACCACCAAGGGAAGAAGTGCTCGCCGCCAGCCCATTGTCGACCGCCTGGCGAACCGCAGCAACGAACGATGGTGCTCAATGATCATCCGATAGGGATGCCGGGCGGTGGAGACCCCCTGGAGGTGGGTCACGGCTGCTCTCGGGGCATAGGCGACCTTCCAGTGGGTTCGTCCCAGTCTCCAGCACAGGTCGACGTCCTCGGCATACATGAAGAACAGTTCGTCAAAGCCCCCGACCTGCTCGAACGCCGATCGCCGCACCAAAAAGCAGGCCCCCGACACCCAATCCACCGTTCGCACAGTTTCGAGGTCGAGGGCCAAATCGGACTGTTGATAGGCGCGGGTAAATGGGTTCTGGGGCACAAACTGGCCGAGGAGTGCGTGACCCGCCGCGTCGATCATGGAGGGGAACCGGCGGGCGGAGGGATAGCGCTCGCCTTCCGGCGTCCGGATCAACGGGCCCACCACCGCGGCGGTGGGATCGGTCTGGAGCACCTTGGTCAACTCCATCAGCACGCCCGGCGAGACTGACAGATCGGGGTTGCACACCAGGACGAACTCAGACCTGGTGGCCGCCACCCCGCGATTGGCACCGGCCCCGTAGCCGAGGTTCCGTCCGGGGAGAAGCACCTTGACGTCAGGAAATCGCTGACGCAGTTCGTCCACGGAGCCATCGGTCGAGCCATTGTCGACCACCACCAACTCTGCGGGTCCCTCCGCCCGCAGAGTGGCGACACAACTGGCCAGGACAGAGCCAGACTCGTAGTTGACCACCACCACGGCAATCCGGCCCCCACCGTGCTCGGTGAGGCCCCCCGTCACGGGTCGAGCCGGGTAAAGCGGAACTTGATCAGCGCCTTCAATGCCCCGATTCCATCACGCCAGGTGATCTTCTTCCCTTCGGCGATCTCACGTCCGGCATAGGAGATGGGCACTTCGTAGATGCGATACCCTTTCCGCAGGACCTTGGCGGTGATTTCGGGCTCGAAATCGAACCGGTCGGACTTGATGGTGATGCCCGAGATGACCTTCCGATCAAAGAGCTTGTAACAGGTCTCCATGTCCGAGAGCGTGGTGGAATAGAGCACATTGGTCACCAGGGACAGGACGCGGTTGCCGATCCAGTGCGAAGGCAACATATTCATCCGCTCGCCGGTGAATCGACTGCCGTAGACGACCCGTGCCTTTCCTTTCAGGATGGGCTCGAGCAGCTTGGGCCAATCGTCGGGATCGTATTCGAGGTCCGCATCCTGAATGAGGACGAGGTCGCCCCGGACCTCGGCCAACCCGGTGCGGATCGCCGCCCCCTTGCCTTGGTTCACCGAGTGGTTCATCACTTTGACTGTCGAGTCCTCGATGGCGGCCAGCACCTTGTCGGTCCCGTCGGACGATCCGTCGTTGACAACGATGACGTCGACGGTCAAGGGGATGTCGACGGCTCGAATCCGGCGGATCACTTCTGCCACCGTGTTGCGCTCGTTGTAGACGGGAACGATGACCGACAGCGTGGCGTAGACCGGGCCGGTGGCCGCGCCTTCCGCCTGCCCACCATCCATGCGTCCCGTCGGCTCGGCATTACTCACGACTCTGTCTCCCTTTGCATTCCATGTGTCACCCCGGCGTTCCCGTCGTCGCCCCATCGTTCCCGGCGAAAAAAGCGGCAGTGCGGGTCAGGCCTTCCTTGAGACCGGTGGTCGGTTCCCACCCCAAGGCGCTCCTTGCCAACGTGATATCGGGCCGGCGCCGGGTCGGGTCGTCCAAGGGCAGGGGTTGGTGGACGATCGTCGACAGAGAGCCTGTCAGCTCGACGACCGTCTGGGCCAGTTCGAGGACGGTGTACTCGTCAGGATTCCCGATGTTCACAGGTCCGGTGATGTCGGCGTCGAGCAGCGCGACCAACCCGGCGACCTCGTCGTCGACATAACACAGGCTCCGGGTCTGGCTGCCGTCGCCGTACACGGTCAGCGGTTCACCTCGCAGGGCCTGGAGCAGAAAGTTGGATACGACCCGGCCGTCGTCGGGGCGAAGCCGCGGCCCATAGGTATTGAAGATCCGGGCGATGCCGATGTTGGTCCCCCGCTCCCGGTGATGAGCCATGGTGAGCGCCTCGGCGAATCGTTTGGCCTCGTCGTACACGCTGCGAGGCCCCACCGGGTTCACGTTCCCCCAGTACGTCTCGGTCTGGGGATGGATGTCGGGGTCGCCATAGACCTCGCTGGTCGATGCCAACAAGAACCTGGCTTCATGCCGCTCCGCCAGCTCGAGGCCCCGGCGGGTCCCTTCACTCCCGGCCGCCAGGGTTTGCAGCGGTCGGGCCAGGTAGTCGGGTGGCGATGCCGGGCTGGCCAAATGGAGCACGCCGGTGAGCGGGCCCTCGACCGGCACAGAGACGGAGATATCCGCTTCGACCAGGGAAAATGCCGGATGATCTGACAAATGTGTCACATTCGAGCGACGTCCGGTGGAGAAATCGTCCACACAGACCACCTCATCACCGCGACCGAGGAGCCGGTCGCAAAGGTGCGACCCGAGAAACCCGCTTCCACCCATCACCACATAGCGGCCGCTCACCGGCGGCCGATCCCCGTGTAGTCGAATCCAATACGGCGCAGCTGAGCCGGATCAAGCAAGTTGCGGGCATCGACCACCACCGGTGCCACCAGGCGCTCCCGAACCCGGGAGAAATCGAGCCATCGGAACTCGTCCCATTCGGTCAAGACCACCACTGCGGTAGCCCCCTCGCAGGCGGCGTAGGCATCGGAGAAGGCACGGACCGAATCATCGAGGGTGGCAACCGTGCCACCGGCCTCGGAGCGGCTCAGCTCCTCCACCGGGGCCGACGACTTTCCCGACGGAATCTTCACCGTGGGGTCGAACGCCTGGACGGTGGCTCCCTCGGCAACCAGGCGTTTTATGATCTCGACCGACGGCGAGTTTCGCAGGTCGTCGGTTCCGGCCTTGAAGGTCAGACCCCACACCGCGATCACGGCACCGGCCAGGTCACCCCCGGTCGGCGTTAGCGCATCGACAGACGCAGAAGTGGCCCGGGCCACTGCCCGTTTCACTTTGTCGACCACCCGGGCGAACTGCTCTTCATTGGTAGAAATGGCGCCGCGAAGGAAGGAGAAATCGTATCCGGCCTGTTCAGCGATACGGACGAGGGCGCGGGTGTCCTTGGGTAGGCAACTCCCTCCCCAGCCGGGGCCCGGCCGGAGGAACTCGAACCCGATCCGCTTGTCATAGCCGAGCCCGAGGATGACGTCGCGTACGTCAGCCCCGACGGCTTCACACAGGCCGGCTACCGCATTGACGAAACTGAGCTTGGTGGCCAAAAACGCGTTGGCAGCGTATTTGATGGTCTCCGCGGTGGCGGCATCGGTGATGAGGAGGGGGGCATGAGTCCCGGCGAAAAGCTCCCCGACCCGGGCGGCGGCAGCCTGATCGGCGGCGCCGACCACAATGCGCTCAGGGTGGAGGCTGTCCGCCACCGCGGTCCCTTCCCGCAGGAACTCGGGGTTCGACACCACGGTGATGTCATGCCGGCCGAGCACCCGCTCGACCACCAGCGTCGAACCTACCGGAACCGTTGACTTGTTGACGATGATGGTGCCGGGGGCCAGGTGTGGTGCGATCTCTTTGGCCACAGATTCCACAAAGGAAAGGTCGGCCGAGCCGTCTTCACGCTGAGGCGTCGGAACGCAGAGGAAGACGAACTCGGCGTCAGCCACCGCACTGGTCGCACCTACCACGAAATCCAATCGTCCGGCGGCTTGACCCTCTCGCACCAGATCCTCGAGGTGAGCCTCGACGATCGGCACGTTGCCCTTTCGGAGTAGCGCAATCTTGTCAGGATCGGCATCGCCACAGGTCACCCGGTGACCGAGGTGGGCAAGGGTGGCGGCAGTGGGAAGCCCGACGTAACCCACCCCGATGACGGCAATGGCATGTCCATGGCCGTGGGGCAGAACCCGGACGGCAGCACCTCTTTGACCAAAGTAGGCACCCGGGCTGCCGGCTTCGGGATCACCCTTTCCTCGGCCTCCGGTTGCCCCGAATACCCCGCTTCTGCCTGACTCCTTCATCTTGTTCCCATCGTCAGCCTGTGCCTTCATCGGTACTTCCAGTCGCACGATCCCATTGCTTCGGCGTCATCGTCCATATCGTCGATCAGCCGCGTTCCGCCACCGCCGGAAGCACCCCGACCAGACGGGTCAGCGATTCGGTCCACTTCGGCAGCAGGGCCAGCCCCGACAAACGCAGTGCGGCGTTGTCCAGCCTCGAGTTGGCCGGGCGGGGGGCGGGTCGGGGCGGGTCGAGATCTCCGGTGGCGATCGGCTCTACCCGCTCAGGGTCGAGCCCGGCCGCAGACAGCGTGGCCCGGGCGAACCCGAACCAGGTTGTCTCGCCCTGGTTGGTGACGTGGAACGTCCCCGGACGGCGGTCGAGTGCCAGCCCCACAATGGTGGAGGCCAGATCGGCGGTGAAGGTCGGTGTCCCGTGCTGATCATCCACGAATCGTAGAGGGCCATCTCCGGGGCCGGTGGCCAGCCGAAGCACCGTCTTGACCATGTTCGCCCCATGGGCGCCACTCACCCAGGCGGTGCGGACCACGGTGGCGTCGCCACCGCTGACGGCTGCCACCTCGTGCTCACCGCCCAGCTTGCTCCGCCCGTAGACGGACTGTGGATTGGTGGCGTCCCACTCCACATAGGGCCGGTCCAGGGTCCCGTCGAAGACATAGTCGGTGGAGACATAGAGGATGTGGGCGCCCACCCGACGGGATGCCTCGGCCACATGACGGGTACCCATAGTGTTGACCGCGAACGCGGTATCGGGGTCTGACTCGCACGCGTCCACCGCGGTGAACGCTCCACCATGGATGACGATATTGGGCCGGAATGACTCGAACGCCTCCCCCACTGCCGTCCGATTGACCACGTCAAGCGTGTCGATGTCCGTGGAGAGTATGTCGATGTCATCGGCGCCGTGTCCGGCCGGCAGCGCCCCGCCGTCGGGCATCGCTCCAGCTAAGACATCCCGAACATCGCGACCCAGCTGGCCGTTTCCACCGGTCACCAGCACCCGGAGCCGGGAGCTCACGACCCTGAGCCGGGGCCGCCCGTGCTCGGGCCCACCCACGCTCCTTCGAGCACGGGCGCCCGGTCGATCAATGGCTCCCACCACGACCGGTGATCGGCGTACCAGCCGACGGTGGCGGCCAGGCCTTCCGCGAAGGGAACGGTCGGCTCCCAGCCCAGTTCGGTGCGGATCTTCGACGAATCGAGCAGGTAACGGCGATCGTGGCCGGGTCGGTCGGGCACGATCTC
>Ga0209014_10002780_pt1 | contig 10123 bp, 11 predicted proteins | sample BarGraNGADG00212_FD_184491 | JGI IMG/M metagenome (GOLD analysis project Ga0209014, IMG submission 184491) | Arctic peat soil microbial communities from Barrow, Alaska - Barrow Graham LP Ref core NGADG0002-212 (SPAdes) (version 2) | ecosystem: Environmental > Terrestrial > Soil > Wetlands >... | reverse complement strand
CAAGATCACGAGCGTGCAATGCGCGAACCGCGTTCAATTGCTCCATGAGAGGCGCGACCATCGACTCGGCGAGGACGGTCATGCGATCCTTGTCACCTTTTCCGCCACGCACGGTGATGATTCGCTCCGCAACGTCCACGTCCTTCACGCGCAGAGCGATACCCTCACCAATGCGAAGACCGGATCCGTAGAGCATCCTCGCGATCAATCGCGACACGCCACGCATGTGGGCGATCACGATGGCAACCTCAGCGCGGGTCAGCACTTCGGGTAAACGATGCGGACGCTTCGCCCGAATGACGTCGTCGCCGATGGCTAACGGCAAACCGAGCACGTCGTTGTACAGGAACTGAAGCGCCGCCAACGCCTGATTCTGGGTCGCGGCAGCAACGTGCCCCTCTACCGCAAGCGCCGTGAGAAACCCGCCGACCTCGCGCTCGCCCATCTCTCGGGGGTGGCGCCGTCCATGGTGCACGATGTAGCGTCGGATCCAGCCGACATACGCCTGTTCCGTCGCTCGGCTGAGGTGCCGAGTCCGCATCCTCGCCCGCACGGCGTTTAGCAGCTTCATCCCGGTACGATCGCAACCTCTCGCGACTTGCGCGTCATCATACCGCCGCAGGCGAGGTCACTCCATTGCGCGATCGCAAGAGTCCCCCTGATGTGGATGAGGCCCAGCGCAGAGCGCCGGGCCTCATCCGTCACCTGTGGGCGATCGGGTGCGTCATCCGCACTCGCTGAACCCGCACACATGACACTTCACGCACCCCTCCGCATACTCGAGCTGCGACCCGCAATCCGAGTAAGTCCCCATGAACGCTTTCGGGTATTTACTTTACTTCTCGGTACGCCACTCTTTCATCGCCTGCTCGCCCGGCCGGTCGATGTGTACTTTACCGTCGACTCTCGTCACCCAGCTTACAGGAATGAAGTGGTGCTTACCCGTCTTGTCCTTCTTGAGCTTGATGCTGTCCTGTCCCTCCATGTGGTCGACGACCGCAAACTGCCCGTCCTTCGAGCAAACGACCGGCATATCGGGCTTGATTTGTTGAACATTGATCATGGGTTTCTCCTTTTGAGTTTGAGATTAATTGGTTTGGCAGCGAAGACTGCATTACGCGTGCCCGGTAAACGATGATCAATCGGACATTCCAGCACTCCGTCTTTCCCCGTGATCTCGGCGCCGCGCGCTATCTGGATCTTTTCATCGTTGGCGGCGTCTCGGCCGTGTTGGCAATCAGGTTCATTCTCCGAATTACCGGCTATCCAAGTCTGGGCGGCGCGAGATTTCACATCGCCCACATGCTTTGGGGAGGCCTCTTGATGGCGGCGGCGCTGCTCGTCTGCCTTTCATTCCTCGGCAACCGAGCCCGGCTCTGGGCGGCACTCCTCGGCGGAATCGGATTCGGAACGTTCATCGACGAAATCGGCAAGTTCATCACGCGCGACAACAACTATTTCTATCAGCCATCGATCGCGCTCATCTACATTACGTTCGTCCTCATCTATCTCGCCTTTCGGGATCTTCAGATACGCCGCGGCATCGGCAGGGACGAATATCTCGTCAATGCCATCCACGACCTGGAAGAGGCCGTCATCAATGGTCTCCAGCCAGAGCAACGCGACAGAGCGCTGCGGTATCTCGGGGCAATCGCCGAGAAGGACGACATGACATTGGGATTGGCGGCACTCATCGAGCGCGCGAGCGTTCAGCCGGCGACCAATGGATTGCCGCACCGCATTCGCCGGTACATCGTGGCGGGCTACGAGGCTGTGCTCGCTCGATCGAATCGGTTCGGCGGGCTCATCTCGCTTTTCGTTCTACAGCTCGTGGTCAACGCTGGTACGGTCGCGCTGATCGTCGCGAGATACTTGTCGGCGGGAATCGTCGCGGAAGCCTCCGGCCAACGGAGCGGGATTGTCGGCATCCTTCCCATTTCGGATTGGCTACTGATCGGATCGACGCTCATCCCGTCCATTTTCGTTGTCGTCGCCGTGTTCGCGCTTCGCCGGTCGAGGATGACGGGCCTGCACTTCTTTCACCGGGCCGTGCTGCTCTCGATCTGCTTCACCGAGGTATTCATGTTCTACCGGAGCCAAGCCGCCGCATTGGTGGTCCTGGCGTTCAATCTCTTCGCGTGGGCTTGCGTCAATGTTGTAATCACGCGTGAGTCGCGGGCCGGTCAAAGACCGGCCATGACTCGCATTTGAGCCCTACAGGTTACAGCTTGGAGTGTGTTCCGACTTGGTGAAGCCCTTCCCCCGATCCTGCTGTATCTGATTTTGCAGGGTGTCCATTCTGCGGCGCCCCGCCAATCGCGGCCGCCTAGAGCTCACGTCGATGGAGGTGTGGTCGAAGGGAGCTATTACGACGCTCGATCAACCGACGCGGTGTTCAAGGGAATCCCCTTCGCCGCGCCGCCAGTCGGCGAGCTCCGCTGGAAGCCGCCAGCATCTGTCCCGGCGTGGCGGGGCATTCGGGATGCAAAACAATTCCCATCTATTTGCCCGCAACGGCTCAACTCTCCCGAATACTACGCCGGCATCTCGGCGCGAGTCGGGGGTCGGCTTCCGCCACAGAGACCGCTGACGACCAGCGAGGATTGCCTCTACCTCAGCATCTGGACCTCCAATTTCGGCAGCGCTGACCGCCGCCCGGTGATGGTGTGGATCCATGGTGGAGGCAACAACGGCGGCTGGGGAACCCAGGGTACCGACAACGGCGAGTTTCTGGCTCGCCAAGGCGTGGTCCTGGTGATGATCGAGTATCGCGTCGGCGCGCTCGGCTTCATCGCCGATTCGGCGCTCACGGCGGAATCGCCCCACCACTCGTCGGGCAACTACGGGCTGCTCGATCAGATCGCGGCGCTTCGCTGGGTGCAGCGAAACATCGCCGCGTTCGGGGGTGATCCCACGCGCGTCACAGCGTTCGGTCAGTCGTCGGGCGCGCTCGACGTCACCTGCCTGATGATGTCGCCGTTGGCGCGCGGATTATTCCAGCGCGCGATCTCGGAGAGTGGGGTTTGTACGGGACCATTTGCTGCGCTGAAGGAGCCCGTCACCAGCTTCAGCGAACACCCAGCGGCACAAGAGAGCGGCAGACAACTGGCCAAGGCGCTCGGCATCACCGGAACGACTGACGTTCTCGGGGCAATGCGCGCCAGGAGCGCGGACGAGATACTCGCTGCGATGTCGCGCGACCCCGGCATTGCGCACGAGGTGATCGTCGACGGATGGGTAATCCCGGAGCAGCCCGACAGGGTACTGGCGGAAGGCCGGCAGCTCAGCGTGCCGTTCATTGTTGGCAGCAACCGCGACGAGTTCCGTACGCTCGCGGGCGCGTTTCCGGTACCGTCGATGGCAGGATACTCCGAGCAGTTATTGAGCGCATTGGGCAGCAGCGCTCCCCTTCGCGCGTTCGTTCCGCGTCTGCTCGACGCATACCCGGCGTCCGACACTGTCGAGGCCGAGCGAAGGCTATTCGAGGTGAACAACGACGGGTTTGGCGCGCCCGCCCGCTACTTCGCGCGAGCGATGACGAAGGCGGGGCAGCGCAACGTGTACTTCTACTACTTCACTCACGTCGTTCCCACACCCGGCGGCCAAGCGCTCGGCGCTTTCCATACTGGTGAAATCCCGTTCGTGTTCGGCAGTGACATGGGTTGGCCGAATGGTCCGTACGATCTGGCGCTGAGGAACGCGATCAGCGGGTATTGGGTTCAGTTCGCGGCGACAGGGAATCCGAACCGGCGTGGCCTGCCGGGGTGGCCGAGGTACGAGCCTGCGTCCGATCGATATCTCGAGCTGGGCGACACGATCCGCGTCGGCAGTCGACTGCGACAGCGGCAGTATGATTTGCTGGATGACGCCCAGGCGGCGCTCGACGCGCGCTCCAGATGACTGGTTTCCGGCCCATCTTCCGTCTCATCGGCTGCGTTGCGCTCGCAGCGTGCGGTAACGCGCCGACGACGCGTGCGCCTGAAGAACACAGTGCGGCGGCCACGCCCCCGACAAAGCACGTTGCCTCCGTCCATGACTGGACCCGATTTGGTTGGGACGCCGGCCGCTCCAGCGCGTCCACCAGCGTCTTGGCAAGCGCGATATACCGCGTCCGCGTGCGCACGAGCGCGTCGCGCACCGCGAGCTCGGCCCGCACATGGCGCCGCGCCTCGGAGAGCCGATACGCGGGACGCCACGCTCCCGTCTCGCACGCGTCCATCAGGGTGCGCGCATCGCGCTTGTCGGTCTTGGTGCGCCGCGACCGATTGGCATACATCGGCGCGTAGTTCGGGTCCGCCACGATCACGTCGTGACCGAGCGACTCCAGGTGGCGCGCCACCCACTCGCGCTCCGTGCTCGCCACGAGCAGAATACGCGCGCGCGGCCGCGCGCCCAACACGGCGGTGAACCGCTCCCGGCTCGTCGCGATGCGACGGTCGGTGATCGTGCCGTCGTCCGCTGTGCTTGACAGCTGACTCTCGCGTTTGTGCAACGGCCGAACTGAAGTACCGTGTATTACCACATAAGTACTGCGTACCCGGTACCATGTACTCTGGACTGGCATAATTGCCAAGAAGAGCCATCGCTGAGCTCCGTGCCCGATAACGCCGAGGGCCGACTTTGGCTCGTATCCGCATCCAGCGGGTCGATGGCTCTTCTTGGGTCGAATGCCAGTCTCACGTACTTCGTACAGGGTACCCCGTCGCAATGAACGCGCACGTCCAATCATCGCGGTCGCTACAGCCTAGTCGAGATCCCCCAACAAATCTTCGAGCGCCTCGCCCACTTCGGGCGTCCTGCCTTCGAACAGATGGCTCGCGCCCTCAATGACGGCAATCTCCTTCGGCTCCTTGAGCTTCGCATAGAACGCCCAGACATCCTTGAGTGAGCACCACTCGTCGAGACTGCCTGGCACAAAGAATTTCGGCTTCGTGGTCTCGAGTGTCTGCGCAAACGTGTAGCGAGCAACCGGCGGCGCTATGCCGATCAGCACGGCGACGCGGGGATCGGCCGCGCCGGCCTCCAGCGCACTCCAGGACCCGAACGAGAAGCCGCCGGCCCACAGGGGCACGTCGGGATGCTGCTCCTGCATGAAGTCGAGGGCGGCGCGATAGTCCTCGGACTCGCCGCGGCCATTGTCGAACGCGCCCTCGCTTCGGCCGACACCGCGAAAGTTGAACCGCAAGACCGCGCATCTAATCTGTCGCAGCCCCTGGCGCCCTGATAGACAGCCTTCGTGTGCATCGTCCCGCCCTGCGTGGGCAGCGGATGCGCGAAGACGACGGCGGCGCGGAGACCCGGAGGATCGGAGGTGCCGGAATTCCCGAGTTCTGGTTCGTCGAGCAGGCCCTCGAGCACGCCGGCGGGGCCGGGAAACGTCACAGTCATGCCTGTTGCCGTGATATCTCGTCGATAAACGTTCCCACAAGTTTCGCAAACGCGTCGGGCGTCGACACCAGTCCAATATGCCCGGTATGCGGGAGGATGACATGCCGCGCGCCCGAGATCAGGGTGAGGTACTCGAGCGTGCTGGCCTGCGCGACGACGCGATCGAGATGCGCTTCGCCGGTGATGACGAGTGTGGGCGCCGTGATGCGCGCGAAGTCGGCGGCCAGATCCTCGGCCTTCCAGGCGCGCACCCAGGCGGCCATGCGCGACGGCGATGCCGGAAAGCGAACGGCGTGGCCAAGATGCCGCACGAGGAACTCGAGCCGCCCGGGCCAGGTGTCGTGCGAGGCGATCACTTCCGGCATGAGGCGGGACACGGCGTCGAGCGCGAACGAGGGCGCGGACAGGAGCGGGCGCCGCAAGTACCCCGTCTGCCGTCGGTCGGGTTCCCATCGTGGCGAGGGCGCGGACGCCAGCACGAGCGACGTCACGCGCGCGGGTTGTCGCGCGGCGTAGCGCGCGGCAATCACGCCGCCGAGCGAGACGCCGACCAGCGTGGCCGCCGACAGCCCGGCTCGATCGAGCATGCGATTGAGGAAGCCCTGAAAGAGGTCCTCCGTGTCCGCCTCGTGCAGGGAAAAACTCAACACCCGGTGCGAGGCGCTCAGCGCCTCAACGGCGGGCAGCATCCACTCCCACCTTCCCTGAATACCGGGAATCAGGACGATCGGCGCTCCGCGGCCTCTATCGATCACCGCGGCGACCTTCAAGAGCTTTGCCCTCTGGCCTTTGCCCTGACATGGTCAGTTCCTAAGTGTCTTACCCGTCCGCAACGTATACCCAATTCGCTCGAGCGTCTTGGGCTCGCCGCAGAGACTCAAAAAAGCTTCGCGTTCCAATTCGAGCAGGTACTGTTCGGTCACCGTCGTCCGGTGGGGAAGGTCGCCGCCCGCGAGGATCCAGGCCAGCTTGCGGCCGATGAGCGCCTTGTGATCGGTGACGCAGCCTGCGTGCCATGCCAGGTGCACGCCGAGCGAGAGGGTCGCCATCGTGTCCGCGCCGCCGACGGCCACATCTAATGCTACAGACGCGCGCCGCCGGCGGCAGTCCGGCTGGTGCGGTGGTTTTGTCAGGGATACGCTGACGCCCCGCCTCGCCCAAGTCCGCAATCTTTCTCCCGGATGCGCCATTCAATGAACGAGGAGATGACACATGACCACCCCAGCAGCCGTCGCGCACGAGTTGAGCGCGCTCGAAGCGATCTACCAGCGCCGCGCGGTCCGGAGCTACCTGCCTGATCCGATCGTTGAACCAACCATCAACCGACTGCTCGATGCGGCGGTCCACGCTCCGACGGCGATGCACCTCGAGCCGTGGTCTTTCGTGGTGGTCCAGGATCGAGCCGTGCTCCAGCGGCTGTCGAACCGCGCCAAGGCGATGATGGTGGCGGAAGCGACGGCGCATCGTGATCTGCTGCGCGCGCCGGGCGCCACGCCCGACGGCCGTCACCTCGCCATGCTCGAAGATCCGAAGTTCAACATCTTCTACGACGCGGGCACGCTCATCGTGATCTGTGGCAAGCCGCTCGGCCAATTCGTCACGGCCGATTGCTGGCTCGCCGTGGAGAATCTCATGCTCGCCGCGTGCGCGCTCGGACTCGGCACCTGCTGCATCGGATTCGCGCTGCCCGCGCTCCACAGCGACGAGGTGAAACGCGAGCTCGGCATTCCCGCTGGTACGGACGCCGTCTCGGCGGTCATCGTTGGCGTGCCCCGAGGTGACACGCCCGTCGTTCCGCGGAAGTCTCCCGAAATCCTGCGGTGGTTACGTCCGGCGGAACACTGACCACTCACCACGCGCTTGCGCGAATACCGAGCCGATATGCGAGTTGGTTGACAACGATGTCGCCAACAAAGCTCGCGGCGAGGATGATGGCGACATCCGCCCACGAGAACTTGACCGCTGGCGCGATCAGGATGAGAGCGCCGATCACGAAGTCCAGTTGGTCCGCTGGCACCCAGCGGTTTCCCGGCGCGATGCCGCGGCGCCGTTTCAGAAAACTCTTCGCGGCATCGCCGCCCATGGCGCCCACCCCGAGGAGGAGTCCAATCGTTGGCCAACTCGCGTAGTCGATGACGCTGCCCTGCCATTGAATCCGGGACTGGACGAACGCGGCCACGATCGCCACGGTCGTCCCCGCGGCGGCGCCGATCACCGTTTTGTGTGACCCGAGCCATCGTTCACTGATTGGCGGGTTCCAGCCCTTCCAGAATCGCAGGAAGGGAGGCGTCATATTGGCGAGAAAGGCCGGCCCCATCAAGTAAAGCAGCTGTTCAACGCGCCACGACAACGACATTTCTCTACGCGTGACCAGTATCGTGACTGATCGCGTCAGGCGAGCTCGCGCAGGGAGCCGCCGTCGAGTAGCCGTCGAATTGCCGTCGCGACAAGCGGAGCAATCGACACCACGGTCGACTCGAGCCGCGCGGCCGCGGTGCCGCGCGGCTCGATGCTGTCGGTGACGAGCAACTCGCGGACGCCGGCGTCGGCGATCTTGTCGAGCGTGCCGGGAACGAGCACGGCGTGCGTCGCCGCGACGACGTGATTCGTCGCCGCGTGTGGCAGCGACACTCGCGCAGCCGGACCAGCGCCCGCTCGACGGGCTCTTGAGAGTCCGCTTTGCGGAACGATGCCTCCATCGAACCCGCCACCGTCGAATCGGCACCGTGCCGCGTCAGCCCGCTCAATAGCGCCGAGCGCGTCAGCACGCCGACGAGGCTGCCAGCATCGACCACCGGAAAATCGCTCAGGATAGAGTGCTCCTTCGTGACACTCGCTTCGGCCGTCGCTCGAAGCAGCGAAGGAGCTCAGCGGCGAGCAGTATGCCCAGCGGATCATCGCCGGCCTCCTATTGTGAGTGCGAGGAGTTACTTCGAGGCCGTGAGCGATTCACGAACGGCCGTGATGAATTGTGCCGCCCTCACCGGACCATGTTCCCATTTCGCGCTCAACGTCGCGGGCAGACCCGCGGCGATCATCTCGCGCAGTGTTTTCTTCTGATCGAGCTGGGCCTTTGCCCAATCTCGCACCGTGACGAGCATTTGCTTGTACTCGCGGAGTCCGTCGTTGCCCACGGTCGGTCCGCGACCCGGGATGTAGATCATGCGGTCATCCGGACCGAAGTTCGTCACGAAGAAGCCGATGACCTTGATCGTCGAGTCCAGTGAGCCGCCGGCGCGCACGTCGATGCCGGGATAGCCATCCGTCATCAGAAGCGCTCCGAGAAAGACGATGTGCTCTCGCTCGAGGTGGACGATGACGTCGGCGCCGCTCGCGCCACCGGCCTGATGCACGGCATGCGCCTCGTCGCCGGACAACCCGACCTGCACCACTTCGGAGAATCCGATCGCCGGCACCCTGCCCCGGCCGCCGCTATCAGGGCCGGCCTCCTTCGGCGACGCGCTCATCTGCGACCGAAGCGTCTCCTGGGCGAGAACGGTTGCGCCTCCGGAGCCCCAGCCGCCATCGGCAAACCGCGCGACATGATCGGCCGCCGTGGCAACGACGAACTGGACTGGCGGCGCCGCAATCCTGGCGATGAGTTGTCGCGCCTTGAGAACCAGCGATGGGTATTGGCCACCCGTCACAAAGCTCTCTCCAGCGCCCACGCGCACGAGAAGATTCCCCGAGGAATCGGCGATGACGTAGGCGCCCGGCCGGATCTCCGTAACTCCCGGAGCGACTGCTGAACCCCGTTGTGCCAACGCTTGGTTCGCGCGGGTACCAACGAGCATCCCCGTGAGAGCTCCGAGGCTGCCGCAGATCTGCCGCCAACGACGGGCCAGTGACAATAGGCCACCAATGGGCACGTTCGCCTCCGAAATAGTGTTAAGGACCTTCGAGCGTAAGCACCTGAGGGACCACATCGGGAGCCGCAAGCCGCAGGAGCGCGAATCCGACGCCAGCCAGGCCGGTGAACAGCCCAACCGACATAAGGAGAAGCCCATGCGACCAGCAGCGACCCGCACTACGGCACGCGTTCCGTCTACAGTATTTGTCGCGTTCGAACTCGGCAACGCCGAATGGAAGCTCGCGATGACCACCACGGTCGATCAGGCACCACTCGTGCGCACGATGCCGGCACGCGACCTCGCCACGCTCGACACCGAGATCGCGCGGGCGAAGGTCCACTTCGGGTTGCGCGCGAGCGCACCAGTGCAGAGCTGCGATGAAGCCGGCCGTGACGGATTCTGGTTGCATCGCTTGGGGCAGGATCAGCTCCACCGCCTGCAGACGGTGTACGACGAGCGCGTCGCGCGCGACGACGGCCCGTGGCGCCCCGTCGGCGGCGAGGTCACGGACACGTTCCTCGCCTGCGGCATCCTCGCGCACGGCGTCGCGCGCATCCGGTGTGACGCCTGTGCCCACGACTACCGGCTCGCGTTCTCCTGCACGGGTCGGTACGTCTGTCCCAGCTGCCACGCCAAACGCCTCGCCATCTGGGCCCAGTGGCTCGACACCACCCTGCTCGCACCGGTGCCGCACCGGCGAGTCGTGCTCACGATTCCGAAACGGCTCCGCGCCTATTGCCTGTATCGGCGACGCCTGCTCGGCGAGATCGCCCGTGTCGCCGCCCGCACCCTCACCGCCGCGATCCGCACGCTGACCGGTGAGCGTGACCTCGCGGTGGGGATCGTGGCCTGTCTCCAGACGCACGGCTCGCGCGCCAACTGGC
>Ga0209014_10002775_pt1 | contig 10139 bp, 8 predicted proteins | sample BarGraNGADG00212_FD_184491 | JGI IMG/M metagenome (GOLD analysis project Ga0209014, IMG submission 184491) | Arctic peat soil microbial communities from Barrow, Alaska - Barrow Graham LP Ref core NGADG0002-212 (SPAdes) (version 2) | ecosystem: Environmental > Terrestrial > Soil > Wetlands > Peat... | reverse complement strand
GCGATGAGGTGCTGCTCAAACGGACCCTGGACGTATGCCGACGACTTCGGGGCCAGTGCCGGCATCACCGCGCCATCCTGATCACCCTGCAGCTGGAGCACAGGGACGGTGATGAGTGAGTCCAGGCATTGGGCGAACCGTCTGCCGTCGAGTCGCCACTGGCTGCGGACAACCCAGCGGTAGTACTCGGCGGCGGAGTGGGCAACGAACGGAAGAGCCATCGCCTCGGCATACCGCTGGGTCACCTCGCGCGAAGGCCAGTGCCCCTGGGGCGCCGACCATGCGCCCAACAGGCGTGCGACATACGCGGGGCTCTTGCTCATCTGACGCTCGGGCACGAAGGGGCGCTGCAGCCCGGCCAGGTACGCGTTGGCCCTGATCTGGGCGAGGTTGCTCACGGACGCGTGGCGCAGAACCAGTGGATGCGGCATGCCGAGGGCGGCGACCGCGGTGGTCACCTCGGGCTGCATGGTGGGCATGGACCAGGCGATCCAGCCGCCCCAGCCATGCCCGATGATCACTGCGCTGCTCTCTCCGAGGGACCGCACGATGCTCGCGACATCGGCGGCCAGGGTGAACGTGTCGTAGCCGCGGGGCGGTTTGTCGGAGCCGCCGTAGCCCCGCAGGTCGATGGCGGCCACGCGGTAGCCAGCCTCCGCGAGCGCGGTCAGCTGATCGCGCCAGGCCCACCAGAACTGTGGAAAGCCATGCAGGAGAACAACAAGCGGGCCGTCGCCGATCTCGGCGACATGGAAGCGGGCACCGTTTGCGGAGACGAAACGGTGCTCCCACGGCCCTTCGATGAGCACAGAAGAGGCATCGTTGCTCATGTGCGGAGATCTCGCTTCGGTGCGGGTGGTTGTGGTCAATGCGCGAAGGTGTGGTCAACGGTGGCGATGGGGGACATTCAGCTCCTGGCCTTGATGGCGGCGATGGTGTCCTGGGCGCTCTTGATCGTGCGTTCGGGCTTGCCTTTGATGTTGCGGACGCTCTTTATCCCGATGAGCGCCATGATCGCCCCGACCAGAAGAAGAACGCCCGCCACGATGACGAACGAGAGCCACGGAGCCAGCCCCGCCGCGACCAGACCGTACGCCGCCGCGATCACCAGGAGGATCAGTGCCAGGAATGCCAGGAACCCGGCCCCGGCGAACATGGCCCCGCCGGCGCCTGCCTTCTTGGCGTCAGCGCCTATCTCGGCCTTGGCCAACGCGATCTCGCTGCGCATGATGGCCGAGATGTCGTGGGTCGCGTCGGCCACGAGCTGGCCGAGGGTGCGCTCGGTCGCGCCATTCGGACTGGTCATCGAACCTCACCTCCGGTGATGTGTCCCACGACCCTATCCAGTGTCGGGCTCGAACGCGTCCGCGATGCCGGCCGTAGCCGATCAGCTCTTCGGGCACCATGGTCAGTCGACCGGTTCCGGCTCTAGCCTCGGACCATGAGCAACACCATCGCTGACGTCTACACGGACTGCGCCGACGACCCGGCAACGCACGGGCGTGAGGAGCAGGTCTACGACGCCCTGCACGCGATGATCAGCCCGCGTAACGAGGTGCTGAGGTTCTTGCCGCACAGGGAGAGGCGGATGGTCGGCGCTTGGTGTTTCGCGGACCTTTTCGGCCCGACCGACGTGCACGACCAGGCAGGTATGGCGGTCGCCCCCCATCCCCACATGGGGCTTCAGACCGTGAGCTGGCTGGTCCAGGGAACAGTCCTTCACCGGGACAGCATCGGCACCACGGCACTGGTCGAGCCTGGGCGCGTCGCAATCATGAATGCTGGCCGGGGGATTGCGCACTCCGAGAACTCGCCGCCCGATCACGGTCCCGTGTTGCACGGGGTCCAGCTCTGGGTGGCGCTGCCCGAGACCGCCCGCCACCGCGATCACTCGTTCGTCCTGCACGAGGAGGCGCCGATCCGGGACAGCCCCGGTCTGCGGGCCAGGGTCTTCGTCGGCCGGGTGGGCACGACGGTGGCGCCAGCTCAGGGCGTGACGCCGTTGGTGGGCGCTGAAATCTCACCCGAGTCCCCGCAGAGCCGAGCCGGCAGCGTGCCGCTCGACCCGTCATACGAGCATCTGCTGGTGCCCATGGTCGGCATGGTTCGGGTCTGTGGCGCGGACGTCCCGGCTGGTCGGGCGATCTACCTGGGGACCGATCGCGACCGTCTTGATCTCGAGCTCTCCGCCGATGCCCGGGTGTTGCTGCTGGGCGGCACCCCGTTCGAGGAGGAGGTCGTCATGTGGTGGAACTTCGTGGCGCGGTCGCACGAGGAGATCGAGCAGGCGAGGCTGCAGTGGAATGCCGGCGCCGACCCGAGGTTCGGAGAGGTGTCGCACTACCCGGGCCCGGAGCGCCTGAGAGCGCCGGACCTGCCCAACGTGAGGCTGCGCGCTCGAGGGCGCCGTCGTTGATCTGAGCCTTGCTCAGTTCAGGCCGCTCGAAGACGGCTATGCGGCCGCTGAAACCGGCCTGAACTGAGCAAACAAGCCTCAGGTGAGCAAGCGAATGCTCAGTCTTCACCAGCCCCTGCGGCCAGGCCGGTCTTGATGAGAGCCATGACGCTGGAGTCGGCCAAGGTTGTGACGTCGCCGACCTCGCGGTTCTCGGCGATGTCCTTGAGCAGTCGGCGCATGATCTTGCCCGAGCGGGTCTTGGGCAGCTCCGCGACCACCATGATCTGGCGGGGCTTGGCGATCGGGCCGATCTCCTTGGCGACGTGGTCGCGCAGCTCCTTGATGATGTCGGGCCCCTCTTCGCTGCCACTGCGCAGGATGACGAACGCGCAGGGCGCCTGACCGGTCATGTCGTCCGAGGCGCCGACGACCGCGGCCTCGGCGACCTTGGGGTGGGAGACAAGGGCCGACTCGATCTCGGTCGTCGACAGGCGGTGCCCCGAGACGTTCATGACGTCGTCGACGCGGCCGAGCAGCCAGAGGTTGCCTTCCTCGTCCTTCTTGGCACCGTCCCCGGCGAAGTACAGTCCGGGGAAACGAGACCAGTACGTCTCCTTGTACCGCTCCGGGTCACCCCAGATGCCGCGCAACATCGCCGGCCACGGCTTGGTCAGGACGAGGTAGCCGCCCGAGCCGTTGGGCACCGGCGCTCCGAGGTCGTCAACCACCTCGACGCCGATCCCGGGGACACCGATCTGGGCCGAGCCGGGGTGGGTCGCCGTGACACCGGGCAACGGGCTGATCATGATCGCGCCGGTCTCGGTCTGCCACCAGGTGTCGACGATCGGGGTCTGGTCGCCACCGATCACCCGGCGGTACCACATCCAGGCCTCGGGGTTGATCGGTTCGCCGACCGAGCCCAGCAGGCGCAGGGAGGTGAGGTCGAACTTGGCGGGGACGTCCTCGCCCCACTTCATGAAGGTCCGGATCGCGGTCGGTGCCGTGTAGAAGACGCTCACCTTCTGCTGCTCGATGATCTCCCAGAAGCGCCCCTGGTGGGGGGTGTCCGGGGTGCCTTCGTACATCACCTGGGTCGCACCGAGGGCCAGCGGCCCGTAGACGATGTAGCTGTGGCCGGTCACCCAGCCCACATCTGCGGTGCACCAGAACACATCGGTGTCGGGGTGGACGTCATGGATCACGGCGTTCGTGTAGGCGCACTGGGTGAGATAGCCGCCGGTGGTGTGCAAGATGCCCTTGGGCGCACCAGTCGTGCCCGAGGTGTAGAGGATGAACAACGGGTGCTCGCTGTCGTGGCCAACGGCCACGTGCGTGTCCGCGGCACGATCGAGGGCGTCGTGCCACCAGACGTCACGCTGGTCGTTCCAGGCGACCTCCTGACCCGTGCGTCTGACCACGAGGACCTTCTCCACCGTGGTCTCGCCCGAGATGGACTCGTCGACCATCGGCTTGAGCGCCGCGGGGTTGCCACGGCGGTAGCCGCCATCCGCGGTGATCACCACCTTGGCTCCGGCGTCGGCGATGCGGGAACGCAGCGCCTCGGCGGAGAACCCGCCGAACACGACCGAGTGCGGCGCGCCGATGCGGGCACAGGCGAGCATCGCTATGGCGGCCTCGGGGATCATCGGCAGGTAGATCGCGACCCGGTCGCCCTTGTGGACTCCCAGGTCCTGCAACGCGTTGGCGGCCTTCTGTACGTCGCGGTACAGGTCGGCGTACGTGATGTCCCTCGTGTCGCCGGGCTCACCGACGAAGTGGATGGCGACCTTGTCCCCCTTGCCCGCCTCGACGTGGCGATCGACGCAGTTGTACGACGCGTTCAGCTCGCCGCCGACGAACCACTTTGCGAAGGGAGCGTCGCTCCAGTCGAGGGTCTGGTCGAAGTCCTTGCTCCACGTCAGGTACGAGCGTGCCTGTTCGGCCCAGAAGGCCTCGTGGTCCTTGCCGGCCTCGTCGTAGAGCGACGCCTGGCCATTGGCCTGCGCAGTGAACTCAGCACTTGGCGGGAACTTGCGGTTCTCCTGGGACAGGTTCTCAAGGGTTTCGTTGGCCACAGCATCCTCCAAGATGACAGGCGGGGGTTACGGGCTTACTCAACCGGGTAATCGCTCGCGCATCAAGGCCATCGCCATGTTGGGCCGTCCGGCGGGCGCTTGTGGCGACGAGCGGTCGTCACTGTGCTTCGACGCCCGTTCAGAGGATTGACCTGCCGAGGTGGACGGAGGCGGGTGAGTCGACGTAGTGGCCGTATGGCGCGCCGTCGACCTCGGTGTAGCCGCACGAACGGTAGAGCCCGATCGCGCTTCTCTGCGGCCGTCCGGTCTCCAGGACCAGCCAGTCGATGCCGGCTGCGCGGGCACTGGCTTCGAGCTCTGCCAGGACGACTCGCGACAGCCCGCGCCTGCGGGCGGACGGCGCGACATACATGCGTTTGATCTCTGCGGCGTTCGGGGAGGGAAGGCCGGGCCGGTCCCCCAGACGTCGCCACCCACCCATGGCGACGGGGACGCCCTCGATGTAGCCGACCACGAAGTGTCCGGTGGGCGCCTCGAAGTCGGCCACCTCCACAGGGCTCTCGTCGCCCGGGCCGCCGTAGAGCTCGCGATAGTGCGCCTGGACCTCGTGGGTCAGCGCAGCGACGTCAGGGTGTCCGTAGGGGCGGGGGATGAGCTCCATGCCTGGACTGTATGCCGGGCCCGCCTCACCAGTGGTGGCGACGTCGACGACGACGCGGCTGCCGCTCTCTGGGCCGTCGAGGATGAAGAGCCGCATCGGAATACGGGCGCGGACGTTGGTGATCGGCGCCCTCCCCGACACCGTGAGCACGCGTATGGGGCCCGGTCGGTTGACCGGGCCCCATACGTCTAGCGCAGAGTCACACCCTGCTCAGCAGCACCCGTGCTCGTGGCACAGGCGCGTGGTTGTCAGCGTGGCCAGGTAGGCAGGACGATGCGCTTGGCGGTGCCGTTGAGGACGCCGGCGAAGGAGGCATACCAGGCGACCAAGGCAGTGACCAGCCCGAGGTAGCCGCCGATCTTGGTCATGGAGGAGGAGCTGCCGAGCTCACCTACGGTCAGGAATGCGAAGGTGACGAACAGAACGGCGAACAGGATGAAGAGCACTCCGGACAGTCGCGAGGCAACGACCGTCATGTAGAGCGTGAAGATGGTCCACGCCAGCAGGAACACGCCGATGCCCTTGGCCGCGTCGGTTCCGGTCGTGGGCAGGTCCTTGCCGTGCGAGACGAGGTACCAGAAGGACATCCAGAATGCGCCGTACGAGCTGAAGGCAAGTGCGCCGAAGGTGTTGCCCTTGGCGAACTCCCACATGCCGGCGAACAGCTGCGCGATGCCGCCGTAGAACAGTGCCACGCCGAGGACGACGACCTCGGCGGACTTGGGGGCCAGCCCGGAGTTGAACGAGCTGAGCATGAAGGTGGTGAGGGCGAACCCTGCGAGGCCAAGCGGACCCGGGTCGGCGATGTGTGCTCCGAACGACGGTGCCGACGCGGTCTGGGGGGATGTTGCAGTCGAAACCTGTGACATGACAGTCCTTTCGCGAGGGCGGCACCCCGCCCTGGGGAACCCCACGCTAGGAGCGTGAGAGCTCGGCCGTCAGGCCCTGGATGGGGTATTGCGGCCACCGGGGCGCCGGACTCGATGTGTGGGGGTGGTGGTCGCGCCGAGCGGTCAGTTTGTGTCGCCGAGTGGTAGAGCTCTTCGATGACTCAGTCGCGTGGTTCACCCAGGGCAACGCTGAGTGCCTCAGGAGCATGAAGACGGATCATGGTCCGGGCCGTGCCACGCGGGATGCGCTTGGGGGTCGCAAGGGACACCAATGCCATGACAGCGAAGGTGATCGGCAGCGTCCAAGCCGCAGGCTGGGCGAGCAAGGCGCCGACCCAGCCGCCGTGCACCAGCTTGAAGATCGTCAGCAACACCGCAGTCGTCGCCAGGATGCCCCCGACGACAAGTCCTGCGGCAGCGCCCGCGGTGGAGAGGCGTCGCCACCAGATGCCCAGGATGAGCAGAGGGCAGAAGGTCGAGGCGGCGATGGCGAAGGCAAGTCCGACGGTGTCGGCCAGCCCGATGTCCTTGGCTGCCAGCGACAGCCCGAAGGGGACGATCACTCCGGCGACCGCGGCGATCCGGAAACCGTTGACCGCGCGGGCGTCACCACCGGTGGACCGCCGAAGGCGGCCGCGGATCAGGTCCTGGTCGACGACCCCGGCCAGCGAGATGGTGAGTCCTGAGGCGGTGGACAGGAACGCCGCGAACGCACCTCCGGCGAGCAGTGCGGACATGAGCTGACCGGCCAGTCCCGGATCGACGGCGATGGGCAGCAGAAGCGTGACCGAGTCAGGGGAGGTCCCAGCCGGCAGGTGTGGCAGGTACGTGCGTCCCAGGGAGCCGTAGAGCGGGGGAAAGACGTAGAAGAGGCCGAGCAGAGCAAGAACCACCAAGGTCGTGCGTCGAGCCGCTCCTCCGTCGGGGTTGGTGTAGAAGCGCACGAGCACGTGGGGGAGGCCCATGGTCCCGAAACAGAGCGCCAGAAGGGTGCTGTACGTGGCGTAGACGGGGTGCTCCACCCCACCGAACCCGCTCAGGGGAAGGGACCACTCGTGGCCGGGTGGCACCGGGGCTATATGGGGAATCGGCTGGCCGTGGCGCAGCCACCAGGACAGCAGGAGAAACGCTGGCAGGCTGATGGCTGTCACCTTGATCCAGTACTGAACGGCCTGCACGAGGGTGATGGACCGCATCCCTCCGGCGACGACGTTGGTCACGACCACGACGGCCACCACAAGGCTGCCGACCCACGCTGGTGCCCCGCTGACGGTATGGAGCGCCAGCCCCGCACCCTTGAACTGCGGGAGGAGGTAGAGCCACCCGATACCCAGGACCAGGATCGAGGAGAGCCTGCGGATCGCGATGCTCTCCAGCCGCGCCTCGGCGAAGTCGGGGAGGGTGTAGGCGCCGGAACGCCGCAGCGGCGCCGCCACGAGCAGCAGCAGGACGAGGTAGCCGACCGTGTATCCCACGGGCAGCCACAGCATGTCTGCGCCCAGGGAGTAGACCAGCCCGGCGACCCCGAGGAAGGAGGCGGCCGAGATGTACTCGCCGCCGATAGCAGACGCGTTCCAGGTAGGGGTGACCATCCGGCTCGCCACGTAGAAGTCGCTGGTCGTCCGGGAGAGCCGGAACCCGAAGGCCCCGATTGCCAGCGTGATAATGCACACCGCGGTGATGGCCGTGATGCCCAGCGAGCTGTTCACCGGTGTCTCACGGTCTCGCGACGAGCTTGGTGAACTCGCGCTCGATCTGCTCGCTCTGTCGCACGTAGTAGCGTCCGGCGAGCCAGACTGCCGGGTAGACGAGCACACCCAGGATCAGCCAGGGCAAAGGGATCGGGCCGATGTGCACGGTCAGGGTGTCGGGCACGAGGAGGAACAGCAGCGGGAGCCCGCCGATCATCACCGTGGCAGAGGCCAGGACCGACAGGGACAGCCGCCACTGGGCGCGGACAAGAGCAGTCATGTACAGCTCGCCGAGGCGGGTCTGCTCGTCGATGTCTGTCGTGACCGGACGCACTGGTCCCCGCCGGGGCGCGCCCATCCGTGGGGACGTCACCCGGACCCGCTTCTGGGGTCCGGATGAGGCACTCGAAGGGCCTGGCATCAGGGTGTCGACGGCGGCGAGGGCTGGGTGGACGACGAGGGGGGTGGGTCGACGGCTCCGGTGGACCACGAGAGCCGTTCGCGCAGGTCGCGCAGGTGCCGCCTACTCACCTGCAGCTCGACGTCACCCAGGCGGATCTTGCAGCTCCCATGGCTTGTCAGCACAGCGTCGACGTAGGGGAGAGCCACCAGAGTGCTCCGGTGGATTCGCACGAATCCCGCCTCGGCCCATCGCTCTTCGAGAGTCGTCAGGGACGTGCGCACGAGGTGTGATCCGGTGGCGGTGTGCAGCCTGGCGTAGTCCCCCTGCGCCTGGGCGAAGCGGACCTGCGAGCGTTTGATGAACGTCGTGACGCCGCCGAGCCCCACCGGGATGGTCTCGTCGGCGACCTCCTGACCCGACGAGCCCGTACCGGTCGCCGCGGCAATCGCGGCGACCACCCGTCGTACGGCCTCCGACAGTCGGGCGGCGCGCACCGGTTTCATCACGTAGTCGGTGGCACGCACCTCGAAGGCCTCGACCGCGTGCGAGTCGTAGGCGGTCACGAAGACGACCTGGGGCCGGTCGGCGAAGCGTGCCAGAACCCGGGCCAGCTCAATGCCGTCCAGACCAGGCATCTTGATGTCGCAGAACAGCACGTCGACGGGTGCGGTGTCCAGGGCACGCAGCGCGTCGGCGCCGTTGGACGCGGTTCTGATGTCGCCGATCCGGTCGTCCTGGCGCAGCAGGTAGGTGAGCTCGGACAGCGCCGGCGCCTCGTCATCAACCACGAGCGTCCGCAGGCCGGAGGTGGGCGCCATCGTGTGCTCTGACATGGTGCTGAGACTACGACGACGGCCGTATGCCGGGTGCGAACTTGGGCACCCGGAACGTCACCTTGGTGCCCGCTCCCGGTGCTGTCTCGACCACGAGACCGTGGTCGTCGCCGTAGACCTGGCGCAGTCGGGCGTCGACGTTGCCAAGACCCACCGAGTCCTCGGGTGACTCCCCGGCAAGGACAGCGCGCACCACCTCGGGGTCGGACCCGACGCCATCATCCTCGACCACGATCTCGGCCTCGGTGCCATCGTCGCTGGCCCTGATGGTGACATGGCCGACGCCCTCCTTGGACTCGATACCGTGACGGACCGCGTTCTCCACCAGCGGCTGGATCGCCAGGAAGGGCACGGCAACCGACAGCACCTCGGGCGCAACCTGGAGTGAGATCTGCAGCCGATCCCCGAATCGAGCCTGTTCGAGCGCCAGATAGCGCTCGATGTTCCCCAGCTCCTCCGCCAGGGTGGTGAACGCCCCGCCTCGACGTAAGGCGTAACGGGTGAAGTCCGCGAACTCGAGGAGCAGCTCGCGGGCCCGGTCGGGATCCGTGCGGACGAACGAGGCGATCGCGGCCAGCGAGTTGAAGATGAAGTGCGGGCTGATTTGGGCCCTGAGTGCTCGCAGCTCGGCCTCCACGGCGCGGGTCCGCTGACGTCCCAGCTCGGCCAGCCCGACTTGCGTCGACACCCACACGGCGACCTCCTCGGTCGCCCTGGCCAGGCCGGCGGATGCGTTTGGGCCGTACGCAGCCAGCGCGGCGACGACGCGGTCTTCAGAGATCACCGGCGCCAGGATGGCAGTCCGGATCTCGCAGTTCGGGTTGCCGCAGGCCACGTCCCTGGCGTCAAGGACCACGGTGCGACCAGAGGCGAGAACCTCGCTTGCGTGTCGCCATACCTGCTCTCGGTGGTGACTCCCTTTGCCGTCCCAGGCGAGAGTGGAGGCGTTGTCGCACAAGGCGATTGCCTGGGTGCCCAGCATGGCGCGCAGGTGTTTGGCGGCCTTGGACGCACTCTCGGGCGTGAGGCCGTCGCGCAGGTGTTGCGAGGCAAGCGACGCCGTGTGGAGGGTGTCGTAGGTCGCGCGGTCGACCGGGGAGCCAAACTCATGTCGACGTCGGACGGCCCTGGCCAGGACCCAGGCCAGTGCCGCGAGAACGACGCCCGTGGTGACGACGATCCCCAGTGTCGGCAGATCCGAGGCGTTGAGCACGTGGTGAACTCTAG
>Ga0209014_10002774_pt1 | contig 10140 bp, 6 predicted proteins | sample BarGraNGADG00212_FD_184491 | JGI IMG/M metagenome (GOLD analysis project Ga0209014, IMG submission 184491) | Arctic peat soil microbial communities from Barrow, Alaska - Barrow Graham LP Ref core NGADG0002-212 (SPAdes) (version 2) | ecosystem: Environmental > Terrestrial > Soil > Wetlands > Peat... | reverse complement strand
TCAGTCCTCGTCCCGCGGCGGAGGCTGGCCGGCCTGGCCGAGTGCCTGGTGGTAGATCGTCGCCCCATCGATCCCCAGGGCGGGCGACTCGAAGAGGCGCAGGTCGGCTACCAGGCGACGCTCGAGGTTGGTGCCGGCGTGCTCGTCCACGAGGCGGACCGCACGCGCGGCCGCCTGGAGCACCTGGCGTGTCTCGGGGCGAGAGGGGTCGTCCCAGAACCAGCCGCAGGACGCGAACATCCCAAGGCGCCAGCGCTGGGCCTCCATCAGCCCCAGGAAGCGGAGTCGGTCTTCCGCGCCGGCTCCGGGCCCCAGCTCCGCCACCGCGAACGCCGCCGGTGTCGTGACACCCAGGATCACGTCCACGTAGCGGTTCCTCGCGTCCCAGACGTCGTAGAGGCCGGGGAGCTCCCGGGCCAGCGCCTCTGTCATCGCGTCGATGCCCCCGGCGAGTCGCTCCAGCGCGCTGCGGAGGGGTCCCTTCCAGCGGCCGTCCGCGGCGTCGGGGCACTCGCCCGACCAGCGCAGCACGCCGTGGTGGCAGCTCCACGACGTCCGCTCGCGGATCCGGATCTCGGGATGTGGATGACCCGGCGGTTCCGCGAGGACCTCGGCCAGCGTCACCACGTCGAAGCCGCGATCGGGCGTGCCCGCGGACGGCGCGACCAGGCGCTGGAGGAACAGGTCCCGGAAGGCCTGGTGATGGCCATAGAGCTCGCCGTCGCTGGCGATGATCAGCATCGGAGCGGAGCCATCGGGGAGGGGCTCCGCCAGCCGCGGGGCGATCCGTTCACGGGCGAACCGGTCCGCGTCCCCGGTCACGGCCGGCTCGAACGAGATCGAGCCCGACAGGCCACCGTCGTAGAACGCGACGGCGATGTGCCGCCCGCCGCCGGTGTCCACGCGGTACGGCCGCCGGGCGTCGAGGTGCGGGACATCCGCCTGCCACGGGGCCAGGATGGTCCCCGTCACGCCCTCCTCGGCCAGGATCCCCAGCGTGGCCAGGTCGACGGCCGTCTCCGGCAGCCAGACCGCCGTGGCGCGCCGCCCGAACCGGACCTCGAAGTCCCGCAGGCCCCACCGGATCTCGGTGCGCCGGTCGTGCAGCGCCGCGAGCGGCAGGATCGAGTGGTGGAACGCCTGGGCGATGCCGGGCCCAGCGTGCGAGCCGCCGCCCCGTGCGTCGCACGCCGCGAACCGGGCGAGGACGTCGGGGGCCTCTTGGGCGAGGTAGGAGCTCAGCGTCGGCCCCAGGTCCCACGAGGCATGCGCCAGCGAGCCGAGCTCCGCGTTGGGGCGATAGCACTCGGCGGTGGTCCGGGCGTTCCAGTCCCGGAACGGGGCCGCGGACGCGTCTGCCGGGAGGTGGCCGGAGAACGGATCGACCCGGGACGGCTGGTAGAAGTGCGCGTGGACGACGAGACGGCCGCGGCTCATCGGCAAGCGCCCGCAGGTCCGGCAGCCGCGCCCTGGATGCCTGCGCCGCTCACGCCGGGACGACGCCCTCGGCCGCGGCGTGGTCCCGGGTCACGGTCACGGCCTGGCGGAGCGAGACCTTCCGCGTCTCGCCGGGGACGAGGGTGAGCCGCCAGGACACCAGCAGCGTGCTGCCCTGGTAGACGCGCTCGAATCCCGATTCGGAGTTGGACACGGTCTCGATGGCGCTCCACCACGCGTCCGCCGCGGGCGTCGGGGTGGCTGACACCTTGATACCCACCCAGTCGTTGCCGTAGCCGATCTCGGAGATCCCGGCCGCCTCGCCCGTGCCATCGTGGGCGGACCGGCCACCGGCGATGTCATACCAGGCCGACGGGTTGCCGCCGCCGCCCAGCAGGTGCGTCGCGAGCTCCAGGCCCAGCCGCGTCTCCACGGGCTCGGTGCCGCGATGCTCGATCACCAGCTCGAGACCGAGCTCCGGGTCCAGGCGTCCGCCGCCAAGCCAGGTCGTCCGCGTCACCGTGAACGGCTGGCCGGCGACGATGCCGTCGCGGGAGAGGGTGATCGCGCCGGCCTCAACATGGCGGACGGTGAACTCGCCATCGAGGAAGTCGCCCAGCTCTGTCTCGCGCGCGGTCGCGAACGCCTCGGGGGTCGTGGCCGGGGCCAGGAACCGGACGAGCCCGGACCGGCGCTCGTGGTTGTCGTAGTGGAGGCGGCCAGCAAGTCCCTCCTCCTTGACCCGCACGAGGTCGTGGATCGACGCGGGCGCGCCGCCCTCCACGGCCGGTGCGGGGGCCTCGTGGCCCCTAGCCTCGTGGGCGCGCAGCGTGTCGTGATAGGCCTCGTGACGCCGCCGCATCACGGCACCCAGCGCGTGACGGGCCGCCCGGATGTCCCAGCTGCCCACGCCGCCGCCCTCGGAGGGCTTGACGGTCACGACCTGGCCACGCTCCTCGAGGATCGCCTCGGGCCGGCCGTCCATGTCCAGGTCACGGAGTGTGGCGACGCTCGGCCAGCCGGCCACGCCGTCGGCGGCATCCTCGGCGGCGATCAGGTGCTCGTACGTGGCCAGACGCATGTGCGAGATGTAGATGCCACCGAAGAGCCCGTGCCAGTAGCAGTCGTTGGACTGGCCGCGGTGAAGGTGATCCTGGGCGGCGGTCTTCGCGGGGCCTGCCGGCATGGCTGCCACCTTCGCGGACGCTCGGAGCATCTGCTTGTGGAGGTCGTTGATCTCCCGGTACTTGACCTGGAAGTTGCGCCAGAACCCTCCGCGGAGCCAGCGCGCCTCGGGCGCCCTTCGTGCCACGGCCTCGTGCAGCAGGTGTGCGAAGACCGCCGTCTCGTCCGGCGGCAGGGCCCACTCGCCCATCTCCGCGTACGAGGACGTGGGCACGTAGACCCGCCCGATCGGCGGCTCCCTGTCCAGCCACTGCGACGGCGTCACGGTGGACAGCCAGGCCGCGTTCGCGTCGAGCCCCTCGAAGAAGCGCTCGACCCAGCGGCCGCCGCCCCAACAGTGCTCGTAGGTCGTGGGCCACGAGCCGAACTTCTCGCCGTCGTCGCCCATCATTCCCACGCGATCGCCCGCCTCGGTGGCGTGGTCGCGCAGGTAGCCGATGACGTCGTCGACCGAACCGAACGGGATCCGGTAGCGGAGGCCCTGCTCGGTTCCGAAGACCGTGAGCAGGTTGCCCTGGTCCTCGGTCGTGTACGCCCCCCAGAGGTTCTGCTCGGGGATGGCCGCGGCGCGGAAGTGCTGGTCGTCGAGGATGGTCCAGCGGTAGCCCGCGGCAACCAGCGACGTGGGCAGGTCGGGCTCCCAGACGCGTTCCGCGAGCCACGCGCCCTGCGGGCGCCTGCCCGTGATGCCCTCGATCGTGGAGGCCATGCGGCGCAGCTGGTCGATCCGGTCGTGCTCGGGGAGCGACGCGAGGATCGGCTCGTACAGGCCGCCGCCCAGGAGCTCCACCTGCCCGCCGGCGACGAGCGCACCCAGGCGGGCGAGGAACTCCGGCCGCTCGGCCGCCAGCCACTCGAGCAGGGGTCCCGTGTAGTGGAGCGAGAGGCGGACGCCGGGATGGCGCTCCAGCGCCTCCAGCATCGGCAGGTAGGCCTGGTCGTAGACCTCGGCGAACACCCACCCGAAGTTGCCCACGGGCTGGTGGTTGTGGATGGCCAGCGCGAGCGAGATCCGGGGAGCCAAGGCTTCGGTCCTTCTGCGTGGGGATGAGCAGGGCGGGTGACGAGCCCGCCGTGCCTTCAGGTCGAGGTCGAGGGAGCCGGAGCGGGAGCGGCGGGAGCGGCCGGAGCGGCCGGCTCCACGCCGGCGGCGGGGAGGTAGAGCCGCTCCACGTACTCGTGGAGCATCCGGGTCGTCGAGAAGCGCCAGATGGTGCTGGCGATCGAGTTGCGCATGAGCTGGAGGAAGCGGACGGGCAGGCCGGCCTCGTCGCGGTCGTAGTACGCCGGGATGAGCTCCTGCTCCAGGATCCGGTACAGGTCCTGCGCGTCCGCCCAGTCCTGGGCTCCCTCGTCGGGGTTCGTCTCGCGGCCGCCGATGGCCCAGCCGTTGTCGCCGGTCCAGCCCTCGTCCCACCAGCCGTCCAGGACCGACAGGTTGAGGACGCCGTTGGCGGCGGCCTTCATGCCCGACGTGCCGGACGCCTCGAGGGGACGCCTCGGGTTGTTCAGCCAGACATCCACGCCCTGCACGAGGAACCGTGCGATCCGGATGTCGTAGTCCTCCATGATGAACACGCGGCCACGCAGCTTGGGGCTGCGTGAGCGGCCGAAGATGTCCTGGATGACGCCCTGGCCCGGCCGGTCGGCGGGGTGGGCCTTGCCGGCGAAGATGATCTGCAGCGGCCGGTCCGCGTCCCAGACGATGCGGGCGAGCCGGTCCAGGTCCGAGAACAGCAGGGCCGCCCGCTTGTAGGTCGCGAAGCGGCGTGCGAAGCCGATGGTGAGGATCCCGGGGTCCAGGACCTCCTCCAGCTCCTCGAGCAGCATCGGGGCCTCGCCGTGGCGGGCGAACTGGTTGCGCAGCCGGCCGCGAGCGAAGATCGACAGCTCCAGCTTCTGGCGCTGATGCGCCTCCCAGAGCTCTTCGCCGGGCACCTGCCCGATGCGCTCCCAGAAGCGGCGCTCGGCGGGCTGGTCGTCCATCCTGTCCAGGTCCGCGTTGGTGTAGCGCTCCAGCGTGTCGCGCATCGGCTGGCCGACCCAGGTGGGCGTGTGGACGCCGTTCGTGAGGCCCAGGATGTCGTGCGGCACGACGCCCTGCCACGTGGCGTTGGCGGTGTGGCCGTGGAGCAGCGAGACGGCGTTGGCGCCGCTGGTGAGCCGGAGCGAGAACGCGGTCATGTCGAACTGCGTGACGTCACGCTCCACCCCGAGGCCCAGTTCGAGCACCAGGCCGAGCGGGACCCCGCCGGTCCCGGGCCGTCCGTCGCCCTCCAGCAGGGGACCGGCAACACGGCGGACCAGGTCCGTGTCGAACCGCTCGTTGCCCGCTGAGACCGGGGTATGGATCGTGAACACGCTGTTGCGGCGGACCTCCGTCCAGGCCGTCTCGAGCGGGGTGCCCTCGGCGACCAGCTCCCGCGCGCGCTCCGCGAGCAGGAACGCCGAATGGCCTTCGTTGAGGTGCCACACCGCCGGCGCAAGGTCGAGGGCCCGCAGGGCCCGGACGCCGCCGACGCCCAGGACGAGCTCCTGGTGCAGCCGCATCTCCCGGCCTCGGACGTACAGGATGTGCGTGATCGGACGGTCCGAGTCGTCGTTGTCCGGCAGGTCCGTGTCCAGGAGCAGCACTGGCACGCGGCCGACCTGGGCGACCCAGACGGCCGCATAGAGGTCCCGGCCGGGCAGCTCGACGCTCACGATGAGCGGTTCGCCCAGCCGGTCCTGCGCGCGCATGATCGGCAGCCGGTTGAGCTCGTAGTCCGGATACGCGTGCTCCTGGTGGCCATCGGCGTCGATCGTCTGGCGGAAATACCCCTTGCGGTACATGAGGCCCACGCCAACCAGTGGCAGGGCCATGTCCGAGGCGGTCTTCATGTGGTCGCCGGCGAGGACACCGAGGCCGCCCGAGTAGATGCCCAGGGACTCGTGGAAGCCGTACTCTGCGCAGAAGTAGGCGATCGGGCCGTCCAGGTCCGTGGCGTGACGCCGCTGGAACCAGTGCCCCCTGCCGTTCGACATGTAGGCGTCGAACTCGCGGAGGATGGACTCGTACTCCGCCATGAACGCCGAGTTGTCGAGGAGCTGGCTCCAGGCGACGGGCCCCGACAGGACGGGGATCGGGTTGCGGTAGCGGGCCCAGGCGCCGGCGTCGATGCGCGAGAACAGCGTCCTCGCCCGCGGGTGCCAACTCCACCACAGGTTGTAGGCCAGCCTGCGCAGGCCCTCGAGCTTGGGCGGCAGGTTGAAGGAGGCACCGGGCGTGACCGGAACGTGGACGAGGGGTTCCATGAGCCGAAAATGATAGACGGCATCGGGGAGTTACGTGAACCGGTTTAGAGGTACGGAACGATCGCTTCACCGCGGACCTGCGCGAGTCCGTTGGCCGGGCGAGTCCGTTGGCTGGGCGAGGGACGCGAGGTGAGCGGTCGCGTCACGTGACCCGGCCCGTCGCCGGGCGGTACCCTTTCCTCATGACGATTCGTGCTGCGATGCTCGCCGCGGAGTGCGAGCCCTGGGCCAAGACCGGCGGGCTCGCGGACGTGGTGGATGCGCTCGCCCGCGCGCTCGGCCGACTGCCGGAGGCCGGCACCGGGCTGCAGACGCCGGTGGACGTCTTCCTGCCGAGGTACCGCTCGGTGGCCGTGCCGGCCGACGCCGTGACCGAGCCGCTGCTCGTGATCGCCGACCCGCGCACCGGCCGGCGGCTTGCGGTCTCGGTGGTCAACGTCCGAACTGACGGCTACCGGCTGCGGCTGGTGGACGTCCCCGCCGCCTTCGACCGGGACTCGTTCTACGACCACCCTGACGACCCCTGGCGGTTCGCCGTCTTCTGCCGCGCGGCGCTGGCGGCGCTCCGTCGCGACGGAACCCAACTCGACGTGCTGCACGTCCACGACTGGCACACGGGACCTGCGCTCCTGGAGCGGGCCCGGGGCGACGCCGCCGCAGACCCGTTCTTCGCGGGCATGGCGGTCGTGCTGACGGTGCACAACCTCGCCTATCACGGGTGGGTGCCCCTTGCCGACATGGGGATGCTCGGGCTGGCGCCCGGCGACCCCCTGGCCGGCCCCAACCCGGATGGCCTTGACCTGCTCCTGACCGCGATCGAGAGGTCAGACCTGGCGAACACCGTGTCGCCCGGCTTTGCCCGCGAGGCGCTGACCCCGGCCTTCGGCATGGGCCTGGACGGTGCCCTGCGAGCGAAGGGCAACCGGTTCCTGGGCATCCTCAACGGCGTCGATCCCGACAGCTGGAACCCCGCGACGGACCCCGCGCTCGCCAGGGCATATGACGCCGCGGACCCGTCCCCCAAGGCCGCCTGCCGCGCCGACCTGCTGACCCGTGTCGGCTTCGACCCGGCTGACGACGGCGTGGTCCTGGGCATGATCGGGCGGATGGATCCCCAGAAGGGGTTCGACCTCCTGGCGGACGGCGCGCCGGACCTGCTGGCGGGCGGAGCCCGGATCATCGTCCAGGGCAGTGGCCACCCCGAGCTGGCGGATCCGTTCCGGGCGCTGGCGGCGGCGGAGCCGGATCGCATCGCGCTGATCGAGCGCTTCGATCGCGACATGGCGCGCCGCATCTACGCCGGCTCGGACCTGTTCCTGATGCCGTCCCGGTTCGAGCCGTGCGGCCAGGGCCAGATGATCGCGCTCCGCTACGGGACGCCGCCGGTCGTCCGCCGCACAGGCGGCCTCGCCGACAGCGTCGTGGACGTGGACGAGCGGCCGGTGGAGGGGACGGGCTTCGTCTTCGACGACGCCACGCCGGCGGCGCTGGTGGCCGCGGTCGCGCGGGCGGGCCGCCTGCGGTCCGCCGATCCGGCCGGCTGGGCGGCGCTCCGGCAGCGGGCCATGGCCGTGGACTTCAACTGGGTCACCGGCTCCGCGCCCGGGTATTTCGAGGCCTACCGGCGGGCGATCGCGCTCCGTCGCGGGTAGGGTCCGCCATCCTGTCGCGCGCGGTCCGGCGTCCTGTCGCGCGCGGTTCGGGGCTGCTGCGCCGCAACCGCCTCTCCGCAACCGCCGCTCGCGTGCGAGAATCACCCCCTTGCTCCAGATCCCACCCGCGGTTCGTCACGCCGCCGCCCCGGAGGACCCCATGTCCAGGCAGTTCGTCGTCCAGGTCACCAACCAGCCCGGCCAGATGGCCCGCCTCGCCGAGGAGATGGCTGCGGCCGGGGTTGACCTGCGCGCGATCGGCGGCGGCGGCCTGGGCGAGACCGGTCACTTCATCATGACCACGGCCGACGATGACACCGCTCGTCGTGTCCTCGTCGACGGCGGATGGACCTTCTTCGAGGGTGAGTCGATCCTGGCCGAGGTGGACGACCGGCCGGGCGGCATGGCCCGGATCGCGCGGGAGCTGGCGGATGCCGGCGTGAACGTGATGGGCCACCTGTTCATCGGCCGCTGGAGCGATCGGGCCACCTTCGCCTTCGTCGTGGACGACCCCGAGAAGGCACGCCCGATCCTCGAGCGCCGCTGACGCCGGCGGGCCGGGAGCCCGCGACCAGGAGGTGCCGCATGCGGGTCGGGATCATCGCCCCTCAGGGCTGGACGGGCGAGTACGACGGCTGGGACGCGTCCCGGGCCTGGGCGCGAACCGTGGCGGTCGCCCACGAGACCGAGACGCTCGGGTTCGACTCGATCTGGCTGTTCGACCACGTTCAGACGGAGCCCGTGCCCACGGACGAGATCACGTTCGAGTCGTTCGTCGCGCTGTCGGCGCTCGCGGCCGAGACTGCCCGGGTCCGGCTGGGCCACCTCGTCCTGTGCGCGGGCTACCGCAACCCCGCGCTGGTCGCCAAGATGATCGCCACGCTGGACGTGGTCTCGGGCGGCCGGGCGGAGCTGGGGCTGGGCGCCGGCTGGAAACAGGACGAGTACCTCGCCTACGGCTTCGGCTTCCCGCCGCTGAAGACGCGCATGGCGATGCTCGAGGACGCCCTCGAGGTCACGTCGCGCATGCTGGCGCCCGGCCGGGCGTCATACGACGGCTCGACGGTCTCCATCCGCGACGCGATCAACGTCCCGCGCGGTCTGCAGGAGCCTCGGGTGTCGATCCTCGTGGGCGGCAATGGCCCCAACCGGACGTGGCGGCTGGCGGCCCGCTTCGCGGACGAGCTGAACCTCGACTGGTTCACGCCGGAGGAGGTCGTCGAAGCCCGGCCGGTTATCGACTCGCGGTGCACGGAGATCGAGCGGGATCCGCGGACGTTGCGGCTCTCGGTGAACATCGGGCGCGAGGATTCGGCGGTCGAGGGAGCGCCGCGCGTGGACCTGCTGCGCCGGTACGCGGATGCGGGGGTGGACCGGGTGATGACGCTGGTCCGGGCCTGCGCCGCCGACGCGATGCTGCTCACGACCCGCTCCGACTCGAAGGCGTCCGGCGGCAGCACAACCCCGGCCGTCGCGAGCTTCTGACCGAACTGCGGCCGGAGCCCGGTCGGCTGAAGCTCGTCGAGGAGCGCATTACTCACGCCCGACGGGGGCCGGGCCAGAAAGATGTCCTGCAGCGTTACGACCTCGGACTCCATTCGAAGCACTTCGGTGATGTGGGTGACCCTGCGGGAACCGTCGACGAGACGCGAGAGCTGCACGACGAGGTCGAACGCGCTCGAGATCTGTTCGCGAATCGCACGTAGTGGTAGGTCGACGCCGGCCGTGAGAACGCACGTCTCCAGGCGAGAGAGCGCGTCGCGCGGAGTGTTCGCATGGATGGTGGTCAACGATCCCTCGTGACCTGTGTTCATCGCCTGCAGCATGTCGACGGCCTCGGGCCCTCGAACCTCGCCGATCACGATCCGGTCGGGACGCATGCGGAGGGCGTTTCTGACGAGGTCTCGGATGCCAACCGCTCCCTGTCCTTCGATGTTCGACGGCCTCGACTCGAGCGAGACGACGTGGCGCTGCTGAAGATGCAGCTCTGCCGCGTCCTCGACCGTGATGATCCGCTCGTCGCTCGGAATGAAGCTCGAGAGCGCATTGAGGAGCGTCGTCTTGCCGACGCCCGTGCCGCCCGAGATCAGGACGTTGAGCTTGCCGCAGACGCAGGCACGAAGGAAGTCGACCGCGCCTTCTGAGAGCGATCCCAGCGACACCAGGTCATTTGCCGTCAGCGCGTCGCGCGAGAACTTCCTGATCGTCAGCACGGGCCCACGCAGCGCCAGGGGAGGGATGATCACGTTCACCCGCGAACCGTCCGCGAGCCGTGCGTCGACCATCGGTGACGCTTCGTCGACGCGCCTGCCGACTGCCGAGACGACACGATCGATCACACGCATGAGATGTTCATCGCTCGCGAACTGAACGCCCGAGTCCTCGAGTTTCCCGTGACGCTCGACGAACACCTGGCTGTACCCGTTCACCATGATCTCCGTGACCGACTCGTCATGCAGCAGCGGCTCGATGGGCCCGTAGCCCAGCACATCGTCGACGATGCCCGCAACCAACTGCTGCCGTTCCTCCGTCGTGATCCTCTCCTCCAGGCGGGCGAGCTCAGCCTCGACGA
>Ga0209014_10002773_pt1 | contig 10140 bp, 11 predicted proteins | sample BarGraNGADG00212_FD_184491 | JGI IMG/M metagenome (GOLD analysis project Ga0209014, IMG submission 184491) | Arctic peat soil microbial communities from Barrow, Alaska - Barrow Graham LP Ref core NGADG0002-212 (SPAdes) (version 2) | ecosystem: Environmental > Terrestrial > Soil > Wetlands >... | reverse complement strand
CATGTTGCGCGCTCGTTTCCAGAGCGCCGCGTTCTTCGTCGCTGCCACTCATTCGCTGACGGCGCAGGCCAAGCCACTGCCAGTCGATTCGGGACCGAAGCTGCCGACGGCGCCCCTGCGCGCCACGCCGCCGCGCGCCGGCGTCCGCGCCCCTGACCGCACCGATGGATTCCGCAGTCGCGTTCTTCCCCCGCCTGACAGCGGCGCGCAGAAAGCAGAGGCGGTAAGGCCCAAGACAGCCGTCGCAGCACCGGCGCTGGACGCGCGAACGGTACCCGTCCTGCAAACGCCGGAAACGCCGTCGACCACCAGGGCCGTCATGGTCACTCGTGCCCTGCAGGTAGAGGCCCAGCCTGCGAACGCCACCGGCCGCTGCAAGGATGGCACTTGGCTGTTCGCGCCTCCGACCCAGGCCAGTTGCGCCGAGCACGGTGGTTCCGCGGTCGTGTTTCCGGTGCGCACCACTCCTCCGCCCCCGCCGCGCCGCCCGTAGCGCAGGTCTGCGGTCGGTTTCGGTGCCAACGCGTATGCGCATTTCATCAACAACTCTGGGTCGGCAAACATAACGCTCAATAGCTCGCTGCCCACGAGCGGTCAGAACGGTGCGCACTACATCCTGACTGGTACGGGTACGGTCTCCTGGCCGTAGGCGGCTAGAACAGCCGCAGCTGTTCCCCCAACTGGGCCGGGTCCACGACGACCTGGCCCAGTTGCCGTTGGATCTCCCGCACGGTTGCCGGCGCGTGCCCGCTGAAGTGGTTGTTCGCGTAGCCATACACGGTCTTCACGCACTTCGCGATCTTCGGCATCACCTTCAGCCAGGCTTCGATCTCCCTCGACCGGTCGTGCTGCACCCGCGAAAAGTCCACGATGTCGCGGTTCGGTCCCATCCACCGCAGGTACGCGAAGTCCGCGGTGGGACGTTCGGCGAGCTTCAGCATCACCGAGCGCGGAATCCACTGTGCATCCACCAGCGCCAGCGCCACGTGATGCTCGGCGAGCAGCGCGAGAATGCCATCGTTGATCCACGCGCGCTGCCGAAATTCCACGGCGACCATGAGGTCGCGCGGCAACGTGGGAAGAAACGCCGCCAGCGCCGGCAGCTCCGCTGGCCCGAAGTCCGGCCCCAGCTGGATGAGTGTCGGGCCAAGCCTCGGCCCCAGTTCGCGCGCCACGTCGAAGAACCGTTGCACCAGGTCCCCGCTGTTCCGCAACCGGTTCTCGTGCGTGATCTCCTGCGGCAGCTTGAGGGCGAAGGTGAAGCTCGCGGGCACGCGGGAGGCCCAGCCGCGCACTGTCCGTTCGCTGGGAATCGCGTAGAAGGTGCTGTCCACTTCCACGGTCTCGAACGCGCGAGCATACACCGACAGGAAATCCGCCGGTCGCGTGCGCTCGGGGTAGAACGGCCCCACCCACGCGGTGTAGTTCCAGCCTTGGCTGCCGAGGTGCAGTGTCGCGGTCATCACATTGAATCGGCGCGCAGGGCACCGTGCGGTCAAGGGTCCGGATGCGCGATGCGTGCGTGCGCGACGTGCCAGGAATCGGTAGCGTTATCTGATGTTGATAAAGCCTCGCTTCTTCCAGCGCTACACGCCGCGCACCGCGAAGTCCATTTGGAGCGCGGTGAACATCAAGCGCTCCGGCGAACTCCTCGCCGAGGGGCGCATGCAGCCCGCGGGGCTGGCCGCGTTCGAACGCGGCGCGGACTCGTCAGCGGTGAGGCCAACCGCGATTCAATTCCGGGGCGATGCAGACGTCAAGAAACCACCGACTCCTGCCTGACTGACTCCGCTTTGGGGACGACGTCAGCAGAAGTAAACTACTCAATGGGCTGTATCGGGTTCGGCGGACGCTACGGCCTCTGCGACTTCACGTGGTCGCGCGCGGCCTGCACGATCGCCTTGGCCCAGTCCGGGATCGATCCCCGCGGAGCCTCATACGTGATCGCACCGGCCTCCATCTCCAACAGGCGGGTGGGAAGTGGTATCGTCGTTCCGTCTGCCACGACCTCTTTGCTGTTATCGTAGACCCGCAGCGACGCGAGGAAGGGCACGAGGTCGATCAGGTTGGCCCGGCTGGACGTGTAGCGCGTCCGGATTTTCGTCACGGGGATGTCGTGCCCGCCGGCACGGACGCGTGCCGCCACGCGTGCGATGTGCCGCTCGGGCGAGTCCAGCCCAACAAACAGGACATGCACGTCATGGCTGGCGGCCGCGCCGCGCAGGAGCTTCGGGATCGTCGTGGCACCAAGGGTGGACTCGAACGCGAAGTTCACCTTGGTGTCGATGGCGCGCTCCAGCAGGCGGCGCCCGAGCTGCCACGCCTGGCCGTTCGCCTCCTCGATCGACAGGCCGGGCTGGGCGATCCGGAGCTGACGGGCGTACAGGTCGGGATTGTAGAACTGGCCGCCCGCGTTCAGCACGCGCGCGCCGGCCACACTGCTCTTTCCTGCCCCGTTCACGCCCGCAAGCACGAAGAGCTCCGGTCGGGCAGTCGTCACGGGTCAGGAGCCTGCGCGCGCGCGGCCCTTCTTCTGCGGGGCCACCGGCGGCTGGTCGAGGCGCGCCATGAAGCCCTGCCTGGTGCCGCGCCAGACCTCGGGCGCGTTCATGGCCGAGAGCTCCGCGTCGAATCGGGCGGTCAGCGCGTCGAGCCGCTGGGCGTTGACGTTGACGAGGGACTCGAACTCGTCCAGCGGGATCATCACGACCGCCGGTCGGTCGTGGCGCATCACCACCAGCTTCAAGCCGCGCTCGACGCGGTGGACCAGACCCGCGAAATCGTTCTTCGCCGCGGTACTGGAGACCTGCGTCAGGCTCATCCACGCCGGCGTGGGCACGGCATCCTTGGGCACCCCCACAATGAACGGCTTGGGCCGTCCGAGGGTGGAACCCTTGAATGCGCGACCGATGGCACTCTTGCGGCGCTTGCTCGCCATGCGACACTCCGGTGAGTCCGAATGACTATAATAGCCAAACTGGCTATTTTTAGCTAGTCCCGTTGCGCACGAAAACCGGAGGGGGCCGGCGGCCGGCGTTGGCAGCGGCGGATCGAGCGCCGAGTACTCTCCCCGGCAGCACCCCCTCACTATCGTGGAGAAACTCTGACATCGTTGTTGTCGTACTTCGACGAACACTCCAGTCTCTCGACCTACGACACCGCCGCAGCCCGGACGCGTCGTGGCGCGGTCCACCAACGACGAACTCGCTGAACCTCCATGGCGCATACCGCATTCCTCGTGCTCGGCGCGCTGCTCCTCGGCGCGCTCCTGTTGCTGCTGCCGCGGTTCTTCTCGCAGACGAAGGGCACGTTGCAGATCGTTCGTGGCCTGCGTGCCCTACGAAACGCACGACACGAGGACATGACACTCATCGCCGCATATCACCGCCGGTTCCCGACGAGCCCGGGCACTGAGCCGCTCGATGACCGCACTTGGCGGGACCTGGACTTTGACGAGGTGTTTCTTTCGCTCGATCACGCCGCGAGCGAACCGGGAAGGCAGTATCTGTACCACTGCGTTCGCAGCCCTCACTTTTCAATCGAACCGCTGGCAAGGCTGGACCGTGCAGCACGCAGCTTTGACGCCGACGATTCGACCGCGAATCGCGCCCGGGCCGCGCTCAGCGAGCTTAGCGATCCTCGCGCGGGCTATCTGGAGGGCCTGCTATTCGGCGACCTCCCCCGCCGTCCGCGTTTCTGGTGGTTCTTTCCGCTCCTCACCGCTGCTTCGGTGGCCTGTCTCGCTCTGATCGCCGCATGGCCGCAGATCGTCCTCCTGTGGCTCGGCATCTGCGTCGTCAACGTCGGCGTACAGGTGCTCTACAAGCCACGTGTGAAGCGCTTCATCCCGGCGCTCCACGAACTTCCCGCGTTTCTTCGCGTTAGCCGTTCGCTCGGAGAGATGCCACTTACCGAGTGCGCCAGCGAAACCCGCGTACTCCGCGAGGGGGTGAAGCGGTTCGGTGCCCTGCGTCTGGCGACCTCGTGGATCATGTTCGAGCCCGAGCAGGCAAGCGAAATCGCGTCGACTATCTACGAGTACCTTAATCTCCTCTTCCTGCTCGACGTTAACGCCTTCGTGTTCGCTACGGAGGCACTCCACGAATCACGCGACGTGGCGCGCGGAATGTTCGAGGCTCTCGCCTACGTCGACGCCGCGCAGGCCGTTGCCACGTGGCGGCGCACACTTCCTCAGTGGGCCACGCCCGAGTTCACTCCGGCGCGGAAGGCGCTGCACGCGGAGGCACTCACGCACCCGCTGCTCTCCGACGCCGTGGCAAACTCCCTGGACGTCGACCGAGCAAGCGTGCTGATCACGGGCTCGAACATGTCGGGCAAGACGACGTTCGTGCGCACATTGGGCGTGAACGCTGTGCTGGCGCAGACGCTCCACACGACGTGCGCCAGCGTGTGGCGCGGACCGATGCTGCGGGTGCGCACGTCGATTCAACGCGCGGACAGTCTCACGGAAGGCAAGAGTTTCTACTTGTCTGAGGTCGAGTCGGTCCTGGAGCTCATTCGCGCGAAGGAGAGTGGGCAGCAGCATCTCTTTCTTCTCGATGAGCTCTTTCGCGGCACGAACACCACGGAACGGGTGGCAGCGGCCTACGCGGTTCTGGCCTTTCTGAACACGGGCCTGGATCTGGCAGTAGTGGCTACGCACGATCTCGAATTGCTCGAGTTGCTCAACGGCACTTACGACATGCATCACTTTCGCGAACAGGTCGCTGACGATGGCCTTACCTTCGATTATCTGATTCGACCCGGCGCATCGTCCACACGGAATGCGATAGCCTTGCTCAAGGTGATGAAGTACCCCGAATCGTTGGTGGCGGATGCGCTGGCCACCGTGGAGCGGCAGCACGCGCGTGATCAACGCGGCGAAGCTCTCTGACGGGGACGCTGGGCGCACGGACCGTTGCCGAGTGCGAAGCGCCGCGGCAGCTTCCATGAATCTCCTGCATCGGCCCAAGGCCGCCGCCTCAGGCAAACAATGTCTGCCGACGCAATCTCTGATTGTACGAGCCATAATCGCTTCTCCCACAATCACTTGCGGAAGAATTTGACTTTGCGATTTCAAAATGATATCATATTGCCATCACCAACCCGAGTGATCACACCATGACTGCGTATCGCGAGAAACAGTATCCAGTTGGCAACGGCCTCATCACCCTGCTCGGCCTGATCGTCGTCGCCGGCCTCGCACTTGCCACCATCACGCAAGCGGCGCCTCAGGGACGAACCGGCCTGGTCGTCCTGAGCGTCATCGTCCTTGCCGTCTCGCTCTTCCTCATGGGCGGGCTCTTCATCGTGAATCCCAACGATGCCAAGGTGCTCGTTCTCTTCGGCAAGTACGTCGGCTCGGTGAAGACCGACGGCTTCTTCTTCGCCAATCCGTTCCTCGTCAAGCGCCGGCTCTCGCTGCGCGTGCGCAACTTCGAGACGCCGAAGCTCAAGGTGAACGACAACCACGCCAACCCCATCGAGATCGGCACCGTGGTGGTCTGGAAGGTCGTCGAGACCGCCGAGGCGCTGTTCGAGGTGGACAACTACGAGAAGTACCTCGCCGTGCAGACCGAGTCGGCACTGCGCGCCACCGCCTCGCAGTTCCCGTACGACGCCCACGCCTCGGGTGAGGAATCCCTCTCCACCCACGCTGTCGAAGTGAGCAAGCACCTGCAGGCCACCATCCAGGACCGGCTCAAGTCGGCCGGCATCGAGATCGTCGAGGCGCGGATCTCGCACCTGGCCTACGCGCAGGAAATCGCCGCGGCCATGCTCCAGCGCCAGCAGGCGAGCGCCATCATCGCGGCCCGGTACAAGATCGTCGAGGGTGCCGTGGGCATGGTGGAAAACGCCCTCGAGTTGCTCTCGCAGAAGGGCATCGTGAATCTCGACGAGGAGCGCAAGGCGGCGATGGTCAGCAACCTGCTGGTCGTGCTCTGCTCCGAGCGGTCCACGCAGCCGATCGTGAACACCGGCAGCCTGTACACCTGAGGAGCCAGGTGCTAGACGCTAGGAGCTAGATACCGACATCTAGCATCTAGCATCTAGCACCTAGCCTCTGCCTCTCATGGCCGAACGCAAACCCTTCCTCCTGCGCGTCGATCGCGAGCTGCTGGACGCTGTCCAGCGGTGGTCGAACGACGAAATGCGCAGTTTGAACGGGCAGATCGAGTATCTGCTGCGTGACGCCCTCAAGCGCGCCGGGCGGCTTCCACACCGGAAGACGCTCGCGGGCAACGAGCAGGAGTAGCCCATGGTCTTCGTCTACGTCCCGCGAAACGACCGCAAGCGCAAGGCCTCACCGCGGGAACGGGCCATCAGCTTATTCATTGCGGTGATGATCGCGCTGGGCTTCGCGATCTTCGTCGTCATCCTGGGGCCGAAGAGCGGCCCGAGGCCCCCGGCTTACGTGCTGTGGACGCTCATCGGCATTGCCGTCATTATCGGCTTCATCGGCTTCTTTTCGTGGCTCAATCACGAGAGTGACGGTGGCGACCAGGCGCAGGGCAACAACTCGAAGGAGGAGCAGTGATGTTCGTTCCGATGTCCCGAAGCGGCGTGGCCTGCCGCGCCCGCCGCTTCTCTGGCGTCGCCGGAGCCGTGGCCGCCGGCATCGCCGTCTCGATTTCCTCGGGACGCCACGGCTTGCGTGCCACACCGCCGTGGTTGCTCTGGACCATTGTCGGCATCGCCGTGGCCTTTGCCCTCAGCGCGCTCATGCGCCGAGCGATGACGCCGGAATCCCCGGCCGACCCCGCCGCCGACGCGACGCGCGAGGATAACCGGCACTGGATGGTCGTCATCGCCGCCATCGTAGCCTGCCTGCTGGCGCTCGGCTTGTTCCTCGCCCTCGCGCCGGCTGCGGCGAACAGCCAGGAGCCCGCCCTGCAGTCGGCGTTCGTATTGACGCGCGGCTCCGACACCATCGTGGTGGAACGCATCACGCGGGGTCGCTCAAGCATCAGCGGCGACCTCACCATCAAGGGACAGGCCCGGATGATCTTCACGGCGGAGCTCGCGCCCGGGCCGAGCGTGCCGTTGCTGTCGTTCAAGGTGTGGGGCAGCGGCGCCTCCATCGACTCGCCGCCACTGCAGAGTGGCACCCTCGGGTTCACTGCCGACTCGGCCGTCATGGCCGTGAATGTCGGCGGCACCGAGCACAAGCTGGGCCGGGCAATCACGAAGAACCCACTGCCGATCATCAACAACGATTTCGCGATGATCGAGCTGGCGGTGCAGAGGGCACAGACGCAGGCACAGGCACAGAAGGCAACCACGGCGACGGTGCCCATGTTCGCACTCTCGGGTGCGGGCGTGCAGTTCGACTGCATCATCGAGTTCGTGGGCAAGGACACGGCCGTCTTCCGCGTGGCCGGCCAGGAGAGCCGCTTCGGCATCGACGCCACGGGGCGCATCACCGGCGGCATCCTCCCGGCGCAGAACATCGTCATCACGCGCGTCGACGGCGCGGCGGTGGCCAAGATCGCCATCGGCCGTCCCGACTACGGCGCGCCCGCTGGAGCGCCGTACACGGCGGAGGAAGTGACGGTGAAGACGCCGATGGGGCACGTCCTGACCGGCACGCTCACCATTCCAATGAATGCAAAGGGAAAGGTGCCGGCGGTGGTGACCATCACCGGCAGCGGACAGGAAGACCGGGACGAGTACATCTCGCTGGTGCCGGGGTATCGCATCTTCCGCCAAGTGGCCGACACGCTCGGTCGCCGCGGCATCGCCGTGCTGCGCATGGATGACCGGGCGATCAACGGTTCCGGCGGCGACGTGAACAAGGCGACCAGCGCCGACTTCGCCGACGACATCCGCGCCGGCGTGGCATTCCTGCGGGCACGCCGCGAGATCGACGGCGCCCGCATCGCGCTGGTGGGGCACAGCGAGGGTGGGATGATAGCGCCGCTCATGGCCAGCACCGACACGAAGATCGCGGCCATCGTGCTGATGGCCGGGCCCGCGTACACGGGCCAGCGCATCATCGACTTTCAGCTGAAGAACGGCATCATGGGCGCCGAGTCCATTCCGGCGGCCGGCAAGGACTCGGCATTGAAGGCCGTGAAATCCCAGTTCGACTCCACCAGCGGCAAGGTGCCGTGGATGAAGTATTTCCTGACGTACGACCCCGTGCCGACGGCGAAGAAGGTGAAGCAGCCCGTGTTCATCATGCAGGGAGGCACGGACCAGCAGGTGACGCCCGACCAGGCACCGGTGCTCGAGCAGGCGTTCAAGGCCGGCGGCAACAGGGACGTGACCATGCGCGTCTTCAAGGACCGCAATCACCTCTTCCTGCAGGACCCGAGCGGCTTCCCCGGCGGCTACGTGAAGCTGACGAACGGCAAGATCGACGGCGAAGTGATGGGCGCGTTGGCGGACTGGCTGGCGGTTCGTCTCAAGCCATGACGGACACCATGAACGACGAAGGACGCGAAGGACTCTTGGAGGCTTGATTGGAACTGAACCTGTCGTCGCGCTGGACGTTCTTCTATAAGTTCATCCTTCCGGTGCTCGCCATCGGGGGGCTGTGCTATGGCGCGTGGCGCGCTTTCGCCCATCCCGATGAGGTGCACGTGTCCAGCGGCATGCGCCCCGAGCAGGCATGGTTGATCGTGTTCGCCCTCGTGCCGGTCGTGACCGCGCTTCACTTGTGGATGCTCGCTCCGCTCAAGCGAGTGGTGCTCCAGGGCGACGACCTGCTGATCTCGAACTTCCTCGTCGAGATCAGCGTCCCGCTATCGGTCATCGAATCGATCAGCGGGCCGAGCGTGACGAACCCGAAGCGGTACACGGTCACGTTTGCTGAACCCACCGATTTCGGGCGACGCATTACCTTCCTGCCGCCGATGGTCTGGTCGATGAACTCGTGGGCCGAGGCTGAGGAGATAGGCGAGTTCCGAAGCGCGTGGGCGGCGGCGCGGGACGAAGCCACGAGCCGGCAGCGCTAACTCTCGACTGGAGCACGCGATGGTCACCATCTCCATTCACGACGACACGCTCGTCGTCTTCGTCCTCGGCAGCCACAAGTTCTTCGCCTTCAAGAGCCAACTGCTCGTGTCGCTCTCGCATGTGCGGAGCGCCCGGCACGACCCGGAACACGCCGAGCGCTGGTGGCACGGGCTCAAGATGCCGGGGACCGACATTCCCGGATACTTCGTCGCCGGGACGTTCTGGACCACCGACGGCTGGCGCTTCTGGGACGTGCGCGACACCGCCAACGCGGTGACGATCGAACTGCACGACGAGCAATTAGCGGAGATCATCGTCGAGGTGGCGGACCCGGCGGCCGTGGTGGCGATGATCAACGAGGCGATCAAGCACGTGCCGTAACTGCTACTGCCATTTCATTTCTCCCTGCGACTCCGTGTGCTCCGTGACTCCGTGGTATGCAGTTGTACCGGCCGTCCCTTGAACCGTCGTTTCATCACCGCAATGGCCGTGCGGCTCGAATCCACCAATACGCAGTCACGCCCATTGCGATCCGCGGCGTCGCCAAACGACCCGCTCCCGGCGAAGAAGTCGAGCAGCCGGTCGCCGGGGTTGGAGTGCACGCGTACGATGCGTTCGAGGATGCCCAGCGGCTTCTGCGTGGGATACCCTGTCTTCTCCTTGCCCGTGGGGCTTACGATGGTGTGCCACCACGTATCCGTCGGGACCTTCCCCCTGGCGGCTTTTTCCGCTCCCGCCAACCCCGGCGCCAGGTACGGCACGCGGTCGGTGGCCCCCACGTTGAACGTGAAGTGCCGCGGATCGCGGGCATACCACAGGATGTTGTCGTGCTTGGGGCTCCAGCGCTTGTTGGTGCGGCCGCCGTAGTCGTAGGCCCAGATGATCTCGTTGATGAACGACGAGCGCCCGAACAGCTGGTCGAGCATCACCTTGGCGTAGTGCACTTCGCGAAAGTCGAGGTGCACGAACAGCGACCCGGTGGGCGTGAGCAGCCGACGCGCCTCCACCAGCCGCGGCCCAAGGAAACCCAGGTAGTCGTCAAAAACGTCGCTGAACGAACTGCTCCCGGTGCGCACCTGCGTATACCGTGCGCCGTTGAACGCCACCCGCCCGCCCTTGGCCACGCGCGTCGCCTTCCAGCTCGTGCGCGTCTGCGCGCGCCCCGTGTTGAACGGCGGG
>Ga0209014_10002769_pt1 | contig 10146 bp, 7 predicted proteins | sample BarGraNGADG00212_FD_184491 | JGI IMG/M metagenome (GOLD analysis project Ga0209014, IMG submission 184491) | Arctic peat soil microbial communities from Barrow, Alaska - Barrow Graham LP Ref core NGADG0002-212 (SPAdes) (version 2) | ecosystem: Environmental > Terrestrial > Soil > Wetlands > Peat... | reverse complement strand
CCAGGCGACGTTGGTCCTATCCTGTGAATTGGTGAATTGTCGTTGGCCACAAGCCGATGGCAGAAGGGGTGAGCACGGGTGAAGAAGAACCTGATGACTAGTGGTGTGGCCCCCAGAAGTCATGATTGGCAATTGTGGTACTTGTCGCTGATCATCGTTGCGTCGATTCTGCTCGTCGGTGCGTGGACGCGCTGGTTTCCACTGGAGCAGCTGTCCACGGCGTGGCTGGGCCTTGTTGCGCTGCTCTTGGTTGGTGTTCCCTGGTTGCTTCGTCGTTCCAGTGCCGAGTCACCGGTTACTATGTCGCCTCTTGCCTGGTTGCTCATTGCCCTTGCCGTGTTCGGCCTGGTGTCATTCGCAGTCTCCGTGCACCGTGGTGTAACCCTGCAGGAACTGCTCAAACTGACGGGGCTCCTGGGCATGTTTCTGTTTGCGGTGCAATATGCAGGGTCCGAAGACCGTCTGCACACCCTGAGCTGGGTGATGTTTGGCGCGAGCGTCGTCGCCATGGCAGGGTGCATTGTCCTCTATCTGCTGTCGGTCCGGGTCACGACAGGACCCATCGCATCGCTGGCTCATGCGCTGGTCGTGCGCGACGCCGGCGGACGGCTCTCTGCCTTCTTCAGCTACCCCAATGCGCTGGCTGGCTTCCTCATCCTGCCCATCTGCATTGGTGTCGGGCTGTTCGCCTTCGGTCGCGCTGGGCGGGAGCGCTGGCTGGGGCTGGCTGGTACCATTGTGCTGATGGCTGCGCTTGTGCTGACCGGGTCGCGCGGGGGCCTGCTCGTGGCGGCAGGCGTGCTTTTACTGCTCCCTGCTGCGGGCTGGCTGTGCAAGTGTGTTTCGAGCCGCCAGATGGCGCATGTCGCCGTCGCGTATGGGGTCGTCGCTGTCTTGGTAGTGGTCAGCATAGCGGTTCCCGTTTCCCGCAATCGGGTATGGAAGCCTCTTGTCCAGCGCTTCGCTGAGATTATCCAGGAGGTTTCACAGCGGCAGGCAACGACGAGTGCCCAACTGGGAAGTCGGCTCCAGATGTTCCGTGACCTTAGCCCTTATCTGCGGGCATACCCGGTCCTGGGTAGTGGCCTTGGTACCTACTCTAGTGTCTACATGAAATTCCGGTCGCAGCTCTTCTTTGCCACCGACCCCCACTCGCTGGTGGTCAAGAGCCTGGCGGAAGGCGGCATCCTTGGGTTTGTCCTTGAACTGAGCATGATTGTTGTTCTCCTTTGGCTGGGCTTCCGTGCCGCGCGTCTCTCCAGCAACAAAGCTCTCACGTTCGCTGTCGTGGTGGGTATAACTGGTACGCTGCTCCATTCCTGTTTCGACATTGACTCCATGTTCTATGCCATCGGTGCCCTCTGTGCCGTTTTGCTGGGCTCGTGTGCCGGGCTGACCATGCAGGCCGGGGCCTCGTTCTGGGTCCTGGGCCGGCCGGTGCGCAGGGCAGCCGGTCCTGTTCCAGGCGCGAAGCGTGTGAAGAACTCTCCTCCGCGTTCTCGTCCATGGCTGGCAGCGGGATTCGTGGTGCTTGGTTTGGTGGCTGTCGTGTTCGTTCTGACCACATCTGCCGAAGCATGTTGGGTGGCAGGGCAGCGAGCGGTCAGCACGACGTTGGCTGTCACCGTACAACATGAATATCAGGCTGCAGAGGTATTGAACCCGTTCAATGCGCGCTATCCGCTGGCGCTGGCGGGTCTCTCTGCGGGCCGGTTGAATGTAGTGCCAAAGGATCTCCAGCCTGCCCTCTTTGACCAGGCCAAGGGTGCATATCAGCGCGCGGTAGCCCTGGACCCACTTAACCCGGCTATCCAGATCCAGTATGCGCAGTTCTTGTACCAGCATGGGGACAAGGATGCGATCGATGTATTCCAGCGGCTTACCATGCTGGACCCCATCGACCCTGGCACCTGGACGTCACTGGCACATGCGCAGATCACGTTCAACCACAACGCGACGTTGGCTGAGCAGGCCATCGACCAGGCACGGCGTCTGGATCCCACCTACTATGACATTGCCAACGTGACCGGCCAGATAGCCCTGGACAAGGGAGACCTTGTCGCCGCCGAGGCGGCTTTCCGGCAGTCTGTCAAGGCTAGCCCGTCACAGCAGCTTGCGTGGACTGAACTGACGAATATGTACCGCACGAGCGGGCAACAGGGCAAGCTCGTGGGTGCGTTGTTTGATGCCTCCAAGAGCGCCCAAGATGGGTCTGTGTTCGCCATCGAGTTGCAGCGTCTTGCACCCGTGGTACAGTGGACCTCACCGGCGGCTGGCACGTCTGTTGTTCCCGGTGGTACTGTTGCTTTGGCGTGGAACGTGACTGGCGCAACGAAGGGACTGGAATGGCAGACCGTCTATGCTTATGTTGCTACGGCGACTGGCGAGTGGATCCTGATAGCAGATGGTCTCAAGCCCTCGGTTCGCAGCCTGATGTGGCAGGTTCCTGCAAGTATACCCTTGGTCGCTTGCTCTTTTTATGCGTATCTTCAGGCGCCCAAGCTGATGGCTGGATCGGACAGAACATGGGCGTCTTATGCCGTCAGTTTGCCAATTCAGGTGGGTCAATGATTCAGGATCCGCGTCGATCGTCCCAATGGCAGAAACAGACGTATACTAATGAAGAGACCGGGTCAGGTTCCTGGCGGTTTGTGAAGGAGGACAATCATGGAAGATGAACTTACGTTGATGGATGTGTTCAAGGTCCTGGCGCGAAGGTGGAAGCTGATCGTGGCTGTCACCCTGATACCCACGATTGTGGTGGCGGGGGTGCTGCTGCTGGTCATGAAGCCCACGTTCACCTCAACAGCGACAGTCTTGGTCTCTCAACAAAGCCTGGTCCCCCCGGACCTCAGTCCACTGCCCACCCTGACGGCAAATCAGCCGGTTGCTACGGTAGCAACCTATGTGAATCTAGCTCAGGATCCGGAGCTCTATCGGCGAGTCATCGAACAGCTGCAATTGTCTGGTGAGACGACGAGTACTCTTGCCGGGGCGGTCAAGGTCACATCCACCAAAGACACCAACATGATCACAATCGACGTGAAGCTGGGGGACAAGGACTTGGCCGCTGCTGTCGCCAATGCTGTAGCAGAGCAGCTTGTTGAGCGTGCCAAGGGGCTCATGGTGGCAGAGCAACTGAGCAGTTACCGCGCCTACCTGCTGCCCGTGTCTGTCGACATTCCAGCGCAGCAGACAGCATTGGCGGCCAAGCGCGCAGCACTGGCAGGAGTACCTAAGGTTCTCGTGACAACGCAGTCGATTGTGAACAATCAGACCCTCTTGGATATTGCCAAGGCCACATCCAACCAGAGCGTGCTTGACCTTGCCGGGCTGTCTATGGTGTCACAGCAGGTCAACCCGCTGTGGCAGTCTCTGACGAGTGATATTTCCAGTATTTCAGCTGACATCACGGCCAAGACAGGGCTCAAGGCATTGTGCGAGCGGATCATTGCTCAGTTGGAGTCAGCGTCGACCGACAACGTTTCTCAGTTGCCCATTCAGATCGAGCAGCGGGCAGTTCCAGCAGATGAGAAGGACGCCGGAGGCCGGGCAGGCAAGCTGGTGATCACCATGGTGGCCGCACTTTTGCTGAGCATCGTCTTGGCCTTCCTCGTGGACTACGTCCAGACTGCGCGCGCAACGGAGGCGGAGGCTCGTCGGGCGAAGGGGTCATGAAAGCAGTCATCCTTGCAGGGGGAATCGGTTCCCGGCTGAGTGAGGAGACGGCTCTTCGCCCGAAGACGATGGTCGAAGTCGGCGGTGAGCCTATCCTGTGGCATATCATGAAGACATATGCGGCTTATGGCATTCAGGATTTTGTCATCTGTCTCGGGTACAAGGGGTATGTCATCAAGGAATACTTTGCCAACTACGTCCTGCACATGTCCGACGTGACCATCGATCTCGAACACAACAAAGTGGAATGGCATGACTCACGTGCCGAGAACTGGCGTGTGACCCTTTTCGACACAGGCGAGGAAACGATGACGGGTGGGCGCATCAAGCGCATCCGGCCGCACGTAGATGGGGAGTCCTTCCTGTTGACGTATGGCGATGGCGTCGTCGATATCCACTGTCACATCCTGCCGGGGCCGAACGATGGCTTGCCGGACATGGCCACTAGTATTGCCATAGCGCGTCTCACGACAGCAGCTGGTATTAAGACCATGATCGGCACGCCGCACTGGATCGAGGACGAGCATGACACGGACCCCGCCCAGATACGTCAGATTACCGCAGACCTGCAGGTGGAGCTGAACAGCCGGACTATTCCCCCCACCGTCCTGCTGGGCAACGAGGCCTTCATCTACCCCGACCTGTCGGACCGCCAGTGAAGGAATCCTCGTTCCCTCAAGGATCGGAAGTCGCCAAGAAACGACGGCATGACTCTTACCGATACCTGCCAGCGGTTATCTCAATCGTATGGGTGATGGCGACGCTTGCTGCCTTCATGTCTGGAATCTGGGAGTATCCGCTCACAAGCGTATGGCCAGTGTTCTGGTTCGTCTGTGGAACGCAGGCTTGTTTCTTGTTGGGTTATGTTCTCGCCGTGAGGGGGCACGGACAGCGCAAACGTAGAAGCTTGTCTCAGAGAGTCCCGTCGCGGCTGGCGCTAGGCAGTGCTGTTGTCACCTTGCTCTTGTTCTTACCAACGTCGTTGTTTCGCACAGGAAAGATGCTGCCAGACGTATGGTGGGGTATCCGGAATCCTGGACTGGCCTATGCGGCGACTGCTTCTCTGAACCAAGCGGGCCGTACTCCCTTGATTGAGTACCTGAGATTGCCGTTCGCTTTTTTCACTGCTGCCGTGGAACCAATTGTTGTTTTCTACTGGCCGAGACTCCCGAAGAGCGTGAGACTGGTCGGAGCTTTGGCAGTGTCGTCAACTGTAGCTCTTTTCTTGGCTATGGGCACCAACAAGGGCGTCTTTGACGCGATTCTCATTGCGGCTGTGTTCTTGTTCGCGTCAGCATGCTCTGGCATCTTGGTAGTGGGGAGATGGAAGCGAATGGCTATTGTGATACTAATAATATTGTCAGCTGTGGGCTTTCTGGGTTTCTTCTCCGGCGTCTCTCTTCGCGCCGGATCAGGGATATCGTACGGGATCGGTCCAGCTGGGATACACGCAGATATGACAAAACCTCTATTATCCAAAATGCCTGAAACACTAAGAACAGCCGTTCTGGGATTAACATCGTATGCGTCGCAGGGCTATTACGGGCTGGGGCTGGGGCTTGCGCTTCAGGAACCTTTTGTTCCGATGTATGGCGCGGGCTCATCCATTTTCCTGACGCGCCAGGTGGAACGGCTAGTCGGCGACCCTTCCTTCGAGCTTCGTTCTTATCCGGTCCGAGTGATGAACGAAGATGGATGGGATGCATACGTCAGCTGGTCAACGATGTATCCGTGGATTGCTTCCGATGTTGGTTTCCCGGGAGTGTTATTAGTGATGGTAGTTGTAGGTTGGCTTCTCGGTCGCGCGTGGCTCGGCGTACTCTACAAGCATGATGTATTCAGCGTCTGCCTTCTGAGTCAGATGGTGATCATGCTTGTGTATGCTTCAGCGAACAACCAGAGTGTCCAAGCTGGCGAAGGTTGGTTCGCTTTTGTGTCCACCGTGTTTCTGTGGTTTGCTGCCAACAGCATGAGACTGCGTCATGAGCTGGATCACGCCGAGTTGGAGGTTGCGGGTCCAATGGCAGACACTGACAGGATGGCATGGACACAGATCATCGGGGAGGGACACTGATGGCAGACGCAGAGGTGCGCAAGGGTATGGCAGTGGCGTTCATTGGCGGGCCACTTCGCCTCAACGAGGTCTTTAGCAGTGACGCGTTTTCGATGGCGGGATACCTGGCCATAAGCAACATTCTGAACGGCTTGACCGCAGTTGGGGCGAATGTCTCTTTGATAGTCTCCTTCGTTCCAATGAGAGCGTGGCCCAAGACACACACGCTGATCGTGCGCGGTGGCTCTGAGACGCTTGAGAATGGCGCGCCTGTGGTGCGTTTGGGTTTTCCGAACGTGACGCCCCTGAAGCAGATTTGGCTGGGTCTGTCGTCGTTCTTCGCAGTACTCAGATGGGGTATCCAACATCGGAGAGACACGAAGAGAGTAGTTCTGTGCTTCGACTTGACCGTTCCCCCAGGACCCTTCATATGGCTGGCAGCTAGGGTAACTCGTTCACGCATAATAGCGATCATATTCGACTTGAGCCTGCCGGGTGTCACAGTGCCTGACTCGGTCTGGCATCGTCTGAATTTCGCCCAAACCAAGGCGTTGATGCCACATCTTGATGGTATCGTCGGCATTACAGAATGGATTGGTCGCGACTTTGCGCCTGATGTGCCAAGCATTTGCGTTCTTGGCGGCATTTCAGACTCACTTGCTGGTCGCTTCTCTGTGGATGAAGAGCATGTGCACAGCGGTCCGTGCAAGGTGGTCTTCGCTGGTAGTCTTAGTGTTGCTAACGGGATTGACTTGTTGCTGGATGCACTGGCTTTGGGGCCGGACATCGACATCCGCCTAGAGTTGATCGGAGATGGTCCCCTTCTGGCTCACGCGCGGAGTGTGAGCCAACGGGATGCTAGAGTAGAAGTAAGAGGTCGCCTTCCTTATGAAGACGTGCTATCAGCATATGCAGCTGCAGATGCAGTAGTGTGTATTCGTCTCCAAGAGACTCTGAAGACTCCGTACCTTTCTCCGTCAAAACTTGTGGAGGGGATGGCCGTCGGTCTTCCCATGATCTGCACTATCCCTCGCAACGCACCTATGGAGATCCAAGCAGTGCTGAAGCGGCTGGCCATTGTCGTTGACTCGGAACAACCCGAGTCTGTTGTGGCTGCCCTGACCGTCTTGACGTCTGACGGCATGTCGGAGACCCGCCGCAAGGCCAGAATGCTAAGGTCGTGGGCAATCGAGAACCTGTCGTGGCATACTCAATGTCAAAAGATGCTTGATTTCATTGAGCAACTCTAACCTGACAATGCTCATTCAGCGTGAGTTGCAGCTTTCAACAAGCGACAACAACGGGACTGCCTCGCGAGCTCGTCGAGGACATTTAGTACGTTGGTTGCACCTCTCGCTGGACTCGCAGAACGGATCACAAACAGAAGAGGCGCCAATAGCTTGCATCTACCAGCATCGTGCCACGACTACCGGCTGCAAGTCACGACCGTGTGTATTGGTCGTTGACATAGCGGCCTCCAGCGGAGGAGCTCTGAGTGTTCTTAAGGACTTCACTGGTTTCCTCGCATCGCAGGATTTGGGTGTTGATTGGGTATGTCTTGTCTCGTCAGACGAAATCTCCTCACATGTTCCCTGGGTTCGCGTAGTGAGAGATGCTTGCCCCAAGAGAAGCAAGGTCCATCGATTGACATGGGAGATACTTATGGCACCGCATCTGGTGCAGGGCTACGCACCGGATGTGGTGCTCTCGCTTCAGAACACAGCTGTATTGTTTACCCGTGTGCCCCAAGTTGTCTATGTGCACCAGTCACTGCCGTTTGCCCGGTGGCATCGGTGGTCTTTCTTCAGAAGTGAAGAGAGGGAGACGGCGGTGCGAGTTGCGGTGCTTGGTCCGCTGATACGGTGGAGCGTGCGGAGAGCGTCAGCGACGATAGTGCAGACTCGTTGGATGCAGCAAGCTCTGGCCATTTCCAGTGGAGTGGATTCCAGCCGCATTACCGTTGTTCCTCCTGATTGTGACGTATCGTTGCCTGTGGTCGGTGAAGTGGGAAGATCCGATATGGCGGAACTCGGGCAAGACACCCGTTTCTTCTACCCCGCCTCAGCGATGCCCTACAAGAACTTCGAAGTGGCAATTCGGGCGCTCATTCTCCTGCAAGCACAGGGACATCATGCTGAGCTCACCTTGACGATCACCGGGAAGGAGAATGACTACGCCAGAAGGATCGTGGCGCTTGCGCAGCCGTTGGGGGACGCCGTGAGATTTCGAGGTTCCCTACCACGAGGTTCAGTACTGCTCATGCTGCAGCGTTCGATTCTGCTGTTTCCATCTATCATTGAGACCTTTGGCCTACCACTGCTTGAAGCCCGAAAACTGGGATCCTGGGTGATTGCAGCCGACACACCTTTTGCGAGAGAAATCCTAAAGGAGTACCAGCGAGCTCGTTTCTTTGTTAGCGATTCTGCTGCGGATCTTGCATCTGCCATGCAGGCCACCGAGTCCGAACGTGCGGCCGAAACTGCCTTGCCGTCTGGAACGCCGGAGCAAGACCCACGACGCGCAGAGACCGAGCAGTCCAGTTCCTGGCAAACAGTTGTGAACGTTGTGAAGGGTCAGGTTCGTCGCAGGACGGACCAGTGCACCTAGTGTGTCGGGCTTCATTCTGATATGAATAGCACCCTTGGAGGTCAAGACATGGACGATCGCATTGAAAGCAAGAAGCCTATTCTTGTTACGGGCGGTACAGGGTCCTTTGGGCGGGCCTTTCTCGAGTATATGCTGAAAGAAGGTGCTCCGGAGATTCGCGTTCTCAGTCGTGACGAATTCAAGCAGGAGGTCATGCGCAAGGAGTTGCACGACCCGCGGGTCAAGTTCTACCTAGGTGACGTGCGAGACCGCGCCAGCGTTGACCATGCCATGGAGGGCGTCGACCATGTCTTTCATGCTGCTGCGCTGAAGGAAGTACCTTCCTGCGAGTTCTTCCCCGTTCAGGCCGTCATGACGAACGTGCTAGGAAGCAGCAACGTCATTGAATCTGCTCTTGCCCATGGGGTGAAGAGCATCGTCTGCCTTAGCACGGACAAGGCCGTACAACCTATCAACGCCATGGGCATGAGCAAGGCCCTCATGGAGAAGACCGCATATGCGGCAGCGCGGGACGGAGGGCATGCCAGGCAGACGATCATCGCCGTCACCCGGTACGGCAACGTCATGTGTTCCCGTGGCTCGGTCATTCCCCTGTTCATCGAGAAGATGAGACGAGGTGAACCCCTGACGGTCACCGAACCCACGATGACCCGCTTCCTCATGTCAATGGATGAGGCTATCGGGCTGGTCCTGTTTGCCATGGAGCACGCCGAGCCGGGCGATCTGTTCATCCGCAAGGCGCCCGCGAGCACTATTGGCGACTTGGCATTGGCTCTCAAGGAGCTGTTCCATTCTGATGTTCCTGTTCAGGTCATCGGCTCCCGTCATGGCGAAAAGCTGCATGAGACACTGGCGACAGCTGCCGAACTGCACCGGGCGGAAGACATGGGCGACTACTTCCGCGTGCGCGTGGACGACCGTGACCTCAACTACGAGAAGTACGTGACGGAAGGCGACCAGGGCGTCCTGATGACGAATGATTACACCTCCGCCTCGACCCAGCGTCTCTCGGTGGATGAGATCATTGCCAAACTGGCGGCACTGCCCGAGGTGCAGCAGGAATTGAACGGTGGGTCCGGCTCGTCGTTTGCCAGGGGGAGCTGAGATGCGCATGGGTATCACGGGTGCTGACGGGTTCCTCGGCTGGCATCTGCGGTGTTTGTTGCATGGAGATACGACAGAAGATACTGCTGTGCCCTGTGACCAGGCGTCCTTTGCCGATGACCGTGCGCTTGACAACCTCGTGGCGACGTCCGATGCCATTGTCCATTTCGCCGGCATCAACCGTGGCACGAAAGACGAGGTGCTGAACGGCAACCTTGCCATCACGGACCGCCTCATTGCCGCCTTGGCGAGGTCCGGCCGCATGCCCCACATCTTGTTTGCCTCCTCCATCCAGATCGATCGTGACAATACCTATGGCGAGGCCAAGCGTGTCTGCGCCCAGCACCTGCAGATATGGGCGGACAGCTGCGGGGCGCACTTTACCACCGTTGTCCTGCCGAACGTCTTCGGCGAGTTCGGCCGTCCGTTCTACAACTCGGTGGTTGCGACTTTCTGCTACCAACTCGTGCACGGGGAGGAGCCCCACATTGCAGCGGATGCTCCCCTCGAACTTATCGCGGCCCAGGATGTAGCAGCCAAGTTCGTTGCGCTCGCTCACGACGGGGTGGCCGGCGTGGTCCGCGTGCCAGGCCACAATCCCCTGCTGGTCTCTGAGATCCTGAGTCGTCTCCAGGGGCTGAATGCCTCGTATTCCGGTGGTACGCTTCCCCTTCTTGCTGACTCGTTCGACCTGCAGTTGTTCA
>Ga0209014_10002768_pt1 | contig 10148 bp, 7 predicted proteins | sample BarGraNGADG00212_FD_184491 | JGI IMG/M metagenome (GOLD analysis project Ga0209014, IMG submission 184491) | Arctic peat soil microbial communities from Barrow, Alaska - Barrow Graham LP Ref core NGADG0002-212 (SPAdes) (version 2) | ecosystem: Environmental > Terrestrial > Soil > Wetlands > Peat... | reverse complement strand
TTGGTGTACGCGTTGGCGTACATCGGATTCAGCTTGATCGCCTGGTCGAAATCCGCGATCGCTTGGGTGAGCTTCTTCAGGCGGTAGTAGGCGTACCCGCGCGCGTTGAAGGTCGTCGCCAGGAACGGATCCAGCTTCAGGGCCTGCGTCAGCGGTTCGATGGCCTCCGCGAAGTGCTCCTCCTGGATCAGCTTGCGCCCCTGCTGCTGGTACTCGGCCGCGGTGGTCACGGGTTTGGCGGGCGGCGGCGCTAGAATGTTCGCTACTTTCGGCGCTACAGCGGCCGGAGCCGCAGCCGGAGCCTTGACCGAAGTGGGCGCCGCAACCGCCGGTTGCGGGTCCGGCGTCACGGGCGTGGCCGGTGCATCCACCGGAACCGGCAACTGGACATTGCCCGTCTCCGGCGCCAGTTCTTTGGCGCGCGCCTGCTTGATCTTCTCCTCCACGTGGGACTGTGCCTGCGCCCATAGCTGCCTGGTTTCGGCGTTCTTCGGATCGAGCTTCACCGCCTGGTCCAGATCCGAAAGCGCCTCGTCCCAACGTTCCAGCAGGAAATACGCGTAGCCGCGCGCCGTCCACCCAAGCGGCGATGCCGGCGAGAGGCCGATCGCGCGGGTACGGTCCTCGATTCCCTTATCGTGCTGCCCCAGCAAATGATAAGAACCGCCGCGCGCCACGTACACTTCCGGGTTCTTGGGGTCGAGTTGCACCGCCTGCTGGCGATCTTCCAGCGATTCGGCGTACATCTTCATCCGCACGTAGACCGCGGAGCGCGCCATGTAGATGCGCGCGTCCTTGGGGTCGCGCTGCAGAGCCTCCGTGTAATCTACCACCGCGCCCTTGTCGTCGCCCAGCCGCTCGCGCACCGCGCCGCGCACGCGGCGCGCGCGCAGATCCTCCGGGTTCAGCTTCAGCGCCTGGTTGAGATCGGCAAACGCGTGGGTGAAATCGCCGATGCCGGTGGAGGCCAGTGCCCGCTCCACCCAGCACTCCTCGTGATCCGGCTTGCGCCCGATGCAGGAATCGAAATCTTCCAACGCGTCGCGATACTTGCGCTGTTCGGCGCGCGCGATACCGCGCCCCAGGTACGGTTCCGGATTGTCGAGGCGCAGCTTGATGGCCTGCGTGAAGTCCTCCTCCGCCTTCTCGAACTCCCGGACTTCGGTGTACGCCTTGCCGCGCACGGCATACACTTCGCTGCGCTCCAGCTTCAGGTTGATCGCCACAGTGTAATCGTGGATGGCGCGCTGCGGCTGTCCGGCCGCCGCAAAAAAACCACCGCGCGCCAGGTAGTTCTCCGCGCCGCCCGGCTGCGTCTCGATCGCCTGGTCGAAATCGGCCTGCGCCTTCTGGAGGTCGCCCGCGGCCTGGTAATCGCGGCCGCGCGCCCGCCACGCATCCACGTTGGAACCGTCCGCCTGGATTGCCTCGGTATAGGCGGCGATCGCCTCGGTGCGCTGCCCCGCATCGTCCGCCTTCTTGCCGCGCTCCAATGCCGCCTGCGATTTCTTCTTATCGGGCTTGGCGTCTGCCCCGCCGGCGGGAAGAAGCCAGCCCATCACGGCCAGCAGCAAGGCCAGTCGCAGAAGTTGGGAAACTGAAGTCCGCATGGAACTCTCTGTTAGCTAAGTACACTGTTCCAAAATCATCGCTCCCGACCCAGAGGGTACCCCGGTCGCGGCTCCGACTGGTGCATCGCGGCTCCCATCGGAGCCGCGCGCGTAAGCAAGCGATATCCCAATAGTGTACACTCAGATCGTAGTCGAAGTTTTCGTTGGTGCACGGGAAGCTGGTGAAAATCCAGCACAGCCCCGCTACTGTAAGCGCGGAGAATCGGCCGAACAAGCCACTGTTCCGGTGACGGAATGGGAAGGGCGGCAGATTTGATGAGGCGCAAGTCAGGAGACCGGCCAGCGAGTCGTGATCACTCGGCTCTCGAGGGAGGAGCCAGAAATGCTACGAAACGTTGCAGGCCTGCTGGCCTTTTGTTTGACTTTTTCCGCCTGCCTCTCGGCCTCCGGGATCAAAGGCAAAATCATCGACCCATCCGGAGCCCCGGTCTCCGGCGCGCAAATCGCCGCCGTCAACCGCGTCGGCGTGGTGGCGCAGACCACCGCCGCCCCCAACGGTAGTTTTCAGTTGGACGCTCCCGAAACCCCCGACACGCGGCTCGTCGTCGCCGCGCCCGGCTTCAGCACCCGCACCCTGGCGCTCGATCAGGCAGCCAGCGTGCAACTCGACATCGCCCCGCGGACGGATTCCGTGCAGGTGATCGGATCTACCATCGAAATCCCCGCCAGCCTGCAAGCATCCAGTGTGGACGCGATTCCCAGCAGCCGCGTGCGGTCAAGCAACGAGCCCTTTGCCATGGACCTGCTGCGCTACGTTCCCGGCGTGGCGTTCAATCAATCCGGCGCGCCCGGCGGCGTGACCAGCCTCTTTCTGCGCGGCGGCAATTCCAACCTGAACCTGGTGGAAATCGACGGCGTCCCGGTAATTGGATTCGGTGGCGGCTTGGGTTTTGATTTCGCTCACATCCCCAGCGAAGCGGTGGACCACATCGATGTCGTCCGCGGCGCGCAATCCGCCGTCTACGGCTCCTACGCCAACTCCGGCGTCATCGATTTCGTCACGCGCCGTCCGGAAGCCGCCCCCCAGCTCAGTCTGCTGGCCGAAGGCGGCAGCCACAACGAGCGCCGCTTCGCCATCACCGGCACGGGGACCGTCGCCGGCTTCGGCCTGTTGGTCTCCACCTCGCGCTACGATAACGATGGCCTGGTGACCAACGACGATTACCGCAACGAAGACGTGCTGTTGAATCTCACCCGGCGTTTCGGCCGCCATAGCCTCTCCCTGCACGGCTACTTCGATTCCAACGAAGTCGGCCAGCCCGGCGCCTGGGGTTCCGATCCCAAGCACACCTTCAGCGGAATCGACACCGTGAGCCGCGCCAAGAACAATTTCTCCGAGTACGGCGCGCACTACGTAGCCGACCTCTCGCCCCGCGTGCGCCAGGAATTGTTCGGCAGCTTCTTTCTCTACAACAGCGGTTTCCAGAGCCAGTACGGCTTCAGCTTCGGCAAGGATCTGCGCGGCCAGGGCGAAGCCCGCACCATCGTCAGCCTATCGCGCCACGACACCGCCTCGTTCGGCGTCACCGGCGCGCACGAATCCGTGACCAACAGCTACATCACCGGCGCCGGCTTCTCCACCTTTCCAATCGGGCGCAACGAAATCGCCGTCTACGCCGAGAACCGCTATGAGGTGGCAGGCCGCCTGTTCCTCAGCGGCGGCGTGCGCGCCGAGTTCTTCCGCACGCCCTCGATTCCCGCCGACGGTTACACGCGTCCGCTCTTCCCGGCAAGCAGCATCTCGCGCGTGAATCCCAAGCTTTCGGCGGCGTATGTCGCCTCTGGCGCCCGCCTGCACGCCTCGTTCGGCATGGGCCTCCGTCCGCCCTCGGGCTTCGAACTGGCCTTCACCGACAACCCCGCGCTCAAACCGGAGCGCACGCGCAGCATCGATGCCGGCGTGGAGCGGAAGTTCGGCAATCTGCTGACGCTCGACGCCACTTACTTCTACAACCGCTACTACGACCTGATCGTCACCCTCGGCGGCTCGCTGGCTGCGTTGAGTCACTATACATCCGCCAACCTCGCCAACTCGCAGGCCCAGGGCGCGGAGTTCTCGGCGCGCCTGCGGCCGGCCCGTTGGGTGCTCGTCACCGGCTCGTACACACTGCTCGAAACCCGCATCCTTTCGCTCGATGGTTCTAGCTCCCAGGCGCCGCTGCCCTTTGCCGTGGGACAACAGTTGACGCGCCGTCCCGAGAACTCCGGGAATGTGGTGGCCACCTTCACGCGCGGACAGTTCGCCGCCGATATCTCCGGCTACTTCCGCGGCCGCACGCTCTACGAGGAGCCATACCTTGGCGCCAGCAATGGATTATTCTGGAATTCCGGATTCGCCAACGCCGGCGTCAACCTGAATTACACTCTCGGCCGGGGCGTGACCGCTTACGGCAACTTGCGCAATGCGCTCAACCGCCAATACGAGGAAGTGTTCGGATTCCCCTCGCCGAAACTAAACTTTGTCGCCGGCCTCAAATGGACCATCGCGAGGGCGCAATGAAACTCGAAAAGTTCTATTCAACGCAGAGACGCAGAGAAGAACAAGCGCAAGAGCAAGCTCGGGTGCCACCTTTCATAGTCGTTGCTTCTCTGCGCTTTCCTCTGCGTTCTCTGCGTCTCTGCGTTGAAGGCGTCTTCTGGTTTGGTTCGGGAGCTACCCATGAATAAAGAGCCCTTCGACCAACCCCGCCTCGCCATCAACCGCGTCTACACCCGCCACGGCGATAGCGGCGACACCGCTCTCGCCGGCGGCCAGCGCGTTCCCAAGGATGACACGCGCATTGCAGCCTACGGCACGGTCGACGAGCTGAACAGTTTCCTGGGAGCCGCGCGCTCCACCGTCAACCAGCTCACCGTTGAAGAGCCGCGCCTCGCCATGCTGGCCGCCATCCTCCTGCGCGTGCAGCACGAACTCTTCAATCTCGGCTCGATTCTCGCCACCCTTCCCGAGGACGTCCATCCCCGCCAGCCACGCGTCACCGATACCGAAATCGCCCAGCTCGAAACCGAAATGGACCTGATGAATGAGGACGTGCCGCCGCTGCGCTCCTTCGTCCTGCCCGGCGGCAGCCGTCTCGATGCCGAACTCCACATCGGCCGCACCGTCTGCCGCCGCGCCGAACGCATCGCGGTCGCGTTAGGCCGCGCGGAAAGCGTGCCGCCCGAAACCATCCGCTACCTGAACCGTTTGAGTGACGCCCTGTTTGTCTGGAGCCGCTGGGCCGGCCACATCTCCGGCGCCCCCGAAACTTTGTGGGAGCCAAACCAGTCCGCCTCCGGGCAGCCGGATAATGGATAATTGAAAGACAAGGAGAAATCGATGCAGAATGATACGGCGAGGCCTTTGGCCTCTGGTCTGACCGTCCTGGGAGCCTTGGCGCGGGTGCTGCCGCACTTGCCCAACTTTGCGCCCGTGGGTAGCATCAGCCTGTTTGCCGGAGCCCGCATGCGGGGATGGCAGGCCTATGCGCTGCCTTTGGTCCTGATGGCCGTGACGGATCCGTTCGTCGGCGGCTACAGCGCCGCCACTCCGTTGATCTACGCCAGCTACCTGATCAGCGTGTGGATCGGCACCCGCCTGCGCGGCACCGAGAACCCGTTGAAGATCGGCGCCGGCGTCCTGGCCGGTAGCCTGGTGTTCTTCCTGCTCACCAACTTCGCGTGGCTGGCCGGCAGCAGCATGTATCCGCACACGCTCTCCGGCGTGATGCAGTGCTACATCGCGGCGATCCCGTTCTATGGCCGCACCCTGGCGAGCGATTTGCTCTATTCGGGGGCGCTGTTCGGCCTGCACGCCTGGCTCAGCCGCCTGGTGGCGCGCTCCGAGCGTGTCACTGCCATGCAGACGGCCTCTGTAGCGTAGCCTTTCAGGCTGCCATGCCCCCATTCGTGGGGGCATTCTTCCTCTGCGCCTCCGCGGTTGCCTCGCTCCGCGAGTTCGCATCGGTGAAGCTATGAAAAAAGTCCTGCTTGCCTGGAGTTCCGGCAAAGACAGCGCGTGGACCCTCCACGCGCTACGCCGGCAGAACATCGAAGTCTCTTTACTCCTCACCACGCTCAATGAAGCGGCCGATCGCGTGGCCATGCACGGTGTCCGCGGCTCCCTGCTCCAACAGCAGGCCGACGCCATCGGCCTGCCGGTGTGGCAGATCCCGCTGCCCTGGCCCTGCACCAACGAGGAGTACGAAGCCCGCTTGAGCGACGCCTGCCGCCGCGCCGTCGTCGAGGGCTTCGGTACCATCGCTTTCGGCGATCTCTTCCTGCAGGACGTCCGCGCCTACCGCGAACGCCAGTTGACGGGCTCGGGACTGACGCCCGTTTTCCCGCTCTGGGAACTCCCCACCGCGATCCTCGCCCGCGACATGATCGCCGGCGGCCTGCGCGCACGGCTCAGTTGCATCGATTCCCGCGTGCTCGATGCCTCGTTCGCCGGCCGCGAATTCGACTGCGCCCTGCTCTCCGCCCTGCCGGAATCCGCCGACCCCTGCGGCGAAAACGGCGAGTTCCATACCTTCGTCTACGATGGCCCCATGTTCCGTCAGCCCCTTGCCATCGCGACCGGAGAAGTGCGCAACGTGGATGGCTTCATCTACACGGATCTGCTGTGACCCGTCGTCCTCCGGACGTGGCGCAGGCACTCCTGCCTGCCGCGTCGGCACTCTTGCCGACGCTCGCTGCCCGAGCGTGCAGAGGCATCGAGATGGTTTTTCGACCCATCGGCGTGCCGCGCGCTATGATGAGCTTGTGACATGGCGCTGATCGCGGTTTCGGGTCATCCTGGGTGCCGTTTTGAAGAGGTGGCGCGGTTCAGCGCGCAGCGGCTCGGCTTCGAGTTGCTGACGCAATCCCGCGTCGGCTCGCTCGCCAGCGAAGAGTTCGGCGAGGACGCCAAAATCCCCGACAAGGCATACCCCAGTCTGGTGACCTCCATTCTGGCCCGCCTGGCCACCCAGCACCATCTCGTCTTCTGTGCCGTCGGCGGCGAACTGCAAGGCCGCCACTTCCCCGGCATGCTGCGCGTCCACATCGTCGCCCCCGAGAATGCCCGCATCGGCAACCTGATGCTGGATCGCCGCTTGGAACGCCCCGCTGCCCGCCAGTTGCTGCTCGATCTGGAAGCCGCCGACCGCACCGACCGCAAAGCCAAGTTCGGCAAAACCAAAGCCACCGCCGAACTCTTCGATCTCGTGCTCAACGCCGAAGCCCTGACTACCGAACAGATGGCCGACGTCATCGAAGCCGCCATCGCCGCCACCGGGATCAAGCAACGCGGACTGCTTTCGCCCGCCGCCGAACAGCAACTCCAGTTCCAGGTCCGCCTCAAACTGGCCCGCTTCGGCATCGTGCCGCACGGCAACGCCACCCTGCGCCAGAAAATGTTCGCCCACCCCAGCGAAGAGATGTTCGCCAACCTGCTGGATTTCTACCGCATCGCCTGGGACTACGAACCGACTAGCTTCCCCGTGAGTTACGCTCCGGACGGCAGCGTGCTCGAAGCCTTCACCCCCGATTTCTACCTGCAGGAGTTCGATCTCTACGTGGAACTCACCACCATGAAGCAATCGCTGGTGACCCGGAAGAACCGTAAGGTGCGGCTGCTGCGCGAGCTGTATCCTCACCTCAATATCCAGGTCTTTTACCAGAAGGACTTCGAAAACCTGATCTTCAAGTACGGCCTCGCCGCGCGACCGGTGCCCGCATGAGCGGCGATCCGATCCCCGGGATCGAGCGAATCCTCTTCACCGAGGAGCAGATCGATGCCCGCATCCGCCAAGTGGCGGCGGAGATCTCACGGCGCTATGCAGGCCGCACGCTCACCCTGATCGGCGTGCTGAGGGGCTCGGTGTTTTTCCTCACCGCGCTGGCGCGCCACATCGAGGTTCCCGTCAAAATCGATTTCCTGGCGATCTCCAGTTTCTCCAACAAGAGCGGCTCCCCCGGCGTGGTGCGCATCGCCAAGGATCTGGATGAGAGCATCGAGGGCGAAGACGTACTGTTGGTCGAGGATATCGTCGATACCGGCTTCACCTTGCGCTACTTGCTGCAAACCCTGGCCGGCCGGGCGCCGAATTCGCTGTCGGTATGCACGTTCCTGGACCGCAACTCGCGCCGCATCGTGCAGGTCCCGGTGGACTTTCGCTGCTTCGAGATCCCCGACCGCTTCGTGGTAGGCTTCGGCCTCGATTTCAACCAACTCTACCGCAATCTGGGCTACGTAGCCGTCATGAAACACGAAAAGGCCTAGAGCCTGTTGCCGCATTCCAATCCTGGCTGGGGAGCCCCGGGTTTCGTTCCGCCGTACATGATAAACTACAACTTACGCCCCAAATCGCCAAGCGCGGTAGGCTGCGCACTTGCGCCCCAATTTCCGATCAAAGAAGTGATTCATGACTAGCAGCAACCCAAATATTCGCAATATCGCCATCATCGCGCACGTAGATCATGGCAAGACCACCCTGGTGGACGCCATGCTCAACCAGAGCGGCATTTTCGGCTCTCATGAGGAGCACGTCGACCGTGTGATGGACTCCAACGACCTGGAGCGCGAGCGCGGCATCACCATCCTCGCCAAGATCACCGGCGTGCGTTACCACGGCGTGAAGATCAACATCGTCGACACGCCCGGCCACAGCGATTTCGGCGGAGAAGTGGAGCGCGCTCTCAAGATTGTCGACGGCGTCATGCTGCTGGTGGACGCCAGCGAAGGGCCCCTGCCGCAGACCCGGTACGTTCTCAGCAAGGCCCTCGAAAATAAGCTCCCACCGATCGTCGTGATCAACAAAATCGATCGGCCGGATGCCCGCATCGCGGAGGTCCTCGACGAGATCTACGATCTCTTCATCGACCTCGACGCCACCGAAGATCAGCTCGATTTTCCGGTGCTGTACACCATCGCCAAGACCGGCGTCGCCAAGTGCAACATGGAAGATGAGGCCACCGATCTACGGCCCCTGTTCGACGCCATCCTGAAGCACATCCCGCCACCCGTCGGCGACCCGGACGGCGTACTGCAGATGCTGATCGCCAACCTGGATTACAGCGACTATCTCGGCCGCCTCGGCATCGGCCGCGTGGTCAACGGCACGCTCAAGTACGGGGACAACGTGACCATCGCCAAGCGCGATGGCACGATGCACAACACCAAAATCACCAAGCTCTATTCCTTCGAGGGACTGAAGCGCGTGGATGAAACCATCGGCCGGCAGGGCGACATCCTGGCCATCGCCGGCGTGGAAGGCATCACCATCGGAGAGACCGTCACCAGCGCGGAAACTCCCGAACCGCTGCCGCCGATCCAGATCGACGAGCCCACCATCGCCATGGCGTTCACCATCAACACCTCGCCGTTCGCCGGGCGCGAGGGACAGTGGGTGACGTCGCGCAACCTGCGCGAGCGGCTCGACAAGGAACTACTGACCAACGTTTCCATCCGCGTCGAGGAGCTGGGGCATGACACCTTCAAGGTGATGGGCCGCGGCGAATTGCAGCTCGCCATCCTGATTGAGATGATGCGGCGCGAAGGCTACGAACTGGCGGTGGGCAAGCCCGAGATCCTGACGCGCACCATCGACCACAAACTCTGCGAGCCGGTGGAACACCTGATCATCGATTGCCCGGAGAGTTTCCTGGGCGTGGTGATCGAAAAGCTCGGCTCCCGCAAAGGCAAGATGATCAAGATGGTCAACCACGGCTCCGGCCGTGTGCGGCTGGAATTTCATGTGCCCTCCCGCGGTCTGATCGGCCTGCGCGGCGAGATCCTCACCGATACGCGCGGCACCGCCATTATGAACTCGCTCTTCCACGGCTACATCGAGTGGCAGGGCGAAATTTCCTCGCGCCCCACCGGTTCGCTGGTGGCGGACCGTGCGGGAAGAACCACCGGCTACGCCATCTTCAACCTCCAGGAACGCGGTGAGATTTTCGTCTCCCCCGGTACCGAGGTGTACGGCGGCCAGATCGTCGGCGAAAACGCCCGCGATTCCGATCTCGACGTCAACATCGTCAAGGAAAAGAAGCTCACCAACATGCGCGCTTCCACCTCCGACGAAGGCATCCGCCTGGTGCCGCCACGCCTTCTCAATCTGGAGCAGGCCATCGAATTCATCCGCGACGACGAGTTCGTGGAAGTCACGCCGCTCAGCATCCGCCTGCGCAAAAAAATCCTGAAATCCAACCAGCGCTAGCACCGTAGCGTAGCCTTTCAGGCTGCCATGCCGCCATTCGTGGCGGCATTCTTCGCGCTACCCATTCCACCGCTGCCACGTATAATTCCCATATGGATAGTGTCCGGCGGGAACTCCGCGCGGCCATCCGGGTGTTGGCCCGGAAGCCGGGCGTCACCGCATTGGCCGTCGCTTCGCTAGCCCTGGCAATCGGTTTCAGCACAACCGCCTTCAGTGTTCTGGACGCCTTCGCGCTCCGCGACCTGCCGGTTGCGGAGCCCCACCGTCTGGTGCGGATCTCTGTCACCGGCCGGGAACAGCGCGCCGACCTCCTGAGTTGGATCGAGTACCAGGC
>Ga0209014_10002767_pt1 | contig 10149 bp, 11 predicted proteins | sample BarGraNGADG00212_FD_184491 | JGI IMG/M metagenome (GOLD analysis project Ga0209014, IMG submission 184491) | Arctic peat soil microbial communities from Barrow, Alaska - Barrow Graham LP Ref core NGADG0002-212 (SPAdes) (version 2) | ecosystem: Environmental > Terrestrial > Soil > Wetlands >... | reverse complement strand
CTGGCCGGCATGACAGACGCGGAGGCGCGGCTCCGGGCCCGGCTCGGGTTGATGCGGGGGATCAACCTCGCGGCGATGGAGCACCAGTTCGCCCATCTCGTGAACTGCGAGCCTCCGACGGACTGCCTGGTCGTGGAGCGGGACGGCGCCGCCGCCGGCTACACGCAGGCCGAGTGGCACGACCTCGCCGACGGCGACCGGATCTACGAGATCAAGACCGTCGTGGAGCCTGCCGCCTGGGACCTGGGCATCGCGGACGCCCTGCTCGCCTGGGGCGAGGCGCGCTTGGAGGTGATCGCCCGGACGCACCCCCGGGATCGGCGGTGCTGGTATGCCGCCTATGCGTATGACGGTGACGAGGAGTCCGTCGCCGCCTTGACGGGTCGCGGCTACGAGGCCGTGCGCTGGGACGCCGAGATGCTCCGCCCGGACCTCGCCAACCTCCCCGCGGTCCAGCTCCCCGGCGGCTACACCTTCCGCACGCCGGAGGAACACGAGCTGCCCGGCGTGTTCGAGCTCATGGTCGCCGCGTTCGCCGAGCACTGGGGGGAGTACGACGCCGGCGACCAGCGCTTCGATGACTGGGTGAGCGATCCCCGGTTCCGCGGGGACCTGGTCGCGGTGGCGTGGCAGGGCGACACGCCGGCCGTGTGCCTCACCGGCTTCCTCGAGCCCGCCCCCGACGGCACGGTGCGCGGATGCCTGGAGTCCCTCGCCACGCATCCCGGCCACCGCCGCCGGGGTCTCGGCCGCGCTGCCATGGCCGAGAGTCTCCGCCTGCTGCACAAGGCCGGAGCCACCAGCGCCTGGCTCGGCGTCGACACGGACAACCTCAACATGGCACTCGGCCTGTACGAGGCCTGCGGTTTCCGCGTGGTCACGCGCAGCGCAACCTACCGCAAGCCGTTCGAGCACTGGGAGAACCACCGATGAGCACGGACACCCCCGCGATGCCGGGGCTCACCCTCCGGCATGCCACCGCCGCTGACTGGGATGCGATGGCCGATGCGCTCAACCGCGCCCGACGGGCGGACGGCTTGGAGGAGGTCCGTACGGGTGCGAGCCTGGCCGCCAGCCACGTCGAGTCGGATACGTTCCAGCTGGAGCGCGACGTCCTGGTCGCCGAGCTGGACGGGACCCTGGCCGGGTTCTCGATGGGGTACCGCGTCCTCCGCGACGACGTGCCGGTGGCGCAGTCCTGGGGGATCGTCGTACCGGAGCACCGGCGCCGCGGCATCGGGACGACCCTGTTCCGCGCGAACCGCGAGCGCGTGGTGGCACAGTACGCGGCCGATCCCCGGCCCGGGCCCAGGGAGATGCGCTCCTTCGCCCTGGACGGTGAGATTGGCGCGCGCGAGCTGCTCGCCGCGGAGGGGTTCGTCACCATCCGGTACGGGTTCGAGATGCGCCGCTACCTCACGGGCGCCCTGCCGGACCATCGCCTCCCGGACGGGCTGGAGATGCGACCGGTCACGCCGGACCAGCACCGGACGATCTTCGACGCCGACAACGAGGCGTTCGAGGACCACTGGGGCCGTCGGACGCCTGACGAGGCGGACTTCCAGGAGGAGTTCCACGGCCCGGATGTCGAAACCTCCCTGTGGTGCATCGCCTGGGACGGGGACCAGGTGGCGGGCGTCGTGATGAACGCCATCTACCGCGGGGAGAACGAGGAGCTGGGCATCCGCCGCGGCTGGCTGGAGCACGTCTCGGTGCGACGGCCGTGGCGCGGCCGGGGCGTGGCGAAGGCCCTGTGCGCGGCCTCCTTCCGCGTGCTCCGGGACCAGGGCATGGACGAGGCATGGCTGGGCGTGGATGGCTCCAACCCGACGGGCGCCGTCCCCCTGTACGAGGGCCTGGGGTTCGGGGTCGTGCGCCAGTGGAAGGCCTACGGGCGGCCGATCGAGGGTTCGGCACCGACCGGCTGGCAGTCTGCTGGGCGGCCCGCGCAGGGCTGACACCGGGTCTCTCCGGGCAGCATCGTTTCTCCGGGCAGCATCCAGCCGAACCCTCGCTCAGAACGGGAGCCGGCCCTCGCGCCTGACCAGGTCCATCCACGCCCGCTCCCTGCCGATCGTCGTGGCGGCACCGTGACCGGGCAGCACCCGCAAACCGTCGTCCAGCTCGGAGAGCCGGGCGATCGACGCGGTCATCTCCTCCGGGGACCCGCCCGGGAAGTCCACGCGTCCCCAGCCGCCGGGGAACAGCGTGTCGCCGCTGAACAGCAGGCCCTCGTCGTGGGACAGCAGGCAGACCGAGCCCTCCGTGTGGCCGGGCGTGTGGAGGACGCGGAGCCGGATCTCGCCGAACCGGATCTCGCCGCCCTCGGCCAGCTCCACGGCCGGCACCGACGGGATGATCGGGAACGGGGCATAGAGCGGCTTCGGATCCTCCAGGCGGTGACGGTCGGCCGGGTGGACCGCGATCGGCGCACCCGTGTGCGCGGCCAGCGCCGCGTTGTCCCCGATGTGGTCCCAGTGCCCGTGCGTGCTGACGATCAGCTTGAGGGTCCAGTCGCGCTCGGCCAGCGCACCCGCGATCCAGGGCAGCGACGGCGTTGCCGTGTCGATGGCGATCGCCTCGCGCGTCGACGGATCGGCGAGGATGTAGACGTTGGTGGAGATCGGCCCGATGACCGCGTGGAGATGCTCCATGCCGCCAGTCTTGCACGTGGGGGGCTCCGGGCGAGACAACGCGGGACGTCCGGCCCTGTCCCGGCGATGGCCCAGGGATCAGACTCACCGGCGGAGGCGATCGAGATGACGGCCTTGGTACACACGAAAACCAGGATCACCCCGTGGGATGACCCGCAGTTCGTCCGCGCGTTCGAGCGGGCGCGCGCGGTCGTGACCGAGGACGGGATCACCGACAGCCCGCTCGCCGCCGCCGAGGTGCAGCGGCTGCTCCGCGAGGCCGGCTACCGGCTCGCGCGGGTGGACGTCGACCACACCGTCGCGGAGGCCCTCGACCGGGTCACGCACTGGGTCGTGTCGCGCGACGGGTAGCCCGGGGCCCCCGCTACTCAGGCGAGCTGCGTGGCCGCGGTCAGGAGCAGCACGACCGCGCCGAGCGAGCTCATCGCCGCGGAGGCCAGGACGATGGGCTGCAGGTCGTGCACATCGGTCAAGGGAACCACGGCCGGTGTCCACCACGTGCCGTCGGCCCGGGGGACGAGCACCCGGTCGATGACGATGCCAAGGATCACCATCGCGACCACGACCAGGTGCTTCACGATGATGAGGGGCGTCCAGCTCGGGTTCGACCCGCTGTGCGCGGCGATCAGCACCATGCCGGTCACCGTGAACAGCACGATCGACACGAGGATCCACGGCAGCGCCCGCCGCTCCACCGCCGCGATGACGCGACCCGGCTCCGTCGAGCCACCGGACGACAGCCACGGCAGCACGACCAACGACAGCGTCACGTAGTACCCGAGCAGCACCACGATCGCGATCGCGTGGATCCAGGTGGCCCCGACGGAGAGTGCGTTCATGGCCGGCGCCCCGCGGCAGAGGCCGGGCGCCAGACCACGATCCCGCTCGAACCGGTGGGGCGGTCCGCAAGGGTCCAGGCGCCGTCATGGAAGACGATCATGTCGGGCAGGATGGCGCGGAAGTGCCGGTCCTTGTCCCCGCCCTCGGTGATGAACAGCTGCCGCCGAAGGAAGGCAGTGAGCGCCTCGACCGATTCGAACGAACGCGGCAAGCGCTGGACGCGGACGACCTCCGTCTCGCGGCCGCGGGCGTGGAGCAGCTCCAGCAGATCGGGCAGCGCCGGCAGCGCCACGCGCTCCTCGCCGTGGACCAGCGGCCAGAACGGGTCCGCGATCGACGCCGGGCTGCGGTCGGTGAGGACCGCGACGCACCGGTCCCGCGTCGCCGCCTCCATCGCGTCCAGGAACGGCCCGATCTCCTCGATGTCGTACCCGACGTGGGCGATCAGCGACACGTCCGCCGCCGGAAGCGGCTCCAGGAGCGGGAGCGATTCCGGCCACGACCCCGCGACCACACGCACGTTCTCCAGGCCGTGCTCGTCGAGCCCGGCACGCATGGCGCGGCGCATGCCCGCTGACGGCTCGACGGCGATCACCCGGCGGACCCGCAGCGCCAGGGGCAGCGCATACCGCCCCGCACCGGCCCCGATGTCGAGCCAGGTCTCGTCTGGGACGGCCATCGCACGCAGCATCTCGAGGGTGGGCTCGTCGGTGCGGCGGGGATCCGCGACGAACAGGCCCGAGATGGGGGCGTAGTGGTCGCCGGTGGTGGACTCGCGGAGGCGCTCCGCCTGGTCGCGGTTGGCGTGGACGCGCTCCGCCCACGCTGCCTCCAGGAGGGCCGGGGTGCGAGGACGAGCATCAGTGGACACGGACAAGGTCCTCCGGGGTGTCGATGTCGGGGTTGGCGCCGGGCGCGGCCACCTCGGTGACGAGGTCCGGGCACTCGATGAGCAGGGGCCCGAGCCCGCGATCCCCGGAGAGGCCCGCCGCGAGCGCCCAGGCGGCGCGGCGCACGAGCACCGGGTTGGGGGCGTCGTCGTCGGCATAGCGGACGCGGACGATCGGCTGGGTCGACGTCTCGGCCGCGGCTAGCACCGCGGAGATCACCGCCGGCCGCACGGCAGGCTGGTCCCCGAGCAGCACCAGGACCGCGTCGACCGTGCGATTCTCGGCGGCGGCGTCGAGCCCGATGCGCAGGGAGCTCGACAGGCCATCCATCGGCCGCGGGTTGACCTCGATCCGTTCCGACCGCCAGGACACCGAGGCCCTGATCGCGGCGGCCTGGTCGCCCAGCACCACGACGACGTCCACCAGCCCGGCCCCGGCCAGGGCATCCAGCACGTGCTGGAGCACCGGACGTCCCTTGAGTGGCGCGAGCATCTTGGGAGCGCCGAAGCGCCGGCTCGCGCCGGCTGCCAGGACGACGGCCGTGACCTTCACCGGCCGGGCGCCTCGTGCTGGTGCGCCGCCTCGTGTTCGTGGGCCGCCTCGTGCTGGTGCGCCGCCTCGTGCTGGTGCGCCGCCTCGTGCTGGTGCGCCGCCTCGTGCTCGCCGGACGCCGGGTGGTCGCTCGCAGCCTGGTGCTCGCGCTCGCGGGCCAGGTCCCGCAGCGGCAGCCCCCGCCCGCCCCGCCGCTCCGCCACGACCTCCGCCAGGATCGACAGCGCGGTCTCGGCCGGCAGGCGGCCTCCGAGATCCAGTCCGATCGGGCCGCGGAGCCGGTCGAGGTCCGCGGGGTCAACTCCCGCCTCGAGCAGCCGGGCCCGCCGGTCCACCTGCGTCCTGCGGGAGCCCACCGCCCCCACGTAGCGGCAGCCGCGGGCGAGTGCCGTCACGATCGCCGGCTCGTCGAACTTCACGTCGTGGGCGAGCACCGCCACGGCGTCCGCCGGCCCCAGCCCGATCTCGTCGGCCACCTCGTCCGGCCACCCGATCACCAGCCGGTCGACGTCCGGGAAGCGCGCCGGAGTCGCGAACGCCGCGCGCCCGTCGATCACCACCGTCTCGTAGCCCAGCTCCTTCGCCATCCGCACGAGCGTCCGGGCCACCTCCACGGCCCCCACCACCACCAGCCGCGGGCGCACGGGGTACGCCTCCAGGAAGAGCTGGCGCCCGCCGACTACGACTGTCCGCGAGACGCCCTTCAGCAGCGCCTCCCGGCCCGCCTCGGCCAGCAGCGCGTCCTGGGCCGCGTCGCCCAGCGTCCCGTCCAGGCGGCCGTCTTCGTGGATGACCAGCGGCGTCGCGGGCTCGCTCCCCTGCCCCGTCGCGTACGCCCCGAACACGGGCGGCGGCGCGTCCGCGGGAAGCGGCGTCACGATGACGCGGCCGTCGCCGCGCCCCTCTCGGGTCTCGCGCGCGGCGAGCTCCGCGACCGCCGGGATCCCGGGCGAGACCAGCACGTCGATCGTCCCGCCGCAGGCCAGGCCCACGTCCCAGGCCTGCTCGTCGCTGATGCCGTAGCGGATCACGCGCTCCCGGCCGCTCCTTCGGGCTGCCAGGATCTCCTCGGCCGCGGCCCCCTCGACGCAGCCGCCGGAGACAGAGCCCGCGATCCGGCCGTCGTCCGTGACGAGCAGGACGGCGCCCTCCAGCCTGGGCGCACTGCCGAAGGTGCGGACGACGACGGCCCGGCCCACGCCCAGGCCCGCGTCCAGCCCATCGTCCGCAGCCTCGGCACGCCAGGCGTCCAGGGTGTCCAGCAGCTCTCGCATCGGGGCGTCCCTCGGGTCCGGCGTCAGGTCAGCGGACGCGCGCGCTCGGCGGCCAGCGGCGGCGGCACGAGCGGGCGCGGTGGCGCGTCGCAGGGGGCGGCGAGCCCCATGGACGGCGTCACGGTGGTGGCGTGCGTGACCGCCGTCCCGCGGCGGGCCGTCCCCTGCGACGCACCGGCCAGCACCTGGCCCAGGCGCTCGAGGCTGGCGAGGGTCCCCGCCGGCAGGAAGTCGTCGATGAACGGGTACGCGGCCTTCATCCCGGCGGCCAGCGGCTGGTACCCGGGCAAAGATGCCAGCGGGTTGAGCCAGACCAGGCGGTGGCAGTTGCGGCGCAGGCGCGCGGTCTCCGCGGCGACGAGCGCCGGATCGCCCCGGTCCCACCCGTCCGAGACGACGATGACCACCCCCGACGACCGCAGGGTCCGCCGCGCCCACTGGCGGTTGAACTGCCGGAAGGACTCGCCGATCCGCGTCCCGCCGGCCCAGTCGGTCACGGTGTCCGCGACCTTCGCCAGGGCACGATCCCGATCGCGGTCCTTCATCAGCCGGGTGACCCGGGTCAGGCGCGTCCCGAACACGAAGGACTCCGTGCGGACCTCGTTCGTACGAGCGAGCGCCTGGACGAACCGCAGCAGCAGCCGCGAGTGGCGCTCCATGGAACCGGAGATGTCGCACAGCACGACCAGCTGGCGGGGCTCCCTGATCTGCCGCTTCCAGACCCATTCGGTCAGCTCGCCGGTCGCCAGGTTGCGCCGGAACATCGCGCGGGCCGCCAGACGCCGGCCGTGTGGGTGCAGCTCATGGCGGCGCGTCCGGCGCCGTTCCAGCTTCGGCCGCAGCAGGTCCACGAACCGCTCGGCATCGCGCAGCTCGGCTGCAGACATCCGGTCGAAGTCCCGGTGGCGCAGCAGCTCACCCCGCGAGTAGGCGTCGGGCGAGATAGTCTCGCCGTCCAGCTCCGAGCCTTCCTCGGCATCCTCGATGACCTGGACGCCCAACCTCGTCAGCTCGGTCATCGTGGCGTTGCCGCCTTCCGCCTCCTCGTCCGCTCCGCCCGGCTCGCCCTCGTCGCGGTCCGCGTCCGGCGACGTCGCCGTGTCCGGGCGGCCCGCCGGCAGCGTTCGCCCACGGCGTCGCCAGAAGCGGTCGAAGATGCGGTCGTACGTCTCCCGATCATCGCGCCGCCGCACGAACACCGCCGCGCCGGCGTCGCGCACGATGTCCCGCCGCCCGAGGTCCACCAAGCCCAGCGCGCGGGCGAAGTCGATCGGCGCCCCGAGGTCCACCTGGAGCCCCGCCGACCGGAGCGCCCGCCCGAACCCCACCGCCTCCGCCAGCAGCCGGCGCCCGTCCACGGCCTCGCCGGTGGCGGCGATCAGGATGGGAGGCCCAGGATCATGGCGCATGGGTACAGACTAGCCCCTTGGAGTGGGGCAGCCGGCACCGCGCCAGATGCGACTCGACTTCCTGTGCCACCGGCGATCCTCGACACGGCCCCGGATCTCGTGCTGACTCACGCCTGGGCGCGCTGACTCACGCGGTCTCGTGCTGACTCACGCGGCGAGTCAAATGGAGGGGTGGCGTGCACGGCTCAGGCCCGGAAGTCGGGGCCTGAGCCACGCTTGACCTCTCCGTCGGTGACCCATAGTGGAGTCTCGGCTCGGCGCCGCTATCACTCACGGCTCGGCGCCGCTGGCGGCTCGGCGCCGCCATCAGTCACGACTCGCCCGTTGAGTTATGGCCCGGGCGGCGTGGCGGTCACAGGCGCGAGACCCGCCACGACCAGGTCCGTGTCGAAGGCAAAGGCCCGCGCGATCCCATGCCGCGCGGCAAACCCGACGGTCACGCGGTCGACCACGCTCGTCCCGCCGCCGAGCCGCCGGTGCTCCTCCACCGCCAGATCATGCAGGTGGCGATCCACCATCTCCACCCGGAGCGTGGGCAGGAGGTCGTCAACCAGGGCCGCCACACCTGCCGGACCCAGCCGCGACCGCACCAGGGCCAGGCTCTCGATCACCACATAGGCATGGGTGACCAGGTCCTCGTCATCGGGGTCCGTCCAGAAGCCGGCCGCGGCCGCGTGGTTCGCGTCCCTCCGGTCCAGGAGAGCGAACAGCGCGCTGGTGTCGACCACGACACTCACCAGCTCACCTCGCCCAGCAGGTCGTCGTGGTGCTCGGAGACATCGGAACGTCCGGAGTCGAATGCGCCAAGCACCCGCAGCGACCGAACCCGGGCCGCCCGGCGTGCCTCCAGCTCCTCCGGATAGCAGGTGTCCACGGCCTCGCGCACGAGAGCACCCACGCTCACGTGGCGGCGCGCGGCCTCACGCCCAAGCCGCAGGTGCTGGGAGTCGGTCAGGCCGATCGGGATACGACGCACAACCGGATGATGCCACACTGGTCAACTCTGATATCATCCCGTGAACAAGTGCGCTGCGCCGGAGCATGGACGCCGCCGATCATCCCGCCCTTACCGGCGCGAGGCGTCGCCCCGGCGGTGGGCGATGGCCAGAGCGATCGCGATGGCGATCAGCGCGCCGGTGGCGTCAATGGCCACGTCCACGGGCGATGGATGGCGACCTGCCACGAGGCCCTGGTGCAGCTCATCTGTGGCGGCGTAGAGCACTGCCAGGACGAATCCCAACGCCCACGGCCGGCGCAGGGTGGTGGTTGCGGCAAGCGCGCGCCAGATGAGCAGGGCCAGGATCGCGAAGGCGCCCATGTGCCCGATCTTGCGCACGACGAAGTCGAGGGCCTGGTCCGACAGGATCCGCAGGTTTGGCTGCGCCGAGAACGCGAAGATCAGCCCCGCCCAGGCGAGCACCGGCAACCAGGCAAGGAGTCCCGTCCGCATCGACATCCGCCACACCTTGCCGAGCCTACCGCATCGACGGCCCACGACGCCGCGCCGAGTTGTCCTGGTCCGTGATCGCCGGGTAGGTCAGGTCCCGGCGCTGGTCTCTGCGAGATACCCGCGGGCCGTGGTGCCGCGCACCTGGCGGATGTCCTCCTCGTACTTGAGGACCACGCCCAGGGTCTCGTCGACCAGGTCCCCGGACAGCTCCGTGGCGCCCAAGCTCAGCAGGGCCGCCGCCCAGTCGAGCGTCTCCGCCACGCCCGGCACCTTGGTCAGGTCCGCCGATCGGAGCCGGTGGACGAAGGCGACCACCTCGCGGGCGAGCGTCGCCGGGGCGTCCGGCACGCGCGTCGCGACGATCTCGAACTCCTTGGCCGCCGTCGGGTAGTCGATCCAGTGGTAGAGGCAGCGGCGCTTCAGCGCGTCGTGTACCTCGCGGGTCCGGTTGGACGTGAGGACGACCCGCGGGGCCCTGGCGGCGCGGATGGTGCCGATCTCGGGGACCGTGACCTGGAAGTCGGAGAGGATCTCCAGGAGGTAGGCCTCGAACTCCTCGTCCGCGCGGTCGATCTCGTCGATCAGCAGGACCGGCGCCTCGCCGTCCGTCGCCTCAAGGGCCTGGAGGAGCGGACGCTTGAGCAGGAACTCTGGCCCGAAGATGTCATGGGCAGACGCCCTGTCGATCTCCCCGCGCGCCTCGAGCAGGCGGATCTCCAGCATCTGGCGCGGGTAGTTCCACTCGTACACCGCGGTGTTGACGTCCAGGCCCTCGTAGCACTGGAGACGGATGAGCCTGGTGTCGAGACTCTTGGCCAGGACCTTCGCGAGCTCCGTCTTGCCCACGCCAGCCTCGCCCTCCAGGAGCAGCGGGCGCCCGAGCTCCAGCGCGAGGAAGACGGTCGTCGCGAGGGAGCGCTCGGCGATGTAGCCGTGGTGGCGGAATGCGTCCACGATGCCGTCGATGGAGCGGGTCTGTGCCGGGCGGTCGGCGCGGGACTGGGTTCGATCGGCGGCGGCGGATGCGGCGGCTGATGGGGCGGCGGCGGGAGCGGCGGCCGGGGGGGCGGGGGCGGCGGG
>Ga0209014_10002766_pt1 | contig 10152 bp, 11 predicted proteins | sample BarGraNGADG00212_FD_184491 | JGI IMG/M metagenome (GOLD analysis project Ga0209014, IMG submission 184491) | Arctic peat soil microbial communities from Barrow, Alaska - Barrow Graham LP Ref core NGADG0002-212 (SPAdes) (version 2) | ecosystem: Environmental > Terrestrial > Soil > Wetlands >... | reverse complement strand
GAGCCGCGCCGTGACCAACTTGTTCACGAGCGGCGGCGGGAGCGTCTCATCGATCGGGAAATGCAGCGACCCCTTGGTGTGGTCGTAGCCCGCCAAGTCGTCTGCGAGAACTGTCAGGACCGAACCGCTATGGGGGAGGTAGCTGAGGTGGTCTTTGAAGGCCGCGAACCCGGCGACTGTCCTGCCCTGGAACTTGAAGGCGGGCATCCCGTAGGAGATGCACTCCTCGGCGTCGGGCAGAACCGCAAGGACGTCGCGGCGGAGCTGTTCGAGCGTGGCTCGCTTCGGCTCGTCCACGCTTGCGAGGTAGCGATCGATGTCAGCAGTAGCCATACCGACAGTCTGACAACCTGAGTCCACGTTTGCCTGGTACGAGGATCACCCACATATCAAGCCAAGATCGTCACGTCAGCCGGTCCACGGATCCAGGCTAAAGACCTGATTTCCGTCCGAACTATTGATCGGCGCTACCGCGAGCGCAACCATCGCTGATGACCGTGCGGACGGTATGCCTACCTGTTCGCGGCACAGCGTGCAGGGCTGGTTGTAGCTAGCCGACACCGCCGTGCTGTTTGAGAACGTCTGCCGTCTTCGCGTGCCCGAACTCTTGGGCCCTGTTCAGCGGGGTTTTGCCATGGATGTCGCGGGCGTTCACGTCTGCTCCAGCGTCGAGCAGGAGCACCGCCACCTCGGTGCAGCCGTTATCGCCCGGGTCCCACGCCGCATCGGCGAGCGCGGTCCTGCCATGGATGTCGCGGGCGTTCACGTCCGCTCCAGCGTCGAGCAGGACGGTGGCGGTCTCTGTACGGCCGCGTTCTGCAGCCCAGTGCAAGGGAGTTCTCTTCTGATCGTCGTGAGCGTTTACATCCGCTCCGTTGTCGAGGAGCAGTTCCGCCATTTCGGTGCGGCCGTAGTATGCCGCGTCGCGCAGCGGGGTCTCACCGCTCTTGTTCCTCGCCTCGAGGTCCGCTCCTGCTTTCAGAAGCAGTGCAGCTATCTCGGTGTGGCCCTTGTTGGCCGCACCGTGGAGCGGGGTTTCGAGTTCGCCTGCTTCTGGCATGGTCGCCTCAGCGCCCAACTCGAGAAGCAGGGCGGTCATCTCGGTGTCTCCGCAAATCGCCGCTGCCAGGTAGAGCATGGTCCCGCCGAACTCGTCTCGTGTATTCACGTCAAGGCCCGTGTCGACAAGCGCGCGGACCTCCTGACGGGCGCCTGCCCTCACTGCTTGGCGGAGCTTGCCCACATCGGGTGGTCCAGATAGAGGCATTTGATTGGTCCTCCCTTCCGGTAGTTGACCAGGCCCGCGCTCTTGCGACCGGGCGTCCAGGGCGTGGGCTCCCGCCGACGGCCTCCCACTGGCTGTACGTGCTCACCTCCCCGCGGGACCGAGCGGATGGCAGGCATGACCGGACGGTATGCCGCCAGGCCACCACCTAGTTGGTGGCGATGTGCTGTTCGAGCCAGGATATGAACTCGTCAGCGTGGTAGAGGAACTCGTCGCCGCCCAGGTCGATCGTCACTTCGTCGCACCGGATAACCAGCCACGGCTTGTGCGCGTGCTCGCGATAGGTCCTCAGGCCGGTGAGCAACGCGCCGCCGAGGAGGACGCCGCCGACGGCGCCTGCAATGACCCCCTCGGCCGCCGAGGTGTTGGTGGACTTCTGCCGGAGCGTCACCTCCGTGACGCGTCCGTACGAGACGACGTCGATACGGGGGACCTGGCGCGCCACGCCGTCGACCACGATCGGCACCGTCTCACCGGTGCGGTTCACGAGGAAGCGATCATCGAGAGCGACCAGCGAGGTCGGGCCACCCTGGTGTCCGGACGGCCCGGGCACGTCCTGCACGACGAATGCCGGACGCTCACCCGTGTGCAGGTGCTGCGCGAATGCCCACCGCAGCATCGGATCGGCCAAACTCGCAAGATTGCCGGCGACCGCCGGCCGCGCCCCAGTACCGACGAGCCACTCGAGGCAGGCGGTGGCGTCGGGGCGATCGAGGTAGCTCAGGGCACATGCGAGCTCGGCCTGAGCCCGGGAACCCGTCGCCGCGGAGCGGGCAGCCGCGAGCAGGTGTGCAGTCACGAGGTCCGGGTCGAAGCGGCGAAGCGCGCTGGCCGCTCGGCCCTGCACGCTCGCCAACCGGCCCTTCAGGAGGGCGTTCTCGATCCACGCCTCGGCCTCCTCGCCGCCGATGGCGACCAGGGCATCGACGGCATTGATTGCGGCCCACTCGTTCTTGTCCTTGGCCGCTACCACGAACTCGCCGAGCCATGGCACTGCTCGCCGGTCACCGAGTCGGCCGAGCGCTAGGGCCGCGTTGCCGGCTACCGTCACGTCCTCGTTCGCGAGGTCGCCGACGAGCCCCTCCAACACCGACTCGGCAAGCGTGCCGAGGTCATCGAGCATGAGCGGCTCGATCGAGGCGGTATCGCGGTCACCCAGCCCGCTCGCCACGGCCGCGGCTAACCCGGGTTCCAGCCGCCAACCGAGGCTTACGCCAGAGTCGCCGCGCTTCGCTGCAGGAACTATCGAGGCGAGAGCACGCACTGCCAACGAGCCGCCGGACGCTGTCAACGCGTGCACAAGCGGTGCGGACACTTTCGGACTGCCGGCATTCACCAGCAGCGCCGCTACGGCGGATCGCTCGGGAATCCCGTCATCGAGTGCCTGCAACTCACTGAGCGCTCGCAACCGGTCCTTGTCGCGCATCTCGGCGACAACGGTATTCGGTTCGCGCGGACCGAGCAGGACACCGGTCAGTACGTCCACGGCGCGGGGATCACCGGCCTTCTGCAGGTCATGCGCGGCGCGCAGCCGCACGGAGGCGTCCGCGTGACGGGCGAGCGGCGTCATGTTCGTACTGGAACCCACATGCGCGGCGGGCAGCAGCGCCAGCAGCTGGTCGCGAACGGATTGAAGCCGCGCGGCGGTACGCAGGTGCAGGCTCCAGCCCGATGGGTCCTTGCCTTCCTCGAAGACCATGAAGGTGGCCGGGTTGTCCGCGTCGCCGAGGATCCGTTCCTCCTCGTCGAGCAGGTGGATCTCGTCAACGGCCTTGGGCGACATCGCGGATCGGTCCAGCGCTACGCCAGCCACCTTTGCGACAGCGAGGACGAACATCCCTTCGGCGTTCGAGCTGTGGTCGGCACCGACTACCTGACGGTCGGTGACGACCAAGACGCCGACGTCCGGCTTCGATGCGCGCTTGTTCCGGATCGTGCCGCGGATTCGCCACCCGCCACGGATCTGCTCGCCCGGCTCGAGCGCGCCGAGCACAGCGGCGATTGCGGGCTCGTACCACTCGGGCCAGTGCTCCGGCAGGTGGCCACCATCCGACTCGCCGACAACGCGCTCCAACACGGCTCGTGCTGCACCGGGATCGGCGGCTGACGTCGGCTCGGCGCTTGGTCGCTCCGGCGAGCGGGATGACGGACCGATCGGGTCGGTCGTGGTCACGCCGCGGTCAGCGACGTGCTCCGTCCACGCCGCGCCGTCCCAGTAGCGTTGTTGGTGGCGGGCATACGGATCGGCATACCAGGCGGCCGCTGTGCCGACCTTCGCCCTCGCAAGCATGTCGTCGTCGTGAGGTCGCATGTCATCACCCCCGGGGTGCGGTGGTACTCAGATGGACGCGCGGCGCCAGCGTGTGCCGTCTCGCCAGCGGCACGGTCCGTGCTAGCGGCGGAGCGGCTGATGGAACGGCCTACGTGCAGTCGATCCAAGTCCTCACGGTGACCCACTGGACGCCGTTCCAATGCGAATTACCGTCAGCTGAGCGCGGCAGTTGGTCCGGCCCGTGAAACGCCAGGTCGACATCAGGCCTCCCCACGTGGGCCGAGGGCCACGCACAGTAGCGCGAGGCCACCCCGCCGCCATCAAGCTTGACGCCGTGCACCGTGGAGGACACAGAGCCCTTGGACCCCACTTGAAGGGACATTCACGGCTCGGCGGATCAGCGGCTGGTGGACAGGGCCTGAGAGAACCGCCACCAGTTCCGATTGCCTCAGGCGATCCTGTCGGCGGTAGATCCGGTAGAGCCGCTGCGCGGCAGGAGCAGGCCGTTCCTTCGGGGTGAAGGAACCCGCCGGGCCTGGGGCGGGCGGTATCTCGGGGGTCATACTCGACCCATGTTCTGCCGCTTCTGCCCGGGGAGAAGTCATGGATAGGGACCTCGTCGATCAGGTCATCGAGACTGCGCAGCGTGTCGTGGCCAGTGGCGCGATCTCGGCCAACGGCCATGGCAATGTCAGTCTTCGCGTGCCTGGGGCAGACGAGATGTATTTCACCGCTGGCCCGTCGCTTCGCAACCACGCACCTGCTGCGGTGGTCCGGGTTGGGCTGGACGGAACGCTGCTCGAAGGTGAGCTTCCGCCGATCCAGGGTGCGGTGGTTGCCATGCATACGGCCATGTACGCCGATCACCCCGACGTGGGGTGCGTGCTCCATACCCACTCTCCGCACGCGACTGCCTACGCAGTGGCGAATCGTCAGATCGGCTGCTGGGTCGAGGCCCTGGCGATGTTCGGCCTACCGAACGGTGTGCCGGTGGCGGGCTACGGCCCGCGAGGGTCCGAACAAGCGGTCGCCAATATCCGCAGCGCCATCACCCCAGGTGTCCCTGCGGTCCTGCTCGCCAATCACGGGGTGCTGGTGTTTCACCGCACCCCCGAGTTGGCGATTATGGTCGGCGGTATCGTCGAGGAAGCAGCCCAGGCGGGGCTGAACGCCGCCGTCATCGGTGGGCCGGTCGAGATCCCCGAAGACCTCCGCGCGGCCGCGCTGCAGCGCGGCATGACCTTTCAGAGCCACGGGACGATCCGCGCGTAGCCGATCAGTGCCCTGCCCCCCCTTGTATGGGAGTGGGGTTTACGTCTGTCCTCGTTGGTACCATTGCCTTGTGCCCCGCCCGCTGAATGCAAGCTTGCCGAAGTGCCCTGCGCACCCCGGCTCCGCGGTCCGCGCTGACGGCACCTACGGCAGCCCACCCAAGCCTCGGCTTCGCTGTTTCTACCGCAAGGAGGACGGCAACCAGGGCAAGCACGGCCTTCGCCCCGCACCGAAGCCTTCCGGCACGTGGGAGGAGCTCCCCGGCGGCAGGTACTCCGTCACCGAAGTGGCGACGGCGCTGACGGACCTCGCCCGCGGCACGACGTACACCGAGGCCGCGCGGCGGATCCAGGTCAACCACAACTGGCAGGACTTCGACGGGACCGATGAGGCTCCGGAGCCAAGGTCACTCGACGGGCGCACCGTCGCCGTGTGGCTTGACCGTTTCGGCTCCGTCATTGCCGGGGCCTACGAGGAGAAGGCGTGGCCGGAGACGCTCGTGCTCGACAGCACCGAGTTCGGGCGGACGAACCCTCGCGGTGGTGGGCCCGAGCAGTTGTTCACCGTCCTCGCCGCGTGGGGCTACCCGGCCGGCGCCAAGCGCGGCCGGCTGTGGGCGCTCAAATCCTCCGCGACGGACGACGGCCCAGCGTGGGCAGCGTTCCTGCGGCAGATGCCAGGCCGGCCGGCGATGGTCGTGTACAACAGCGACAAGGCCATCCATTCAGCGGTGCGCAGGAAGTGGCCGTCGGTGCCCATTCATCTGTGCGAGCACCACCTGTACGTCAACGCCAAGAAGCGGCTCGCCGAGGACGGCGAGCACGGATACGGCAACACCTTCCGGACGCTGCTGAATAATGCCGCGCACGGCCCCGAGGGCTGGGCGGCATTCCGGGGCGCGGTGCTGGCCGCTGACCTGCCGAAGACGGCGAAATGGGTCCGGCACTGGGACAAACAGCTCACCGCGCAGAACGCACGACGCGCGAGCATCCCGCCGCACTACTCGACCGGAGCCCTCGACCCGCAGATCGCCGTCGTCAGGCAGTTCCTCGAGCGGCGCCGTTGGACGTTTCGGAACAAGGCCCGGATGGACGCTCTCCTCAGCCTGATCCGCCTTCACGTCAACCGCCGGGATGTGATCGCCGAGTGGGCCGCGCTGATCGCGGTCGAGCTCGACAGCCAGCAGTCCGAGCGCCTGGCCACGCTCGGCGACCTGCGCAGCCGGCCGAAGGTGAAGTCACTGATCGAGGCGCCGCAGGTTCTGCTGGACGGGTCTCGGGTCTACTCCCTCCGCAAGCACCCGGTCCCTGCGAGGAGCAACGGCTGAACGGCTCACCCGGACCGTCGTGGTCCACGACCCAACCGCGCCCACGGTGCGCAGTAGTCAACCAGACAAAGGAGGTGAGGACGTGAAGGAACGACTCGAAGATGTGGTCCGCCCGGACGACCCCGCCGACGACCTGGTGCTGCTCCTGCGCGGCGGCCTCTACCACGACGACGTCGCACGAATCCACCAGCAGGCTCAGGATCTGGACCGCCGCTTCACATGGCGGGGCGGACCTTGCTACGGCGTGTCGGTCTTCGCCGCAACGCCGGAAACTGAGGATCAGGTTCTGGCCCGGCACATGGACGCCCGCCGACGCTACTACCGCATTCTCTACCGGGACATCGCACAGCAACTGCTGCTGTTGCCGACGTTCCGGCGACCCCACTGGACCGTGATGTTCGACGGCCCAGATGGTCCGCAATACCAGCTCTTCGTGGACTCCTACGGAGAACTGCGAGACAATCCACACTGGACACGGAAGCCTGGAAGGAGGCCCCGATGAACGCGGACTACGACCGGACGCGCGGCGGCTACCAGGCAGACCTGGAGGTCGACTTCGCCAACGAGGACCAGACCGGCCTCGTCTGGACCTGGCTTGACCACGCTCGGGACGAGTCCGTCGTCGTCCCCGGCGCAGTGCTGATCTTGCGCGACGGCGAGGACTTCGCCATGGGACAAGTCGCCGACCTCGCGAAGCGGGACCAGGGAACCCTGGTCCACCTGCGGCTCCTTCCTGGCGCCGTCGAGGACTACCACGCCGCCTTCGAGCGCGCAGCACCCCGCTCAGCCTGACACCGAGCGCACTACCGGCCCGCCCACATCACGTGGGCGGGCCGGTAGTGCTTCACAGCACCCCTCCTAATGTAGACCCCACTCCCGTACAAGGCAGGGCCCTGCCAGCGGCATAGACCGGACGTTTCTGATCGTTCGGGAATTCGCGTCGTAGTGAGTTTCGGTGGCTCGCGGGAGCTGGCGTAGTCGGGGTCACGACAGGCCATCGCCCACACCGCGCGCACCCACCGCTTGGGCCGCCACGTGATGGGCCACGATCATCGCTCGGGAGGGCACCGCCGCCGGAGTGCGCTCACGCCGCTGCCACTTGCTACTGGCGTCAGGGACTTCCGCCCATGTGGTTGATCAATGCGTCATGGGTGATGCGGAGCGGCGCGAGGAACGCCTGTCGTGCGTTCAGATCGATCGGGAAATGGATCTCATCCAACATGGCTTTGCGCCGGTCCTCCGGCACTCCGACGGGATCTGCGACCGCGAGACCGTGCCCTACGGCGTCGGCCGGTAGCGGCATGCCGTTGCGCACCAGCCGCACGCCGCGCTGGGCAAAGCTCGTTCCGTCAGTCGCATTTGGACCTCAAGGTCTGACCGATGCGAGGTCGAACGCTGCACCAAGAAGGTCACGCGTCATCACTCGCCGGTGCTGGGGACGTCGGCGCGCGTGGGGCATTCCGCGCTGTGTATGCGGCATTTCCGGATGCTGCCTGACGCTCACCCAGGGACACTTCAGGCATGGCCAATCAGTCGTGGAGTATCGAGCACTTCAGTCAGGCCAATCCCGTGGGCGACGGCCAAAGTAACGTGCCCGCCTTGCTCCGGCTGGTGGCCGAATCCATCGAGGCGCTCGGCCCGGTCGAGGTACAGGACCTCGTGATGCATACAGAGACCACGGCGGATGGCGATTGGCCGTCCCCTGACGGTCTACTTCCATCGCGAGCCGGACCCCGGGACGGTGGACTGATCGCGGGCGAGACCGGACGGTATGCCGCCACGCCGATCAGCGGCAATTCCGGTTGTCGGCCTAGCTCTGCTCGGTTGGCCGATGCTTTGACGGCAACCTGCTGTTCTGAGCGAGACGCAACCAACCACTCAGCACGACGGAGGTGAAGAGGAGCACGACTCCGCCCAGCAACGGCCAGAGGTCGCGGTGGGCATGGAAGCCATCCCGAAACACGAGGATGATGACAACGCCGGGCACCGTGCACGCAAGCCACGCGACGAGTAACACCATCGTTCGTCGCTCTCGGGCCTCAGCAAACGATGTCCTGGGCGGAGCCTCGCCCGAACCGAATCGTCTGTGGTGTCGGCTCCGTAGGCGACCGCGCGGACTGTCCGACATTGCCCAGACGCTACCGAGACCGCGATCCGAACGCACTGATCGGAAAATGGAACCCTCGCCGTGTTCATAGTCAGGCTGCTGGTTCGAGGGTGACCTTGTAGCCGAGTGCCTCGAGTTGGTGGATGTGGTTGTTCTTGCGGCGGTCGGGTCGCACGCGGTTGTCGAAGAAGTCCGCGCCGAGATCTCGGTAGCGGCTGGTGGGGTCGGTGAGTAGGTGCCAGACGATGACCAGGATGGAGCGGGCGACGGCAACGAGTGCTTTGAGTTTGCCGATGCGCCGGGCCAGGCGGCGGTAGCGGCCGCCGAGGAACGTGTTGGTGCGGGCGGCGACTGCGGCGGCTTCGCCGAGCACGGCTTTGAGGTAGCGGTTGCCCTTGCCGGTCTTGCCGGAGCGGGTCTTGGCGCCGGATTGGATGGCGCGCGGTGAGAGCTTTGCCCAGGACACGAGATGCCCGGAGGTCGGGAAGATCGCCATCGACAGTCCGACTTCAGCGATGATCGTCTGAGCCGCGTGGCGGCCGATTCCGGTGACTTCGTTGAGACGGTCGATGGCGGCCAGGTAGGCCGGTGCGGTGCCGGTGTCGCCGGAGGAGGGAGCTGGTGGTGCTTGTGCAGCGGGGATGCTGTCAATCAGCTGCTCGATGCGGGAATCGAGCCGTTCGATCTGTGCGCTGAGGCCATCAATCTGGTCCAGCAGCATGTCGGCGAGTTCGGCGTGGTGCTCGTCGAAGCGTCCGGTCAGCGCCTCGACCAGCGCGGCGCGTTTGACCCGTAGCCGGCCTTTGGCCAGCTCGGCCAGCACCTGCGGGTCACGCTCACCGTCGATCAACGCCGCGATCATCGCGCGCCCTGAGACGCCCATGATCTCGCTGGCCACTGAGGACAGTTTGATCAGGGCGTCTTCGAGCAGCTTTTCTAGCCGTTGAATGTGTCGAGTCCGTTCGCCGATCAAATCGACCCGCAGCCGGGTGTAGTCACGCAGCTGACGGATCTCGAGCGGCGGGACGAACGAGGCCCGCAGCATGCCGCGTTCGTTCAGCTTGGCCAGCCACACCGCATCAAGCTTGTCCGTCTTGGGTCTGCCGGGGACGTTCTTCACGTCACGGGCATTGACCAGCCACACGAGGAGACCTCGGGCCTCGAGCAGGTAGTAGAACGGCCGCCAATAATCGGACGTGGCCTCCAGCACCACCCGCTCGACACCCTCGGCTGCCAGCCGCTCGGCCAGCTCGATGATCGACCTCGTTCTGGCCGACACGCTCCACACCGTGCTCGTTCGCCTGCCCGGCAGGCTCGGATGCGGCACCCGCGTGCACACCATCCCCGAGTCCTTGGCCACGTCGATCGCGGCAACCCGCGCCACGATCTCCTCATCGGCAGAGTCGACATGGACGTGCTTGCCGTCCCCATCCATCGCTCACCCCTCCTGTTCACCTCGCCGGTAACAAGGCGGGCCGCCCGAGGGCCCGACGGGGAAACCGAAATCTGATCGGCGTGCTCGTGGCAACAGTGCGCAACCCTCAAGTTCGGGCCCGGCGCCAGACTCAATTACGGGTTCAAGACCCAAAGTGCGTATCGACGTCGGCGGGCAACCCACCCCATTTTCGCGCCTGCGCAGACGTCCCGGAAGGGACGAGATTGACTCAATTCGGCAGATCCGGCCCGTCAGACGCTCGGCGCCAGGTGGTGTCGGTAGCGGGAACGCGGCCGCGAAGGGCGCTGGCTCAGGCGGCGGAGCGCTCGCTGAGCGTGCGGCGGCGCAGTTCCGTTTTCTGGATCGCCGGCGGCACGTATGCCTGTGCCTGGTCGAGGGGGCCGATGTCGGTCCCGGGCGGGACGATCTCATCGATCCGGTCCAGGACCTCGTC
>Ga0209014_10002764_pt1 | contig 10154 bp, 5 predicted proteins | sample BarGraNGADG00212_FD_184491 | JGI IMG/M metagenome (GOLD analysis project Ga0209014, IMG submission 184491) | Arctic peat soil microbial communities from Barrow, Alaska - Barrow Graham LP Ref core NGADG0002-212 (SPAdes) (version 2) | ecosystem: Environmental > Terrestrial > Soil > Wetlands > Peat... | reverse complement strand
CGACGCGCTACCCAGGCACCGACCTGACCCTCGCCTACAGCGTCAAAGACACGACAGCCCTTGCATAGAAAATCCCACCACGTCAGGAGTTCTGGGGTCGGCCTCGGCCGCCCCTAACGCGCCGGCGGCCAATCCAGCGGCCGCGGCGGGTGGCACTGGAACCCCTCCCGCGTCGTGTTCGGCGCCGCCGGACAGCCCTGACGCCACTCCTGCGAACCGCGATAGGTTCATCGGCCTGTGGGCGCCGCGCCTGGCGAACAAGGCATGGTTCACCCAGTTCGCCAACCTGAATGCCTTGCCCGCCGACATCGCGGCCGAGGGCTTCAACGCGATGGCTCAGCTCACCCAGGCGTGGCTGGTCGCCTGCCTCGTCGACAACGTGCTGGCGGCCTCGGGCCAGCAGGCCTCGACAGCCCAAGTCGCCAACTACCAGCTGAGCCTCGACCTGGTCATCTTCGGCAAGGCCCAGATCGCGACGGCGCGCAAGCAGCTGGCGTCCACCACGGCCCCGGCGCTGACCCCGCCGGCGTCGTCGCCCGGCAACCTGACGGCCTCCGCGCTGTCAGGCACCGCCGCGCACCTGGCCGCCACCCCGAGCCTCACCGCCGCCGTCCAACCCAAGGTGGACGTCACCACACCCACCACCTCGACCAGCGCCAACTTCGGCGCGCAGACATCGGCGCGGCTGCAGAACCTGGTGGGGGCACCCGCCATCGTTCCCTCGAGCGCGAAGGTGAGCGCGGCCGTAACCACCACTCCGGCCAGCCCCGTCGCCATCGATCCCAACGCCCTGCTGAACCGCCTGCAGACCGTCCTCAACACGCCGCTCGTCGCCCTGGTCCTCAAGGCGGTCGCGGACCTGGAACAACTGATCAGCAAGATCCAACAGGTGTTGTTCACCCTTCCCGGGCTCAACCTGCTGTCGGCGCTGTTCTACAAGGTGTGTGCTGAGTCGGCGACCCAACCGCTGGCGTGCAGCGTGTCGCTGCCGGTGGGCATTCCGATCCCGGCCGACGTCACGGGTGACAACTTCCCCGACGTTCTCACCGAGCTGATCCCGAACATCAACCTCGCGGCGCCGTCCGACATCGGCGTCCAGTTCACGGTCGGGCGGATCTTCCCGAACAGCGGGCCGCTGCCCGCCCACGTCTTCCTCGTCTACGACACGCCGGTGGTGAGGAAGCGCATCGAGTTCGGCTACGACGGTCGGGCCTCGACGCTGGCCGCCCAGACCACCACGACCTTCACGCTGCACAACGCCTTCAAGGCCCTGACCGGCGACGTCGACGTCAGCGCCGCCGTCTCGAACATCACGCCGGGCTCCACCGAGGCGCTCACCTTTGCCGTGAAGGACCTGGTGGGCGGGTCCCTCGGAGTGCCGCCCACCGAGGCGAACCCGATGGCCGGCGCCGCGCAGTTCAGCCCGTTCCCGACCAAGTTCACCGCAGAGGCACACCTGATCCACGGCAGCCAGGACGAGGACATCTTCAACGTCCGGTCCGCGACTGCGTCGACCGTGAACGCGGTCATCGATCAGGACACCACCACGACCACGCCGCAGAGCCACCGTGAGTTCACGGCCCTCGTCGACCAGCTGCCCACGTCGGTCACCGTCGATCTGACGCACCAGGGGCCCAAGCAGATCATCAACTACTCGGCCAGCGCGCCGATCGCCCATGTCCAGGCCACGGACACCGCTACGCCGGACGTCAGCCACTCCGGCTCGTACACGCACAGCGTGTACGACGTCCAGGGTGTGCCCACTGCGGTGCAGGTGACGTTGCAGGGCGCGCAGGACATCCTCTATACCGCATCGGCGAAGGTCGCCCAGGTCAGCTTCAGCACGCAGACGCTGATCGACGGCGTCCTGCAGCAAGAGATCACGGCCCAGGCCCATCAGATCCCGACGTCGGTGCACGTCAACAACACGACCGGTCCTGACCAGACCGCTGTCACGTACGACGCCAACGACGTCCTGCCCGACGTCGCGTTCACGATGTACGACCTGAGTCAGGACCAGACGAATCTCACCGCCTCCGCCACCTCGATCCCCACGCATATGCAGTTCAGCCAGACGAAGAGCGCCGGTGTCTTCGACTTCTCGGCGAACGCGGGCATCGGCCTGATCCAGGCGGCGCTGAGCCGGGGCGGTGGCATGGTGCTGCACCTGTCCGGCGACCACGCCACGGTGTACAAGCGAGGCATCAGCCTCGGGCTGGAGCTGCAGCTCAGCGGGTTCCAGTCAGCCCACTTCGACGGGTCGCAGAAGACGATCGTCAGCGTGGGGCTCAGCCCCGGCGGCCAGTCGTTCGACGCGCTCGCCGACCTCGACAGCCCCAACGTCCTGGCGAGCGTGCACGTCTCGAAACTACCGGCGACGATGAACGTCACCATCGATCCGGTCGGCGGATCGGCGACGTACAGCGCGTCCAGCGTGATCCCCGACCTGCACGGCAGCTTCACCCAGCGTGACACCGACACCATCGGTGACTTCAAGCTGACCGACCTGCCGAAGAACATCCAGTTGACGTTCAACACCAGCGGCGCGGCGCCCGTGATCACGTACGCCGCCGACTCGCAGCTCGGTGCGATCGAGGGCACTTACCAGAAGGCGCCTGGCGGGCTGTCGTTCCATGCGCTGATCAGCCAACTGCCGCAGTACATGCTGATCCAGGGCCAGGACCCGATCGTGTTCGACGCCCGGACGTCCGCCGGCGCGGCGCCAGGCACGTCATCGATCGGGCAGGTGCTGTTCGACTACGCCACCGACGGGACCTTCCAGAGCCCGCCGACCACGGACGATCACCTGTACCTGAACACTGTCGGCGGCCAGACCCACGCCGAGGTCCAGTACACCGGCCTGCGGTTCCTCAGCGCCGACACCACCGGCGGAGCCCTGCACGCGGAGATCCGCAACGTGTCGCCGCGGCTCGTCCGGGCGTACCTGACCACCGACAGCCTCACCTTGACCGGTTTCATCGACAAGGTGCCCGCCGACGTCAAGATCGACCAGGTCGGCAACGACGTGCAGTACCACGCCAGCTCACCCATCAACGAGATCTTCACCAACGTGGATCGCGCGAACGGCGACACCCTGTCGGCCGATGTAACGGGCGTGCCGACCGCGATCGACGTGCTGTTCGACGCGACGAACTCCAAGATCAACTGGACTGCGTCGAGCACGACCGGCGGCATTTCGGTGCTGGCCCACCTGACGCCGGACACCCTCGGCGGCACACGGGCCTTCGACGCGTCGCTCGCCATCACCTCGATCCCGACCACCTGGTCCGCGACCTACGGCGACGGCAACGTCGACTTCGAAGCGGGCGGCTCCGGCATCGGCGCCATCTCGGCGCAGGTGAGCAACCACGGCGCCTACCACGTCCTGGCCGGTGACCACCTGAGCGCGTTCTTCGACCAGCCGAGCGGTGACCTCGACGCCAGCCTGCACATCAGCAACCTGACCAAGGCGGCGTTCAGCAAGATCACCGATGCCAGCGGCGGCGGCTTCGTCGCCGACCTGAACATGGGCAGCCACGGCAGCTTCGGCCTCAGCGCCCTGATCAACCTCGGCGCCAACAAGCTCGACGCCACGGGCGGCTTCGACCACCTGCCGGCGCTCATCCACCTCAAGTGCGACGGCGGCCGGATCCAGTACACGGGTGACTCGAACCCGACGCTGACCCTGGCGGTCGCCGCGGGTGACCCGGCGGCGTTGGCCACCACGCCCGCGCCGGCCAACGTCCACGGCATCTCGATCCGTGACGGGGCCAGCGGAGGCAACAAGGCGGTCAAGGCCAACGTGTTCCTGACCGGCCTGCCCGACAGCCTCGACTTGAACACGCCTGCAGGCACGTACTCCGTGGGCAACTTCCACCCGAGCATCGATCCGCTGGTCGTCGACGCCGTGCTCACGACCTTGGCGCCGCAACCCCTGTCCCTCGAGCTGACACAGTTCGTCGGCACGTCGAGCCCGGTCAGCTTCACGTTCGGGCCGTTCCTGTCGTCGACAGCGGGCGACGGCACGCACTCGCTGAGTCTCAACTACACGGCGACCCGAGACCTGGGCGCGCTGACGGCCGAGGCGACCTTCGGCAACACCGACGACGCCAACTTGTCGATCAGCTCCATCCCTGGTGGTACGGCGCCGTCGATCAGCGTCAACGCGGCGTTCGGCGACGCCCAGAAGTCGATCAGTGTCGCCATGAGTCACGGCATCAGCGACATCACCGCGTCCTACAAGCACGTGGGTGACGCCACCTTCAGCGCGTCGGTACACCTGAACAACGTTCCGAGCGCCGTGAACCTGGTGATCGGACGAGGCACGGCCAGCGGTGGCGACAAGACTGTGTCGGCGCCTGACTTCACCTTCACCGCCAGCCAACCCGGGCTGAACATCGACGCCTTCGCCACGGCCGACATCGTGCAGCCGGCCGATGTCACGGCTGCCGTCAACCTGTCGGTCACCAACCTGGGCTCGGCGGTCACCGGTGCGCTGGACGGGACGAAGTTGCACATCACCTCGACGCCGGCCACCGGGTCCTTCCTGCTTCAGGCGGCCGGAACCGTGCAGCTCACCGCGGACCTCGGGTTCAGCGGCGGCGGCTTCTCCAACACGGGGACGCTGACGGTGAACGCCGACATCAAGCAGCTCACATTGGGCTTCACGAACGCCACCGACCTCGGGCTCGACCTCGGCATCACGACCGGGCTCACCGGTGACTTCAGCAACTTCACACTGGGGGAGAACAGCGACACGCACGTCACCATCGAGGACCACTTCGGGCTCGACATCGACTTCCCGGACCCCATCGGCCATCAGCACATCGGCCTCATCGACATCGACCCGACAACCGTCGACCTGCAGAACGTGATCAGTCACTTCCACCTGGACTCGAACACCGAGGGCAGCATCTTCACCATCCCCGTATTCGAGGTTCCGCTGGTCATCAGCTGCGGGGTGAGCGTCAACATCCGGCCGCACTCGGAAGGCGACAGCGTCGGGAGCACCATCTCCCTGGGTCCGCCGCCGAACGACGGGAACTCGCCGGCTGCCTGGCTGATCACCCCGGATCCGAACTTCTTCGGGGTGACGCTGCCGGACTTCGCGCTCGACATCATCGCGTTCTTCGAGTCGCCTTACGGCAACCACGTCGGCGCGTCGTTCGGGTGCAGCTTCGGACCGTAGCCGTCTACCAGACGCTGACCTCCGACAGCAGGCTCTCGTCCAGCCCACTCGGTGACCGGACGCGCACGAATCGTGCCGTCGGCTGACCGGGTGGGCTGAGCGCAACGGTTGAGTCGGTTCCGATCGCCACCTGGCGGTAGGTGACGCCGTCGTTCGACAGTTCGACGACGAACATGCCGGCCAGACCTCTGGCAACCACCAGATTGACCGGGCGGACGCTGCCGAGGTCGACCACCACGCCGGTGACGACCGCCGCCTTGACGGCGGTGAGGCGTGCCGGCGTCACGACGTCGCCGTCGGTGGCGGTGCAGGTGGGCTGTGGCGTGGTGGTGGGCGTCGCGGTTCCGGTCACCGCGAGGCATGGCCGGTGGCGCGACGGTGGGGGACCGGCGAGCGGCGTGACCGCCGAGCGAGACGACAGATAGCTCGCGTGGACGCTGCCGCTGCCACTACCTCCCGAGGGTGTGGTCCGGGCCGCTACCGCTGCGGTGGCCGAACGGTCCTCCAGTACCCGGGCGTCGATCACGGCGCTGGTTCCGGACGCCGGCTGGGACCACAGGGCTGCCTGACGGGCCGGGTCGAAGAGCTGGGCCGAGTAGGTCGCGCCCCGTCCGTCCGCCGCGGGCAGCGACGACCACGCCAGCCTGATGTGCCCGGAGCCCTCTGCAACGCGGGGCGAGGCGTTCCACAGCCGGGCGTCGGGCAGGGTGACACTGGTCGTCCTGGCGGTGAAGCTGATCGTCGTGCTGGCACCGTTGGCTCCGGCCCCCGGCGTGGCGACGACCAGATCCAGGGTTGCCTCGGTGCCGATCAGGCCCTGGGTGTCGGAACCCTTCAGATCGAATCGGTACGCACCGCCGGCGCCGGTGGTGGTGACGCGCGCCTGGCGGCAGACGGCCGGTGCAGCCGGGGGCAGGCACACCGCTCCGAGCGACCCTACGGCCAGGACGACTCCGACCAGAGCCTCGCCGAGATCGGCCTCTTTGAACAGGCGCACCTGGGCGCCGACCAAGGGGGCACCCTCGGCGTCCAGTGCTCGCCCGGAGATGGCCACCGTGGCTTGGGAGTTCACGTGGCTGAACCGGCATCCCGTGGCGACCCCGCAGGCCACCGCGACAACGAGCACAAGCCTCATCCACTTCCGCATGCCCGGTACCCTATGTGGATCGTGAGAGCCGACGTGCGGATTCGCAGCGCTGTTGTCGCGGCCGTGGCCTTTGCCGGGCTTGCCGCGTGCACGACTGGCGGCGGCAACTCCCCGTCGAAGACGGCGAGCAGCGCCGCTGGAGCAGGCCGGCCCGCGACGACGACGGCCCACGCCGGTGGCGCGGCAGCGCTGAGCGGCTACTGCGCCAAGCTCGTCGAGGCGGCCGACAAGGTCAGCGTTGCGGAGGGCGCGTTGTACGGAGGCGGCGGCGGTGGCCAGGCGGCGATCGACACTCTCGTCGGTGAGCTCAAGGCGCTGCAGAACGGCGCCCCACCGGACGTCGGGTCGGCGCTCTCGGACATGATCACGGCGTTTCAGACCGCCGAGGATGTGCTGCGGCATCCGACCCAGCAGAACGAGGCTCAGATCGCGGCGCTGGGAACGAAGCTGTCGGCCGACGGGCAGAAGATCAGCGGCTATCTCACGTCGAAGTGCGCGCCGCGCTAGACGCCCGCCACGTGCGCTAGCTGCCCCACGGCCGCCGTGATCGCCATAGCCAGGCTGCCACCTATCAGCACGCGCAGTGCGGGCTTGAGCGCGCGTCCGCCCGCAATGCGCGCGCCCAGCACGCCGGCCACCACCAGGCCGACGACAGTCGCGGCGATGATGAGCCACAGCCGGGTGGCAGAGCCGTGGCCGAGCAGGCCCAGGAACGGGACGAGGCCGCCGACGACGAAGCTCGCAGCAGAGGCGATGGCGGCCTGGGTAGGACGGGCGGCGGTTGCTTCGGTGTGGCCGAGTTCGTCGCGCAGGTGCGCCGCGAGCGGGTCGACCTCATGCAGCGCGACGGCGACCCGCATGGCGAGGTCGGCGGGGACGCCGCGTTCTTCGTAGATGGCGGCCAGTTCGGCCAGCTCGGCCTCAGGGTCTTCGGCGAGTTCGCGCTCTTCCTTGGCGCGGTCGGCGCGCTCGATGTCGACCTGGGCGCTGACCGACACCCATTCGCCCGCCGCCATCGCCATCGACCCCGCGGCGAGGCCGGCGAGGCCGGCCGTGGTGATGGCTCCGGACGACGCGCCGCTGGCAGCGATCCCCACCATGAGACTCGCGGTGGAGACCAGCCCGTCGTTGGCACCCAGGACCGCCGCCCGCAGCCAGCCGGCGTGACCGGCTCGGTGACTCTCGGAGTGCGGGTTGAGGAGTTCGAACAGTGTCACCGCTCCAGCATCAGGAGTCCCGCCGTGGCAGCCAAGGGCCTATCGTCCCATCGACGCCAGGAAGTTGCGCTCGATCCCGGCGAAGTACGCCTTGGCGAGCAGCCGGTCTGCTCGACCATGGTGGGATGACGATGTCGGTGCCTCGTTGCACACTCGTCGCATACCGAGGCGACCGCTACGACCTGACGATGGGACCACGACCGTGCGCAAGTGGCTACCGCTCCTGACGGTGTGTCTTGGAACCTTCATGCTTCTGATCGACGTCACGATCGTCAACGTCGCGTTGCCCAAGATGGTGTCGGAGCTGCACGCGTCCTTCGGCTCGGTCCAGTGGGTGGTCGACGCGTACGCCCTGATGCTTGCCGCCTTGGTTCTCGGCGCCGGCTCCATCGCCGACCTCGTCGGGCACCGGCGTGCCTACATCGCCGGACTGGCGCTGTTCGCCGTGTCGTCGTTCGTCTGCGGTGTCTCGCCGAACTCCGGCGTGCTCATCGCTGCGCGTGCCGTCCAAGGCGTAGGTGCGGCGGCGATGTTCGCGACGACCTTCGCCCTGCTCAACAGCAACTACACCGGGCGCGACCGTGGAACCGCCTACGGCATGTGGGGTGCGGTGGCCGGCGCGTCGGCTGCTGTCGGACCGATCATCGGCGGGTTCCTCACTCAAGGCATCTCGTGGCGATGGATCTTCTTCGTGAACCTTCCCGTCAGCGTTCTCGCAGTCGCGCTGTGTGTCCGTTCGCTGAAAGACGTGCATGAGCCGCGGCACAGCCGCATCGACGTCTGGGGCATCGCGGCGTTCACCTGCGCGGCCGGCGCCGCGACCTACGCGTTGATCCGAGCCAACGACGAGGGCTGGTCCAACGCCCTGACGTGGGTGATGCTCGCCGCCTCGGCTGTGCTGGTCGCCGTGTTCGTGGCCGTCGAGCGGCGCACGCCGCACGCCATGCTCGACCTGGATCTGCTGCGCCGTCGCTCCTTCGTCGGCGTGCTGATCGCCGGGGTGCTCCTGACGTTCGCGGCCTTCGCCGCGTTCACGTACACCTCCATCTGGCTACAGTCCGTGCTCGGCATGAGTCCGATACAGGCCGGTCTGGTCGGACTGCCGATGTCCGTCATGGCGTTCGCCGTGTCGGCCGGCATCGGGCGGTACCTGCACGGTGACAACGCGGGTCCCATCATCGGCGTCGGCCTGCTGTTCATCGGTGCGGGCGGCCTGCTCTCGGCGCTGCTGACGCACGGCACCGCCACCTGGACGGCCCTCGCTCCGGGTTTCGTGTTGATCGGCATCGGCGTCGGCCTGGCGACGCCGACGCTCGGGTCGGCGGCGATGGCCGCAGTGCCGATTCAGCGTGGCGGCATGGCGGCGGGTGCGGTGAACACGGCCCGCCAGCTGGGCTTCGCGTTCGGGATCGCCGCCCTCGGCAGCGTGTTCACCGCCCGTGCGCAAGGCGTGCTGTCCAGTCACGGAGTCCCATCCGCGGCGGCCGCCGCACGGGCCGTCGCCGGCGGTCAATCCGGTGTGCTGCTGCAGCGCGTGCCGTCCGGCCTTCGCGCCGCACTCAACTCGGCAGTGCACGCGTCGGCGGTGTCCGGGGTGCAGAGCACGCTCGCGGTGGCCGGCGGGGTCGGCGTCATCGCGGGGCTGCTCGTCCTGTTCCTGGTGCGCCCGGCTGGGGCCGATGTGACGGCTGAGCAACCCGTGCTCGCCGGCGCCGGCGCCGGCCCTGCGGACGTCGGGTCCGGCGAATAGGGGACTGAAGACTCCTGCGGCAGTCGCCGGTGCGTTCTAGCGTCAGACCATGGCCACCGTCAGTGCTTCGATCGACATCCGGGCTACGCCGGCCGAGATCCTCGACGTCATCGCAGACTTGACCGACTACCCCCAATGGTCATCGGTCCACCGGCGCGCGACCATCGAACAGAGCTATCCCGACGGTCGACCGCAACGCGCCACGATGGCCGTCGCCGCCGTGGGGCTCACCGATGAGCAGGTGCTGGACTACACCTGGACCGATGACGGTGTCAGCTGGTCGTTGGTGAAAGCGGGCCAGCAGAAGCACCAGCACGGCAGCTACACGATCACTCACGGAGCAGGCGGCGTCTCACATGTTCGCTACGACCTGAGCATCGACCCGCTCATCCCGATGCCCGGCCTCATCGTCCGCCAGGTCATGAAGAAGGCGGTCACCGCGGCGACTGAAGGGCTCAAGAAGCACATCGAGTCGTCCCGATAGCGGCCTGCCCCACCGTTACGTCTGCTCCGACCAGATTCCGGCCCTGGAGTTGGTCAGAGCAGACGTAACAGCGCCCGAGGGAACGCCCCAAGAGGTCCGAAGCGTCATTAGCGCGAACCATTTCTTACCTTTTGGCGGTAATTGCGCCCGCACCTACGGCCACCACGGCGGCGCCGATCAGCACACCATTTCGGTGGGTGCATCAAATCGGTACCGCCGAGACTCCTTACCCCCCAGGGCCTCGGCAAAGTTGATCTGACCGTTATCTGAGTAGTGTTGATCTTGACGTGTAGCAGGAGCGGCAGCGTGCGGCTGGGATGTCGGGCAGTTCGGCGGGTTGCGGCGGCGATGTTGGTGGCGCCGTGACG
>Ga0209014_10002762_pt1 | contig 10160 bp, 11 predicted proteins | sample BarGraNGADG00212_FD_184491 | JGI IMG/M metagenome (GOLD analysis project Ga0209014, IMG submission 184491) | Arctic peat soil microbial communities from Barrow, Alaska - Barrow Graham LP Ref core NGADG0002-212 (SPAdes) (version 2) | ecosystem: Environmental > Terrestrial > Soil > Wetlands >... | reverse complement strand
CCCGCAGACGGTGTACATGGAGTTCGTCTTCCGCCCCATCGAACGGTTCTTCGAGGGCGGATATCGCGGCTCCATGCAGATTGACCGCGCGAACGAGACGTTCCATCCGCGGCGCTTCGCCAAGTACGTCGTCTACCTGGTCATCGCCTCGGTCCTCGCGCACACCTTCCTGGCGTACTTCGTCAGCTGGGACCAGGTGCAGCACTGGGTCTTCGGTAGCCCCGGTGCGCACCCGGTGGGCTTCGGGATCGTCACGATGACGACCATCGCCATTCTGCTCGACTTCGCGTACTTCCGCGAGCAGACGTGCGCGGTGGCCTGCCCGTACGGCCGGTGGCAGTCGGCGCTGCTCGACAACGACTCGCTGATCGTCGCCTACGACTACGTGCGCGGCGAGCCGCGCGGCAAGCACAAGGACCGCACCGGCAAGGGTGACTGCGTGGACTGCGAGGCATGCGTCACCACTTGCCCGGTGGGCATCGACATCCGCAACGGCCTGCAGATGGAGTGCATCCACTGCACCCAGTGCATGGACGCCTGCGACGCGGTGATGCGAAAGGTCGGCACGAGCGAAGGCCTCATTCGCTACACGTCGCGCGCCGCGCTGGCGGGCAACGGCAAGAAATTCCTGCGTGCCCGCACGGTGCTGTACCCCGCGGCCTTCGCGCTCTTCTTCGGCAGCTTCCTCTGGCAGCTGACCTTCAAGGATGCGGCCGACGTCACCCTGCTCGGCCCCACCGGCGCGCCTTTCATCGTGCAACCCGACGGCTCGGTCACCAATGAGTTGCGCATCCGCGTGGCCAACCGGTCGGGCGCGGCGCACGCCTATGCCGTCGAGGTGACCGGCGCCGAACACCTCACGCTCATCGCACCGCTGAGCCCGATGTCCGTGCAACCCGGGCGCACCGAAACCATGCCGCTCTTCGTGACCCTCCCCCACGAGGTGTTCGAGGAGGGTATACGGACAGTGACCGTTCGTGTCACCGACGGCGCAGCGTACAGCGCCGAGTTCCCGTACCGGCTGGCCGGCCCGATGAGCCGGGAAGACGACGAACGCGGCGCCCAGCGGCGGATGAAGGAAGAGCACAAGTGAAGAAGGGCATGCAATGGCCCATCGGGGTCGCCGTCGTCCTGGCGGTGACCGTCGGCGTCAATGTCTACATGGCGTTCCTCGCCAACGACGACCCGTCGGTCTCGGTGGAGACCGACTACTACCAGAAGGCCGTGCGATTCGATGCCGACCAGGCGTTGCGCCGGCGCAGCGAACGCATGGGATGGCGCCTCGCGCTCGACGCCGTCTCCTCCGCGGCAGGGGAGGAAACGCTGACGGCATCGCTGGTGGATTCCACGGGTGCGCCGGTGCGCGGCGCCACCGTGCGACTCACCGCGCGGCACGTGGCGCGCGGCAACTCGCCGCTCAGCGCCATTTTCCGCGAGGACGGCGACCACTACGTGGCGACCCTGCCGATGGTTCGTCGCGGCCTGTGGGACGTGGATGTCGAGATCGTGCGCGGCACCGAACGGTTCGTCACCGGGCAACGTCTCGACCTGCCACCCATCCGCTAGTGCTCGCGCTCGCCGCCACCGTCTTCGTCGCTAGCCTCCTCGGCTCGGCACACTGCGCGGGAATGTGCAGTCCATTCGTCTGCTTCTACGCCGGCGCCGACGTCCGCAGCGGTTGGTGGGGTCACCTGGCATACAACTTCGGCCGCCTGGTGTCGTACCTCGTGCTCGGCGCCTTCGCCGGCGCGCTCGGCGCCGGCGTCGAGCAGGTGGGCACGGGCGTCGGCGTCACGCGCGCGGCCGCCATCGTGGCCGGTGTCCTGATGATCACGTGGGGCGTCGTCACGCTGCTCGCCCAGCGTGGCGTCGAGTTGCCGGCGCTCGCGCCACTCGGCGGCGCGCAACGCTGGATGGCCGCCCGGCTGCGCGATGTGCGCGACTTCCCGCCCATCGCGCGCGCTCTCACCGTCGGACTGCTCACCACGCTCCTGCCGTGCGGCTGGCTGTATGCGTTCGTCCTCACGGCGGCCGGCACCGGCACCGTGCGCGGCGCCCTGGCGCTGATGACGGTCTTCTGGGCAGGCACGCTGCCCCTGATGCTCACGCTCGGTGTGGGCGTGCGGCGGCTGGCCGGACCGCTGCGCGCCAAGCTGCCGACGATCAGCGCCATCGCCATCGTCGCCGTCGGCGTGATGTCGCTTACCGGGCGCTTGCACCTCGACCCGACAAAGGTGGCGATGCACGCACGCCACGCCGTGCCGGCTATGCCCAAACCCGCTCAGGTGCCGCATGAGCACCGTCCGTAGCGCAGCAGCCAGCCCGCGTCCTCTTGCCTGCGATCATTGCGGGCTCGACGTGCCCGCAACATTGGTGGACGCCGCGTCCGAACGGCAGTTCTGCTGCACGGGCTGCCGTACGGCATACGCCATTCTGCATGAGCACGGACTCGGCCAGTACTACGCGTTCGGCGAGAAGCGCGACACACCGGTGCGCCCCACCGGCAAGCGCTATGAAGAGTTCGACCACGAGGCGTTTCGATCGCTCTACGTGAAGCCGCTGCGCGGCGGGCTGTGTGAAGTGGAACTCTACCTCGAGGGTGTGCACTGCTCGTCGTGCGTCTGGCTGGTGGAGCGCGTGCCGCTGCTGCTCACCGGCGTGGTGCGCGCCGACCTCGACATTCGCCGCGCCCGCGCCCACGTCGAGTGGGATCCCGTGGTGGTGTCGCTCTCGGCCATCGCACAGCAGCTCGACGTGCTCGGCTACGCGCCGCACCCGTTCCGTGGCGTGGCCGCCGAGACGATGCGGCGCAAGGAAGACCGCGCGATGCTCATGCGCATCGGCATCGCCGGGGCGCTGGCCGCCAACATCATGCTGCTGGCGCTCGCGCTGTACAGTGGATGGTTCACCGGCATGGACATCGAGTGGGAGCGCTATTTCCGCCTCGTCTCGCTGCTGCTCACCATTCCCGCGCTGTTCGGGCCTGGGTGGCTGTTCTTCCGTGGTGCCCTCGCCTCGCTGCGCACCCGCCGGCTCCACATCGACCTTCCCATCGCCGTCGCGCTGCTGGCTGGCTTCTCGCGTGGTGCCGTGAACACGATCACCGGCACCGGGCCCATCTACTTCGATGCGGTCAGCATACTGGTCTTCCTGCTGCTGAGCGGACGCTTCCTGCAGAACCGCGGCCAGCGCGCGGCGGCCGATGCCGCCGAGCTGCTCGGCTCGCTGGCGCCCAATGCGGCGCGTGTCATTGACGAGAGCGGAGAACGCGAGCTGCCGGTGGAGGCGTTGCTCCCGGGCATGGTGATGACCGTGCGCGCCGGCGAGACCTTCGCCGCAGACGGCGACGTGACCGCGGGACGTTCGGCCACCGACTGCTCGTTGCTGACCGGCGAGACGCGTCCCGAGGGTGTCGATATTGGATCGCCGGTGTATGCCGGCACGGTGAACCTCACCGGCCCGCTGATGGTGAAGGTGACGCGTTCCGGCGAGATGAGCCGCCTGGGCGCCCTGCTGCGGCGCATGGAGGAAAGCACGCGCCGGCGCGCGCCGGTGGTCCAGCTGGCCAACGCGATTGCCGGCTGGTTCGTGGCCGTCGTACTCGTGCTCGCCGTCGTGGCATACGTGTACGGCTTGCGGCACGATCCCGCGCATGCGCTCGACAACGCCATCGCCCTGCTGGTGGTCACCTGCCCGTGCGCGCTGGGGCTCGCCACGCCGCTGGCCATCACCGTGGCCATAGGGCGCGCAGCGAAGGCCGGCATCCTCATCAAGGGGGGCGACGCCATCGAGGCGCTCAACCGTCCCGGGCTGATCTTGCTCGACAAGACCGGCACCGTCACCGAAGGGCGCGTGCGCCTGGTGCGGTGGGAGGGCGCCGAGCAGGTGAAGCCGCTGGTGGCCGCGCTCGAGCGTGGCAGCAACCACCCCATCGCCATTGCCGTGCAGCAGGCGTGGCCCGTCATCGGCACGCTCGATGCCGCCAACGTCCGGCAGACGGCCGGTGGGGGTATCGAGGGAGATGTCGGCGGAGTGCACGTGATCGTCGGGTCGCCGGTGTTCGTCGCGCGACGCATCGGCGCGCAGGACCAGGCTCCCGACGTGCGCATCGAGGCCTACGCCGAGGAAGGGCTGACGCCAGTATGGATTGCGGTGAACGGCTCGGTGGTGGCGCGCGCCGGCTTTGGCGACCCGGTGCGCAGTGACGCGCGCGTGTCGATCGATCGACTGCGCGCACTTGGCTGGCGTGTGGCGCTCCTCAGCGGCGATCACCCCGCGGTGGTGCGCGGCACGGCGCAACTGCTGGGCATCGACCTCGCCGACGCCACCGGCGGCGCGTCACCCGAGGACAAGCTTCGCCGTGTCGAGGAGGCACGTGCGCGCGGCACGGTGCTGATGGTCGGGGATGGCGTCAACGATGCGGCGGCGATTGCGGCGGCCACCGTCGGCGTGGGAGTGCACGGTGGCGCCGAGGCGTCGATGAGTGCGGCCGATGTGTACCTGGCGCGGCCGGGGCTCGCTCCGCTGGTGGAGCTGGTGGAGGGATCGCGGCGCACCATGCTGGTGATCCGCAACAACATCCTGTTCTCCATTGCTTACAACGTGCTGGGTGCCACGCTGGCATTGCTCGGCCTACTCGACCCGCTCATCGCCGCCGTGCTCATGCCCATCAGTTCGCTGAGCGTGGTGCTGACAAGCTGGCGCGGCCGTACGTTTGACGCTGCGGTTGCGCCGCGTGGCGCCGCCTTGGCATTGTCGAGTATTCCTGTCGCAGAGGCTGCGCGGTGACCGTTCTGTACATCATCCTCCCGCTGGCGCTGCTCATCGTCTTCATCGCGGTGGCGGCGTTCGTCTGGGCGGCCCGGAAGGGGCAGTTCGACGACCTTGAGACGCCGGCGATGCGCGCGCTGCACGATGAGGTCGGCGACCAGAAGGGGCCGCCGAAGCCATAGGCGGCGTCGCGCGGTGCGTCATGACAGTGGTGTCACCCTTGCTCCCCGCTGCCCAGCCTGGCCGACCGAAAGGCCCAGATCGAGAAGCCCGAGGCGATGACGAAGGCGCAAGCGGACGCCCACACCGGCACGGTGACCTCGCCGACCTGGATGGGCAATCGCATGACCGTGCGGATGAGCTGCAGGGCGGCAAGCAAGCCGAAGAACGCGCCCGAGACCTGTACATAGCGAAGCATGTGGCCCCCCCGTTCGTGTGCGGTGGCCGCCTGACGACGGCCCCGGCGAGTACGTTGCGTCAGTGGAGCCCGCCTCGCAATGCAGAGGCCTTCCCACACCACTCCGCGCCCCACACCTTAACAGGTGATTCCGTCCTGCCCAGGCTTCTCTCCCGTTTTCGCCATCGCTTCTCCCGCGCACACTCCCATGCCTTCCCATCGCCTTTTCGCCTTCGCCCTCTCGCTCTCCATGCTCGCCTGCAACAGCGGCTCCTCGGGTGGCACCCAGGCAAACGCCCCGTTCACCCCCGCCAACCCGTTTGCCACCGCCAGCACGCTCCCTTTCGAGGCGCCACCCTTCGACAAGATCAAGGACGCCGACTACCATCCCGCCCTCTCCGAAGGGATGCGCGTCCAGCTCACTGAGGTCCACGCGATCGCCGCGGACACCTCCGCACCCACCTTCGACAACACCATCATCGCCCTCGAGCGGTCCGGCCGCCTCCTCTATCGCGCCTCGAACACGTTCTTCGCGCTGACGCAGGCGAACACCAACGACACGCTGCAGAAGGTCGAGGAGGAAGTAACGCCGCTCCTCGCCGCGCACACCGACGCCATTCATCTGAACGACACGCTCTTCAAGCGCGTGAAGAGCGTCTACGACCGCCGCGCCGACCTCAAGCTCGACGCCGTTCAGATCTTCCTCGTCCAACGCTACTATCACGATTTCGTGCGCGCCGGCGCCGCGCTCTCCGATGCCGACAAGGCCAAGCTGCGCGTGCTCAATACGGAGGAGGCGACACTCTCGACGAACTTCAAGAACCACCTCCTCGCCGCCACGAAGGCGGGCGGACTGGTCATCAGCGACAAGACGGAGCTCGACGGGCTGAGCGATGCCGAGATCGCCTCGGCGGCCGACGCGGCCAAGCAACGCAAGCTCGATGGCAAGTGGGTGCTCCCGCTCCAGAACACCACGCAGCAGCCGGTGCAGGCGTCGCTGAAGAACCGCGCGGTACGCGAGCGGCTGTTCAAGGCGTCCACTACTCGCGCGGAACTGGGCGACAGCAACGATACGCGCGCCATCATCAAGCGTCTCGCACAACTCCGCGCCGACCGTGCCAAACTGCTCGGCTTCCCGACGATCGCCGCGTACGTCGAGGACGACCAGATGGCGCACACGCCGGAGGCGGCCATCAAGCTCCTGACCGGGGTCGTGCCCGCGGCCACGGCCAAGGCGCGCGGCGAGGCTGCCAAGATGCAGGCGCTGATCGACGCGCAGAAGGGCGGCTTCAAGCTCCAGCCCTGGGACTGGCAGTACTACGCCGAGCAGGTGCGCAAGGCCGAGTACGCGCTGGACCAGTCGCAGATCAAGCCATACTTCGAGCTCGACCGCGTGCTCAAGGATGGAGTGTTCTTTGCCGCGAACCAGCTCTACGGGCTCACGTTCAAGGAACGGAAGGACATCCCGGTCTATCACCCCGACGTGCGCGTGTTCGAGGTATTCGACGCCGACGGCAGCTCGCTGGCACTCTTCTATGCCGACTACTTCAAGCGCGACAACAAGAGCGGCGGAGCGTGGGAGGGCGCGTTCCTGGACGGCGCCGGGCTGTTCAATCAGAAACCGGTGGTGTACAACGTTGCGAACTTCACCAAGCCGGCCGCCGGGCAGCCCGCCCTGCTCACGTTCGACGATGCGTCGACCATGTTCCATGAATTCGGCCACGCGCTGCACGCCATGCTCACGCACGTGGAATACCCGCGCATCGCGGGCACCAACACGACGACCGACTTCGTGGAGTTCCCGTCGCAGTTCAACGAGCACTGGGCGTTGTATCCAAGCGTGCTGCAGAACTACGCCAAGCACTACCAGACTGGCACCCCGATGCCCGCGGAGCTGGTGGCGAAGATCCGGAAGGCGCACACGTTCAACCAGGGGTTCGCCACCACCGAGTACGTGGCGGCGGCGCTGCTCGACCAGGCGTGGCACAACTTGCCACCCGGACCGCAGCAGGCGGACGTCGACGCCTTCGAGGCGGCTGCGCTCAAGCAGTATAAGGTGGACGTTGCCGAAGTACCGCCTCGGTACCGCACCAACTATTTCGCGCACATCTGGAGCGGCGGCTACAACGCGAACTACTACGCCTATTTCTGGAGCGAGGTGCTCGACCACGACGCGTACGCCTGGTTCACGGAGCACGGCGGTCTCACTCGTGCCAACGGCCAGCGCCTGCGCGACATGGTCCTGTCGCGCGGCGGAACAGAGGACGTGGCGGCGCTGTACCGGGCATTCCGGGGGCGCGATCCGCGCGTGGAACCGCTGCTGGTCGAGCGGGGACTGACGGGGATGCCGGCGAAGTGAGCGCGTAGTTCCACTGAACTGTCAGGCTGAGCGACGCCCCGGTTGGGCGTCGCTCAGCTTTTCGGCTTGCCCGTCATCGGCACGAACCGCACGGGGAGCGTGCCGAGCGTTTCCGTGCCTGTGGCGGTGCGTCGCAGGATCCGCAGCTCCTGGTACCCGGTGCCGACCGGAATCGCCATCACGCCACCGACCTTCAGCTGGCTCACCAGGGCAGCTGGCACTTCGTCCGGCGCTGCCGTCACCATGATGCGGTCGTACGGCGCATGCTCCGGCCAGCCGAGATAGCCATTGCCGGTCCGCACCTGAATGTTCCGGTAGCCGAGGTTCTTCAGTGTTTCGCCCGCCCGTTCGGCCAGGCGCGGCACGATCTCGATGGTGTACACCTCTTTCGCGAGTTCGCCGAGCACCGCCGCCTGGTATCCGGAACCCGTGCCGATCTCCAGCACGCGATCGCCGGGCTCCACGTGCAGTGCCTGGGTCATGAACGCGACGATGTAGGGTTGCGAGATGGTCTGGCCGTATCCGATTGGCAGCGGAGCGTCAATGTAGGCGTCGGCGCGCTGCGACTCCGGAACGAACAGGTGCCGTGGCACCTTGAGCATTGCGTCGAGCACCCGCGCGTCGCGGATGTCACGCGCTTTGAGCTGCGTATCGACCATGCGCTGGCGCTCGTCGTCCCGGTCACGCGACACGCGCTGGGCCCCGGTTTCGCCGACGCCGCAGGCCAGGGCAGCGAGGACAATCAGCGTTCGGTCCATCCCTACTCCCGAATCATCACCAGCAGCATCTTGAATCGTGCCAGTGCCTTGAGGGCGTGCGGGAGTCCGGCCGGCAGCCGAACCACTTGGCCGGCTGCCACGCGCTGCGGCTGACCCGCCACGGTGATCTCCGCGGTGCCCTCGATCAGGATGACCAGCGCATCGAAGGCCGCCGTATGCTCGCTGAGCCCCTCGCCCTCGTCGAAGGCGAAGGCGGTCACGGTGCCTGAAGGCCGTTTCAGCACCGTGCGACTCACAACAGCCCCAGCCTGGTACTGAACGAGATCGGCAAGCAGGCTGGCCGTGTCGAGATCTGTGGGAACACTGCGATTGTCAGTCATGGCATTGCGTGCACTTGAGTGTGAACTTGTCCGTGGTCAGCAGTAACGTCTTGTCAGGCGACGCTCTACGAGACTACGCCCGCTCCGGGAAGGGCGCAATCAACTGCAGACCGCGCACGTGCGGGCGTAGCGCGCGAAAGTCCTCGTCGCGGGTCACAATTGCCCATCCATGTTCGCGCGCCTGCACCGCGAGCAACACGTCATTCTGCCGGCTCGCACTCGTACCTGTCGCGCCCGTCCGCGCCAGCACCGCCCCGGTGCGTCGCCACGCAGCAACGGAGGGCGCCACGATGCGAGCGTGGCGCTCGAAGGGGGCGAGTAACGCATCATCGAGGAGCCGTCGTGCCTTTTCGCTGCGCGCCCCTGCCGTGAGCTCGACCGCGACGATGCTTGAGAGTACCGTTGACGGGAGGGCCCAACTGAGGAACGCCTTCAACCGGTCGAGTTCCGGCGGCTGCCGGAGCGCGTCCATGAAGACGTTCGTGTCGAGCGTGTAGATCACCCGATGCGACGCAGCGGCTCAATCGTGCCGAGGCCGCCCGCGGCCGCCAGCGCGTCAAGGCTACGGAAGACCTCGGCGCGAAACACCACGAGATCCAGCGCCGCATCGACCGCTGCCGTCTCGGTCGGCACGCCGAGTGCAGTCTTGGCGGCGTCGAGCTTCCGCTGGTCCATCAGCATGTTCTTGCGCCGCAGGACGCGCTGAATCTTGGCCATTTCGCGTCTCCTGAGAGGGACGCCCGAAGATAACACTGGCATACAGTTAGGAGCAAGGCTGCGTCTGTATAACGCGCAGCATCAGCTGCGGCGCGCAGCGCCGGCAGCTGGATGCTGTTGTTAGTCGGCGGACTGGCAGGAAGCCCACAAACGCGTTCGCTCACGTCGCCTTCAAATCCAGATACTGGCTTTACGACCGGGATACCCTCGGAACGAGGGAGGCGGTCGTGGGATCATAGGTATACCCGGTGATCGACCCATCGCGGATCCGCTCGATCGCCTCCGCGATCACGAAGAGCGGGACCAAGAACCATTCCTGCGGTGCAACCGGATTGCCGAATCGGTCCTTGAGCGTGATGTCAAGCCGCGCGGGCTCGAAGAGCCGATGGAGCAGCTTCTCGAGTCGGGTACGATTGATGTTGTAGAGCAGGTAGCTGTCGACCACCTCTACATCCGCAAGGAGATAGGTAGGGTCCAGCCTGGCGTTCGCGATGCGGCGCGGCACCTTGCCGCCTGTAACGCCGATCTTGTGAATCAGGTCGCGTCGTGAGGCGATTTCCGGATGGTCTGAATTACTCCGCAGGACATAGACGATCCCCGTAGGCCGGTCGCCCTCCTCGATCCGGTCAGTGATCGGCATCTGCATGGCCAGCGAAGAGAGGGCCATCATTCCGTTTGGTGACCCTGCGGCCGGCGGTATCCTTGTACAGGGCGTTCTGCAGCGACCTGATCAGGAGATTGCTTTCAGTGCCGTTGCCGTAGATCACCCTCAGCCTCGCCTGCGGTGCTCCCTCCGGTGTCAGGTATTTCTCGCCCAT
>Ga0209014_10002759_pt1 | contig 10163 bp, 8 predicted proteins | sample BarGraNGADG00212_FD_184491 | JGI IMG/M metagenome (GOLD analysis project Ga0209014, IMG submission 184491) | Arctic peat soil microbial communities from Barrow, Alaska - Barrow Graham LP Ref core NGADG0002-212 (SPAdes) (version 2) | ecosystem: Environmental > Terrestrial > Soil > Wetlands > Peat... | reverse complement strand
GGAGGGAGTGCATCGCTTCGGGCCGTTCGAAGTCGAGGTAAGGCGCGTCACGCACACCGACGAGAGCTACGCCTTCCGGGTCGCCGTGGCCGCCGCCGAGGGAGCGGCCGGGAGTGGCGCCGCCCGGGGAGCGGCCGCCGGCCTCATCTATTCCGGCGACTGCGCCCGTGTCGACGACCTCGCCCCGCTGATCCGCCCCGGCGACACGCTGCTCTCCGAAGCCACGTTCGGGGCCGGGCCGGTCGCGCCCGGCGCCCAGCACATCACTTCCGGGGACGTCGCGCGGGTCGCCGCTCAGTGCGGAGCCGCGCGGCTGCTGCTGACCCACGTCCTCTCGACCCACTCCCGCAACGGAACCCTGTCGTCCGCTCGAGCCGTCTTCGCGGGCCCGATCCAGCTGGTCACCGAGGGCGACCACTTCCAAGTCTGAGTCACGGAACTCGTGGAACGCAGCTCAGCAAGCGCAGGCCGTACAGGGCAGCCATCGCGCCGAAGACAACCGGACCCCACCACACGATGTAGTTGCGTCCGCCGCCAGACTGTGCCATCTGCAGCGTCATGAAAGTCACCGCCAATCCCACGACCACCGCGATGGCGCCGCCGATCAGGAACCCCAGCGCCCGCTTGCGCATGGCCACGCAGACCTCGGCGACGAGGGCATAAGAGTCCGATTGACCGATCCCCGAGGCCGCCATCTCATACAGGAGCTGCGGAAGAGGCTGGCCGGCATCGAGACGGGAGCGGAGATACGCCCGCCACTGCAGCCGCGATCTGATCTGTGGTGGTGGACCGTAGTTGGGCGGGTAACCCGTGGGTGGATGGCCCGGCGGCTGGCCCGTATTCATGGGTCGGAACTCACCGAGCCGCAAGGATCGCGAGGATTTGCGTAGCGGCTTGCTGACCCGCCTGGCCCGCAGCATCGGTCAGAAGGGCCTCGGAGTTTCCGCCCGCGTACGCCCATCTCCGCTTACCTTCGGCATGGAATTGGCCGAACGGCGCGGCTGCGTCGCCCACCTGGCCCTCGACCTCGAAAGCTGCGGCTCCGGCAAACATCGAGAAGAGCCATCGCATCAGTCGGCTACCCGGATCGGCGCGGACGATCTGGGCGGAGATGACGATTCCCTGATCGGGCATTCCCGGCACTGGCATGCCCGGGTCGAGGCCCCACTTCGCGAGTTCAGCCGCGAGGGCGCCCTGGTAGCGGTCGGCCACGGGACGGACGTCGAACTTGGTTGGCAGAACGACGGCCCCCTGCCAGGAGACGGGATAGAGAGTGCACAACTGGCCTCTGTAATCCACTTCGTCAACTCCCTCGAATGCGGTCGACTGGGCCCTACCGTCTCTAGCGTCCCTCCGGACGAGAATACAGCCCGCGACACGCCGCCGAAACCCAACTCAACCGCCTGGGATAGCGGTCCGACCTGGCCCCGAAAGGACGCTGGCCTCGTTCGAGCTTGCGGTCGGGTGCCTACGCCGCTACCCGGGCCACGTGACCGCGTCGCTCTCGCTACCATTCGAGCATGACCCCTGACGCTGCGGCCAGCCTGCGCACCCAGATTCGGCACGCCATCGAAACTGCCTGGCGCAAAGCCGAGGAATCCGGCGCGCTGCCGGCGTTCCCCGACGACACGGCAATCCCCGTCGACGTCGAGAGGCCCGCCGACGCGGCACGTGGCGATTTTGCGAGCACCGTCGCCCTGAAGCTGGCCAAGCCGCTCCGCCGCTCTCCGCTCCAGATCGCGCAGGCGATCGCGGCGCACGTCGCGACGACCGCCAGGGACCCCGCATCGGCGATTGCCGCGGTCGAGGTCGCGGCCCCCGGCTTCCTGAACATCCGCCTCGCCGAAGCCGCTCTTGCCGCGACGATCGGGCACGTGCTGGCCGAGCCGGCCACGTGGGGCCACATCGCCGCCGAGCATCCGGAGCGCGTCAACGTCGAGTTCGTCTCGGCCAACCCGACCGGGCCGCTCCACATCGGCAACGCCCGCGGCGCTTTCACGGGCGACCTTCTGTGCCGCGTCCTCGCCGCCGCCGGCCACGAGGTCGCACGCGAGTATTACTTCAACGACTTCGGCAGCCAGGTCAAGAACCTCGGCGCATCGGTAGTCGCGATCCGCGAAGGCTGCGACATCCCCGAGGACGGCTACCACGGAGGCTATGTCTACGAGATGGCCCGCGAGCTGCCCGACTCCCTCCTCGAGGAAGCCAGGCGAACGGGCGAGGAGCCGTCCTGGGCCATCGGCCGGTGGGCTTCCGAGAAGGTTCGAGAGGGCATCGAAGCCAGCCTGGACCGCCTGGGCTGCCATTTCGACGTCTGGCGTTCGGAGTCCACGCTGCATAACGACGGCTGGGTGACGCGGGCGGTCGATCGGCTGCGCGAAGCCGGCGACGTCTACGAGGAGGACGGCGCGGTCGTCTTCCGCTCGACCAAATACGGCGACGACAAGGATCGGGTCATCCTCCGCTCCAACGGCGGCGCGCCCACCTACTTCGCCGCCGACATCGGCTACCTCGTCGAGAAGCTCAGCCGCGGCTACAACCGCATCGTCTTCATCTGGGGCGAGGACCATCACGGCTACGTCGCCCGCGTTCAGGCGGCGGCGCAGTCGCTGGGCTACGACCGATTGTGCGTCCAGATGATCCTGACGGCGTGGGTACGTTTCGTCCGCGACGGCAAGGAAGTGCCGATGTCAAAGCGGACGGGCGAGTTCATCACCCTCGACGAGTTGCTGGCCGAGATCGGTGTGGACGCGGCCCGCTGGTTCTTCGCCTCGCGCGCGGCCTCGAGCGGCATCGACTTCGACATCGAGCTGGCCAAGAAGCAGTCGAGCGAGAACCCGGTCTACTACGTCCAATACGCCCACGCGCGCATCGCCTCGATCCTGCGCAGGGCCGCGGAGTCGGGGATGACGGCGCCCGCGGCCTCGGATCCGAGGCTCGCTACGCTCCTCGCGGGCGTCCTGCCCGGCGGCCCCGAGGCGCAGCTGGCCCGCCAGATCGTGCGCCTGCCCGACGTCATCGAGGACGTGGCCGCGACCGAGGAGACGCACGGCGTCACCGCCTACGCGACCGACCTCGCGACCGCGTTCCACGCCTTCTACCGAGACGCGCGGGTCATCGAAGAATCGGAGCCGGAGCGGTCAGCGGCTCGGCTCGCGCTGGTAGCGGCGGCCAAGACGACCCTCGCCAACGCGCTCGGCCTGCTCGGGATCGCTGCGCCGGAATCGATGTAGCGGCGCGGCCAGTCGCCGCCGCGCGGCCCCGCTCCCGCCCCAAGTCGGCAGATCCTGTGCGTCGGGGACTACATCTTCGACCTGAGCCTCCCGAGGTCGAGCTGCGTGTGCGTCGTGGCATACACGTCCGACCGGAGTGGCGCCCGGCTGGGCGGCGCCGGTCGGAGTTGCGCCCCGAAACGCACGGAATCGACGTGTTCGAGTCCAGTCCGGTCGAGGGTGCACCCGCGGACGCACAGAATCGACCGCCAAAGCGCCCTCATCGGCCGGGATGGTCGAACGTGTGTCTCCTCATGCACGCTGAATATCGCCTTCAGCTGGAACGAGGCCGCGGCCGGCGGCCCATCGGCGACGCCTTCGCGGTCAGCCGATCGGATTGCAGGTGGAGAACGCGTCGAGCGCGGCTCGATCCGAAGCCACGTACACGTCCACCGTGCCCGACCCGCTGCAAACCGCGATCGAACCGGCCAGACGCCCCGAGGCCAGGGCCGCCTCGTCGCGGAACGCCAGGCTGCCGGCGTCGGTCCGCCAGACCGTCCGGAGGACGACAGCCCAAGCCCCGCTCGGTCCCTCGTACAACCCGACTCTGTCGCCGCCCCATTGGGAAATGGCGCTGGTCGCGGCGTCGGTCTGGGCGGAGGTCGGGTGCTCGCCCTCTAGCCAGACGCCCAGGTCTAGCTCGCCCAGCGTGTCCTGGGATACGAGCTGCCAGCCCGCGGCCAGCGAGGCGGGCACCTTCGGAAGGCTCACCGTCACTGGCTCGATTCCCGCCGCGTAGAGCGCGGGATGGAGAATCTGGGAGCTGGAGTCGGGCGGCTTCGAGTAGAGCTTGTCCACGGCGTCCCAGCCACCGCTGTCATATATGCCCTGGACGAACGTCAGACCCTGCTGGTAGGGAAAGAGCAGGGTTTCGCGCAGGATCGCCGGGGCGGCCGCCATCTGATCTGCTCCCGTGCCCGCGGATCCGGCCAGCCCGAGCATCTCGATTAGCGACAGGTTCTTCGCGGTCCACTGGCTCATCAGCAGCGTGGCGTCGCCTTCCGCCAGCGACAGCCGCCCCAGGTCTCGATCGCTCTGGTCGGGTGCGTCCGTGGCCAGATTGGCGAGCCCGAAGTTCTGGTCCTGCAGGGCGTGGGTGAACTCATGCGAGAAGGTGACCTTCTGCAGCACGCCGACCCCGCCGGACTGCGACAGGATGTACAGCTGCTTGGTGTCGGGGTCGTAGAAGCCGATGACCTGGCCTTCCTGGAGGGCCAGCTCGAGCTGCTCCAGCGACGATCCGGTAGGCAGCAGGCCGAGGTGGATCAGGAGACGGCTCTCCTTGGCCATCGCCGCATGGTCGGTCTGCGCCTGGTTCTCCTTTGCCAGCCAATCCTGAACGCCCTTCTCGTCGAGCAGCGTCGGGTCGACGGTCTTGGTCGCGGACAGGCCGCGGAGCTGCTCGACCTGCTGCTCGATCTGCAGGTAGGTGGCGGCGTCGGAAACATTCGGTGACGCATCGGCGGTCGCGGCAGATCCCGGCGGCGTAGAGACGGGGCTGGACGAGGCCGTTGGCGAGGTCGTTGGCGAGGGACCGTGTGAGCCGCAGGCGGACATGGCCGTAGCCAAGACGAGCAACAACGCCGGCACGCGCGCCGCCGCGAGGCGGCGGGACGGGCGGAATGGACGCCGGGCGTTCATCGGCCCAGTCTGACAGGAGCCACGCTCCCAGGTCACGCCGACATTCCTACCGGCGATGTTCCACGGTGTGCGTTTCTTAACCTTCCGACGACACCGGTTTCATACAAGGCCCTTAACCTTCGTACTGGAACCCTGGACGACCCTCCTGAAGTTCCATCCTCCCTCCCTCCGACCGGAGGTGCCGATTGGGCAGGCGCCTCCGGTCCTCCTTTTCCGGCAGTTGCGACGGGCCAGGACGTCGTTGCTCCCTGCGCTCCTCGCTCGCGTACGTTTGAGTACGCTCGCTCCGGTGCTCGGTCGCGCCTAGTCCTGACCTCGCCGCAACTGCCGGAGTTGGCTCACGGCGGGCGATAGCCGCGTTGCCGGCTGCGCTCCTCGCTCGGGCCACGTGGTAAGCGGCCGGTGAGCCACCTGTGCAAGAATCGGGCCATGGAGATCACCTGGTACGGGCGGACTTGCGTCCGCATGCGCGGCAAGGATGCGGTCGTGGTCGGGGACGCCTATCAGGCGGTGGTCGGCCCCACGGGTCGCGGCATCACCGGCGAGATCGTCACCTACAGCCACCCTGACGATACGCCGCACCCGCGCGCCAAAGGGCGACTGTCGCGCGACGGGAGCACGCTGCTCCCGAGCAGCCTCGAGGATGCCTTCGTCCTCGACGGCCCCGGCGAATACGAGGTCAAGGACGTTCTGATCACCGGCGTTCGGACGTTCCGGGACGAGCACAAGGGCCAGGAACGCGGCCGCAACGTCGCCTTCATCGTCGAGCTGGACGGCGTCCACGTGATCCATCTCGGCGACATTGGCCACCTGCTCACCGAAGACAAACTGACCGACATCGGCCCCATCGACGTGGTCCTGGTTCCGATCGGGGGCGCGCTCTCGGCGACCAAGGCGGCCGAGCTGGTTGCCCAACTCGACGCGAAGGTCGTCGTCCCGATGCCGGTCTGCGAGGATGAAGACTCGACCGAAGCGCTCGGCAAGTTCCTGCACGAGATGGGCGTGTCGGCGGCGCCGGCAGCCCAGTCCAAGCTGTCGCTGATGCCGTCGACCCTGCCGGCCGAAGTGACGACGGTCGTCCTGGAGCAGCGCGGCAAAGTCCAGTAGACGCGGAGTGCGGGCGCCGGCGGAATGGGGCGCTCCGAGTTCAGCCGCGCTCGATGACCAGGCGGCCGCGCTTGACGACCGAACGAGGCAGCCGGCCGCCCAGCCAGTAGGGCAGTTGCTCGACTGTTGGCACGTCCCAGACCACCAGATCGGCCTGCTTGCCGGGCTCGATCGACCCGATTTCCGAGCCCAGACCCAGAGCGCAGGCTGCGTTGATCGTGACTCCGACCAAGGCTTCGACCGGCGTCAGGCCCATCTCGACGCAGGCGATCGACATCGCCAGCGGCAGGCTCAGCGTCGGGCTCGTGCCCGGGTTGAGGTCCGTGGCCAGGGCTACGGGAATCCCCGCGTCCACGAATCGGCGGGCGGGCGCGAAATGATGCTTCCCGAGGAACCAGCTCGTGGCGGGAAGTAGCGTGGCGACCACGGGATTGCCCGCCGCGGCCGCGTGCTGCAGTGCGGCCACTCCCGCGTCCGAAGGCGCCGCGAGGTGATCGGCGGAGAGGCAGCCCTTCCCTGCGGCCAGCTCTCCGGCCAGCTCTCCGGCCAGCTCCGCGCCGCCGGACGGAGCCAGCTCGTCGGCGTGGAGCCGGACCGCCAGACCCGCATCCGCGGCGGCGGCGAGAATGCGCCGGCTCTGCGCCGCGTCGAACACGCCTCCCTCGCAGAACACGTCGCAGGAACGCGCGATGCCCTGGCGGACGACCGCGGGCAGCTGCTCCCCGATGACGCTGGCCACGTACGCTTCCGTCCCGTCGGGGCGCGCACGGAATTCCGCCGGCACGGCGTGGGCGCCCAGGAACGTCGGCACCAGTTCGATCGGACCCTCTCGGTCCAGACGATCGATCAGTTCGAGCAACCGCAACTCGCCGGCGACGTCGAGCGCGTAACCCGATTTGGCTTCGACGGTAGTGGTGCCGTTGGCGAGCATTTGATCGAGACGAGCGCGCCCTCCTGCCAGCAGCTCGTCGTCGGAGGCGGCCCGCGTCGCCGCGACGGTGGAGAGGATCCCGCCACCCGCCGCGAGGATCTCCAGGTAGCCCGCACCGCCAGCACGCATCTGCCATTCCGCTTCCCGCGTCCCCGCGAACAGGAGGTGAGTGTGGGCGTCCACGAGTCCCGGCGTGACCAACCCACCCCGCGCGTTCAGACGATCGAAGGAGTCGAGCGACAGCCCTTGCTCTTCGATCTGGCGGTAGACGTCGATCTGCAGCCCGGCGGCCAGGATTCGCCCGCGCCAGACCGCCACGAACAGCCCGCCGCCCGAAAGCACGGCCGCCTCCCGCTGCTCGGCGCCGCGCCGCAAACCGCCCGCCAGGGTGGCGACGGAGGCGGCCGCTTCGATCAGCAAGCCCTCCGCGCGGCGATCCATCGCCTGGCCGGTCGCCGCCGCAATGCTGCCGCCCGCCGCGCCGGGGTTCACCGTTGTCGGACCTGGTCCAGGCGAAGCTCCAGGGCCTGCATCGGCGAGAAGTCGCGCAACCGCAGGAAAGCCGCTGCGCCGGCAAGCCTCACTTCGACCGGTCCCTCGGCCGGGACTCCGGCGTGGCCGGCCACGTCCAGGAGCGCCCCGAGCGGGGCGAGCCCGATCAACTCGGACTCGGCGATTTCGACGTCATCCTCGGCCGCCTCCGCCCGAACGGTCTCCCAGAGCAGCCACAGCGGAGTCGTCCGGTAGTCGAGCAGATTCATCGAGACCTGCGCCCGGCCGAGCTCTTCGATCCAAAAACCGTTGGCCTGCACGCGCGGCAGCCCGCCGCTGGACTCCCGGATCCGGCGGGCGATGCGCTTCGCCAGTTCTAGGTCCGAGGACTCGAGGTTGATGTTGTAGGCGATGAGGAACGGGCGCGCTCCGACCGCGATCGCGCCGGCGGTGGCGTGCAGAGTGCTCGGGCCGAAGTCTGGCTCGCGTCCCGGCTCGCCGATTTGGGTCTTGAGGCCTTCGAACTGACCCCGTCGAACGTCCGCCAGCCGAACCCGCGATGGAGTGGTGGCCGCTTCGCCGTACATGTAGACCGGCAGTGCGAACCGCGCTGCCACGCGGGAGCCGAAAGCTCGCGCAAGCTCGACACAGTCGATCATCCGGGTGTCGCCGAGTGGCACGAACGGGACCACGTCCACGGCGCCGATGCGCGGATGCTCGCCCGAGTGCCGCTCCATGTCGATCTCGGCGACGGCCACGGCCACCGCGCGTTCGAGCGCCTCGATGATCGGCACCGGCTCCCCGGCGAGCGTGATCACGCTTCGGTTGTGGCTCGCGTCGCTGGTCCGGTCGAGCAGATACGCTCCCGGGACACTCTCGATCGAGGCCACGATCCTGTCCACGACATCGATGCGCCGGCCCTCGCTGAAGTTCGGTACCGACTCGATGAGCTTGGCCACTCTTCCTCCGCCCGCGCCGACCTACCCGAGCTGGCGCCAGGCTAATCGTGGCACACCTGTGCGTAGACGGGCGATTGACGATTCTGCCCACCCCAGGCCGCGGCCCCCGGCGCCGCCACCGAGTTGCAGTTGGCTGGTTGCAGTTCATGGTTCGGCGCGCGGTGCCCGGCGTTATTGAAGATTTCCCGTGCAGTGGGCGTAATGCAGCGACGTCCACCCTCGAAATCCGCCATCTTCGCTCCACGGCCACAATTCAAACCCCGTCGAGCACGGATCTCCAGCCGTCGCGGGCCAATTCGCCGCTTCCGGCAGCCCCGGGAGCCCCGATCCGCGCCTGAGCCTGAACAGCGTTCGCAGGGCGGGAATCCTACAGAAAATGCCGGACAGCCCCGATCTGGAGACGCGAGCTCATTAGCGAGGGACGACGAGCACCGCGGTTTCGTCGTAGGTGCCTGCCGAACCGATGACCACCGCCTCGAGACCATCGGGCGACCACACGACGTACATGGGGTATGCGGCGAGATCGAGCGTGGAACGCCTGCCGTCGACCGACTGGATGCCGACGGTGCGCGAGAGGTCACCGAACGCCAGAACCACGCCGGCCGAGGATATGGAGAGGTTCGGCGCGAATGGCAGATTTCCGCTCGACTCGACTCCATCGACGCCGAAGATGTGGACCCTTTCAGTCACCGTGTTTGGCACCGCAAGCCGCCCGTCGGGCAGCCAGGCGGGTGTGGCCGGCACGTAGAAACCGCTCGTCCCGAAGAGCTGCCGCACTGTGCCGGTCGAAATGTCCGCAATGCAGGTCCCATAAGACACCTCTCCAGCCGAGCCGTACAAGGCAAGAGCGCGGCCGTCGGGGCTGAACGCCGCCCATGCTCGATCGGAGGATTGGACGTCTCGGAACTCCCGGATGACCTTCCCGGTGTGCGCGTCGATCACTTCCCCCCAACCGGTATACGGGAGCGTCTCGGAGGTGATTTGTACGACGGCGACCTCGGAGCCGTCGGGCGAGCAGGCGAGCGCATCTCCCTCTCTGGAGGCCGACTCCCTTCCGTTTATCCACAGGGTGTAGTCAAAAGTTTGATGGGAGGCGACGCACCGGGAAAGAGGGTCATAAGAGACAGCGGGAATCGACCCGACTTTGACTTCGGTCTCCTTAGCGGAGCCCAATTCGCCAAGGTACTGGTGCGTCGTGTCCGCAGGGACGTCGCCTCGCGTCAGCCGATAAGTGTTCGCGCCCGTCCAGGCGAACTCGTCGGCGACGATCGATTCGACCTTGAACCCGCTCCTGTCGAAGATGTCGGTGACGTTGGGCGCGCCGTCCTCGGAGACCGCCGTGACTGCGACATGCCCGCCATCGGGTGCCCATGCGGCAGTCAGAATGAGGAACTCGCCCTTGAGTGCGACCACGGTGGCGGCCGGCGAGGCCACCGGCGAGGCGCTCGCCTCGAGCGACTGGCTTGCGCTCGGAGAAGCCGGTGCCGTGCTCGCCGCAGGCGGACGCGTTGCCTCGGTAGTGGGGCCGCGCCTGTTGATTAGGAACCCGGTCGCGATCAGAACGACCACAAACGCGAAGATCGCGAATGCGCCGGCGAGCGGCCGGGCCATTCGGTGGCCGGGGCGGGTCGCCGCGGTCGCGGGGCCTCGCGCGATCGCGCTCAGCGGAGGTCGTGGCGGGACGAGCGTTTCCATGTCGGAGAGGCGGCGCTTGAGCCGCTCACGCTCTCTTTCGGTCGCCGGCTCGACGCCGGTCGATCG
>Ga0209014_10002758_pt1 | contig 10163 bp, 12 predicted proteins | sample BarGraNGADG00212_FD_184491 | JGI IMG/M metagenome (GOLD analysis project Ga0209014, IMG submission 184491) | Arctic peat soil microbial communities from Barrow, Alaska - Barrow Graham LP Ref core NGADG0002-212 (SPAdes) (version 2) | ecosystem: Environmental > Terrestrial > Soil > Wetlands >... | reverse complement strand
CGCCACGCGGCCAGGGATTCGGCGAGGGCAGGCGCGACCCGTCGCGGCGTCCACTCGTGATTGCCTCCGGCTCGGACCGTGCCCGCCCCGACGATGACGACGTCGGCGAGGCCGCGCAGCAAGGCCATCATGAACCGGTCCGATTCCGAGAAACCGGAGATCTCGCCGCCCCCGGCACTCGGCTCCGACGGCCCCAGGGCGACGACGCCGTCGATGCTCGAAACGAAGTTGGCGACGATCGTGGGCCGGTCGGGCCGAAGCTCGATCGACAGCTCGCCGCCGAATCTGGCGGCGAGATCCGGAGGGAGCACGCCACCGCGCGACTCCGCGGCGCCGGCCGAGCCACCACCGCCGGCAAGCCATAAGGGTTCCAGAGGCAATCCTTTGCTTCTGCTGGCCATGCTCGTCCCCGATCGAACGCTACTCGCGAATGCCCCGCTGCAATCCAGCCAGATCGTAGAACTCGGCGCGCAGCGATGCGTCCTTTTCGTACGCGCCTCGGAACGCGACGGTCCGGGTGATCGGCTGGACTTCACGCACGCCGCGAATCTGCGTGCATAGATGGTGCGCTTCCATGTACACCGCCACGCCGTGCGGCTGGGTCAACTCGGCGAGGGCGCTGGCGATCTGATGGGTCATTCCTTCCTGGACGCCGAAACGTCGCGTCGTTATCCGGACCAGTCGAGTCAGCTTGCTGATCCCGATCAGGTTCTCGTGGGCGATGTAGCCGACGAACGCTCGGCCCGTGAACGGCAGCGCGTGGTGTTCGCACAGGGCGCTGAATGGAATCGGGCCCTCGACGACCTGCGACAGCTCGCAACTCGCGCCGCCGTGGCATTCGGTAGGAAAGACCGTGACGAGCTTCGGGTCGCCCTCGTATCCTTCGGTCGCGTCGTACAGCGCCCGCATGAGCCGGCGCGGAGTGTCCCGCGTCCCGGGCGCCGCGAGATCCAGACCGAGCGACGTCAGGATCTCGGCCAGGTTTGCCTCGTAGCGGGCCCAATCATCCGGCGAGATGGCAGTACGGCGCGCCCGGGCCGCCTCGTCGTCGAGCCCACCGAGCAGCCCGGCAGCCGCGCGCAGCGCCACCCCTTCCAGATCGTCGTCGAGCTCAGCGCCGCCGGCGGGCGGATGGTGGGGGTAATGCGCGAGATGGGTATCCGCCAGATGGGTATCCGCCAGATGGGTAGCGTGCGCGAGCTTGAGTTGGGCACCCGCGGGCTGGGCAGCTCGGGGCTCGTCGTGGCCGACGGACTCTTGTCCGGTCATGTTGTCCTCCGTTTCTCCAAGGCCACTATGAGGCCGCCGGGCCGACTCCTCGGCTCGCTCCGGCCACGGTCGCGGCGGCGGGAACGGAGCCGGGCTCCCCATCACATCAGCCTCAGCTCGGGAGCCTCGTCCTCGGCGATGCTGCGGGCGCATGTCGGGCAGTACCAGCGAGCCTCCAGGGGCGTCCCGCAGGCCTGGTGGCGGAGCGCGTCCGACGTCCCCGGGCGGGATCCCCAGTCGGCCAGCAGTCGAAGCGCACCGGCCAGCTCACGGCCCTCGGCCGTCAGCTCGTAGCTCAAGCGGAGCGGCCGCCTCGAGTACGGGCTCGCCACCAGGACGCGCTCGCGTTCGAGACGCTTGAGACGGTCGGACAGGATGTTCGGCGCGATGCCCGGCAGCGCGGTCTGGAGGTCGTTGAACCTTCTCGGCCCGTCGAGCAGCGCCTCGACGACGAGCAGGCTCCAGCGATCGCCGACGCGATCGAGTGCCGCCTGGAGCGGGGAGGGCCGCGGCTCTTCTGACATGGCCCAATCGTAGCGCGTTGCCTATTGCACGTTGCCGCGCAGCGTTGTAACTTGCAACTCGCTAGTTACTACACAGCGGTCGGACGCCGATGCGGGCCGGCCAACCACAACTGTCCGCCGCGCTTCGCCGGGCGGGCCCAGGAGCGATCGATGAGCGCGTTGGACGAATTGCAGCAGGCGGTGGCGCAGGTTGGTGAGGCCGCGGCACCCGGAGTCGTCGGGATCGGCGGACGCTGGCGCCGTGGGTCGGGAGTGATAGTCGGCGAGAACCGAGTCCTCACGAACGCCCACAACGTTCACGGCGACGAAGCGACCTGCGTCTTCGCGGACGGCCGGCACGCCCGCGGGCGTTTGCTCGGGGTGGATATGGATGGCGACCTCGCGATCCTGGAAGTCGACACTTCCGGTGCGACCGCCTTGGCCTGGGCGCCCGCGGCCGATCCGGCAGTCGGGACCGTCGTATTCGCCGTGGCCAGCGCGTCGAGCGGCGGCGTGCGGACGACCGTCGGGTTCGTCTCGGGACGGGAACGCTCGTTCCGCGGACCCGGCGGGCGACTCATCGGCGGCAGCATCGAGCACACGGCGCCGCTTGCCTCCGGCTCGTCCGGCAGCCCGATTCTCGACGCTGAAGGCCGGCTGCTGGGCCTGAATACCCAGCGTCTTGGGGAAGGCTTCTACCTCGCGCTTCCGGCCGACGCAAGCTTGCGGGCTCGCATCGACGCCCTCGGGCGTGGCGAATCGACCTCGCGGCCGCGGCTGGGCATTGCGGTGGCTCCGAGCCACGTCGCCCGGCACCTCCGGCGGGCCGTCGGCCTTCCGGATCGTGACGGCGTGCTCGTTCGCGGCGTCGAGGAAGGCAGTCCGGCCGAGGAGGCGGGCATCCGCGAAGGCGACCTGATCGTCTCCGCGGCCGGAGCGGCGATTACCGATCCGGACGAGCTCCACGAGGCCCTCGAGAAGGCCGGTTCGGACAAGCTCGCGGTCGGCCTGGTTCGCGGCGCGGAAGAGTTGACGGTCGACGTCACGCTGGGCGGCGGGTCGAGCGCGAAGCCGAACTGAGGCCACGCGTCGCGGCGGGCGCTCGTTTGAAGTGTCAGTGCGTGTAGCTCGCCGCTTCGGACCGGACCAGGTCGATGAGGTTGCCCAGCGCGATATTGACGTCGACCGTGTGAAGTCCCCACCTCGGCCCCGAAGTCGGGGACACCGTGGGTCGCAGATCGGTCGAGCCCGTGGTGCGGTCGATCTGGAGCCAGCTCGCTCCATCGGAGTTGACGCAGTGGGCGGAATACTCGCCCGGAACCGCGACGAACGGCGTCGACGCCGGCACTGACGGAGCCGACCGACCCAACAGCGTCGATAGCCCTTGCGTCGGGAAATACGGTGCAAGACTGCCCGTCCCGCCGCCGGGGGCGGCAGGATTCACGCACAAGACCTGCGTCTTCCCAGAGGCGGCCGATCCGAGGGCCCCAAATGGGTTGAGCCCGGTGCCGACCCGCCCAAAGAACGCGTCGGCCGGGGGCGTGTCATCGAAGCTCGAATATGCCACGACGCAGCCGGTCTGGCTGCCGGACCCGCAGGCCGGGATGTTCTGGAAGTCCCCGCCGACCGCCGCTCCGACCGGAATCGTCACGTTGCCGCCGAGGAGGAGCGCCGAGACGAGAAGTTTCCGCGTCGCCGGATTGGGGTCGACCTCGTACTTGAGGAGCGCGATGAGCATCGAAGCGCCCTGCGAATGGCCGATGAAGACGATGCCGCGGCCCTCGTTGTAGTGAGCCATGTAATCTCGGAAGGCCGAATTGACCCCAAGATACGCCGTCAGCGCGCCGGCCAGGGTGATGCCGCCGGACTTCGTGATATCGGCGAGGGTCAGCTGCGGGTACATCGGCGCATAGACACGGCAGACCTGCGAGAAGCGGGCGGCCTGGGCGGTGGCGACGGCGCGCTCTTCGGGATCGATCGTCAGGTTGGAGTTGGTTCCGGCCTGGCGGCTGACCGTCGGGTAGACGTAGAAGCAGTCGATCGGAGGATCCTTCGCGGGCGCGGCGCTCTCAACGTGGGTTGAGCCGTCGGCTTCGACGACGGTCGTGTCGAGGTTGCCTGCGCATGGATCGTTCTTGATCCCGGGCCGGCAAAGCCAGACCGTGTCTGAAGCCGTGCTCGGGCCGGCGGTGCCGGTCGGGACGGTCGGGCTCGAAAAGGCGATCTTGCTGGGGGTCGTCGCAAGCGTGCCGCATCCAGCGGCCACAAGTGCCAACGCGAGCAGAAGAAGCCGGGGGTTTGCTTTGTGCATGTCTCGCATGGTCGCGCCAATCGACGTTTCGTGTCTGGCTTCTGATGCGACATTCCGTCGCGCCTGCCCCGGGGCCCACCCCGCGACCCGTCCAGACGGGCAGCGGACTCACGAAGGGCCGCGGCGTAAACTCAGTTCATGAGTTGGTTCGTCGATTCCAGCAAGACCCGAATGCCTTCCTCCAACGAAATTCTGCCCGGCCGCACGGAGGCTTTGCCCGTCCCCGAGCGCCATGCCGTCAACGGCGCCGCCCTGCGTCCGCCGTATCCCGCCGGAACCGAGATCGCCGAGTTCGCGATGGGCTGCTTCTGGGGCGCCGAAAAGCTCTTCTCGGAGGCTCCTGGCGTCGTTTCGACCTCGGTCGGCTACGTCGGCGGCTCGACCCCCAACCCGACCTACGCCGAGGTTTGCACCGGCAAAACGGGCCATGCTGAGGCAGTTCGGGTCGTCTTCGACCCCAAGCTGATCTCGTATGCCGCGCTGCTCAAGCTCTTCTGGGAGGAGCACGATCCGACGCAGGGCATGCGCCAGGGCAACGACCGGGGCACGCAATATCGGTCGGCTATCCTCACCCACGGCGACGCTCAGCAGCGCGAGGCCGAGGCGTCGCGCGACGCCTTCCAGGCCAGCTTGAAGGCCGCCGGCCGCGGCACGATCACGACCGAGATCCACCCCGCGCCCGAGTTCTACTTCGCCGAGGCCTATCACCAGCAGTACCTGGACAAGGTTCCGAACGGCTACTGCCCGAACCACGCCACGGGGGTGACGCTGCCGGCCGACTTCTTCAAGTCCGAGGCGGGGGCGCAGAGAGCGGCCGAGGCGGCCGCGGCGATCCAGAAGGCCCGCTGACCGGACAGCGTCCGTCGCGGCCCCCGAGGCAGCTCCTCGGCTGACAGGTAGCCAGCCGGGATCGTCGGCTACCAGCGCAGCGGGGGCCCGGACGAAGGGTAGCCGGGCTTGCTTGTCCGGGGCTTGTGCGTGCGTTCGTCAAGGTCGGCGCAAGAAGCCGGATAGCCTAGATCGCCGTTTCGGCTCGGCCAGAAACGTCTCCCGGATCCGTTCGCCGGCATGCTCCAAGATCTCCATTGCAACCGCCGCCCCGTTGTCGATTGCCTGGTCGGCCGTGAGCGGATCCTTGGCCCAAATCGTGCCGGTCGTTCTGAGGAGATTGTCCGTCAGATCTCGGATGCGCACGTCGGAGACGCGCGAGCGAAGGGTGGCAACCTCCAGCCTCAACCGTTGTTCTTTGGCCGAAGCTGCCTCGGCCGTCATCCTTTCGATGCCAGTCATAGTCGCCGCGTCAACAAGGGCGGCGGCCTTGACCCGTCTGACTGCTACCACCAACCCGGTCGTGGCTTCCTGTAGTTCTAGCAGCGTCTCGCGTTGAAAGTTGTCGAGCTCAAGCCGTCGTTTCTCTATGCGCTTGTGGCCATCGAGCCGAAAGGCGCCAATGGTACGCAGGAACTCGACACCGAACGTGACGAAGCCGGTTATGAGTCCTCCGACCATGACGCCGATGAAACCCCAGACTGCCGGATCCATCACGCACCCCCTGGCTTCTCATCGTGGCGATGACGTAGCCGAACGGCCCTCGCTCGCAGCCGCGCCAACATCCCAAGTCGTCGCTCGGCGAGCTCGGCATTGGCAAGCCGGAGAAGTGCCTCACCCAACGGATGCACCCGCTTCTCGCGGATGTCGGTCACGGCTATTCGGGACCCGTTCCACCGCTCGGTCCACTCCTCGCCCGGCCCGGCCGGGCTCAGCTTCGTCACCCTCTGGGCGTCGTCAAGCTCTCCCGCAGCCACGATGAAGTCATTGACAGCCACGATGTGGTCCCGAAACGCTTCCTGCATTGCGAGTGATCCATAGGCGCTGAGGCGTGCCCGGAGCAGACGCCACTCCTCGTCTGACGGGAAAGCCGGTGGCTTGGGATCGCCATCTCTCGACATGAACGAATAGGTCCGGTCAACCCAGTCAGACGCCCTGATGCAGACCTCAACGACCTGTAGGTAGGTCTCCGCCAGACGTTCCTGGCGTCGCTCCTCTCGAGCCTTGGACAACTCGTTCCAATGCCCCAGGACCGCGGTCACGAGGGCAGAGATGACGGCCGATCCCAAGAGGACCGCCGCGATGGCGGACGGATCCATGAGTGCGCACCCCCTTCGGTCACATCACGTTCGAGCATCCATGTCGATCTCCTCTGGTCAGGGCGTAGGAGGGGCAGTCGGACACGACAGCCTGAGGCCCAGGTCGACGTGACCCGTTTGGAGGATGGATAGGAGGGTCTGTGGATTGCGCCCACCCACCGGGGCCCCGTAGGTCCAGGAGGCGACGGATGAGATCGGAGCCGCGATGACCCGGCTGCCCGAGCAGGTAAGCAGATAGCTCGGATCATGGCTGTCGCCCAGCTGTATGTACCAGCCCGTGGGTATGGCAGATGGCTGGGCAGAAACGACGTACACGGGTTGACCCTGTGTGGGCTCGAGAGCTAACGCCACCGCAGATACGAGAATGATGGCGAGAACGATGGGCAGAATGTCGCCTAGGGCTGGCGCCCGATTGGCGACTAAGCGCATCTCGTACCAGCTCACGAATGCCAGCGAAGGCAGGAAGCACGGCTGGCCCTGCGGGGAAGTCCGTCGTCAGCGACAGGCCAGTCCCCAACACTCCGGAAGCCAGCAACACCTGGTTTCTGGATGGCGCTTTGTGTAGCTCGCCACCAAAAGCGAGGCTCATGAAACCAGACACGCTCATGAACCACAGAAAGGCCAGCATGATGCTAGGAACGACGACGGCATATGCGCCCAAGTACGACAGGTCACCGACCGACTCCGAGAAGATGATGCCCCTGGGGATCGCCGGCACAGTCGCGTACTGGATCATGCGGATGAAGACGCCAAAGACCGGAAGAAGCAGGGCGCCAATCCCGAGCGCTTGGAGAGCCGGGTCGAAGGGACGTCGCTCCCGATAGGCGCTCGTGTCGGCTGCCCTCCCCACTCTCGAGTCTGCCCACGTCGCGGAGTAACGCTCGCTCAGAGCATACGCGGGTGAGGTCCGTGGCGACGGTCAAAGCGGCGACTCGGCTACGTACTCGGCTCAGCCCCGCGCGTCGCTTCGACGGCGGTATGACGGTGGCGTGGTGAGGCCCGCCAGCGCAATGTGTAGCCTGTCGCCCCTGCGACACGCCGGCCGAGTCACGAGGTCCTAAAGTCGACCAATCGCGTCCCTGGCGCCGGTGTGCGAGGTCATGGAACCGGAGGTGGTGGAGTGTTCGGCAGTAGCTATCCAGTGACTTCTTTGAAGCGAGATGATCCGAGAACGCTTCGCTTTCTGAGGATGTTGGGGACTGAGTACACGGTGGCAGATCTCCACGGACGAGCCCTAGATGTGCAAGCGGGGAGCCGCGACCCAGGCCCAACGTTTCTGGCGCAGTTGGCTCTAATGGCCGAGCAAATCGGCGACCACTACGAGGCACGAGACTACGCAGAAGCCAACGATCTACAGAAGAGGCTGGCGAACCGGGTCGCCCGTTTGGCAAAGGATCCAGACGTTCCTCTGGGGTTGAGGTCGACCATCGAGCATCAAATCATCCAGGGTTGGAAGCAGGTCTGGCAGATAGCCGAAGATGAGTCAAAGACCAGGATCGTGCTCGACGGCAACGCCGGCGTCATCGCGGCCAAGAAGCGTCTTCTCAACCTGTCGTAATAGCCGTCCGCTTCCTTCGCAGTAGTGGCCTCGCTGGAGTCAACTCACGGTGGTTCCCGGCGGAGTGATCGCCAACACCGACACCGGCATCGACTTTGCCCGAGGCGGGTAGAGGCAGCTACTCCGCCGACGGGAGGACTGCATCATGAGCGGGTCCGACCCAGATCCCCTGGACGTTCGTGAACTCGCGAATCCCGAACGCGCCGAGTTCCCGGCCGTAGCCGCTGCGCTTCACGCCGCCGAAGGGCAGGCGCGGGTCCGACGCCACCATCCCGTTCACGAAGACGGCTCCGGACTCGATCGTCCGGGCGATCGCCTCGCCGCGGGCCACGTCGGACGTCCAGATGGCCGCACCCAGGCCGTACTCCGACCCGTTGGCCACGGCGAGCGCCTCATCCGCGTCGGCGACCCTTCGGACGGCGGCCACCGGCCCGAACGTCTCCTCGGCCAGCACCGGCATGCCGTCGCGAACGCCCGCCAGGACGGTCGGCTCGTAGAAGAAGCCGCGGCCTTTCCGCGGGCCGCCGCCGACCAGGATTCGCGCTCCCTGGCGCACCGACTCGTCTACCTGCGTCTGGAGCGCGTCGCGCAGATCCGCCCGGGCCAATGGGCCGATCTGCGTGGATGGATCGAGCGGGTCGCCGACCCGCAGCGCCGCCACCGCCTGCGCAAAGAGGGCCTCGAACTGATCCGCGACGCTCTCGGCCACCAGGAACCGCTTGGCGGCGATGCACGACTGGCCCGTGTTCTGGTTTCGCGCCCTCGCCGCGGTGAGGGCGGCGGCCGCGACGTCCGCGTCCGCGAGGACGATGAACGGGTCCGATCCGCCGAGCTCGAGGACCAGCTTCTTGAGCGCGCCTCCGGCGATGGCGGCGACCCGCGCCCCGACTTCGGAGCTGCCGGTGAGGGTCACCGCACGAATTCGCGGGTCGCGAATGAGCGGCTCGACCGCCGCGCCGGGCAGTAGCAGCGACCGGAAGAGCCCGCCCGGGAAGCCGGCCGCCTCGAACGCGGCCTGAACCGCGAGCGCGCACTGCGGGATATTCGAAGCGTGCTTGAGGATCGCTCCGTTGCCGGCCATGAGCGCCGGCGCCGCGAACCTCATGACCTGCCAGAAGGGGTAATTCCAGGGCATGATCGCGAGCACTACGCCCAGCGGCTCGTATGCCACGTAACTCCGGGCGGCGTTCGTCTCGATGAACTCGTCGGCCAGGAACCGCTCGGCGTTGGCCGCGTAGTACCGGCACGCCCAGGCGCACTTCTCGATCTCTCCGCGAGCCTCGGTGATGGGCTTGCCCATCTCGAGAGTGATGAGGCGCGCGTAGTAATCGCGCCGCTCTACCAGGTGCTCGGCAAGCCGCGTCATCGCCTTGGCTCGCTCGTCGAACGAGACCCGCGCCCACGCACGCTGGGCGGCTTGCGCATCGGCAATCGCGCTCTCGACCTCGGCGGGAGTGCTTTCGTCGAAGCGCGCCAGGACCTCCTCAGTGGCGGGATTGATCGAGAGGATCGTTCGGCCAGCCGGGCCCGCGTTCAGTCGGTCATCGCGGGCCGGTATCTGCAGGCGATGTTGTCGCACGTGGTTGCCCTCGGGGTATAGCGGCAGCGTGGCGTTGGGGCCTCCCCGGCGATCCGCTCCGCCTTTCGTAGCGGGACGAGGCAGTCCCGGCTCCGTGGATGACAGCGCGCGGGCGACGTGTCAACGGTTGCGCCTATAGGTCCCATAGCGCGGTTCGGAGGGTCGCAGTCGTGCCGGCGACGGGCGATTCAGTCGCCGGGAGGTCATGACTCGATCCTCGGGGCGGCCCGTGGCGCTCTAGCGGGCGAGCTTGATCTCGGCCAGGCGCAGGGCGATCGCGACCTCAGCGCGGGTCCGCACCGCGAGCCGGACGGGCCAGCCCTCTGTCACCTTCGTGGCCGCGGCCAGTTCCTCGCGGATCGGCGCCGGCAGGTCGGCGGCCAGCGCGGCATCGCGTGCGGCATCCGGAAGCGCAAGGCCGATGCGGAAGTGGCCGGCGTCGGGGGTCATGTACAGGATCCCCTTGTTACCGCGCTCAAGCCGGCACGACCAGCCGTACTTGCGGCCGCCGTAGACCCAGCGCTCGGTCACCCCGGGGCAGGCGGCTCGGATGGACTCCCGGAGCTCCGACCAGAGGGCGCCGGCGGGTCCGAGTAGATCGAGGAAATCCGCGGAACTTGGTGGCGGCGGCCCATTCCTCGTGTCGCCCGTCATGGAGTCCGACCTCCGAGTGAAGACGGCCAAACCGCTGCGCGGCCCTCAGTTCGCGAGTCTACAAGATGGCCACGGCCGCATTTCGGCGGTGACGCCTCCGATCGACCTGCCATTCATGCCCGCGGCGACCACTATCCACGAG
>Ga0209014_10002757_pt1 | contig 10164 bp, 11 predicted proteins | sample BarGraNGADG00212_FD_184491 | JGI IMG/M metagenome (GOLD analysis project Ga0209014, IMG submission 184491) | Arctic peat soil microbial communities from Barrow, Alaska - Barrow Graham LP Ref core NGADG0002-212 (SPAdes) (version 2) | ecosystem: Environmental > Terrestrial > Soil > Wetlands >... | reverse complement strand
CGAGTCCGCGCTCGAGTCGTTGACTCGGTGGTGCCTGGTGAGTGGAGGGGTCCCGGCACCCGAGCTTCAAGTCGTCCTCGTCGACCCCTCAGACGGATGGCGATGCCGCGTCGACATGCTCTGGCGACGCCACCGCGTCGTGCTGGAGGCCGACGGCCTGCTGAAATACGACGACATTCGGCAGCTGCACGCGGAGAAGGTACGTCAGGAGCATCTCGAGCGGCTCGGATTCCGCGTGGTTCGTGTCCTCTGGAAGGACGTCACGAGGGATCCGACAGGCACGGTCGCGCGCGTGCGTCGCGCGCTGGCGGCTGCGTCCAGTCGCTCGGCCACTCTCTGACTGAGCCTGTTACGTCTGGTGTGACCATCTTCGGCATCGAAAACTGGTCACACCAGACGTAACACGCGGGGCCAGCGGGCGGGCGTAGGTCAGCCGAGGGCGGGCAGGCCGTCGATGCTTTCGGAGTTGCGGGCGGCGCGGTACTCGTCCAGCTCGGCAGGTGTCTTGCGGTCAGACCATTGGTCGAGCAGGTCGCGCTGGCCCTGGTGGGACATCAGGGGCACCGCGAAGCCGCATGAGTCGCTGACCCGGTCGACCTCGATCTCGATGATCGATCGCACACCGGCCTGGCGGGGATTCGCGAATCCGGGGCGCAGTGCCTCGAACCGCGCCGAGGCCGGGAGGTGGACAACCCCACGCCCGTGCAGCCGGACGATCTGCGGAGGGCCGTCGTACGCGCACAGCATCACGACGATCCGCCCGTTCTCGCGAAGGTGTGCGATGGTCTCCGCGCCGCTTCCGGTGAAGTCGAGGTACGCGACGCGATGCGGGCCGAGGACGGCAAGAGTGCCGTCCAGGCCCTTCGGCGAGATGTTCACATGACCGGCGGCGTCGAGCGGCGCGGTGGCCACGAAGAACATGCGCTGCGCCAGGATCCACTCCGCAAGCCTCGGCTCGATCTCGGCATGGACCTTCGACACTGCGCGGCTACTCGGCGGGCCGGGTCATCGACAGCACGTCGAGGACCTCGTCGAGCTTCGCCTCGGAGAGCGCCCCTGGCACGTGCCCGCGTTCGATGACGACCTGGCGAATCGTCTTGCGCTCGGCGAGCGCCTGCTTGGCGATCTTGGCGGCCTCGTCGTAGCCGACGTAGTGGTTGAGCGGCGTGACGATCGACGGCGACGACTCCGCGTATTCGCGGCACCGCTCGACGTTGGCCTCGATTCCGGCGATGCACCGGTCTGCGAACACGCGTGAGACGTTCGCGATCAGGCGGATGGATTCGAGGACGTTGCGGGCGATGACCGGCAGCATCACGTTGAGCTCGAAGTTGCCGGCGGCACCTCCCCACGCGACGGCGGCGTCGTTGCCCATCACCTGGGCGACAACCTGGCACACGGCCTCGCACAGCACCGGATTCACCTTGCCGGGCATGATCGACGAGCCGGGCTGCAGGTCGGGCAGGAACAGCTCGGTGAGGCCGGTGCGCGGGCCCGAACCCATCCATCGGATGTCGTTGCTGATCTTGTTGAGGCCTGCGGCGATGGTGCGCAGTGCGCCGGACAGCTCGACGAGCCCGTCGCGGGCGCCCTGCGCCTCGAAGTGGTCTCGCGCTTCGGCGAGCGGAAGTCCGGTCTCGGCGGCGATGAGCCGGATCACGTCGCCCGCGAAGCCGCTCGGCGCGTTGATGCCCGTGCCCACCGCGGTGCCGCCGAGCGGCAACTCGGCGACGCGGGGCAGGACGGCGCGAAGCCGCTCGATGCCGTATCGGACCTGTGCCGCGTACCCGCCGAACTCCTGCCCGAGGGTGACCGGGGTGGCGTCCATGAGGTGCGTGCGTCCGGACTTGACGACGGTCGCGAACTCGGCGGCCTTCGCCTCGAGCGCGGCAGCCAGATGAGCCAGCGCCGGCTCCAGGTCGAGCACCACTGCCTTCGTCGCCGCGACGTGGATCGCCGACGGGAACTGGTCGTTGGACGACAGCGGATCGTTGACGTCATCGTTCGGATGCACCGACTCGCCGAGCTTGTCCGACGCCAGCGAGGCCAGCACCTCGTTGGTGTTCATGTTCGACGACGTGCCCGAGCCCGTCTGGAACACGTCGATGGGGAACTCGGCGTCCCAGTCGCCGCGTGCCACCTCGACCGCTGCCGCGGCGATGGCGTCGGCCTTGGTCTGGTCGAGCAGGCCACGTTGCGCCCGCACTCGCGCCACGGCGCCCTTGATCAGTGCCAAGCCCGCGATCAACTCGCGCTCGATGGGCTGCCCCGAGATCGGGAAGTTCTCGACTGCCCGCTGCGTCTGTGCCCGCCACTTGGCGGCCGCAGGGACGCGGACCTCGCCCATCGAATCCTTCTCGATGCGGTAGTCCTGCTCAACGGTCACGGCAAATCTCCCAGCCTCGGCGAACACGGCGCGACAAGACTAGTGAACGCCGACGAGCTGTCCCAGAACAGCGGCGCGGACGTGGAATGCACCACGTCGCGCCGCCGCTGAGCGATGCGTTACTGCTGCGGGTAACCCGGCTGCTGCGGCTGCTGGGGGTAACCCGGCTGGCCTGGCTGCTGCGGGTAGGCCTGCTGCTGGTAGCCCGGCTGCTCGTACCCCTGGGGCGCGGGCTGCTGGTAGCCCGGCTGCTGGTAGGCCTGCTGTTGCGGGTCGTAACCCGGTTGGGCGTAGGCCGGCTGGGCCGCTTCGGGAGTGGCGGGCGATCCGCCCGGGTTGCCGTAGCCGAGCGCCGCAGCGGTCTGCTTGGCAGCGTCGGTCACGGGGATCGCGACGACCGCGGTGCCGTACGCGCACAGCTCCGTCCACACGTCGCCCATCTCGGACGTGTCGAAACGCATGCAGATGACGGCGTTGCCACCCTTGGCACGGGCGTGCTCGAGCATGCGCGCCATCACCTCGTTGCGGCTGTCGGTGAGGTTCTTGGTCATGCCCTGCAGCTCGCCACCGAACATCGACTTCAGCCCGGCGCCCATCTGCGAGAACATGTTGCGCGAACGCACGGTGAGTCCGAACACCTCGCCGCAGACGCGCTGGATCTCCCAGCCGGGGATGTCGTTGGCCGTGACTACGAGCATGGCGTCGCCTTTCAGGTCAGCGCGGGGGTGAGCGTGATGACGGTCAGTGACGATCGAAGTCCACTGCGGAGTATGCCCGCAGTTTGCCGAGTTGGTGCAAGGAGTCGACCAGGCGGATGGTGCCCGACTTGGACCGCATCACGATCGACTCGGTCTGCACAGAGTCGGCGTAGTACCTGACGCCGCGCAGGAGCTCACCGTCGGTGATTCCGGTCGCGCAGAAGAAGATGTCCTCGCCGCGGACCAGGTCCGCCGTGGTCAGCACCCGATCGAGGTCGTGACCCGCGTCGAGCGCCTTCTGCCGTTCGTCGTCGTCGCGCGGCCACAGCCGGGCCTGCATGACGCCACCCATGCACCGCAGCGCCGCCGCCGCGATGATCCCTTCGGGTGTCCCGCCGATTCCCAGCAGCAGGTCGACGCCCGTGCCCGGCCGCGCTGCCGAGATGGCGCCGGCGACGTCACCGTCGCTGATGAAGCGAATCCGTGCGCCTGCTTCCCGTATCTCGTGTACCAGCTGCTGGTGACGTGGACGGTCCAGGATGCACACCGTCACGTCCTCGGGGTGGCCGCGCTTGGCTTTCGCCACCCGTCGGATGTTCTCGGCGACCGGTGCGGTGATGTCGATGACGTCGGCAGCCTCAGGGCCCGCGGCGATCTTCTCCATGTAGAACACCGCGGACGGGTCGAACATCGAACCGCGCTCGGACACCGCGATGACGGCGATCGAGTTCGGCATGCCCTTCGCCATCAGCGTGGTGCCGTCGATCGGGTCGACCGCGACGTCGCACAGCGCACCGGTGCCGTCGCCGACCTCCTCGCCGTTGAAGAGCATCGGCGCCTCGTCCTTTTCACCTTCGCCGATGACGACGACGCCCCGCATCGACACGGTTCCGATCAGTGCGCGCATCGCGTCGACAGCTGCGCCGTCGCCGCCGTTCTTGTCGCCGCGCCCTACCCAGCGGCCGGCCGCCATAGCGGCGGCCTCGGTCACTCGCACCAGCTCGAGAGCGAGGTTGCGGTCGGGCGCCTCGCGCGCGACGGCGAGCGCGGCCGGCATCTGCGGGGTGTCCGGGATGCTCGGATCGGTGGTGTCGGGGGGTCCGTCGGTCATGGCGGTAATCCTCTCGGCACGGTTGTTTCGTTCCTATCCTTCCAGAAGGGCGTAATGCCGTCGCCCGGCGCCGCTTCCGGCGGTTACGCTGCGTCGCCGCTGTGCCGGACCGATCGAGGAGCGCTCTGTGTCGCTTGCTGCGCATCTTCGCTCGCGTGCCGGCCTGCTCGCGGTGTGCGGCGCCGCCCTGCTCTGGGGCACGACCGGGATCGGCGTGCGGATCATTCACAACCGGTCGGGCCTCGCCGCTGTTCCGATCGGGTGTTATCGCCTCGCAGTCGCGGCGGTGGTGCTGAGCGTCCTGTTTCGTGGATCGGGGGTGCGCCGGGTTCGTGACGCCTGGCGGCGGCACCGCTGGTTGCTCGTCCTGTCGGGTGCGGGTCTCGGCGGCTACCAGGCCCTGTACTTCGTCGGCGTCGAGGACGTCGGGGTGAGCGTATCCACGCTTGTGAGTCTCGCAGTGGCGCCTGTGGCGCTCACCGTGGCTGCGACGGTCTCGGCACGCAAACGACCCTCGACGGCGTCGATGGCCACTGTGGCGTGCGCCGTGGGAGGGCTGACGCTGATCTCACTGGCCTCCGGGTCGTCGGGGCCGTCCGCGCCACACCCACTGCTCGGCATCCTCGCGTCGCTCGCTTCAGGCCTCGGCTACGCGGGGACGACTGTGCTGAACCGGCGCCTGGCCGCAGAGGGCGATCCACTGCTGCTGACGGCCGCGACGAGTGGAGTCGGTGCGCTGGTGCTGCTGCCTGTCGCGTTGCCGTTCGGGATGGCGCTTCCGTCCGACGGCATCTCCATCGGATGGCTGATCTACATCGGTGTCATGTCGACGGCTGTGGCGTACGGGTTGTTCTACACCGGCCTTCGTTCGACCGCGTCCGACGTGGCCGGCGTGCTGACGCTGCTCGAACCGCTGACCGCGACGATCCTGGCGACGGCGTTCCTCGGTGAGTCTCTATCCGGGGCCGGCGTGATCGGCGCGGTACTGCTGCTCGTCGCGATCGGCGTGCTCTACGTGCGAAGACCGGAGCCGGACGCGACCGCGTTGTGACCGTGCGCCGGACGGCTACTCAGAGCTAGAGCCGGAGCCGGAGCCAGCGCTGGTGCCGACGTCGGCGTCGTGCGCCGCGATCTTCTCGTCCAGGCGGGTGGTGGCGATGTCGAGCCAACGCTGGCAGATGTCGGCGAGTGCCTCGCCACGCTCCCAGAGCGCGAGCGACTCCTCCAGCGACTGACCGCCGGACTCGAGTTTGGCGACGACCTCGCGCAGTTCGGCCCGCGCCGCCTCGTAGCTGATGTCTGACATGAGGTCACCGAGCCTATCGGGTGACGGCACCGGTCTGATCGGGAACGACCGCCTCGAACTCGCCGCGCGCCACCCGGATCCGCAGGGTGCCGCTGGCGTCGTCGGCGTCCCGGATCACGGACCCGTCGGGACGTCGCACAACGGCGTAGCCGCGGTCCAGGGTCGACTGCGGAGACAGCGACCGCACACGAGCGTGCACGTGGGTGAGGTCGGCCCGGGCGGCCTCGAGCAGGGCGGCGATGCGGCGCCTCGCGCGGTCGCGATGCGCGGCGGCGTCGGTGGACTCGGTGGCTATGCGAGATCGGAGGGTGCGGCGCATGCGGTCCGGAAGTCCGCTCATCAGCTCGGCCTCGCGGTCGAGATGGCGGTGGATGCACCCGCGCGCGCGCCGTCTGAGCTCGGCGACCTCGCTGAGCTCCTCGGCGAGGTCCGGGACGATTCGCTTGCCGGCGTCGGTCGGGGTGGATGCTGCGAGGTCCGCGACGAAGTCGAGCAGCGGGCTGTCGGTCTCGTGCCCGATCGCGCTGACGACGGGCGTCCGGGCGCTCGAGACCGCGCGCAGCAGGGTCTCGTTGCTGAACGCAAGCAGGTCCTCGACACTGCCTCCGCCGCGCGCGATGACGATGACGTCGACGGCGGGGTCCGCGTCGAGGAGTTCGAGCGCGGCGACCACCTCGTTGACGGCTGACGGGCCCTGGGTGGCAACGTTCTCGATGCGAAAGCGGACGCCGGGCAGGCGGCGCCGGGCGTTCTCGACGACGTCGCGTTCGGCGGCGCTGGCACGTCCGGTGATCACGCCGACGCACTGCGGCAGGAACGGCAGCCGACGCTTGCGGTCGGCGGCGAACAGCCCTTCGGCGGCGAGCAGCTTCTTCAGCGCTTCGAGCCGGGCGAGCAGTTCGCCGAGCCCGACGAGGCGGATCTCGGTGGCGCGCAGGCTGAGCGTGCCGCGTTCGAGGTAGAAGTCCGGGCGCGCGCGGACGACCACGCGCGATCCCTCACCGATGCCTTCGGCGAGCGCGGTGCGCGCGCAGGTGACGGTGAGCGAGATGTTCGCGTCCGGATCTCGCAGGGTGAGGAACTGCGTCGAGGCCCCCGGGCGACGGGTCAGTTGCGCGATCTGCCCGTCGACCCAGATCTCGCCGAGGCGGGCGATCCATTCACCGATCTTCTGCGCGACCACCCGTACCGGGATCGGGGACTGCGGCGATGTCTCGAGCCGGGCCACGGCCGGCTACTCGTCGCCGATCGCATCGAACGCGGACGGTTTGGTGTTGCGTGGTTTGCGCACCGTCTTGCGCGGCGCCTTAGGAGCCGGCTCGTCGTCGTGCAGGTCGAGCTTGTCGATCGCGATGGGTTCGTCGAAGGTGGCCCATTCGGGCGGTTCGTCGGTGGTCTCGCGACGGTTGAGCAGCGCGTCACCACGCGCCGCGAGGTGTGCGTACCGCTGTTGAGCGCGCAGTGACATCTGCAGCGCCGTACTCACCGCCAGCATGGGCAGCTCGATCGCCTTGTCGGGCAAGGTGCGGGCTTCTTCCAGAGCGGTCGCCACCAGGCCGATCACGGCCCGAAAGGGCGTAGGTAGCTGCGGCATGACCCCAGCCTGCCCCATAGGTGCGATCCGTACCATCTCGGGTATGGACTCGACTCAGCATCACGCCGGCCACACGGCGCCGCCGACGGGCGGGCGGGTGCTGCTGGCCAAGCCGCGCGGGTACTGCGCCGGCGTCGATCGGGCCGTCCAGACCGTCGAAAGGGTGCTCGACCAATACGGGCCGCCGGTCTATGTCCGCAAGCAGATCGTGCACAACCTGCACGTGGTCCGCGCGCTCGAGGCGCGAGGAGCGATCTTCGTCGAGGAGAACGACGAGGTGCCCGAGGGCGCGACGGTGGTGTTCTCGGCGCACGGCGTCGCACCTGAGGTGCACGAGTCGGCCGCCGCGCGGGGCCTGCGGACCATCGACGCCACGTGTCCGCTCGTCACCAAGGTGCACCAGGAGGCGCGGCGATTCGCGAACGACGACTTCGACATCCTGCTGATCGGTCATCAGGGTCACGAGGAGGTCGTCGGCACCACCGGCGAGGCGCCGGAACACATCACGATCGTGGACGGACCCGCCGACGTCGCGAATGTCGAGGTGCGCGATCCCGACAAGGTCGTCTGGTTGTCGCAGACGACGCTGTCCGTCGACGAGACGCTCGACACGGTAGCGGCGCTGCGCGAGCGGTTTCCTGCCTTGCAGTCGCCGCCGTCGGACGACATCTGCTACGCCACCCAGAACCGGCAGGCCGCCGTGAAGACGATCGCCCCACAGGTCGAGCTGTTCCTCGTCGTCGGTTCCGCGAACTCGTCGAACTCGGTACGCATGGTCGAGGTGGCGGCGGCCGCCGGAGCGAAGGCCGCTTACCTGGTCGAGAACGCCGAGGCGATCGACCCCGCCTGGCTGGACGGCGTGCGGTCAGTCGGCCTGTCGTCGGGCGCCTCGGTGCCCGAGATCCTGGTGCACGAAGTGACCGAATGGCTGGCACAGCGCGGCTACGCCGATCTGCACGAGGTCACCCACACAGAGGAGCGACTGACGTTCGCGCTGCCGCGAGAGCTGCGCCGAGACCTGCGTGCCGCGACCGGCACGGCACGGCGTAGCGACAGCTGACCTGGCAGCCGGGATCCGGTGACTAGCGCCGGACGATGAGCCGGATGCCCGCGATGATAAGCACGGCGGCGGTGGCTCCGGCGATGGCGGGGAATCCGTACACCAGCCAGTTGGCCGCCGCATCGAACAGCACCCGCCGGTCATGCAGCCCGCCGGACCTCACGTACAGCATTGCTCCCGAGGCGAGGGAGTAGACGATCGGCGGCGCCACGACGACCGGGAACATCGCGCTGCGGCGCACGGCGAGAATCGCGACGATCGACGCGATGACGATCCCGTAGTTGAATCCACCGCGGACCTGCGCCCCGCTGAGCGTGTCGATGATCCCGCCGATCCCGGCGATCACCAGCAGGACGATGAGCGCGCCCCAGCCCGGCAACCCGCGTTCGAGCGGCTGCTCGGCGCGCACGGGCAGCTGTGGCTGGTACGGGGCCACGGTCGCAGAGGCGGAATGGACCGCCGTCGGCTGGCTCCAGTCGGTGAAGGGGCTGCTCGTCGGGAGGTCACCCGGCACAGGGCGTCGCGCGCCGTACGGGGCGGGCGCGTTCACCACAAGCGGACTCCTCGTCGTCGAATCGCGGGTGCGGAGGCCCCGCATTCCGGCATTTCTCTTACCGAACGCTACCCGGCGCGGCTGGGTGATTGCTGATCGACGCGTATTCGGGCTCGATTCGAGCCGTTACGAGCCGCTAGCCGGTGCGGGGGGAGGGCAACGTGACGACGCGCGGATCCAGGAGTTCGGGAGCGCTCATCGCCCTGGGGGTGGCGGCGGTGAGGGGCTCGAGTTCAGGAAGCGTCACGTTGGGGTCGACGACGCCGAGCTCGTTCAGCTGCCGTGCCTTGACGAGGACCATGCGCTCCATCGAGCCCACGGCGTCGTTGTACGCGCCGACCGCACTGCCGAGGTTCCTGCCGAGCTTGTCGAAGTGCGTTCCGAGGGTGGCCAGCCGCTTGTAGAGATCGCGACCGAGTTCGTGCACTTGGCGCGCGTTCATCGCCAGTGACTCCTGCCGCCAGCTGTAGGCGATGGTGCGCAGCAGCGCCATCAGGGTCGACGGCGTCGCGAGCACGACGTTGTGGGTGAAGGCGTGTTCGAGCAGCGTGGGGTCATCGCGCAGCGCGGCGTCCAGGAACGTGTCGGCGGGCACGAAGCAGACGACGAACTCCGGTGACGGCGTGAAGCGCTCCCAGTAGGCCTTGGCCGACAGCGAGTCGATGTGAACGCGCAGTTGGCGCGCGTGTGCCTTGAGGTGGGTGTCGCGGGCCGGTTCGTCGGCGGCTTCCATGGCTTCGAGGTAGGCGCTGCAGGCGACCTTGGAGTCGATGACGACGTTCTTGCCCGCTGCCAGCCGGACCACCATGTCAGGGCGAACGGTTCCGTCGTCGTTGGTGGTGGTGGCTTGCGTGGTGTAGTCGACGTGCTCGGTCATCCCCGCCGCTTCGACGATCCGCTCGAGCTGCATCTCGCCCCAACGCCCACGCACGTGTGGGGCACGAAGGGCGGTGACGAGCTGGGTGGTTTGGGTGCGGAGGTGTTCGGACGTCCGGCTCATCGCCAGCACCTGCTCGCGGAGCGCGGAGTCGGAGCTGGCCCGGCCCTTCTCGACCTCGGTCAGCTGCTGCTGCACCCGCTGCAGCGAGTCGCGCAACGGTCCGACGAGGGCCGCGACGTTGCCGTTGCTCATCAGTAGGTCCTCGCGATGGGCGGCGGCGGCGCGCTCGGCCAGGAGGGCCGCCTGGAGTGTGGCCGAGGCGCCGTCGGCAGCGCGGAGTTCAGCCTCGGCGCGGCTGCGCGCGATCGACCAGCCGATGGCGAGGCCGGCGGCCAGCGTGATGAGGGCGAGCACGACGGTTGTGGCGTTCATGACCTCATGCTCACACCGCGCTCCGATAATTCCGGGAGGCACCTAGGGTGCGCGACAGATTTGTAGGTAGCTGGTGCGGGATTCGATGATCGGTGGTTAGGCGACGGCGGTCTGGGAGTTTGGTGGCGGGCAGATCTGGTTCCA